>ERZ773009.553-NODE-553-length-27231-cov-6.535472_pt1 | contig 27231 bp, 17 predicted proteins | sample MGYA00580663_ERZ773009 | MGnify/ENA primary metagenome ERZ773009 (study PRJEB29015, sample SAMEA2737969) | human oral metagenome | biome: human oral; feature: human-associated habitat; material: dental | place: China | collected 2026 ... | reverse complement strand
CACTACATTTATAATCAAGAGCTAATTTCATATCTTCATAGTCATCATCACTTACCTCATTTATGTGTTTTGCGATAAGTTCTGCCATAACTCTTATAGAGTCATCTTTGGAATAAGTTCTTCTCATTGGTTTTTCCTCCTTAATATTTTTGTAAACTTGCATCCCTACTAAGTTATTAATAACATCACAAGTAGTCCCAATTATCTTCTGTAACATTATTTCACCTCCTTACATATTTTAAACAAAGAAAAACAAAGATAATCCTCATTTCTCTTCATAATATCATATATAAGTTATTTAAATTACACAGTAAGTACGGGTCTGAAGATGTCATAAACTGATTTTCCTACTAAATTTAAAAGTTCATTAGCTTTATAAGAAGATATATCTCTTCCTTTTGCTGCTACTTCTAATGCATCTCTTAATTTAGTTTTAAATGTGTCTTCTTTTGCTGTAACATTTTTGTATTCTATCTTTGCTTTATTGTAAAGATTTAAAACAGCTTTAGTAAATGGTTTAACTTTAGTTTCATCAATGTCATAAACCCAGTCATTATCTTTTAGAAGTCCTGGGAGTATTAAATCTTCTATAGTATAATTATGGTATTTCATGAGTTCATCAACTCTACTTGCAGTCATATCATGTTTTAAAAGTGCTTCTTTATCTTTATTATTATCAAGAATAGACCATATTTCTCTTATTATATTTCTTTTTCTTTGATGGTCTTCTTTTGTAAGCATATATCCATTTGGATATTTTACAAGATAGGTACAAGCTACCTGCATAAGTGGTGGTAAAGGCATAACATATGGATTAGGTAATGTTTCCTCTATATTAGAAAACCATAGTACATCTACTCTTTCATTAAAGTTTTTAAACATTTCTTTTTGAGAAAGTTCTTTAATATTTAGAATTTCAACTTCATCAAGAGTATATGTTTCTCCCCCATACATTTTAATCTTCCCTTTGTGATTATACATAGTAGAATATTTTAAGAAATATGACCTTTTCTTCTTAGGTATAAAGAGTACAAAGTCTTCTTTTGGTCTTATATCTTCATCAGATAAAATAAGCTTTTTATTTTCATCTAATATCCAATATTTCTCCATAAGTAAATCTCTCCTTTCATTATATATTTATCTACCTCAAAAAAAAAGACTTTAAATAGAATACAAATATCCTACTTAAAGTCAAAATCAAACAAGTGCAGTTTTCAAAGACTCATTATTACGAGATATACACCGACATTTTAAAAGATAGTTTTACGTTCTATCTTTAAGGGTAGTTAGATAAGGAATAACTAACTTTACAGCCGTTCTGTTCAAACATTATACTTACCGTTCCGATAAGTAAGTATAACTTACAGCATCCAATGTATTATGATTAATATCCTAAAACGAAGTACTCTTCTGAAAGGATTAGATTAGTACATAAGGTTTACATATAAACTGCAAAACTTCAATAATACCTTACTCTTTTCTTTTAGGTAATCAATAACACAAATTCACTCTCCCTGTTTACAGATTTTTTATTTTCGGGTTTATATTAATAAAATAGTTTACACTATTTTAGAAATATCATTAGAATTTACTACAAGTTTTTTAAGCTTTCTTTTTTCTTGCTTAGATGGCTTGTAGTGTAAGTCTTTTGAGACTTCTTTCCACTTTTTAATAAGTTTTAAAAGCTTATTAAAATCTTGTTTTGAAATCATAGGTAGTTTACTTTGAGTACAGTATTCATATACTCCTTCATAAGTAACTAACCTATTTAAAACTAAATGTATGAAGGTATCTTCTCTGAAGTTTATTATCTTTCTCATTTCAACTTCAAGTTTATATCTTTCATCTTCGTATTTATGAAGACGATTAGAAATATGAGAATACTTCCATCTTATTTGAGACTTTATTAATATGTCTGTCATAGTATTTACTGTATAAGGAGAGAATGAAAGAACTCTTCCATCATTTCCTATAGGTAAAGTAAATATAGTTGCTTTTGCTTTAATTACTGTTCTTGTAATTCTAGCTTCTATTCTTTTTCTTTGATACACTAAATCATCTCTATTAAGTTCCGATATTTTCATAATCTATCACCTCCATAATGAACTTAAATAGCTTTATTTCACATAATTATATGTAATTATTGATATTATTAATCTTCCATTTCTTCTACTTCATTATTTTTAGAATTATCTTGGTATAAATGTAAATTGATACCACAAGATACAAGCTGTTCATGTATTGCATGAGAACCTCCTACATTGTGGCAGAATATTCTTTTATTTACTGCATTACATCCTTGTATAATCATAAGCATTTTAGTAAGTACATCAACAGTTTGCATATTCTTAGAATAACTACTTCTTCCTGTTTTCTTAGAAGAGTTCTTTTCTATTGGATAACCTTTTGAGTTAGTTTCTGTAATAGATACTGATGAATTTGCTTCTCTTGGGTCATTCTTTTGCCTATTAAACCATAAATATCCTACTTCATGTTTACATGTTTGAGGTATCTTCATTCCATTATCTTCTATATGATAAGTTTGAACATAATCATAATCTATCATTTTATTTGCATATAAAAACATTTTAGATTGACTTGGTATATCATTCTTATTAGTATATGGAAGATAGCAAATTATAGGAAAGTTTTCTTTAATAAACTGATACATTTCATTTTCGTCCATTCCTATATAAGCATTTTCTTCTTCAAGTCCAAGCATTTTATGCCAAGTCTTTATAAACTCAAATGTTTTCTTAGGAGTTATTTCATCTCTTTCTACTAAATACTTAAGCTTTGCCATAACTCCAGTTTGGAATAGTTCATAAAGTGGACTTGCTGTAGACCTTGCAATAAGTGATTGACTTATATAAATGCAATCAATATTTCTTCCAAGTTCATCAACAAACTCTCCATCACGATATATTCTTTCTATAGTAAACTTTCCTCCACTTTGTATAGAAAACTTATATCCTAAGTTATCAGGAACATCTATAGTATAGAATGTAAGTTTTATATAAGGAAAATCAACAGAAGTAGAGTTTATTCTAAACATATCATGTTTATAGTTTTCCATATAAATAATAGCTTTCTCACTAAGCTCACTTCTATCATAACTTGCAAGTACATCATATATCTTATGTCTATATTCAAGAAGTTCTTGTCTATGTCTTTCAAGTATTGGGTCATTACATTTAACATTACTGTACACTTCTATTCTAGATAAGAAAGAATTTGCATCTATTCTTATTTGCTCATCTTCAAATCCAGAAGGTATATCAGGATTTTGACCAAGTATAATTGGGTCATTAGTTTCATTTACTATCTTAAATACTATATCATCTTTTATTAAATCTCCTATTTCAGGAAATAGATTTTCATATTTAGATACTATAGTTTTATCAATAAGTTCTATCTTTATAGTACTCTTTCTCATACAAGTAAATTGCTTACAGAAGTTCTCACTTACTAAGCAACTATCAGCTGCATTATTAACATTTGTAGATATAGCAGTTAATATATTCTTACCAGTACCTACAGTATCTGTAACTGGGTCATAAGCAACAGGATAAGTAAGACAGAAGTTTTCTTCATCACTTCTTATATCATACTCTTTACCTAATTCTAATAGTTCTAAATCTGTATCTAGTAAACTTGTAAAGTTATTAGTAGTATGAAACTTATCTGTTCTTAATATATCAATCTTTCCATTAAGTTTAAATATAAAAAAATTCATAAAATGATGTCTAAATTTAGCAAGAAGAGTAATCTTTCCTCTTCTTTTTCTTATTATAGTATTCCTAGTTTGTATATCTTGCATCATAGAACTTTGATAATATGGTGCTTCTGCAAACAAAGGTACTACTATTTTTGCCTGTTGGTCAAGAGCCATATCTTTTCTTTGAGAAGAGTCATTACCTCTTGCTGCATAGCTCAGTGCTTGCATTTGTGTAGTCTCAAGCATGTCTTCTGTTAGTGTTAAGTTTAGTCTTTCTTTCATAATTTCCTCCTAGTTTTAATTTATATCTCGTAATAGTTTACACACAATCATTTATAATCCTTTATTAAATAGCGAAACATAAAAAGTATAAACCTAGGGATTTCTCCCTAGGTTCAATGGTTTATTCTACATAAGCATTTGGATATTTTATACAGTTATTATTACCTTTAATACCTAATTTACCAACAGTAAGTAAAGTAGCAACTGTTATTTCTCCGTATGCTCTTGCTGTATCTTTAAATAGTTTTGCATTTTTAGTAAATTCTTCATCTTCCATTCCATTCATTTTACCATAAGCTGCATTTAACTTATCTCCTATATGTTCATTTGCACAAAATACTGCAAATTTAGTTATATCAGAGCAAGTAAGTCCTTCAAAAGCTCTTATATCATATCCATTATTCCAATTCTTTAAAACTATATCTATATTTTTATAAGTCATTGACTCAAATGGATTTTCTTCTACATCTCCAGCTCCTTCTTCTCCTCCATCTCCTTCAGCTTTTTGTGTGTCTTCTCCTTTATCTTCAGTATTATCTTTGCCGTCATCATCAGAATTTTTATCATCTGGTTCTTCTCCACCTTTATCCCCATCTTCAAATGGATTTTCGCCATCTCCAGTATCTGGATTAGTATCATCACCTTCTGTATTATCCTTATTTTCTGTATTATCTCCCTCTTCATTCTTTTCTTCCATATCTGGATTATCAAAGTCATCAAGTTCACTTTCTTTATCTTTCTTTTCAGCATCTTGATTTTCTTTTATAAGTTGTAATACCATCTTAGATGCTGTCTTTATATCTCCTTGCATAGAAGTTACTGCATTATTAAGTATTTCATTAATAGTATCAGCAAGTACATTAGGAGTTTCTTCATCTTCATAACCTTTAATTATAAACTCATGCACTTTATCATCTTCTATATATTTACCACTTGCATCACGCATTACTTTAGATGCTGCTGAGTCTATTGCATTAAGTAAAGATTTAGCAATTATATTACCATCTTGAGCACTTTCATTTGCTACCATCTTAGTAAGTGTTTTAGGATTAATTCCTAAACCATCAAGTACATTTCCAGCAATAGCAAGAGTTGTATCATTAACTTCTAAGTTTTCACAACCTTTAACTATAACCTTACCTAATACATTCTTAAAAATAACATCTCTCACTTCATTCATATCATTTATATACATCAAAATACCTCCTTATAAGCTCTCTATAAAGCTTTCACTTGTTATTATATTTTCTAAATACGACCTACCCATACAAGGATTGACTGTATTCATAAGTTCCCTTACTATGGCTGGTGTAGATAAGCATCTATTAACTAAGTCATAAGAATTTTCATTATGTCCTCTATAAGAGTTAATAATAAGTCTTATAACATTAAAAGAAGATTTCTTCGTTTGTATCTGTTTCATCATATATTGCTTTTCCTCCTTCTTTTATTATAGAATAAGCAAGAGGAATATCTTTAAATAACATAAGAGAAAGCTTATACTCTGCATCTATTCTTGTAAATTCTTTAGATGTTAAATCCGATACATTAGCAAGCTCTTTTATATCTTCTGCTTTGTACCATTTAAACTCTTCTGTTACTAAAGCTATTTTCTTCCTCATTTCTTTTTCTTTTTTAATATCTTTACATATGTCGTAAATTACTTTCTTCATGTGTTTTAACTGTTTATCTACACTTCTACATTCTATATATCTATAATTCTTATAACTAAGTAACCATTTCTTATAATAGTTACTCTCATGTATCTTATCTATATAATACTCATTCTTTTCTTTATCAGAAAAATACACATAAATCTCAGCTCTTGGATTATCTGGAGTTATGAATTTAGGAGAATATAGTGTTCCTATATTAAATCCATCTGTTAGTGTAATCCTAAATTCATCTTGTAGCATAATATCATTATGTATTTTAATCATATTATCTACGTCTTTTTCTCCCATATGTGCAAGTTTTTCTTTATAAAATAAATCCTGAATATATTTCTTGCATTTTTTAAATCTCTTTTTATCTATATTAGTTGCTTCTAAATAGAATACTCCTTTTAAAAGATAAGGACTCATAATAGTCATCTTTTGTAAAAGCTCACATCTATTATAGAATTCCTTAAATGTCTTTTTCATCTTATTTTGATTTACAAGTGCAATTCCTCCAGTTTTCATATTGGGTTTTGGTCTACTATCAGAATACGGGTCACCATATAATACAAACTTAAGACATTTATTTAAATTAAAATTCTTACATATTCTTCTATCTTCTTCAGGAATATCAGTTATAATAGCAAAGTCCTTACTTGTATCTCTAAAATCTTTCATTTATATCACCTTGTAAGAAAATTTCTTTTAAAGTTAAAGTTAGAGTTAATACTAATATCTTGATAAGCATTAGCTCCTATACGCATTATATTGGTAACATTTTGATAGATAGCTTTTGCCTTACCTTTAATATAGTAATCAAATAACCCTAATGGTACTTTAGTAAATACTGTATTATGACCTGCAAGTGTTGCAAGCATATTAAAAGATGAAGTAGGAGTAAACATTGCTGATATTATCCCTTCTTTTGTATCATCAGTTGATAAGAAACCAAATTGTGGTGCAACTGTTACATTTATCAGAGGTACTATATTAAGAGTAATAGTCATATCACTTGCTATACCTTCTGTAGTATTATAAGTACTGTCTACTTTAACATTACAAGACTCAATAGCTGCTCTTCCTAGGTTCATAACACCTTTACTAAAAGCTGCACAGTAATATGGCTGTTGAGGAATTATATATCTAAACTTTGCACCTTTTTCCTGTTTTGCAAATATAAAAGGAATAAGTTTACAAAATTCAAATTGAAGTCTAAATAAACTCCATCTATCTGTTCCTACACCAATAAGTCTTATAGTAGCTGTATAGTTTTCTCCAAGTGTATTGCCTTTTATTACTTTAGGAATTACAGTTTGTGATGCTAAGTTGAAACCTGTTTTAAATAACCTATAGTCATGAAATCTAAGTTCTTTCCAAGCATCTCCTAAATCAGCACCATTTATATCACCAAACATTTCAGTCATTCCTGCACTTTGTACTGCAGCTTTAAGACCTTTTTCAAACTGTCCTTTAAGATAGTGAGTAGTTGCAGCAGCTGCATCTGACTCAGATATATCAAAAGATGAAGAAAAAGACTTTTCTATAGGTCCATCACAGTAAAATGTTACAAATGGAAATCTTTTATCAACTTGTTGACTTGATAAATCTATATTAAGAATGTATCTCATAAAGTTTGCAATACTTGCATCATTTAAATCAAACTCGTCTCCGTTTTGATAAAGACTAGATAAACCACCTGGAAGTAACATACTTCCATTTAAAGGACCTGTTATCATATTCCATATGTTACCAGTTATATTAGAACCAAGTTGTTTTGCACCATCAACTGCTTGCTCTACAGCTGTTCCAATTAGTTTATCATAAAGAGCAAGACCTACATCTCCTCCATGTGTTCCCATAAAAGCACGCATACTATCTTTTGCATTTTTAAGTGCACCTTCTGCCATTTTATCAAGTCTTTCAGCACCAGCTTTAGCTTTTTCATACATATCCTGATAACCTTTTTGTAAATTATCAAAAGACTTTTGAGCTTTAGCATGTAAATCCTTTGCTTTAGCTGCAAGTTCATTTGCTTTTTTACCAAACTTAGATAATGGATAAGGATTTGCAGCCTTTTTAGCAGAGCTTGGTGGTGTAAAATGTTGAGCTCCACTCCATTGTGCTCCTGCTGCAGCTGATAAGTCAACCATAGAAGTTTGATTAACTTTTTTTATTTCAGGATTTTTAGCTTTAGCACTACCTTTTATAGCAGGTTTTTTACCTGTACCTGTTTTACTAGATGAACCAGAAGAAGCTTTAGAATTTGAGCTAGAGCCTGCTGTTCCTGCACCTGCTGTTCTATCACTATTACCACTTCCACTTCCACCTATCCCAAGTCTATCTGCAAGTGACTGAAACCACGACTTATTTTCACCATCACTTTCATCATCTTTAGGTTCTCCATCAAGTATATTTCCTCCCATATAATTATATCTATTCCCAAGTTTATACACTATATACTCAGGTAAAAACTCACTCATAGTATCATCTGTATAATCTCCAAGACCAAGAAGCATAAGAGCCGCTCTTGCATGAACACATACATCCTTCCAATAACCAGCAGTTTCTATCTTAGCTTCATAACTATATTTTGGAATATTAACAGAACCCCATACTTCATCAAGCATTGATGCTATCCTTTGACTTATACCAGTAGGGTCTAAGTTTTTAAAAGGCTCAGCTTTTAATTTAAGAGGTGAAAGAGAAAGGTAAGTACCTCTCTCCATCACAAGTTTTGCATAACATTTACCTACTAGACCACTTCCAAATGAACTTGGTTGAATTTGAAAAAACCTTTCATCCATAAAAGGAGGTGGGTCTACTATATTATCTGCCATAGGAGGCATTGCACCAACATGGTTTTTATAATCAAGTCTTACAAAGAACTTTTTATAAGGATTATGTTTTACTAAACTTCCAGTATTAAATCTACCAAGTTCTTCAAAGTCCTGTTTTGCAAAGTAAGCACTCATAGACCTTGCGTCAAAATCAGACACTACTACTCCTCCGATTTTACCTTTGCTACGGTGAAATCCACTTCTACCACTAGTTAAGTCAAAGTTAAAAAGCCTGTCTTTAACTTGTGATACAGTAGACCTTGCCGAACCTACTATACGACGGTCTATAGCTGTTACTATATTAGAAAATAGTCCCATTCGTCTTTACCTCCTTTTTATATTTCACTTCTTGCAATTTGTCGACCATCCGACATAATTGACTTGTTTCTATTTTCTGATTTCATAAATGTTAGGATTTCTCCTAGTAAATTATTAGTTTGACCACTAGTTTGCATAAGTGCACTTATAGATTTAGCAAGCATTCCTATTAAATTCATAATAGCACCATCGTTTCCGTTATTAACTATAACAGGTTTTCCTGAAGCTATATGATTATAAGGTCTTACTTCTGGTCCATCTCCTTTTTCAAGAGATTGGTCTAATCTTTTATTACTTGCAACACTTCTAAGTCCGTTTCTCTTAGCATAAGCTTCGTTTTCAGCTGAACCAGATTTTAAGTTACTATAGCTAAGTTCTAATACTTTAAATGGATCTATCTTATTACCAGCCTTATCTATTACTTCATAGTGTAAGTGTGATGAGTAAGCATTAAGTCTACCATTAGCACCAGTACCACCAGCATATCCAAGTAACTGTCCAGCTTTTACTTTATCTCCAACATTTACTGCTCTTTTAGAAAGATGTAGATATCTTGATGATATTCCAGTAACTGGGTCAGTAATTTGTACTATACCAAAGTGATTAGTAGATGAGTTTACAACTCCGTCAGAAGTTGCAAATATTGGTGCTCCACTGATTGCTCTTATATCTATACCTTTATGGTTTTTAGAACCATTTTTTATATTTCTAGGTCCGAATGCAGAAGTAACTACAAGACCTGATTTAGAACCTGCAACAGGAAGTGCCTTCATTACACCTTTAAGATTAGCAGCAGTACTTTCTCCAAATTTAATATCTGGAGAAATAGCATTAGTTGCATATATAGGATTAGGTTTTACTCCAAATGCAGTATTATAATCTCCTAATTTCTTTTCTGTAAAGTAAAGAGCTACTTTATTTCTAAAGAATTCCTTAGTTCCACCTACTGTTTTAGTAGAACCATCACTATTATAAAACCATGCACGGTTTGACTTAGGATAATTCTTTATACTACTACCTACAGTTACAGCAACAGCATCTTCATTATCTCTTTTAGATAAGAAGTATTTTGCTCCACCTGCACCAAATCCATGATAGATATAAACTTCTTCAGGTAAAGGGTCTCTACCTAAATCTTTTTTGGCTTGTTTATACATATCATTTAAATGAAATGCTGCCATTATAGTATTCCAAACAGGATTAAATCTAGGGTCATTAGCTGTTCCCATTCCTCTTAAAAGTGCTTGTGGGTCTAAACCAGCTTTAGATGCATAGCTATTTACTACACTTTTCCAAGTTCCATCTACGAATTGGAATAATCCTTTTGCAGATGAACCTTTAGCTCCTGCATTTGCTACAAGTCTTGACTCTTGGTATGCTATTCCTAGCATTAAGTTTTCATCAACACCACTAGCTTTTGCTACTGCTTTTATAACTTCTACAGGGTCAGTCATATTTCCTATACTGTTAAAGTCACCAGTTCCATTTCCCATATTAAGAAGACCTGTTCCATTATAAGCTAGATTTTCTTTTTGAGCTTGAGACATCTTTGATAAATCTGTATACTTAAATTTATCTGTAATTCTCTTTATTTGAATTACAGGTGACTCATATGGTCCATCTCCTACTTCATCCCATTCATTTGAATATTTATCGTATGCATTATCTTTCATTCTTTGAAGATAGATAGAATTTCTTTCATATTTTCTATCTCCAGTTGTATCATAACCTTTATCATAAAGTTCCATCTTTAAACTAGCAGCTTTTTGAGAGAATTCTTTATCTGAAAGATTAGCATTATCTGATGCAAATTTAATCCATTCATCAGAATAACGATAGTCTTTATTCATTTTATACATTTTATCTTTAATGTATTCTTCTTTAGTTTTGCCTAACTTATTAATTTGCTCTCCATCTTCATTATAACTCTTTTTAATTTTGTATCTCATATTAGGAATAGGAGCACCGTGTATATCAACTGCTATTATCTCACCTTTAGTTTTATCTTTTACAAATCCACCTATTCTAACACCATAAGGAATACCATTAAGTTCAGCAAAGAACTTAAAGAAGTTAGATTTAGGATAGAATTTATGGATAACCATTTCTCCTATTGCAAGTATAACTGCAGCTGCAGCTGTTCCGGGTCCCGGTATAAGTCCTACTATTCCTGCTATAAGTCCAAATAGATTATTATATAAGAAGTTTGCAAATGCTACTTCTTTTGCTAGTTCTTCTGGTACTTCTATATCTGGAGGAAGTTGTAAGAATTCTCTTGCAAGTCTTTTACCTTCTCTAAAACTTAACCAAGATAAGAATAGCTCAGATACAAGACCAGCAACTGGTAGTAATTTACCTGCCATTTTTGTAAATTTAGATACATTAATTGCTGTATTAGCAACAGGAGTTGCTTTAATAGATTTCAAAAGACCACCAGTTAAAAAGTTACATATTTTATTAATAAGAGGAACTCTTCCACCTAAAGATAAAAGTTTACCTGCTATTTTACCCATGAATGTTATAATCCATTTCCATACTTTACTTGCATATTTAGCAGTTCTAAAGACATCTTTACCCAAAGTTCCCCATTTAGATGCATCATTTGCTATATATCCTTCTTGCTCTAAATTACCATTTTCATCATATATAGCATCTGTAGATTTATTTACTCCAGTTATATCAAAGAAACTTTCTTTAATTTCATCTTTCCAAATGTATGCAGAAGTAGCTGCACCTAGTAAATATGGAGCTGCTCCTGTAACTATAGATGCTAATATACCTAACTTTTTACCACCTGATATTTTAGGACCATCTGGGGTTTGAGGTGTTTCTCCATTTGCTCCAGCAAGTCCATTAGCACCATTAGCACCATTAGCACCATTTCTAGCAGCTGCAGCCATAGCAGCTGAAGTCATAGCTGTATTTTGAAGTATAGCATCTTCTACAGCTTCTTTCTTTAATTGGTCTTTTTGGAAAGATGGTTTGTTAAATAGCTGTCTTATTTTAGTTACTCTTCTTCTTGATTTACTGTCTTTTGCATCAAACAGAGAAAGTTGAAGAGCAGATTTAGAAGACTCAAGGTCAGTATTAGTAAGAGCTATAGTATCATCTCCTACTATCTTAACATTAATAACATCATTAATCTTTTCAATTATAGCATTAAGTTTTGCAATAATTGGGTCTTCTGTCTTTTCTTCTGGTGTTGATGCAACCAGTCCGGTGTTTGCAGCATCAGGTGTAGTTCCTTTGTATTTATTTACTCCCCATTTAGCAAGAGAATAAACACCAAGAGCTGCACTTCCAATAGCTGTTTTCTTTAATGCATTTCTAAAAGAAGACTTTAATACTTCTTTTGCTTTCTTCTTTGCTTTTTCTGACTTACTTTCTGATTTATCTCCAGAAAGTGTTACATCTGCTGGTTTTGTAATAACTGTAATACTAATAAGTCTTGCAATTATATCTCCTGTTAATATATCAGTTTTAAAAGAAGAAGCTTCTGGGTCACATATTTGACATTTCTTTGCTCCATAATTAAGTAGTGTAACATAATGTGAACCATTATTATCTATATTTTGAAGCTGAAGTATTGCTGAAGTTCCACTTTGTGTAAGAACTGATTTAATATTTTGTGGAGTAAAAGTATTTTCACTTATTTTGTAAGATATTGCACTCCAACCAATTCTTTCAGCCATGGCTTTAAAGAAATCCATATTAACTCCATCTTCAGACAGATATTCATTAGCAACATCTATCATAGCAGAAGCACTCATAGGAGGAAAGTTATGTTTCATAACAGCAGCATTAAATGCACCAAGTGCACAACCTGCAACAGAAACCTTTCTTCCATTAGCAAATGTTAAATCAGCAAAATCAGTCATACGCCAGTTTCCTTTTGTATCAGCATTATCTTGGTCTGTTCCTGCTCCTCCTGCATTTTCATTTGCATATTTCATAGTCATAAGAGAAGATATGATTTGTTCTGATCTACCTCTAGTTCTACTATCATCTGCAATATATCCACCATCTATAGTTTCAAATATAAACTTATCAAAACTATCAGAAGCTATACCTTTAAGGTTTTTAAGATTTGCTTTAAATTTCTCTAAAGCAACTGTTTCTTGAATATCAAACATAGCACGACTTACAAGTTGTGATGGTCTATCTGCAAGCATAGGATTGGTATAAGATAAGTATTGAATATAATCCTCAGAAGTTCTTTTAAGTCCTTCTGCAATATTCTGTCTTAAAGTAAGAACAGTATCTAACTGCTCTCTCTTTTCTTGTGGAAGAGACTCATACCAATCTTTAATAGCTTTTTCTTTTTCAAGAGGAGAAAGATTTTCATTTTGCATTATCTCAGAAAACTCTTTCATCTTTTGATATCCTACTACTTCAGAAGGAAGAAGTATCTTACCATTCTTTATAGCTCTATCATAGCTTTGCTTAGCAAGTGCTGTATCAATATAATCACTTGCTCTATCCATTAGTACTTCTCTATCAGACATTACTTGGTTACCATTAGCATCTAGAACTTGTGTATCTATATATTGACGCATAGCAAGGTCTGCATTTTCTGCTCTTTGCTTTCTTGCTTTAGAATAATAAGTATCAAGAAGTATAGCTATTGCTTCATCTGTATATCTTCCGTCTTTTTTAGCTTTATCAATTATATTAAAAGCACCTTTATCTGTTATATTATCAAAGTTACCTTCATTATAATCTTTAATAAAATCAGCCATCATGTCTTTATCAGAAGTATACTGTCTTTGTATTTCATCTGCACGTCTTGCTGCCATTTTACCTTTAGAAGCTTCATACATATCTCTTTTAGTAATAAAGTCCATATCATGAAGTGCAACACCTTTTTGACTTCTATCTCTTGCAGCTTTTGCCGAGTCTTCACGAAGTTTATAAGCTTCTTGATTTTGACCTGTAAGTAACTGCTTTGCTCTTTCACGAGATTTCTTCTTTTCTTCAGCAGTAGCATTTGCATCATCTTCTATCATAGATAGCTCTTCATCAAATGCTTTAAGCTCTAGTATTCTCTTTTCATTCTCTGCCATCTTTCTAAAAGCTTCAGTTCTTTCAACTTCGGTACTTTCTGGGTCTTCTATTACTTTACTATATCTTTCATTATCTTTTTCAAGAGCTCTTATCATATCTCTTGTAACATCATGCTCTATTTCAGCATCTGTACGATTATCTTTTATATTAAAGTACTTCTTTACAAAGTCAAACTTCTTAAGCATATTACCAATCTTTTTAAATATACCTTTATTTCCTTTACCATCATCATCAAATAACTTTCTTTGGGCTATTCTCAAAAGAGATGGTGCCATTGCTCCAGCTATAAGTCCAGTTGCAAGTCCAAAGAATGGTGATACTATAGTTCCAAGTGGACCAAATGCTTTAAATGCTTTCATAGTCATAGAACCTACTTTACCTCCAAGACCTATCGAAGGAAGCCATTTATTTATAAACTTAGCCATAAATATCTGTCTATTAGTAACACCATTTTCATTCTTAAATTCACCTGCAGGACCTAAGATATTTTGTATCTTTTCACGATTTGATGAGAACATCATAGCAACAGAACCTACTACTCCCATCATTCTTGCAAGTGATGGTGACTCAACTACACCTTGTGTTTGAAGAAGCTTACCTATTGCATATCCAGCTGCTCCACCACCAATAATACCTACATTTCTTGATACTTTAGCATCAGAGAATATGTTTGTAAGTATTTTATTAAATGAAGTTATTGGAGTTGCAACATCAAATACTTCTCCTGTACGAACTCTTCTATCTTCTCTTTCAATACTCATCATCATTGCTTCATTATATTTAGAATATTTTGACTGAAGTTTAGATATATTAAGTGTTCCATCATCTCTTATAAAAGGTACAAGTTGTGCTGGGTCAGATAAGAAACCTAATCTTTCATAGTCAGATGCTTTTGCTCCCATTCCCACATAATGTGCCATAGAAGTAGCTGTCATATTAGCATTATGCATTTTAGCATAATACTTATTAGCAATCATATATTTATTGATTTGAGCATTAAGCTCTTTGTTATCTTCATCTGTAAGTGCATCATTAAAGTATCTTTCTCTTAGAGCTTTATCTGTTATACCTCCTCTATTCATAAGAGCATTTACAGCATCTTCTCTTTGCTTTTTAAGAAGTTCTTCTCTTGCTTCTACATTAAGAGTTTTAACAGAAGAAGTAATATCATTTGCAAGTAGGTTATCAACCATTTGAGAAGTAGTAACTCCTATTGTACCTCTTCCTATAATTGAGTTTACTTGTATCTTTTGAGTATCAGAAAGAGACTTCCATAGATTATCATCAATATTTTTAAGTGCATTTATTGATGGAACTGGGTCAGACAGCACCCTATTAAGCTGTTCTTTGGTAGTTATAACTGCAGTAGTAGTTTGTGGTTTACTGTTACCTCCTGTATTTCTTACAGTTTCTGTATTAGTTCTACCATTATTTACACCACGATTACCAAAAGCTTCAACAGAAAGTCCAGTAATATTTTCAAATTCTCTTGTAGATAGATTACCTTGTACATATTGTGTCATTGCTTGTATATCTCTTGGAGAATAAGAAGCAAGTTTTTCTTTATTCTTTACAAGATTTCTTTCAACTGAGTTTATAATACTTTCTCTTTTATTATCAAATTCACTTCTTTCTTCATAAGAAACTCCTCTCATTACATCTGAAAGTCCAAGTATTACTTGAGGAAGTAAATCATGATAATCTTTTGCTATATATTTAGAAAGACCTTTTCCAGATATAAGAGCATGAGGGTCTACATTCATAAGAGTATTACTATCTACACCCTCATTTATAAATGCTGTTAAAAGTTGACGCATAAGTGTTTCATGTTGATATTTCATTCTATTATTCGCATCTTTTTTAACATTACCATTCTTATCTGTAGCAAATATTTGAGATATATTTGTATTATTAACTCCTCCTGTAGAACCTATTGCTTTTTCTGATAATATAGAGAAACTACGAAGCATTTGGTCTACACCATTAGTTATAGATTGAGAAGATTGTGTCATGTCTCTTATGTCTGCAAGAAGAGAAGTCCATTCTTGTTTATCATAGTCATATCTATCACCAATAGTTTTATTAATACCATCTCTTATTGAGTATAAAACAGACGGAATTTCAAATGTTACTGCAGTATAAAACTTATTATCAAATAAAGCTTCTTTACTCATATCGGTTTTACCAGCAGAATTTGCATCAAACTTAACTGCTTGATGTGAACCTCTTGTTAAACCTCTAAGGGTAGCATTCTTACCAAAAGCAAGTTGGTTTATCATATCTTGTATATAAGTACCAGCATCTTCTTTAAATCTAGTTAAATGCTCTGCCATGTCTTTAGGTAGAGTTCCTATTGCCTTAGTAAGTACTGCATTTTTAATACTTTGCTTAAGCATCATAGGGTCTTTAAATGTGTCTATTGCATCTTTAAGACCTTCATATAACTCAAGTCCCATTCCACCCATTTCAGAAGATTTAGCTATATTCTTTAAAATACCAGCAAAGTCACCACCAAGAATAGCTTCAGCAAGAGATGAAGTCTTTCTTGTTTTAGTTTCATATAGTTTACCATTACGCAAATCAGTCTTTTTATTTGTATCTTTCTTTGTATTATCTCTTATTTCTTTTAAAAGATTTAATACATTATCTCTGTATTGAATTTCTGCTTGTAAATTAGCAGGATTAGATTGATTTTTAATGATTTGTGTTAGTAAGGTATTAGTATATCCAGCTTCTCTTAATGCAAGTTTATCTACTGCTTTAAGTTTACCCGGAGACTGGAATGAATACGGGTCTAAACCTTCTTTATCTGTATTATCAGAACGAGACATTTGAGAGAACTCAACCATTTGCTCTTTAAGTATAGATGTCTTATTATTACGAGATTTAGAGTCTCCAGTTATTCTATTAGAGTTTCCAAACAGTTTCTTATTAACATCACTTGCTTTTTTAGCAGCAGTAAATGCTTCAGCAGAAGTAGCTTTTTGCCTAGTAATATCAGCCATATCAATACCTTTACCATTATAAGCCATCAAAATCACCTCCTATTAATAGTGTATTTAAAACCTAAAGTTGTCGAATTTTAAGTGTTTTCTTATTGAAAAATCATATATATATTATAAAATGTAAAGTTATTTTATCTAGTAACTTTAAAATAAATTTTAAAAGGAGTGATTTAAATGAAACTAAACGAAAAAGGAAAGAGAGTAAAATACTTGGAAATTACTACATGTGAGGATAATTTCTGTAAGGTACTATCTCAAAGTATTGAAGATGCTCTTAACAAGATGTACAAGGAGACTGGTGTTGACTGGTCTATAGCTGACATAAAGTATAGTGTCACAACTATGGGAGAAGATTTAATCAAGTCTGCTCTTGTAATATTCTCAGAAGAATAAAATCTTCTAAAGCTAAGTTGAACTCACACGAGTTCTTTTTTTTCTCCTTCAAAAGACCAACCGAAGAAAAGCCGAAAAAAATAAAAGAATACACCTAACCAAGAAATTAAATCTCAGTTAGGTATTTTTTCTAATATGTTATTTTTACTAAATCTTCTAAATCTACAGTTAGCTTTACTAATTTGATATTATTAACATTTCTTAATTCTTTTCTATATGACCACAAATATTCAATTTCATCCATTATATTATCACAAATAGTATCAGGATATCCGTTACCTATTAATCTAATTAAATCATCTTTATCTATTACATTAAAACTTCCAATTAACTCTCCATTTTCTATACTATTATATATTTCTAAATCAATTAAAGCACTCCTATCTATTTTATCTAAATCTAATCCTACATTTTCAAATACAGGTCTTAGTTTTCTAAATAGACTTCTCATACTTTCATAATCTTCTCTAGTAAATCCTTCATAGTCAGAACATCCTTCCATATAATAATTAGTATAAGCACATTCTAAATCATCTAAAGCTTCTTTCATTCTTTTATAAGGCTTAGCTTTATATTTATCATATTCTTTTGTGAATTCTATTTTATATTCCATAGTAACCTCCTTTTATAGACGAAAAAAATAAATTTGCCTAGATAGAATAGATTTTACTCTACTCTACCTAGGTATATCATGATTTACTTATGGCCATATTTGTGTGTTCATTTTAATAGTAAATAACTTTTCTACATCTTTATAATGATAGAATTTAGGAATTTTCTTAGGCATAGTTCCACATCCATCAAATCTATATTCTATATTTGCAGAAAGTACTTCTATTCTTTCAATCTTTATATTTCTACTTCTAACTGTATCTTTTATTGTATCTACAAAATAGTTAATTACTTTATAATCAGAGAATAATTCTCCTTCTATATTATAAGAAACTGTTTGTAAGAAGTTTTCTTTAGTTGTATAAATATCAACAAGTAACCAATCTTTATGTTCTACATTTATATTAAAATGTTTAAATATATTCTTATATTTAAAAAGTAAAGAAAGTTTATGTTCTACTTCTTTTAATGCTTTCTTATACTTATTTTTATTCATTTCTTTAGTAGAAAGTTTTAATTTTTGTTTATATTCATATTTCTTACTTTTAAGAATACTTTTTACATAGCTATAGCTAAATTCATTAATACTATCTGAAACATAATTAACTTTATCACTATCCATCACAACTGATATATCTCCTAAAAAGATATATTTTGACTTACCCTTAATTCTATCTGGAATATGAAGTTTATAGTTATCTTCTTTAGGTTCTATTTCTGGGTTTGTATTTTTATTCATGTATCTTTTCCATTTATTTAAACATGTATAAAGCTCTTGTTTTGGTGTTCCAGTAGCACTATAATTATCAAACATCCAATCAAAGAATACTCTAAATATTCCTTTTTCTTCAGATTTTGTAGCTGCTTTTTCTACTTCTTCAAACTTCTTTTTAAAGAATAAATCAAATCCACAGTACTTATAAATAAAGTGATTTGTGCTAAACATTTCATCATCATATATATTAGGCATACATACCCTCCTTTTTATTCAGTCATTACTTTTGCAATTTCTTCATCCTTTAATTGCTTTTCAGATACTTTAAATATTACAAGTTGACATTTATCAAATATATATCTAGTATATTCTTTAATGTCATTAAATAAAGTTTCATTTTCTTTACATTCTTCTACTATTCTTCTAGGAAATGCCATATCTTTATCTTTAATAACTCCATCTAAGTATTTCATATATTCTTCAGCTGTTACTTTAGTCATAAAATTAGATGGACTTACTGGATAAATATAATGGAATACATCATCATGTTCAGTAAAATCTAAACTCATATAACCTAACCAAATATTTCTTTTTTCTATCATAAGAATATTTAAATACTTATCAATAACAGTATCTAAGAATTCCTTCTTAAACTCTTCTAAAGTTTCATCAAATTTAGTTATACTAAAGTCTTTTTCAAAATCAAAGATATTGCTAAATATTAGATAATTTGTATTATCTTTAGAGAAAGTTGATACAAAACTACTGCTTCTATATAAATAAGGATATTTTTCTCTATAGAATTCATTTAATGCAACTTTTATTATAAGCCAAGCATAATGAGAATACATAAACTCTTTTAAGTTATCTTCCATAGATATCTTGCATGTAGGAAGTACAAATATAGCTTTCATCATTTCAGTTGCATTTGGTTTAGTTACAAAGTCATATATTTCCTTCTTCATATTTATAGCTGGAGTATGACTATCAAGAGTTGCATATGAGTAGCTTATTTCATCTGGTACATAGTCACTCATTACAGCTTTAATTATATCTACATCAACTTTATCTACATCATAGTAAGCTTCAGAAGTTTCAGCTTCATAAATAGAACTCATAAGATTATCTACTAATTCTTTAATTTCTTCATCAGTTACTACTTCTGGAACAGTTATTTTAATTTCCATTACTTTATCAGTTCTGAATACTTTATGTCTTAAAGCTTCTAAAGTGTCTATAGTTACATTTTCTAAGTATTCTTTACTACCTATAGCTGAGAAATCTCCTCCAGTTATAGCATTAAGCATATGTATTTTAGTTATATCATAACTATCTCCGGGATTTCTAGTTTGTATTTCAGCATAAATAATATCTCTTTCTTTATTTACATATTCTTCATTAAGAGGTGTATTTATAACTCCATTAAAACTTTCAGCTATTATTTTAGAAAATGCTTTAAAGTTCTTATCTTTTATATAGTTTTGATATAAACTGTCTTCTTTATATATAGAACTATCACTTATATTATCTGTCATATAATGAAAACCTATAAACTCATATGAAGTCATGGCATTAAAATATACTCCTTTTTCTTTAAGTACTTCTTTTGCTTGCATCATATTCATTCCTTGATATACATTGCCACAAACAGCATGTTCTAATAAATGTACTACTCCTTTTGATTTTCTATAACTTGATGCATTAAAGAATACATTTATAGTAGCATTCTTAATTGCTGCACTTCTTACTACTCTAACAGTTGCTTTATTAGTATCATTAATATCTGCTACTAAAAATTCATATTTGTCTCCAATAATTCTTTTATAAAATTCATTTGTGTAATTCATCTAAATCTCTCCTTATTTTAATATATTAAAAAAGAAAAAACCAGAGTATTATCTCTGGTTTAATCTTTTACTTCTTTTATCTAACTAGTTCTCCTTGATGTAACCAAGCAAACATAGTTGAAACATTTTGAATATCACTATCATATAATATTCCTTTTCCTGCTTGTAATAACTCATTTGCATCAGATGCATTAAGCATATCAAATACAGTTATTACATCTTCACCTGCAAGTGTTATAATATAAAGACTTGCAATAAGTTTTAATGTAAATGGGTCATTTTCTACTCTAGCATACACATAGTTTTGAATTTCATCTACAAAACCTGCAAAGTCATAATTTGATTTTATAAGTTTATTTGCAACTGCTGTAGTTTCATCATTATTTCTTGATAAGTAATGTCCTATCATTGCATTTGCAAAGTTTCTATATGCAAAGTAAAGTCCTTCTTGACCCCAAGCTTCAAGTATTTCTGGTCCTAATTCACTAGCTACTGCATTTTTATATTGAACTATATTAAATACAGGGTCAGCTGGTATATAAGAATAGCAATATAAAGCTACAAGATAATTAACATCAAATTGATTTTCTTCTTCAATATATCTTCTGAAAACATTATTATCTCTTATTGAATTATAATCTGTAGTGTATCCACCATTATTTTCAATATCATCATATACATAGTTAGCACAAGAAGGTCTTGTACAACTATATACTCCTGATTGAGCTTTAAGTGCATTTATATCCATTCCAGCTTTCATTACATTAGGAACATATTCCATTGGATTTGAACATAATGGACAAACTGGTCTTATTTCTCTTCCTTGGTCATCTACAAGGATAGGAAAACAGCTGTCCATATCTATAAGCATAAGTCTCTTTTCTGTTCTTGAACCATTTTGAACATATCTTAAAGCAAAATTCTTTGGCTCTTGCATTACATGTACATCACTAGCTATAAAGAAGTCATGTAAAATTTGTTGTATTCTGTTTGCATCATCTCTAAGTCTTGGAGTATCAAATATATACTCAGATACAAACATCCAAGGTCTGTCCTCATTTTGAGGATGAGTTTCCTTTAACCATCTTTGAAAGTCAGGGTCTTTTGTGAATTCATATCCATACTCCTGTCTTATAACAAGTGGACTGAAGTTATCTAGTTCACTCATAGCGAATAGATTTAAGTCATCTTCAGAGATAAGACCTTGTTGTGCAAGATTTTGCAAATGTATACTACAGATATATTCAAAGGCATTTCCTTGCATACCCTCAAATTCATGTCCAAACTTCACAACTACTCCACGGTCATTTTGGTCTACTGACACAATTCTTTTTTGACCTATAGAAGTTGCTACTCCACATATCTTTTCTACTATTTTTTCTATGCCTAGTTGTGAATATTGCTCAGAACGAATGCATGGTTCTAGTGCAAATACAACATAATTAGCTGATAATTTTCTTGCCATTTTATATTCCTCCTATTTAATTAAATTAATCCTTTAAGGTTTGATTGTGTTTTGTATCTTTCAATATTCTTTTCAGGTATTATATAAAGTTTTCTTCCTTTAAGTTGTGCTTCTGATAAATTAAATACTTTATAGAAGTTTACTCTATAATCCTTAACAGCTGTATCAAAATAAGTTAAAGCGTGCATTGCTTCACTTTCAATCAATCCATATCTATAATTCATTTCTGAGAAATAATCTCTGAAAATTGACTCTCTATTATTTCCGCTTAATAGTTCTTCAATATACTTAGAAGACATATTGTAGTCTCCTACAGTTTTGATAACTATATCAGTGATAACATTTATTCTATCACTTACCAGTGGGTAATTGTAAGGGATAATATCCACTTTCCAGTTAGGTTCATTAAGCTCAAAGCCTCTTGCAATGAATACTTGTTTGTGCAAGCTTAGCAATGTGTTTAAAGTTAATGTCAAGAATGGCAAGAACTCACTTATGCTTATGTAGTAACTTTCAAATGTAGGCATATTACCATCATACATTTCTGTGGTTTTTGCTGTTGGAACTTCTGTACTTGGATATAGAGATTTAACATCTATATTTACAAGTCCAGATACTGAACATACTTTTTGAATTTCTATAAAACTTATATAAAGTTCTTCAACTGGTCTTACTTCTACTTCATAACCCATTCTAGTTAAGTTATTCACATAGCTATTAAGAGCAAATTCATAATCCTCTATACTAAGTTTAAAATCAAAGTCAAAATCATCTTCTACACAATACCCACCTTCTAATATTGGGTCTGTAAAAGCTATGTCAAATCTTTCAAATGTTCCAACGGTTTTAAATAAACCAAATACTTCCCTTCTGTACAAACCAGATACTGGTACTTCTGGAATGCAGTCCTCATTTAGATAAGGAAAGAAGTCTGATATGACTACTTTCTTGCTACCTGAGAACTTGTAAAGGTCGTCGTAACGACCAATAGTTTCATTTATGTCAAAATACATTTACTCATTCCCCCTTTTCTTCAAAGTTTTCTTCTTTTACTCCTAGAACTTCATTTATATCATACATGACATTATTGACAGCTCTATCTTTAAGTTTTACTAAGTAATCTTTAGTCCATGTTTCAATATCACCATGTGCTATAGTATTTACCATATCTACAACAGCTTTAATATAATCAATATTAAAATATCCATCAAACATAAACTCAACTTCATCTTCAGTAAAGGTACTTATTAAAGTACTATTCAGAATTATAATTTCATCATTGGTTAGATTAACTAGCTCTCTATTATCATCTGTTAAATCTCCAAAGTAAACTAATTCTTTATTTGGTCTTATACCTACGATAAGTTTATTCATTTTTTCAAAATCTACATTAAGTTCTTCAACTTGTTCAACTTCTTCAGTTTCGTCTGCTTTAGTTTCTTCTTTAACTGGTTCTTTTACTATATCCTCAGTTTTAGTTTCAACTTTAGCTTTAGCAACTTCTATTTTTTCCTCAGATTTAATATCTTCAGATTTTTCTGGTTTAGCTAATCTTTTTTCATTTTCTGCATCTATTATATCAAGTTCTTCTGTACTTGATACAAGTATCTTATCAGCAAATAAATCTTCATTTTCTGCATTTTTGATAAGAGTTTGATATGTCTTCTTATTCCATATTGCATCAACTAAAACACTTGCTAGATTTAAATTACTATTACCAAATACTACATCTAGGATTTCTTGTGCTGTTGGAGCTTTAGAATTTTCTTCACACTCTTTCATATATCTTTGTATTTTTATAGAAGCCATATCATAAAGAGTAGAATAAATACTTCTAGCTTCCCATGCATTAATGTCTTTAACTTCTTTTACTCCTGCTAAAATATTATTTACATAATTCTTATCTTGAACAGTAACTGGTGTTTTTGTAACTGTGTTATCTTCATGATAAATTATAATATTTTTAGCATATTTTCTTCTGTATTCTTTATAGTTTGCTCTTCTAAGTGAAAAGTAAACATCTTTGTATAAATAATTTCTCCAAAGAACTTCATTAAATTTATTTTTTAACGCTTCAACTCTATTTTTATTCATTTTAAACATCACCTGTCTCCTTCTTTATTATTAATATCTTCCTGTATTTATAGCATATGGTGAAACACTAAATGGGTCATCATTCACAGAATTAACTGATGCTCCTTTATTTGCAACTGAAAAGTCTGTTCCAGTACGAGCTCTACCATTTAATCCTACTTTTGGTAATTCTACTCTTCCTACTCTATTATCAAGACCTCTATCATCATTATATCTAGCAGTTCTTGTTCCACCAGTTCCAGCTCCTAATTCACGAGCTCTACCTAATAAACCTACACCTGTATTAAGTCCAAAACTATCTACTCCTCTATCAACTCTTGAGCTAAGAGGTTTTCTACCGCCACTGTATTTATCCCATTTGCTTTCACCTGTTCCACCTACAGTATTTACTCTCATACCACCTACTCTATTAGCATTTCTTCCATTGCCTCTTAAGTTACTTTCAACACTTTCTCTAAGTCCTCTTAATAAATCTAATGGACCTGCAAGCTGTATCATATTAAGTTTAGTTAATACATTTTCAGCATAAGATGCATATCTTCCTATTTCTTCTAAGCTACTATTTTTGTAGTTATCAAATATGTTATCTAACGCTTTTGCTGCACTATCTGGTAACATAGTAGTTATACTTTGATTATTATAAAGTGAACCTACTATACTTTCAAGAGCTTGTATCTTAGTTAATACTTCAGCTGGTATATTATTTTGAGTATCTAATGAAATAGTTACTGCTTCACTATATTTTCCTATTACTGCAAATACTATAGTTGCATTTTGAGGTAAAGCTCTTTTGTAATCTTTAAATTCTTCAGCAAACCATTCAAATACTTCTCTTATTCCATTTGTATTTCTATTTGCTACATAACCTGAAAGTTCATAAAACTTTCTTCTTTGATTTTCTGTAATCTTTCTGTCAAATTCATCATCTGAAACTTCTTCTAAAAGCTTTAAAGCCCAGATTTCTTCTAAACTTCTATTATCAAATTCTTCATTATTAATTCTAAATGTAGTAGCTACTTTAGGTTTCTTTGCAACGAAGTTTCCATTATTATCTATTTCTAGATATTTATTACCAGAAGTTTCTTCTTCTTGGTAATAACCTGTATTAAGTCCTGCATTTAAAGCACCTACTCCTTTAACTTTTGCTCCCATCATTCCACCTACTGCACCTTTTCCTTTAAAAGCACTAATTCCTTTTGCAGGACTATTTAAAGCTGCTGTTAATCCTGCATTTATTTTTGCTGCAATTCCTCCACCTGTTCCATTTGGTATTTTATAACTGTTTATTCCTGTACCCATTTTTCCTATTCCTCCTTTAGATATTATTTTTGGTTGTACTCCATTTACTGTTTGAAATCTTGTTGGGTCTGTTTTCTCCCACTCTTTTAATTCTTTTACACTTGCTCCTAATGGTATGTCTTCAGGTATATCTCCTAAAACTTTCTTATATCCAGTTCCAGTATTAGTTTTAAGAACTGTAGCAGTTCCTATTCTCCCATACTCTTTTCCGAATATGTCAAGTTTTACTTTAGTACCATTGTAACTACCATATCTACCATCATATTCTTCTTCCTCTGTTTCACGAAGCTTTGCTTGTTTTCTTTGCTCAGCATAAGATTGAATATGTCCGTACTTCTTTGTAGACATCCATGTCACCCCTTATCCTCTGTTATTATATAATGCATTATTTACAAGTTCTGCAAAGTCAGATATTTCATCCTCTGATAAGCTCGTAGTTTTTTGAGCTCCAGATAATTGAACATTTAGATATTTAATTATATCTGTAGTTTTATATCTTTGTGATGAACTGAAGTTTGCATTAGATTTTCTTATATAAGCTTCTATTGCATCAGCTGACATTGTGTAATCTCCTGCTCTGTTTGGAGTATAAAGCTTCTTTATAAGATTTCCAAGTCTTTCATCATTTAGAAGTTCTGCAAGTAGAAGTAATGGTATTGTGTCATTAGTTCCATAAGTATAATTTAGAATATTTCCTAAAGTATAATCTTCTGGAATTGATATACTTGCTTGACTTCTTGTAATTCCTATTATTGCAGATACATCTGTAAATAAGTTAGTTGCTCCATTCATTGCTGATAAGTAATAAAGTCCCATCATCACAAGTCTTGGATTGATACCATCTACAGCTTCAAAGAATACATCTTGGTTTATACCTTCAAATATTCTTGCTTTAATATAAGCTTCTTTGTAAATGATATCAAATGGTGTATTATTTAAAATGTTAAACATATCACTTACTATTTCTTGGTATCTGTTATCTGCTGTTATAATATTATTTAGAGTTTCTATAGAACCTTTAGATAAGAAAGCTGAGTAGACTTCAAGTATAGTTCTGTACATTTCTTCAACTTGACGAATTGAAAGTCTAGTTTCCCTAATAGTTCCTAACTCATCTCTACCTACTTCTCCTACGTATCTTCTTTTTGAAGATATTTCACCTCTAGCTCTACCTCTATCACCTCTAGAAGATATGTATTTAAGTTTCTTTAGCACTCTTGTCATATTATTAAAAGCATCTGCTCCTGCAAATAAGTCAAGTACTAAATCATATGCTCCTTGTGGTGCATTTTGTTGACCTACAAAGTCAAGAAGAGCTGGTCCAACTGCTAGTATCCCTTCTTGTAACTCTTGTGCTGATTTAAATAAGCTTCCTACAGTTGCCATTCTATTTATTATTGGAGCAACATCATTTGCATCTAAAGTTGCAATGCTATCATCTGCATGTATAAACTTAGATTTATCATCTGTTCTTCCAAAACTGTCAACTGCTTGTACAAACTCACCTTGAACTGCAAGTGAGTTTAATTGGATATTATTATTTTCATCTGTATAATTTATTATAGCAACAGCCATATCATTAACTGTTTCTCTTCCTAAATTATCAAGTTCATTATAATACCCAGTTGGTTCTACTTGTTCTTTGCCATTATTATTGATAAAATTAATAATTTTATCAAAATATTTTAACATTGACTCTCCACTTACAGGTTTAAAGTAATCGAAAAGAAATCTAATCCCGTATCCTTCTTCCCCTTGCTTAAAATCTGTTTGTGCAGAGTCTACCAATTTTAGATACTCATCTACACTATCTTGGATAGTTAAACGACTACCTCTTATACTTCTTTCATCTCTGTCTGTGATTGCCATAAGCAAATCATCTCCTTTCTTAGTTTTATTTTTTATTTTCCTTGATTATATCTCT
>ERZ773009.527-NODE-527-length-28096-cov-16.691630_pt1 | contig 28096 bp, 20 predicted proteins | sample MGYA00580663_ERZ773009 | MGnify/ENA primary metagenome ERZ773009 (study PRJEB29015, sample SAMEA2737969) | human oral metagenome | biome: human oral; feature: human-associated habitat; material: dental | place: China | collected 2026 ... | reverse complement strand
CTCTATCTCTTGCGATTTTTAGTACCTCCATTACATCGTCAAATCTCCAAGCGATATCATAAATTCCGTACTCTTCCCTTAATCGTATACCGCGCTCCAGCAGATCCTGCGGTACGATATTTACGTAATCTTCATCTATAAACACAATATCTTCTTCAACTGACATAATCTCTCCTTCCATTAAAATTTAATTTATTGCAAAGACTTTTCTATATCGTTTATTAGGTGATGAAGCGTTTCGAGACGACTAGAACTTGGATTATTTTGGTTCAAAATTCTAAAATATCGCTATATTTCATCGTCTTTATATTGCGCTCGTCAAAAGATGGAGATATATATTTTTCGTTCATCTTAATGATTTTTGCGATATAGCTCTCGCTTATACCATTTTTCGTTTTTGTGCGATATATGCGTCAAAGGGCTTTTGGTCGATATCATTGCTCTTTCTGTAAAACTGACCTAATAGGTTTTAACTAACCTAATAAACAACTGAATTATTCTAAAACAATTATAACATAAAAAGAAACAAAAATAATTAAAATTACTAAAAGCCCTAAATATCCGTATTTAAAGGAAGCAAAAGAGATTTAAAAGAAGTAATTGAAAATTAAAAGTAGCTTAAATGGTGGAGTTAAGCGGGATCGAACCGCCGACCTCTTGAATGCCATTCAAGCGCTCTCCCAGCTGAGCTATAACCCCAATAAAGATTTTGTAATTTTACATTATTTTACTTACAAAATTTTTAAATTACGGTGCTACGCTAAAATTTTCTCCGTAAAAGCCGCTATAAAATGAAATTTTAAGCTTGCATTGGGTAATATTTCATTTCTTTGCGCGGGAATAGCTCAGTGGTAGAGCGCAACCTTGCCATGGTTGATGTCGCGAGTTCGACTCTCGTTTCCCGCTCCATTTTACATTCTGTTTTGTATTAAACGTGCCCGGATGGCGGAATCGGTAGACGCAAGGGACTTAAAATCCCTCGGAATTTTTTCCGTGCCGGTTCAAGTCCGGCTCCGGGCACCACCTAATAAGCCGGCGCGGCGACATAGCCAAGTGGTAAGGCATGAGCCTGCAAAGCTTTGATCCCCGGTTCGAATCCGGGTGTCGCCTCCAGATCCTAAAAAAGGAGTTATTATGAGATACATACTAGCGGCTCTTTTGGCATTGATGGTTTTTAGCGGGTGCTCTAATACTTGGCACGGCGTAAAAGAGGATTCGCACAACGCGGCTCAATGGACCAAAGAAAAGGTTCACAACGGCGCCGAGTGGGTCGGAGAAAAAACCGAATAAAATTGCGCGCGCAGGTCTTGATCTGCGCGAACTTTCGGCGGGGTCTACCCGCCCTTAATCGGGAGATGGCTGAGCGGTCGAAAGCGGCGGTCTTGAAAACCGTTGAGGTGAAAGCCTCCTGGGGTTCGAATCCCTATCTCCCGGCCATTTTAATCTAATCCGAAATTCCCTTTTAACTTCAAAAATTTCACATTTTATTTATACTAATTTTCATTTAATGCTCTTTAGGCTAAAATTTTATCTCGTAGCAGGCGGCGTAGGCGGCGGCTCGTGCGCGCGCCAAATGTTATACGGCGGTAGGTGTCAAAATATGCCGAGGAGCTTTTAGTAGGTTCGTGTTAAACTCGAGTGCATTGCGGTCGTATTGATGGATGAAACATCGGAAGTTTTTTTGATTAACCCGTGCTAAAATAGCGCGCAGTAAGAGCAAGGGCGATGCTAAATTTAAATACTCGCCCGTCTGCCAGAAAGCGGTCGTGGGCTTAGCTGCGGAATTTAGCTATGAAATTTCAAAGTTTAGCAGCTGCAATGCCAGACGTAAATTTAAAATTTACCGACTCGCGCTTTTTAAATTTAGACTGGGTGCAAGTAAATTTCAAAATTTATCTTGCGCGAGCGCGCCGCCGTACTGCCGTGCCGTCGCGCAGATAAAGATCAAATGCGCCTGCGTACCTCTGAGTGATAAAATAAACGAGGGAAGCCGCGTAGCGCAAGCCTAGAACCGATACGCTCGCAATCAGACCGGGACTAGCGCAGCGAACAGGCGGCTTAAAAGTTGGCAAATTTAAGAAATATCGCAGGCTAGCAATCGGGGCGAGCAAATCTAAACAATAGCGCAGAATGGCGCAGGCAGGCAGTTTGATAAGCCGAAAGAGAAAAGTCTGCCAAATATCTGCGAGACGGAATTTAACTAGAAATAAATGAAAGGCTTAAATGCGAAAAATTTTACTATTTTTACTGCTTTGTGTGGGAGCTTTTGCGCTTGAGTGGGACGGAGCCGTCCTGCGGGGAGTGCTGCCAAACGGGCTTAAATACTATATTTTAGAAAATTCCGTGCCCAAAAATTCCGCCGTTTTCTATCTGATCGTGGATGCGGGCTCGATCGATGAGGGCCCTGATGAGCGCGGGCTTGTGCACTTCATAGAGCACATGTCCTTTAACGGAAGCCGCGATTTTAGCAAAAATGAGCTCATCAAAAAACTGCAGAGCCTGGGCGTGAAATTCGGCGCCGACGTAAATGCGCAGACGGGATATGACAGCACGATTTACACGCTTAGCATCGCGGTTAGCGAAGAAAATTTAAAGGACGTTTTTAAAATTTTTGCTTCGATTGCGGACGGAGTGGAGTTCAATCCGCTCGAGCTCGTAAAAGAAAGAGGCGTCATAATCGAGGAGGCGCGCAGCCGCGATACGCCGATCGCAAGGCTTTACGAGCGGATGGATGAGGAGCTTTATGGCGGCAGCGCGTATTTTAATCGTGCGCCGATCGGCGATATGGCGGTCGTAAAATCCGTAAGCGCGCAGCGAATCAAGGAACTCTATCAAAAAATTTACCAGCCCAGATCTATGAAATTTATAGCCGTGGGTGATTTCAAAAGGGATAAAATTTTAAAATTGCTAAAGCAAAATTTTTCGCCTCTTAAAAATACAAACTCCTACGCTCGCCAGGATATGGCCATTCCGTCTAGGCAGGGTTTGAAAATTTACAATTACGATACGAACGAAACATCGCTAAATTCCGTCAAAATTTCGTTTTGGGAGGAATTTGCGCCCCCAAGCAGCGAGGCGAATGCGAGAAAAATTTTAAAAAGCGAACTTATCTCAAGCCTCATCTCTACGATTTATGAGCGAGCGAAGGCTAGCGAAGGCGCGCTGCTGCGAGTTAATTTTTCCAGGTCGAATTTGCAGTTTCAAAAAACGATCTATAGCTTTGACGTCGCCGTTTTGGGCGGAGACTTTGACGGCGCGATCTCGCAGGCGCTCGGGCTAATCAAAGGCTTGCGAGATAGCGGCTTTGATGCGCGCGATTTCGCCCTTGCGAAGGATGCTTTGATCAGCTCGCGGCACAGCGCCTTCGAGCGCAGAAAAAGCGCAAATTCCGCGTTTTTTTCAAGAGAGATTCTTCATGCCGTAAAATCAGGAGCCGCTCTGCCTAGCGCCGCAAAACAGAGAGATTTGGAGGTAAAACTGCTGCGCGAGATCAGCCTAGAGGAGCTAAATTTAGAATTTAGGCGCCTGACGGATCTAAGCGAGGTGCACGCAAGCGTATTTAGCGGCTCCGGATACAATCTGGATGAGACCAAATTTAAGAAGTTGCAGGATGGCGCCAGGGCGATAAATACGCATGCCGCGCATAAAAAGCTGCCGGGTAGCTTGGTTTCTAAAAACCTGCCTGAGGGCAAAATTTTAAGCAAGAGCTTTGATCCGCGATTTAAATTTTATACCTACCTGCTTGAAAATAACGCGACCGTGATCTTAAAGCCACTTAAGACGCGCAAGGATTTCATCTCGTTTGCCGCGGTAAGCAGGGGAGGAATGTCCAATCTGGCGCATCCCGGGCTTGGCAGTTTTGCCGCGATGCTTTCAAACGAAAGCGGCGCAGGCGAGTTTAACAATTATGAAATTTCGCAAATTTTAAGCGGGCGGCAGGTGAATTACCGCAAAAATATCTCCGCGTTCTCGCACGGATTTTACGGAAGCTGCGGCTCGCGGGATCTAAAATGGCTGCTGGAAGCGATAAACTTAGAGCTTAGCTCTCCGCGCATGGACGAGAAAGCACTGCAAAATTTAAAGATCAAATCGCTCGACGAACTTGCGCGAAACGAGAAATTGCCCGGATATAAATTTAGCAGGGAATTTAGCGAGTTTTTTTACGGCGGCAATGCGCGAATGCGCCCTCTAAGCGCTGCGCAGATCAAAGCTCTTAACGCGGAAGAGTTAAAAAAGATCGTCTATGATAAATTTAGCAACGCCGCATCCTACACTTTCGTACTTAGCGGCGATTTTGAGTTAAAAGACGCCGAAGCCCTCATAAAAAAATATCTGGCGAACCTGCCTGTTCGCGGCGAACGCGAGGATTTTAAAGATGACGGCATCCGCAGCTTAAGCGGACGGCACGTTTTTATGCGCAACTATCAAAACTCCCCTAGAAGCGACGTCGCGCTTACCGCGATAAACAGATCCGCTCCATACTCGCTTGAAAATGCAATTAAAATTTCAGCCCTAGCTTCGGTGCTTCAGGAAGCACTTAGAGAGCGCATCAGAGAGGACGAGGGGCGTACTTACGGCTTTTCGGTCGCTTCGAGCCTAAGCCGCATCCCGTACGGGCACTCGAGCCTTCATATTTCGTTTTCCTGCGCACCGAAAAACACGGATCAAATTTTATCCACAATCAGAGAAATTTTTGTAGAAATCGCAGGCGGCGGATCGGACGTAACGCGGCATCTTGAAAATTTTAAAAAATCTCAGATTATCACGGCTCGCATCGCTCGCGAAAGCCCCGAGTTTTGGAACGACGCGCTCGTAAAATACGCGCTTTGGAATGAGGAGATCGCCGATTTTAAGACCTTTGAAAAGATCATAAATTCCATCACGCCAAAGGATATCGCGGAGGCGGCGCAGACCTATATTTTTGATACCGATGAAACCGTGAGGATAAATGCGCCGAAATTCTAGCGGGCTCGGCGCGTTTAAATTTTGCTCGTTAAATTTATTCCGCGCATTTAAATTTAACGGCGCTTGCACGGCAAATTTCGGCTTCGTAAATTTATGCAGTTTAAAAACGAACTCAAGAATAAAGCTCAATTAAATCTATCTGCATCGCGCATAGATTTTAGATAAATTTTATTTTGGAATAGATTTATCTCGCCGATATACCGCTATTTTGTTACATTTTTTCTATTGTTTGCATAAGTTGTATAATTGTTATCACTTTTATTGAAATTTAAAATATTATTGGCTAAATTTCCTCAGTCTTAATTTTTATTTTCAAAAAAAGGAGAAAAAATGATTGTCGGTTTTTGGGCCTGTAAGCCATGTAAAAGCGGCGCAGGCCGCAATTATTCCGCTTCCGTAAAAGGCGAGAAATCCACTCAAAATCGCTGCGGGGGGGGGCTTGCGCGCTCCTTAATAGTCGCGGCGTGCCTTTGCAGTCTAGGCATCGCGCAGGATTCGTCTGAAAATAACGCAACCAGGAGCGCTTCTATCAAAGAAAGCTCGGAGGCGCGAAGCTCCGCTGCGGCGATAAATAGTTATAAATTTCCCGAAATAGTAGTTGTCGGCAATATCGACTCGAGCCTTACGAGCGTCGGCGATAGCTACGGCGGTACGCAAAAGATAAGTAGGACGATGATCGAGTCGATGCCTAGCGGCAACGGCGACTTCGTGCAGCTTTTGCGCACCAATCCAAATGTGCAATTCAGCTCCACGAACCGCCAAAGCACGACGCTAGGCGAGATCAGCCCCGCAAACATCAGCATCAACGGCGCGAAGTATTGGCAAAATAACTTTATGCTCGACGGCGCGAATATGAATAATGACCTCGATCCCGCTAGAAACCCCGGCGGCAATCCTACGCGCTTTTCGGCGTTTGATACGATGAATTCCGTCTCGCAAGGTATGGCGATCGATAGCGACTTTTTACGAAGCGTAGAGGTGCACGATAGCGGCGTCTCGGCAAAATACGGCGGATTTACCGGCGGCGTGGTGGAGGCTAAGACGCGAGATCCTCGCGCGGGCTTTCACGGCAAATTTTCGATGCAGCACACCGAGGATAGCTGGACCAGATACCATATCTACGGCGATGAGCAAAACTTTGAAAACTCCGCTACGCCGCTAAATCAGCCGAGATTTGATAAGTGGATCACGAGATTAAATTTAGAGGGCACCGTTACAGAGGATCTGGGCTTGATGTTCGGCTACACCAACACTAGAAGTAAAATTCCGCTCAAGGCCTACGACAGAAGATACAACGCCGATACGACCATCACCGAGCGAGTTCAGAGGCGAAATATAGACAACTACTTCCTAAAAGCGCTCTGGTATGCAAGCGACCGCCTAACTATCACGCCGAGCGTAACCTACGCACCCGAGCGAAACAAGATGTTTAACGACCATATCAAGGATTCATACGCAGATATGAAATCGGGAGGTTTAAATTTAGCGCTTAAAACCGACTACGATGGCGATTTCGCTAGGTTTAATCAAATTTTATCCTACAGCAAGCTCGAGAGTTCGCGTGATGCCGAGAATGAATATTACAGGGCTTGGCAATACTCAAACGTAAAAAATTGGGGCAGTAAAATTTTTTCTGCTTCGGCGATAGAGGGCGGCTTTGGGGATCTCGATCAGACGCAAAAGAGCCTTTCATACAACGCAGATCTAGAGTTTAACGAATTTGATCTAGGCGGCAGCAAGCATAGATTTATCACGGGCTTTGAGTTTAAAAAGCAAGAGGCTAAATTTAATGTAAGAAAAGAATTTATGACCGCCAGCGGAATAGCACCGCTACCTGCGGGCGTAAATGCTTGCGATCCGAATGATGAACTCTGCTCTATAGACGATTCTTTTGCGAGGCTCGGTAGAAGCGGTCAGTTTTTTACGCAGAAAAGCTATTACAAGGGCAATACCAAGGTGGATATGAAGAGCTTGGCGGTTTATCTGGAGGATGAGATAAAAATCAATGATCTTACCTTGCGACCGGGCGTAAGATTAAGCAGGGACGATTATATGAAACAAACGACTGTAGCGCCGAGATTTAACAGCTACTACGATATTTTTGGCGACGGCGATTCTATTCTTAGCTTCGGTGCAAACCGCTACTACGGGCGCAATCTCTTTACCTACAAATTAAGAGAGGGTCGAGAGGGTCTTGCCACTACCTACACGCGTCCACGCAATGCTTATACTCAAAACTGGACGCAACTGCCAAAAGACCCATCTCTAACTAAATTTAACGAGCTAAGGGTGCCTTATGAGGATGAGCTGGTATTCGGGGCAAAGCAAAAGCTTGGGAATTTCGAGTTTTTCGGCAAATACGTAAGCCGCAAGGGCAGGGATCAGATCATCAAATCTACGCGAAGAGATCTAGGTCTAGCGCCGGATCCGAACTACCAAAACAACTACCAGACCTTCACCAACGACGGCAGAAGCGAAAATAAAATTTTAACTTTCGGCGTTAAGACGATCGATGATTACGAGGCTTTCGGTACGCTAAACGGCTTTGAGCTGGGCTTTGAGCATATCAGGATGAAGACCAATAATACCATTTACGATGAGAAGCTTGATAGAGAAACGCTTGAAGATGAAAAAATCGTCGAATACGACGGGAGGTTGATGAGGTTATCGGAGCTTCCGGCGCAGGACTACGCCAGACCTTGGACTGCAAGCCTAAACATCATCACGAAAATCCCAAGCTACGGCATTAGCGTGAATAACTTCCTATCGTTTAAAGGCTCGCAAGAGGCGATCGCCCGCACGGGCAAAACGCCTGCGGGCAAGTATCCTGCCAGATACGATAAATACGAAAAGGTAAATCTCGGCAAAAGCTACAGCTGGGATACGCGCATCGGATACGCTAAAAAGATGGCGGGCGAGGTGGAATTTTTTACGAATTTAGACATCTACAACGTCCTAAATAAGCGCAACAAAGCAAGACTCAGCAGCGACATCTCGCTCGATCTAGTCTATGAGGCGGGCAGGCAGTTTTGGCTGGAAGCGGGCATTCGGTGGTAGCGTAAGCTAAATTTGCGGAGCTTTTAAAATTTCAGGGCTCCGCGAAATTTCGTGAAATTTTTTTGAAATTTACGGCATTTCGCGGAATTTCAAATTTCACGCCGCGCTCCTTAAAATTCCGCATCGCTCGCTGTAAAATTTTAATGCACGCGAAATTATTAAATTTGCGTCCAAATTTAAGTTGAACCAATTTAAGGAGTCGAAACGGCTTTTTAAATTTTAACGCCGATATCGCTTAATAGGCTCTTTCATTGAAATATCACAAACTGCTTTTGAAATTTTGACGGGCTGATCTGCCGCTCTTTCAGCATGTAGCGGCAAACCCTTTCAAAATCCGCTCCGCTCATCATAAAACTGATAAATTCGCCCTTGTCGTCATAGATGATCAAAGTATCGATCGCACGAAAGCTAAATTTCCCCTCCGTGATCTTTGAAAAAATCAGCTTAGAGGCGAAAAACGGCAAAACCAATGCCGTCAGGCTCATAATAAAAATTATAAATCCTCTAAGGCTCTGTAAAAATCCAGCGAATGCGACGGCTATCACGATAAGCGAAAGCACAATGCCGATGGAATTTCTAGCCGGCACGATATGTCCGAATAGCGGCGTGGCGGTGAGCTTTATGAGCGATATTTCATCAAATTTTATGGATTTTGTGATTTTGCCTTTATTTACGTAGTTGATACTCCTGTTCGTCAAATGCACAAGGCGCGTATGGGCGCTGTTTAGATACGATATGACGGCGAATGCTACGAAAACAAACGGCGTATAGTATGGGAAAATATCCCCTATATATAGAAACACCAGTACCGCCAAAGGGGCGAAGATCAGATTATAAATAAAGAATACCACGATATTGTAGTCTTTGACGATGAGGGGTTTATTGTCAAATTGCGGTGGGTTTTGGCGCTCGGCGTCTTGCCTAGACTGCGACCGCTGCGGCTCGTCGTTAAAATTTTTCATTAAATTTACCCCCGTTTTTAAAATTTATCGCTAGCGGCTCGGGCGTTTTGTGGCGTTAAATTTGCCATTCTCGCCGCAGGCTTTAGCGAGGCCATCCCAAGCAGAGCCTGCTTGCGTCCTTTCAAAATTTTATTTCGTTGAAATTTATCAGCGCCGCGTATCGGTACCGCGTACGCTTGCCGCATCGCCGCATGAAATTTCGAGGCCTCACAGCTCGAAATCAAAGCAGTAAAACTCATCCGCCTCGCTCCAGAGCTCTTTTAGCGAACGTCCGTCTATCTGCGGCGCGGCGTAGAGTTCCCGCAGCGTGGCGAAATACCTCTCGCCGCTTGCATTTGCGCCCGCCTCATCCGCGCATCTTTGAAATGAGCAGCGATCCGCATAGGCGATGATCATATACTCTGCGCCGCATAGGCGAAATCCGAGCTCGGGCTCGCCGCCCTTAAGGACGCATTTTAGCAACATTTGCTCTATGGTTTCAAATGAGTATTTCGACATTTTGCTCCGATCTTAAAATTTTATCTTTTCCACCACATATCGCGAGCCGTTTTACTCCGCCAAAAACCCGAAGCGCTCGATCATATCCAAAAGCATATCGGTTCTGCAAATTTCATCGTCCAGCAGATCGTCGTATTGATCCCGCAGTCGCTCGGCGTCTTGCGCTACGGGCCCTAGATGCTCCCTAGCCTGCGCGGGTTCACCCTTCATCACGTAGTATTCGCCTAAGATCATGCGAGCTTGCGTCTTGCTAACCTCGTCGCCGTCGCCCTCTAGTGCTGCTTTTAGGCTCTGCACGCCGCCCTTCTCAAGCCCTCGAGCTGCATTGTCGCCTTGTTTAGATAAAGCTTCGCGTCCATTTTCGCTCCTTTGCAAAATTTTATTTAAAATAATAGAACAAATTTCCGCCGCACTCAAGATCCACGAACTCCTTGCTGTCAAAATAGAGCTTAAATTTCATGTGACTCAGGTATTTGGCGTCTTGCGCTTTCTCTATAAAATTTCTTATCAGCCGCTTTATCTTTCCGCCACCTTCGCGGCGTGCCGCGTCTTGTCTCGTGAAATAAAAAACTACGGGCACGTTGGACACCGCCGCGATATACCAAATTTTAAGCGGCGCTAAAAGCTCGCTTCGGTTTCGCAGCAGCTCCTCTACGGCGCCTTGGATCAGATCGGTGCGGATCTGCGACTCGAAGGACTCGACCGAGATATAAAAATTCCTTAGCCCGTTTAGTTTCTCGAAAAGCGGCGTGCGGGTGAGATAGCGCTTGATGCACTTTTTATCGGTGATTTTTGCGGCGTCTTTATCGAAGCGAAGCACGATCTTAAGCCACGCTGAGTCCTTACTCGCGCCGTAAAACGCGCTGATAGGACGAACCTTAAATTTAGCGTTTATAAACTCCAGTAAGCCGCTGATATTTTCGCTGTTTACGGCTATATTTTCTATGATCTCTTTACAGCGTCTGCTCTGATACGGGCTTAGATCGCAAAACATCGCGCGCCTTTAAATTTAAAGTGATTTAAATTTAGCCCGCATCGTAAGCCTCGAGCATATCGAAAGTCGGAGCGAAAAAGAGCGCGCCCGTCTTTGCGGTGCTGAAATCCAGTAGGCGGTCGTAGTTGCCTCGCGGGCGGCCGATAAACATACTCTCAAGCATCAGCTCCAGCGTGCTAAAAGTGCTTGCGTAGGCGATGAAGTAGGTTCCCGTTTCGCCGCCTTGCACAAACGGCATATTGCCGCGCACGACCTTTTTATCGTCGCCGACGTTGGCTGCGGCGGAGTGCGAGTTGCTAGGTTTTATCTCCTCGCTCATTTCGATATCGTTTTGTTTGCTACGCCCGATGACGCGCTCCTGCTCGGCGACGCCCGCGGCGTTCCATGCGCTCATATCGTGGATATATTTCTGCACGAAAAGGTAGCTGCCGCCCTTATACGCCGCATCCTCGTCGCCTACCTTGGCGAAAAAGTCGCGATCTGCGCCTTGCGGATTTTCGGTGCCGTCCACAAAGCCGATGATAGCGCGCCCGTCGTAGTATTTAAAGCCGCAGATCTCCTCCTCACACGTCGCGACGTTCTTTAGCGCGGCTCTGATCTCGCTTGCCATATCGTAGCAAATGGCTTGATTCCCCGCTCTGATGTGGATATGGATATCGCCTCCAGTAGCGGGCGCAGCGTGTTTATCGCCCCTAATCTCTTCGAAATTTTTTAGCTCCTTCGGCAAAGGCTTCGGCAAGCCGAGCATTTTCCACGCCTCAAAGCCCACGCCGAGCACGCAGCTTGTTTCGCTAGCCGCACCGAATCTCGTAACGGCGGTTTTGTTTAAATTTATCACCAGAGCGCAAAGGCCCTCGAAAGCCTTTTTGCAGGCGGTTTTGTCTACGTTAAAACGCCAGATCATAAACACGGTGTTGTTGCCGGGCGCGTCGGTTACGTTTTGGGATTTGACATGCACACAGGCGCAACTTTTTTCTTCACTCATTTTTCTCTCCTTTAAAGTGAAATTTTAAAAGGAATTTTAGCGCAATATCGGTAAACGGCGGGCGTAGAGATAGAATTTAGGTGGCTTTCGGGTTTGATTTTCGGCAGAGGAAATTTTATCTTTGATCGTTAAATTTGCGACGGCGATAAATTTAGGCTTTAAATTTATAAAATTTACGCCGAGTGGGAAAGCGAAATTTTAGAGTTTCGCAAGGACAAAATTTTAAAGTAGTGGCAGATGGGAAGGGATTCGAACCCTCGAAAGCTTGCACTTTACACGCGTTCCAGGCGTGCTCCTTCAACCGCTCGGACACCCATCTAAATTAAAAGTCGCGATTATAGCGAAAATCTAAAATTTTGCCAAATTCCGTTTTGGTGCGCAACCGCTCGCCTTTAAATTTAAAACGAGGCGCTTAGAATTTTATCGCGCTGCTTGGAATTTCGCCGTGCTGCTTGAAATTCTGCCGCGCCACGAAGCCCGACCGCACTGTGCTTTCTAGCCGAGCGAAGATTTTACCTTGCTGCGGATATTTTAAGATTTGGATTACTTTTTAAATTTAGACCTGCCGTCCGATGCAGGGTTAAATTTAAAAAGCGCAAGCAGATTTTACTTTCATATAGTCCGCTTGCGCCGTAAAATTTCGGCGGCGCTTTAAATTTACGGGTATTTTGAAATTTTGTGCCGCCCGTAAATTTATAAGCTAATTAAAAATTCTATCCTTCGGGAAGGCGGACATATCGGGCTGCACGTCCTTCTCCGCGCCGATAAGCGCCTTTATTTCGCTATCTTCTATGCTAAAGCCGCCGCCGAGCGCCTTGTAGGCGTTTACCGTCGCGCTTAGCACGTCAAGATCTGCCTGCACTTTATTTAGCTGCGCGCTAAGTAGGTTTCGCTGCGAATCCAAAAACTCCAGATGGTCGCTGTAGCCCGCCTGATAACTGCTTGAGGCGTTTGAATAAATTTTGCTCTGCGAAGCGACGAGATCGGCGAGGCTTGCCTGCCTTAATTTGGCGTTTTGCACGCCTACAAGCGCGTCGCGAACGTCGCCGAAAGCGGTTTTAAGCGCCTTGTCGTATGCGATGAAGCTCGCGTTTTGCTCTAAATTTGCAAGCTCTACGCGCCTTTTTTGGCGGCCGAAGTCAAGCAGCGGCCCTACGAGCGAGCCCCCGATATTCCATGTACTCGCGCTTGCGGTAAACAGCCTGTCAAACTCTCCGCTTGCGTATCCCGCCGAGCCCGTAAGCGAGAAAGTAGGGAAGTAGCCCGCCTTGGCGACGCCCACTAAGAAGTTGCTTGCGCGCAGATTTTCGAGCGAGCTTGCGACGTCTGGGCGGTGCAGGATCACGTCGCTTGGGATTCCGCTTGGGATCTGCGGCGCGTTAGGCATTTTCGCGGCGGTCTGCGCCGTGCCGCGTAAAATTTCATCGTAGCTCTTGCCCGTTAGGATATTTAGCGAGGTTTGAGCCGCGGAGAGCTGATTTTGCACGCTTATGAGGCTCGCCTCGGCGCTTTGGACCGCAGCTTTGGCTTGATAAAATACGATCTCGCTAACCGCGCCCGCATCGAGCTGCTTTTTGCGGTAGTTTTGCGTATCTTGATAGCTTTTTAGACTATCTTTTAAAATTTTCTCCTGCTGCTTTAGTGCTAGTAGCGTAAAATAGGTCGTCGCAACCGTGCTAGTAATCGTATTTTTGGCGGTTTCGTAGTCGTATTTCGTCGCATTAAATCGCGATCGCGCCGAATCTACGCTGTTGCGCACGCGCCCCCAAAAATCGATCTCGTAGCTTAGCACGGCGCCAATCTGATACGAGCCGTGGGAGTTGCGATCGGGCTGGTTGCCGAAATTATTTTGACGCACTGCGCTGCCGCTTAAATTTACATTCGGCAGGTACTCAAGCTTGCTTAGCCCTAAATTTACCCGCGCGTACTCGACGTTATTCAGCGCGGTTTGCAGGTCGGAATTTTGTTCCAGCGCGCTTTGGATAAGGGCGTTTAGCTGCGGATCGTTAAAGCTTTTCCACCACTGCGTGCTAACATTCGTGCTCGCGTAATCCGCCTTAAAGCCGGTCTGCTTTTGCGGCGTAACGGGCTTGAAGTTGCAACCGCAAAGTAAAATTCCAAGCGTCAAGGCGCTTAAGAGAGCGTTATTTATTTTCATCGTTCACCTCGTTAGTTTGGACTTTTTTGCCGCGTCTATCAAGCCAAGCGTTGAAGCTTTCGAGCAGGTAGAAAAACAGCGGCACGAAAAAGATCGCGATCGTAGATGCCGCGAGCATTCCACCTACGACGCCGGTTCCTAGCGCATGGCGGCTAGCAGCGCCTGCGCCGGTAGCGATAACCATCGGAAGCACGCCCAGACCGAACGCAAGGCTCGTCATCACGATAGGGCGGAACCTCATCTTGGCGGCCTCTACGGCAGCTTCTGCGATCGGTCGGTGGTTGTTTAGGTGCTCGTTCATCGCAAATTCCACGATCAAAATCGCGTTTTTCGCCGCCAGACCGATTAGAAGCAGCAAGCCGATCTGAAAATATATGTCGTTATTCAGCCCGCGGAAATATGTAAACACGAGCGCGCCGAATACCGAAAACGGCACGGCGGTAAGTACGGCAAGCGGCATGAGCCACCTTTCGTATTGAGCCGCCAGGATCAAAAACACGAAGATCATTCCAAATACAAACGCCTGCGAGCCTTTGCCGGTCTCGCTGACCTCCTGATACGCGGAGCCCGCCCAGCCGATAGAATATCCGCTAGGAAGCTCCTCTTTTATGACCTCTTGGATCGCTGCGATCGCCTGACCCGAGGTGTAGCCCGTATTTGGCTCGCCCATAATTTGCGCTGCTGGGAAGGCGTTAAATCTATTAACGGAATCAGGACCCAGCGAACGCTCAAGCCTCACTAAAGAATTTAACGCGATCAGATCGCCGCTGTCGCTGCGGACGTAGAGCGATTTTAGATCGTTAGGATCGTCTCTGTAGTTTTGCGTAGCGCGGATATAGACCTTAAACGTGCGACCCAAGAGGTTAAAGTCGTTGATGTAATACTGCCCGATGGTGGAATTTAGCACGGTGAAAATGTCGGCTATCTTAACGCCTAGCATCTTTACCTTCTCTTTATCGAGATAGAGCTTATACTGCGGGAAATCGGTATCCAGCGTCGTTCGCACGAGCTTTAAAGCGGGGTGTTGATTGGCTTTGGCAGTTACGCGATCCATATCTGCGCGAATTTCATCGTAGCTCTTGCCCGTCGTGCTTTGCGCGTAGAGCTCAAATCCACCCGTAAGCGAAAGCCCCATAATAGGCGGCGGCGTGACGACGTAAGTCATAGAGTTGCGATCCGCGCCGTAGAGCTGCCCGTTTAGCGCGGCGGCTAAGGCAAAGTTGGAATTTTCATCGCCCGGGCGATCTTTCCAGTCTTTTAGCTTCATAAAAAAAGCTCCCGCATTTTCTCTAAGCGCTCCGGCTAGCATATCGTATCCCGTGATTTGGGTTATATCTTTTACGTTTGGATACTTTTTAGCGATACTTGCGATGAAATCCTGATCGGCTTCCGTCCTAGGTAGAGTAGATGCCGAGGGAAGCGTAGTCATTGCCATAATCGAGCCTTTGTCCTCGTTAGGCACCAGGCCGCTAGGAGTGAGCACAAGAAGCTTCACCATCGCATAGATGATGATACCTACAAAAATGAGGCTGATTAGTACGTGGTGAAGAACCATGCCGACGCCTGCGGCGTAAATTTTAGTTGAGACGTTAAAAAGATTATTAAACCATCTTATAAAGAAAAAAGGCTCAGATTCCTTTTTTTGCAAGATTAGAGCGCAAAGTGCGGGTGTTAGTGTAAGGGCTACGAAGCCTGAAAAACATACCGAGGCTACGAGCGTTAATGCAAATTGTCTCTGCATAACCCCGGTAAAGCCCTCCATAAACGCAACCGGCACGAAAACCGCCGAAAGCACGAGTACGATCGAGATGACGGGCGCTACGATCTCGCCCATCGCCTTCGTGGTAGCCTCTTTGACGCTAAGATCCGGCTCCTCGTGCAAAATTCTCTCCACGTTTTCGATCACGATAATGGCGTCGTCCACGACGATGCCGATAGCTAAAATAAGCGCAAAAAGGGTAATTAAATTTATAGAAAATCCGAAGGCGTAAATTCCGATAAACGCTCCGCAGATCGATACAGGCGCAGCAAGCGTCGGAATGATCGTCGCTCTAAGATTGCCTAAGAACATATACATAACGATGATGACGAGGATTAGCGCTTCAATGAAAGTATGAATGACCTCTTCGATCGAGACTTTTACGAAGCTCGTCGTATCGTAGGCGACGTCGTAGGTCAGCTCGCCTGGGAAATTTGGTTTAAGCTCGTCTATGCGCTTATTTACCGCTTCAACTACGGCTAGGGCGTTGGCGCCACTTTGCATAAAGATAAGCACAGGCACCATCTCTTTACCGTTAAATTTCGCCGAGATATTGTAGCTTGCGCCGCCAAGTTTGACCTCGGCGACATCTTTTACGCGCAAGAAATTCCCATCTTTTTGCGCGCGTATGATGATATTTTCAAACTCTTCGACGGTTTTTAAACGACCCTCAGGCTTGATCGCATAGACGTAGGGATTGCCTAAGTTCATCGGCTGCTCGCCCATCTTACCCGCGGCGTATTGGCTGTTTTGCTCGCTTATTGCGGCGATTATCTCGGCAGTCGTAACGTTAAATTTCTTAAGTAGCTCAGGCTTAACCCAGATCCTCATAGCATAGTCTTTCGTACCCAGCGCTTGAGCTTCGCCGACGCCCGGCACGCGCTTTAGCTCATCTACGACGTTGATAGCTACGTAGTTTTGCATCTCTACAACATCCATCTGTTCGCTAGGATCGTAAAACGCAAGCACTTCGAGCATCGTACTGCTACGCTCGGTGACGGTTACGCCGTACCTACGCACTTCATCGGGAAGTAGCGTAAGAGCTGGCGTGACGCGGTTGTTTACATTGACTTTCGCATCTGCTGGATTTGTGCCGATTTGAAAATATACGTTGATACGAACATCACCGGAGGAGCTTGCTGAGCTTTCCATATAGATCATATTCTCAACGCCGTTGATCGCGTTTTCAAGAGGCGCTGCGACGACGTCGGCGATCGTTTGCGCATCCGCGCCGCTATATGTAGCGTTTACGACGATTTGCGGCGGCGTGAGTTGCGGATACTCCTCGACAGAGGAATTTTTAAGAGCCAAAACGCCCGCGATTACGATTATGATCGAAACGACGCAGGCAAAAACGGGGCGGTTGATGAAAAATTTAGAAAACATTATTTCCCGCTTTCCGCATTGCTCTGAGATGCTTCAGGCTGTCCCGCTACGTAAGGATCGGCGCTTGCGGGCACCGGAGTGACCTTGGAGCCCACGTTGATCTTTTTAAAATTATCCAAAATGATCTGATCGCCGTCCTGCAGCCCGCTTGAGATCGTCGCAGTGCGGGTATCTTGCGCTGAAATTTTGACTACTTTTTTAGCGACCTTGCCGTCTTGCACGACATAGACTATGGTGTTGCTAAGATCTTGTTTGAGCGCAACTTGCGGAATTTTAAAGCCGTTTTTCTGATAAAAGCCCTCGACGCTTACTTTAGTAAAAATTCCAGGGCGAATTTCTAAGTTTGGATTTGGAATTTGAGCCTTGGCGCTGACGGACGCGGTGTTTGTATTGATGACGCTATCGATAAAGCTTAGCGTGCCGTTGTAGTCCTTGCCGCCGAGATTTATGCTTACCTGACGACCCAGCTGCTTCCACTGCCCGTTTTTTAAATTTGCATCAAGCTCTAGCCTATCGACGTCCGCGATGCCGAATTCCACGTCGATCGGATCAAATTTAGAAAGCCTAACCAGATCCTCGCCCACGTTTACGTATGCGCCTACGTCCTTTTGCGTATCGCCCGCCATGCCGTCAAAAGGCGCGGTAACGAGCGAGTGGTCAAAATCTATCTTTGCACTTTTAAAATTTGCTTCAGCCACCATAAACGCGGCCTTTGCGGTGTCGAAGTCCTTTTGAGAGATCGTGTTGCTAGCTTTTAGCGCCTTGGCTCTTTTGTAGTCCGCCGAGGCGCTTTGAAGAGTAGCGTTTGCGCTGTCAAATGCCGCTTGGTAGCGCGAGCGGTCGATCTCGTAGAGCACGTCGCCCTTTTTGACGCTATGACCCGGCTCGAAAAGCTGCTTTTCGATGGTGCCCGAAACTTGCGGCTTTAGCATTATCTCAAGCTCGCTTATGGTCTGTCCGTTAAATTTCAAAATTATCGGCACATCGGCGGATTTGGCGGTAAATACGCCTACCGGCAGCGCGGGAGCCTCGCCGCCTTGCTTTGCGCCTTTATCTTCCTTTTTTTCAAAATAGGAGCAACCCGAAACTAAAAACGCTGCGAAAATCAAACTGGCGACTTTTTTCATGTAATTTCCTCTAATTGGGTTAAAATTTTGTATTTGTAATAGTTATTACGAAACGAACGTAGATTATAATAAAAACTACATAAAGAAAACTTAAATTTAGCCCGTAAAATAATCTACCGAGTGGAATTATAGCGGAATTTCGATATAATCGCGCTAAAATTTTAAAGGCTTTTTATGAGAAAAATTCTTACTATCGCGGGTTCTGATAGCGGCGGCGGCGCGGGCATCCAGGCCGATATCAAGACGATCAGCGCGCATAAGATGTTTGCAATGAGCGCTATTACGGCGCTTACGGCGCAAAATTCGCGCGGCGTATTCGGCGTGCTGGACGTTCCGCCAGATTTTGTAGAGGCGCAGCTCGATGCGATTTTTAGCGACATCTTTCCGGACGCCGTTAAAATCGGAATGGTCTCCAATGAGGGGGTTGCCGAGGCTATCGCAAAAAGCCTGAGCAGGCACGGCGCGAAAAACGTCGTCTTAGATCCCGTGATGGTCGCTACTAGCGGCGGAGTTTTGATGAAACAAAGCGCGCTGCATGCGCTAAAATACGAGCTCGCTCCCACTGCGGAGATTATCACGCCCAACGTGCGCGAGGCCGAGGTTTTGGCGGAGATGAAAATTTTAAGCTTAGCCGATATGCGCGCCGCAGCGGTTAAAATTTCGCAGTTTTTCGGCGGCGCGATTTTGATTAAAGGCGGCGATCTTGCCGGTGTGAGCGCGACTTGCATTGCGGCGGAAGCGGGCGCGGCGGAAATGAATACAGCGCGAAATTTTAATGCTTCGCAGCGTGAGACGGGCGAAAATGGCGCACGCGAAAATTCTGCGGGTTCGACGAAGAGCGCAAATTTCGCGGATGAAAATTTTACTAGCGAAAGCGAAAATTTAACGGCGAGTGCGGAGCCCTCTTTTGAACAAAATTTATCCGCAGCCTCCCTAGGCGCTGGTTTTGAACCGAGCGGCGAGGACGAGGGCGGCGATTTGAGAAATTTCGCAGTCGATATTTTGTATGAAAACGGCAAATTTTACGAATTTTCGGCGCCTAAAATTGCTACGCGCAACACCCACGGCACGGGCTGCACGCTCTCAAGCGCAATCGCGTGCGCGCTGGCGGCGGGGCTTAGTCTGCCCGCAGCCGTCGCCCATGCTAAGGGCTTCGTGCGCAGGGCGCTGGGCTGGGGTGAGCAGATCGGGCGCGGATGCGGCGCGATAGATCATTATTTTACGGTCCAAGATCCCTTCGGCGCGGACTTTGACGGATCTTGCGCGAACGAAATCAAAATCATCGTCCCGGATTAAAATTTCAAGCGCTCATTGAAATCCCCGCATTCGTAAAATTTCAAAATTCCGCTGCTATTAAATTTAACCTAGCGGCACGAGATCGTCCGAATGGCTCGTCGCGACTTGTGATAAACGGCGGGATTGCGCGGCTAAAAAGCGTGCACTACGGGGATGTACGTACTTAAAATTTTAGTTGATTTTTAGGCATCATAATCCGCGTAGAATTTTAAAGAATTTTTGAATTTTATTGTAGGGTTCGCGTTGCAAGTTAGGGCTTTCCTTATTTGCCTTATGCTATAGCCCTGCTTCGTGGCATTGTTAAATTTGCGTTATTTCTTATAGGTCTTTATACGCGAAAAAAGTGGATTATAAATATAAGCTAGTCATGCACTCACTGCTCACGTTACTACCTGCCTTCGCCCCTTCAAGGTAGATGCATCATTGTATGCCGACCATTGCGCTATACTTGCCGCAGCATTGCGACACCGCTGCGAATTCGCGATCCATTCCTTTCGTCTCATATTTGCTGAGTTCGCTAAAATTCCAAATTTTCTAGCAAAAGAGTTATAATGGCTAAAATTACGTAAATTTAGGAATTTAAAATGCGCTGCAAAAAAGGACTACTACTCTTAATCATCGTCTCGGGGACAATCTCTGCCGCAGATAACTGGATCGCATCCCTACTGCTACCTAGCATCGCAGATACGTTTGGGGTGCAGGTAAGCGCAGCCTCGACAGTTTTGACGGCATATCTGATTCCATACGGCTTACTTCAGCCGGTTTACGGACATCTTAGCGATCGCTACGGCAGAGGTAAAATTTTAATTCTGCTAATGCTCTTTTTGGCGATATTTACGCTTCTTTGTTCCACTGCAAAAAGTCTAGCGTGGCTTGTTTTATTTCGCTTTTGCACGGGATGCGCGGCGGCGGGTATAATCGCCGTCTGCCTCGGCGTTATAGGCGATACATATGACGAGAAGGATAGACAAAAAATCGTAGCGATATTTCTGGGCTCGGTATTTTTAGGGCAGGGGCTGAGTGCGGCTTTAGGTGGATGGGCGGTGGCTAGATTTTCTTGGAGGGAGATATTTTTAGCCTTTTCTGCGCTGTCTGCGGTATCTTTCGTATCACTATTTACGCTAAATTTCAAAGACGCTCCGAAAAGCAAAGGCGAGAGCTTCGTAAAATCCATAGCTAGCTTGCGCGGCGATGCTGCGCTTTTGAGAAGCTATTTTTTGGCTTTATGTAACGGCGTAATCGTGCTTGGGGCGTACTCATTCATAGGCGCTTATCTACTTAAAAAGTTGGGCTTGAACTCAAATTTTGCCGGAACATGTCTTATGCTTTACGGCGTCGCTTGCTTTTTGGCAGGAAACGCTGCTAGATATTTAAAAGAGAAGTTGCCGCTAAAAGAAATTCTATCCCTCGGTTTTTTGGCGTCCGCCTCGGCGCTGTGCCTTTTGGCGAGTTGCTTCGCTGCCACCGCATATGTAGGGACGTTTTTGCTGGGATTTGGCTATGTTTGCGCGCAGTCCGTCCTAGCAAGCGCGGCACTTCGTTGTGGCTCCGCCAAAGGTCTATCCTCCGGGATCATAGGCACGGCGATATTTTTCGGAGGTGGCATCGGTACTGCCGTAGGTGGCAAGGCGCTTGAATATTTAAGCTACCAAGGGCTATTTTGCGGCTTTGCTGTGTTAGCCGCCGTACTGCTGATTTTTTACCGTGCAAGCTTTAAGGGCACGCACGAAATTTAATGCTCCGCAACAATAGCAAAATTTAAAATTAGGCACACTTCGCTGCCGAGAAATTACCTAAAATTACGCTATTTCAGGGCGCTGCATTCGGTATCGTCGTAAATATCGCAGTGCATTGCATCACGCTGCCGCTTTTAGGACTTACACCACCGCTTTTTCAGCTTCCGTGGTATGAGTTCGTTTCGGGATTTTTTGGGCACGCGGTTTGGTTTTGGGCGATCGAAGTATTCCGCCGCGATCTACGAAATCGCGTAACGGGTGAGCCCGATCCCGCGGACCGCCCAAGCGCTTCGCTCTTCTAGCTAAATTTGGAATTCCGCCCCGTTTAGTGCGGAATTCCATCATTTTTTATAAACGCAGTAAAATCACGATAAATTTTTATGTTAAAATTATGATTAATAAAATTTCAAAAGGAGCGGCAATGAAATATAAAATTCTAGTTGCAACCTTTACGGCTGCTCTGGGCTTACAGGGAGCGCTTGCGAGCGATTTTGACGAGCAGGCTTGCGCGGCGCTAAAGGGCGCAAAAATTTACGATACAAAGATCAGTGAAGCGATCTGGAATCAAAGCGGCGAAATCAGCGCCGATAGGATGTCTGCGCTAACCGGCGGAGCCAAAAAGACGCTAAAAGCCGCACCGCACTGCATAATTCACGGCGAGATAGCCTCGCGCACGGGCTCGGACGGCAAGCATTACGGCATAAAATTTGAGCTGCGCTTGCCAGGCGACTGGAACGGCAAGCTTCTATTTCAGGGCGGAGGCGGTTTGGACGGCTTTGTAGCACCGGCTCTTGGCGCCGTGCCTATCCGCACTAGCACCGCAACGCCCGCGCTTATGAGGGGCTATGCGGTAGTTACGACCGATTCGGGACATCCTACGCCTACGCCCGAGTTCGGACTTGAGCAACAGGCGCGGTTAGATTATGCATATCAGGCCATCGGCAAGGTCGCGAGCGTCTCAAAGCAGCTGATTTTTGCGGCGTATAAAAAAGCGCCAGCGCACAGCTACTTTATGGGCTGCTCAAACGGCGGGCGCTCGGCTCTGATGGCGGCGCAGAGGTATCCGCTGGAATTTGACGGCGTAATAGCGGCAAATCCGGGTTTTAGACTTTCGCGCGCGGCGATCGCGGAGCAGTGGGATAACAAGCAGCTTATGAAGATCGCGCCTAAAAACGCCACTGGGGATAAAATTTTCGCAAACGCCCTTACGCAGGAGGATTTGGACAAGCTAAGCATGGCGGTTCTAGATAAATGCGATGCGCTAGACGGCCTAAAAGACGGAATCATCGGTGCTTGGGAGCGTTGCGAGTTCGATCCTAGCGGACTTGATTTGCCCAAAGATAAAATTTCTGCGATAAAGGCGATATTTGACGGCGCAAAAAACAGTAAGGGCGAGCAAATTTACAGCGGCTGGTTTTACGACGCAGGGGTAAATCAGCCGGGCTGGCGCATGTGGAAGCTGGGCGACTCGCAAAGCGCCGAGCCTAATGCCAGAAATATCGTGCTCTCAAAGGGCTCGATGAACTATTATTTCTTGACGCCGCCGCAGCCAGATTTTGATCTGATGAGCTTTGATTTCGATAAAGACGTGCAGCGGACGTTTGAGAGCGCGGCGATAAACGATGCGATTTCGACCAAGCTAGATAGCTTCCGCGCTAACGGCGGTAAACTCATCATCGTAACGGGCGTTTCCGATCCCGTATTTTCGGTGATGGATCAGCGCGATTGGTTTAAAAAGCTAGTGGAAACGAACGCGAATGCGGACGAATTTGCGCGATTTTTTGCCTTGCCTGGGATGAATCACTGCGGCGGCGGTAACGGCATCGATGACGTCGATCCGCTAAGCGCGCTTGAAGCGTGGCGCGAGCAGGGAACGGCTCCATCTAGTCTGCTAGGCAAAAGCACGAGTCGCGCGGGCAAGCAGATCCCGATTTGCGCGTATCCTAAAGTGGCTACCTACGTAGGCGGCGACGAAAATAACGCGAGTAGCTTTGAGTGCAGATAAAATTTATTTAAAGGAGTAAAGATGAGAGGTAAAATTTTAATCGCGGCCTTTGTGGCGGTGCTTTTGTGCGGCTGCGCGACGCACGATGCAAAGCTAGGCAAGGAGGCGGATAAGAGGAGCGAAGGCGCGGCTACGGACTGCGGCGCTAGTGAGGGCGTCTGCAAGGTGCCCGCAGTGCAGGGGTCGATGGTAGGCGGCGGCACAGACGAGCACGGCTGCTTGGTTGCCGCGGGGCAGAGCTTTTCAAAGATCAAGAATGGCTGCGTGCAGGTTTTTGATGTCGCGGATGTGAGGCTGGACGACCCTGATAACGCTACGCTTGCGATCTACGGGATATTTTCCGCGGATAAAAGCAAGGTAGAAATTTTTTGGTCGAGCCTTCCTGAGAGCGTGATCTTGCGCGCAAAAGCAAGCGGCTATGTCTCGAAGAACGGCAAAATTTCGCTGCTAAAAAGCGGCAAGGGCTATAAGATCCACAGAAAATAGCGGGTAAAATTTTAAGCCCGCTAAATTTCGCGCGCTGCGGAGAAATTTAATCCAAGCACGCCAAGGTTTAGCCGATCTAGTAGAGCCTAAGGCTTAAATTTAGGGTAAGCTAATACCAAGCATTCGGTTATTTGCGGCATCTGCCGCCGATAAAATTTAATCAAAGGAGCAAAAATGGCTATCATCAAAGTCGATCTACAAAAATCATATCCCAAACCCGGGCGCGACCACGCTCGTATCGGCCAAATACGATGGCGACGTCAATGCGATGGCGATAACGTGGGCGCAGGCGCTTGACTACGACAAGGTTACCATCGTGCCGCATAACGGCTCGTACACGAGGACGCTCATCGAAAAGAGCGGGTATTTCGCCGGTGCAGATCCCCACGGCAGCGCAGGCGGAGCTGGTTAGCGAGCTGGGCGCCGAAAACAACTCGCGCTTTGATAACGCGGACAAGATGAAAAACGTGGAATTTTTTATAAAGATGACTCCCGCGTACCGCTGATCGTGGGCTGCGCGGCGCGGCTCGTTTGCAAGCGTATCCCCGAGCCTCATAACGAGCAGAGTTATGATCTTTTTATCGGCGAGGTCGTCGCGGCGTATGCGGACGATCGGGTCTTTGACGGCGGGCACTGGCTGTTTGAAAAGATCCCTGACGAGTTAAAGACGCTTCACTACGTCGCCGGCGGTCGGTACTATCTAGACGGCAAAGCGGTAGATACTAAGCGCACGCCCATAAGCGGCGAGTAAGCGCCTCGCAAAATGCTGGCAAATTTGTAAATTTAAGACGAGCGCGCGCGTGAATACGCGGCGAGCTTTAGTAAAATTTCAAACTGAAAAATCAAAGAAAGGATAGAAAATGAAAAAATATATCGTCATCACCGGTGCAAGTTCTGGTATCGGAGCGGCCGCGGCAAAGGCGTTTGCGAGGCGTGGAGAAAATTTGATCCTAATCGCGCGCAGAGCGGAGTTGCTGCAAAGCTTAAAGGACGAGATCGCTAAAATTTCGCCCAAATCGGACGTAGTCGTTAAAATTTGCGACCTTGCGCGCAGTGAGAATGTCCTAGCGCTCTGGGACGAGCTAAAAAGCTACGAGCTAAAGGCGCTCATAAATAACGCGGGCTTTGGAGATTACGGCGCGGTCGGCGAGCGCGATCTATCCAAAGTCTCGCAGATGCTGCGGCTCAACATCATTTCGCTCACGCTGCTAAGTCATCTCTTTGTGCGCGACTACAAGCGCAAGCCCGCCCAGCTCATCAATATCTCCTCCGCCGGCGGCTATAGCATGGTGCCAAACGCCGTCACCTACTGCGCGAGTAAGTTTTTCGTAAGCGCCTTCACCGAGGGCTTGCACTACGAGCTGGCGCAGGATAAAGAGGCTAAAATGCAGGCTAAAGTTCTAGCGCCCGCCGCGACTAAGACGGAATTTGGCCCCGTGGCGACGGATGATGCGGGCTACGACTACGACGCGGCTTTTAAGCGCTATCACTCAAGCGAGGAGATGGCGGAATTCCTGCTTACGCTTTACGACAGCGACGCGTGCGTGGGTGCGGTGGATCGAAACAGCTTTGAGTTTAGCTTACAAGCCCCGCGATTTGACTATGCAGGTAAACGCTAAAATTTATGCATTACGCGCCGCGCGACGAAGCGTAAAATTTTGAGTAACGTAGCGCCGGAGTTAAATTTGACCGCAAAGCGCGATAAAATTTAAAGAAATTCAAGGAGCGAAAATGGGAAAATCCGCCTTGGTGCTGGGCGCTACGGGCGTCGTAGGCAGGGAGCTGGTGCGCGAGCTTTGCGAGAGTCCCGGTTACGATGAGGTAGAGGCGTGGGCGCACCGCCAGACGGACTTTTGCCATTTTAAGCTTTGCGTGCGGATCATTGATTTTGAGGGCATCTCGGATATCGCGCCACATAAATTTGACGAAATTTTTTGCGCGTTGGGCACGACGATGAAGCAGGCGGGTTCGCGCGAGGCGTTTTTGCGTGTGGATGTGGACTACGTCTATGTAGCGGCGAAGTGGGGCAAAGCAGCGGGCGTGCGGCGCTTTGTGCTCGTATCAGCTCCGGGTGGGAGCGAAGGTTCGCCAAGCTTTTATCTGCGCGCCAAAGGGCAGATCGAGCGGCGCGTGAGCAAGCTTGGCTTTGACAGCCTTCAGATCGTCCGTCCGCCGACAATCTTGGGCGAGAGATCGGATACTCGTCTGCTAGAGCGGCTCGCGGCGGCGGTTTTTAAACTGCTGCCCGCCTGCGTGTTCGGCAAATTTAGACCGCTTAGCGGCGCAAGTAGTGTGCGCTGCGAGCGTAATTTTTGGCTTCAAATCCTATAAAAATTCACTCATTTTTTCTCTTTATTTTGTTTGATCTCCTCAAGACTTAGACCGCTTTTACCGATGCTGTCCATACCGAGCGTTTCGATCATCACGAGTATTGCGGCTGGGTCTTTGCCTAATACGCGTGCTAGCGTATTCGTAATCTCGGCGATGATTTGCTTTTTTTGCTCTTTTGTAGGCTCTGGAGCGGCTACTTTTATATTTACGAATGGCATTTTCTCTCCTTAAATTTGATAAAGCAGGGCTAATTATATCAAATTTTAGCCTGTTACCCGTCTCGCTTGCGTTCTAAAATTTAAGTAGATATATTAAAATTTAACTTTAAATTTGATTTAAAGCTAGTATGATTATTATGTGATTCGGTAGTAGTAAAATTAGATAAATTTACCCAAAAGGAGCGAATATGCGTAAGAATTTTTTCGGTTCTATTGTTTTGGCTGCGGCCTTGGCGGGCGGCGCGTTTATAGCGTTGCCGCAGACGGCGAGTGCAGGCGTTTTGGCGCATCAGGTAAAAACCCAGGGCGAGCTCGGCTCGGTATTTATCAACCCATACGACGTGGCGCCTCTAACTGCCGTCATCGATAGGGCGGGCAAGGACATCAAGGATATCCACGTGCGGGTGCTGGGTAAACCGGGCGGCGGCATCGACATAGCCTATAACGTCTCCGAGCATGCGCTACTGACGCACGACGGCGTGCCGATCTGGGGGCTGTATCCGGACTATCTAAACGAGGTCGAAGTAAGCTACGTTTTTAACGGCGAAAAGAAGGTCGAAAAGTATAAAATTTACGCTCAGCCGATCGTGACGTATAGCCGCGATTATAGATTTAGCCACATGCAAAAGATGAAGGTCAAAAAGGTCGATCCTGCGTTTAAAAACAGGCTCTATCTCATCAACAACACCATCACGAGCGTCTATAAACCGCTTGATTGGAAAAACGGGGGTGCTGCTAGCTGGAACGACTTTACAGAAAATTTCGTCGTCGATACGCAGGGCGAGGTCAGATGGTATCTGGACTATCAGAAATTTTACGACCGCAGCGAGCGCAGGGTTATGGACGGCGGCATGATGATGGGCTTTCATCAGCTGCCAAACGGCGATCTTAGTTGGGGTATGGCGCAGCGATATATGCGCTACGATATGATGGGTAAGGAGGTGTATAATCGCGAGCTGCCGCGCGGCTACATCGACCTTAGCCACGAGGTGATGCCGCTAAAGGGCGATCATCTGCTGCTTCGCGTCGGTAAGTACAACTACCACCACGCAGACGGCAGGCTCTCGCACACGATCAGAGATCATATCATCGAAGTGGACGGCAGCGGCAAGGTCGTGGACGAGTGGGATCTGAATGAAATTTTCGGCAAAAACGTCTACCGCAGCAACCTCATCAAAGCTCTTGACGCTCGCGCCGTGTGCCTAAATATCGATATGGACGCCAAAGAGATCAAAATCAGCGACGATCTGCCTTTTGGCGACGTGACATCGACCGGCACGGGACGCAACTGGGCGCACGTAAACTCGATCTCGCACGATCCTAGCGACGACGGCATCATCCTCTCGCTTCGCCACCAAGGCATCGTTAAGATCGGCCGCGACAAAAAGGTAAAATGGATCCTCGCATCGCCCGAGGGCTGGAGTGCGGACTTTAAAGAAAAAGTGCTAGTGCCTGTGGATAAAAACGGCAACAAAATCAAATGCGAAAACTCAAAATGCGAGGGCGACTTCGACTGGTCGTGGACGCAGCACACCGCGTGGCTCACTCCGCGCTACGATAACAAGGGCAGCGTAAAGCACATCAGCGTATTTGACAACGGCGACGGCCGCGGCATGGAGCAGCCTGCGCTAAAAGAGCAAAAATACTCTCGCGCGGTAGAGTACAAGATCGACGAGAAAAAGGGCACGGTCGAGCAGACGTGGGAGTTTGGCAAGGAGCGCGGATTTGACTTTTACAGCGCGGTTACGAGCGTCGTGGAGTGGCAGAAGGATAAAAGCACTTACTTTATCTCAAGCTCGAACGTCTATCTACTAAAGCCCGATAAGACGATCAAAATGGTGCTCGTGGAGATCAACCCGAAAACAAACGACGTTAAATTTGAAATGGACGTAGAGTCTGCGTCGAGAGACGACGTGGCATACCGCGCGATGGTGATCGATCCGAATATCTTTGAGTATTAAAATTTCGCGGTGGGTTGGAATTTAGCTTTTAAATTTCACCTACTGCTTTGGTGCGGATAGAATTTTGCGATCTAAGCGCGAAATTTTAAATTTTTATATAAGATGAATTTTTTAGCAAAGGAGCAAAAATGCAGTATTTAATCTTAAATGACGGCAACAAAATGCCGATTTT
>ERZ773009.524-NODE-524-length-28200-cov-5.344466_pt1 | contig 28200 bp, 24 predicted proteins | sample MGYA00580663_ERZ773009 | MGnify/ENA primary metagenome ERZ773009 (study PRJEB29015, sample SAMEA2737969) | human oral metagenome | biome: human oral; feature: human-associated habitat; material: dental | place: China | collected 2026 ... | reverse complement strand
GGGTGACCCCGGAGGGGTAGTACTCGAAGTGCAGGTGGGCGCCGAAGCTGCGTCCGGTGCTACCCACGTTCCCGATCTTCTGTCCAGCGGTGACCTGCTGGCCCACCTTCACGTCGGTGTTGCTCATGTGCGCGTACAGGGTCGAGGAACCATCGGCCGCGCGAATGACGACGTAGTTACCGGCCCAGGAACCGACGTTCCCGCTGATCACGGTGCCGGAGGTGGCGGCGTGCACGGGGGTTCCGCTGCTGGCGACGAAGTCCTGGCCTGTGTGGTAGCGGGACCAGCTTCCGGTGGCACCGAATGCGGCACCGATCCGGTAGCTTCCCTTCGCCAGGGGAGCGGCAGCACCGTTGACGGCCGGTGTGCTGCTGGAGGCGGCGGCATCGCTGCTGACGGTGGAGCTGTTCGACGAGGTGCCGGAGGAACTGTTGGTGCCGGAGCCGTTACTCGAGTACGAACGGTTGCTCGAGTACGAACCACCGTTGGAGGAGAAGCTGGTTCGCTTCTTGTTGCTGGTGTACCCCGACTTCTTGGACCAGCTGTTGTACTTCTTGCTGGTGGAGCTCTTGGAGGAGCCGCTGTGTTTCGTGCTGGTGTACCCCGACTTCGTGCTGGTGGATCCCGACTTCGTGCTGGTGTGCCCCGACTTCTTGCCGGTGGATCCCGACTTCGTGCTTGTGTACCCCGACTTCTTGCCGGTGGTGGAGCCAGAGCTCTTGCTTCCGTTCGAGGAGGATCTGGAGGTTTCCCTGTCGGAGTATGCGCGCCGGGGGGTGGACTGCCCTTCGCAGTCGCGATCGCTGTTGGCCGCGCGCCTCGGGCTCGCGGACTGCCGACTCCGATAGGAGGACTTGGCGGAGACCGAGCTCTGCTTGCCGGAATGGCCGGAGCTGTCGGCGACGGTTTCATGGTGGCCCGCGGAGGGATCGACCTCGGCGGCGGCCGCACTCTGGGACACCATGCCCATCGTTCCGATGCCGCCCGCCAGCACCAGTGCGGCGAGTGGACGACGCCAAGGCGCGGGCGGAGTCGGCAGGGCCCGGCGCGGGATGGCTCCCGGACCAAAGGCGGCGCAGCCACGACGGGGCTGAGTGGGCTTCAAGAATCCCATGGTCGGTCCTTTCGGTTGGAAGATGCCATCAATCCTGAGGGTTTCTCAGGTTGAGTTCAAGTTTACTTCAGGGTTTGCAGGTTACTGCTGGAAAGTTGAAGCTTCAAATCAAGCTGACTAGGAGTTTTGCCGAAAACCTTCACAGGAAACTCACAGCTTGGTTGAGGTTCGGCGTGCAGGAAGGTTGAGCGAAAACTTAGAAGTTCCTTAGGGAAACGGTGAGCCAAGTCGTTCGTGGCAAGGCCGTCGCGGTGGAAGGGGTAGTGCTCGTCGCCATTTGTCTTCTCCTGGAGGGCGGGGAAGCCGAGAAGTCGGGGCGCCGGATCATCTTGGCCCTGTCGCGGAGGTCGTGCCCGGCTGCGGTGCACCGGATCGTCCTGCATGTTCTCGCTCGGACGGCATCTCTGCGTCAGGGCCCTGGAATCGCCAGGTGTTTCCCCGTAGGTCTCGCGAGCGGAAGATCTTCCTCCCCGGGACTCCGTGGGCCGGTGTCCGGGTGGGGCGGGCATGTTCGGAACAACCGTTTCAGGGGCTGAAGCGGAAAATCCCGGCCAGATCTCTCTGGCCGGGATTCCGGGCTTGGTAGCGGGGACAGGATTTGAACCTGTGGCCTCCGGGCTGGCCTTCGCTGCGTGGAGCTGGGCCGAAACTCCCGGATCGGATGGTCACTGGGCCGAGACTCCCTCCACGATGTCCCATGGGCATCAGATACAACCGCAAACACACCCCTCCCAGGTGGGAGCTCGTAGACGAATGGGCCCTCTGGCTCAAAGCCCGAGGACTCCGTCCCGAAACCATCCGAGTCAAACGGCAGCACCTCATGCAGTTTGCTCGCGCTAACCAACACCTTCAGCCCCACGACCTCACCGTCGAGGTCGTACTTGGCTGGGCCTCTACCCGGGACTGGAGACCAGAAACCAGGCATCACTTCTACGGCAGCTTCAGCCAATTCATGACTTGGGAACGCAAACGACGCAACGACCCCCGACCCGTCGAATTCCCCCTCGTCCGCAGACCCCGAACACTCGCTCGCCCGGTCCCGGACCACATCATCGACACCCTCACCGTCCACCCCGATGCCCGCGTCACCCTAGCGGCCCGCCTTGCAGCCTTCGCCGGACTACGCAGAGGCGAGATTCCCCAAGTCCAGGTCAACGACTTCATCGACGAACCCGACGGCCGAACCCTCCTGGTCCACGGGAAGGGCGGCGTCGAGCGTCTCGTTCCCATCTCAACCCACCTTGACACGGCGATCCGTCACTACCAAGCAGCCAAGGGGATCACAGCAGGATGGCTATTCCCAGGACTGATCGATGGCCACATATCCGCAACCTGGCTCGGAAAGTTGGTCAACACCGAGCTACCGAAACCCTGGACCCTCCACGGGCTTCGCCATCGCTTCGCGACCGCGATCTACCAGAAGACCAAAGACCTGATCGTGGTGCAGCAACTCCTCGGCCACGCCTCTGTGGCCACCACTCAACGCTACCTCGCGTTCACCTCCGATTCATTGCGCGCGGCTGTAAATGCCGCCGACACGTAAGGACTTCCGCTATGACATATCAGGCTCTCGCGCTTCTGGGCGAGGACGGGGTGCTCGATATCCGTTGGGCCGATCCCGACAGCGAGCACCCTGCCGCATTAACGGTAGTTGCTTTCGGGGATCTCCTCCGCGACGCCGCTCCCTACCTTCCTGATGCCGATGCCGCAACGGCTTTGGTGGCCAACATGACCGTCCAGGGTGCTTTCGAGCCCTGGGCCTACACCGTGATCACCGCCAGTCGGCAGGGGGAGATCACCTTCACCGCCTCCGACCAGAAGGCTTGGTATCAGGCTCTTGGGGCCGGCGAGACGGCAGCCGCGACGCAGCCATCGGCGCCGGTTCCACCGCCGGCGGCTAGTGGGGCTAGTGACCCTAGCCTTGCTAGCCCAACTGTCCCGACTAGTGCAGCTAGCCCGGCCAGTGCAGCTAGTTCAGCTGTTTCGGTTAGTGCAGCTAGTGCTGCTAGTGGGGTTGATGTTGCGGAGATTCCAGCGGTGCCTCGGCGATCATTCCTTGATCAGCAGGCCGCGGAGGAGCCGGCCCGGCAGGGCTGGCGAGGCCGGTTGACCCGCCTCGGACTCAGAGTCCGGCCAGGAAGCGCAGAACGCTCGGAACGCGCGGACGTGCTCGCGGTCAGCCAGCACTGGCCAGGACCAAGAACCATCGCAATCGTCAATGGCAAGGGCGGTGCAGGCAAAACCCCCACCACGATCCTGCTGTCCGCCGTACTGGCCCGCTACGGCGGCGCCGGCGTCCTCGCCGTCGACCTGAACCAAACCAGAGGAACCCTCGGATGGCGCACCGAGCAAGGCTCCCACACCGCCACCGTACTGGACCTCCTCCCAGAAACAGACCGGCTGCTCGGCACCGGAGCCCAAGCCGCCGACCTCGCCAGATTCGTGCATCACCAAACCAGCGATCGCTACGACGTGCTCCGGTCACAACCCCTCGAGCTCGCTGCCTCGCAGCGCCTCACCACCGACGATGTCGACGCTCTTCATGCCGTCGCATCCAAGTACTACAGACTGATCCTCATCGACTCCGGCAACGACGAGTCGGATGCGGTCTGGCAACGCATGATCGACCACACCACCCAAGTCGTGGTCGCCACCACCACCCGCGACGACCATGCCGAAGCAGGAGCCCTCCTCCTTGAAGCTCTCGAACGGCGTAACCCGGCATCGGCCGCCCTCGCCGGCCAAGCGGTCGTGATCGTCAGCCGCGCCGACCCCAGCGCGAAGCCTGCTGACCTCCGACGCATCATCGACGGCTACCGCGGCCTCGCCCGCGATGTCGTCGCCATCCCCCACGACCCGGCAATGGTTGGCGGACAGCTCCTCTACTCAGCCCTCCGGCCAGCCACCCAACGCGCTTGGCTCGCCGCCGCAGCAGCCGTCGCCAGAGGCCTTTAACCACCATCCACCGCGGCCGGCAGACGCTGGCCGCCCAACCACAACTAACCACACCGACCGGACTAGCTGCACTAGCTGCACTGGCTGGGCTAACAGAACTAGGAGAAACAACATGGAATACGGCATTAAGCCCCCGCGCGGGGCCGTCAAACTCATCGATGCCCGCAACACCATCGGAGGATGGCAGGTCCACTGCACCAACTGCGGCCACCAATGGCCCGAGGAGCCCTGGAAATCAACCCGCACCGACGCCGAAGACCACAAGCGATACCACCACTGCCCCACCCCCACGACGACATCAGCCGAGGAGAGTCAGTCGTGACCACCGCTACCGAAATCACCACCGTTCTCCAGGACATCGTCAGTACCGTCGACCAGGCGAAGAACCTGATCGACGATCTCGTCGACGACAACGAAGAACGAAAAGAAGAAGAACGCCGTGGACAGATGGCTCTCGAGGTCCTCGAGACCGTGTGGCGGCTCCACGACTCCCAGGTAACCGATGATGGCCGCCTGGTCTGTCCCACCTGCCAAGTCTCATGGCCGTGCGAGACAGCCCAGACCATCCGCTACGGGGGGTGCCTCCAGTGACCACCACCGATGTGCTACGTGGCCAGCATGAACAGGTCGAAGCCCTGGCAGGCCGGTTCTGCGAAGCTGCGCAGGATCTCGCGCGCGTAGCGAACGGCACCCGCTGCGGAGTCATTCCGGCGCCCACCGCCTACGCGCTCCTCGGCCGGGTGAAGATCGCCTGCCGGCACCTCGGCGAGATCCTCGCCGCCCTGCCCCAAGGACTCCACAAATCCCTCACCTTGAGGGTGATCGAGGTTACCGACTACGACCCCGAAACCGGTAACCCCGTCGACCCGGAGAAGTCCATCACCCACGCCACGGAAGCACTGTATGCCCTGCACGCCGCCCTCGAGGCCGCCTCCAGGTGCGCGGAGAGGGCTCAAGCCGACCTGGCAAACCAGGGCTGGACCCCCGTCGACGAGCAAAAGGATTTGTGTGCGTGAACCCCTGATGGCCGTTAGCCGAACCATCTCGGCTAACGGCCCCAACCCGGCCAACCCCACTAACCGGACTAACCCCACTAACAACCCTAAAGACAGGAAACGAGAACCATCATCATGGCCATTTACACCGTCGCCCTTCCCAAAGGCGGGAGCGCGAAAACCACCACCGCGGCTGAACTTGTCGCCTACTTGGCTGCCCTGGGCCGACGGGTCCTCGCGATCGATGCCTGCCAGCAAGGCGATCTCGGTACCCGCCTGGGCATCACTGATGACACACCCGTCTCCGCGGTGACCGCCGAAGTCCTGCTCGGCACCGCCACCGTCGAAGACGCGGCCATCCCATCACCCGCGGTTGCCGGAGCCGATGTCCTCGTCGGCACCCGGGACCTCCAAAACCTCCACCACAACCCGGAGGTCCTCACGGCGCTGCGTGACATCCTTCCCACCCTCACCGACTGGAGTGATGTCGTCATCGACACTCCACCCGCGATCGATCTGGCAACCCTAGCGGCGTTGGCTGCTGCCGACCGGGTGATTGTTCCCGTTGTTGCGGCCGGGGAGGCCTTCGACCAGATCGATGAGCTGGCCCAGGTCATCGCCTCTCGGATTGCTCTACGAATCCGCCCAGGGCAGCGCATCGGCTGGATCATCCCCACCCAGCAGCGCGCCGGCCGGTGTCTCGACGCCGACGTCCTTTCCACGCTCCATGATCACTATCCCGGACGAGTCACCCCGCCCGTGCGGGAAGCCGTCGCCGTCCGGGAGTCCTACCTCGCAGGACTCCCCGTCAGTCACTACGCTCCCCACCACCCGGTCGCCAGCGACTACCACACCGCCATCACCACCATCCTCGAGGAAGCATGATGCCGAAACGTCCCACCCTCGCTGACCGGAAACGCGCAGCCCGTGAAACTCTTGGAACCCAACCCAACCCGTCAGAACCCACACCGACGCCTCCAGTCGAACCGGATCTTGGCACGCGGAAACCCCGAGGTCAGGAACAAGGCGGCTGCCAGGCTGCCAGCAACATGGACACCGTCTCTGTCTGCCTCACCCCCAAGATCTACCAACAAGCCAAGGCCGCATTCCTCGCTGACTGGCACGCCGGCGGCGGCGCTGACACGTTCGGTGACTGGATCGCCGGGGCTTGTCTCCGGCACGCGCACCTAACCCCTCAGCAGCGAGCAGACCATCCCGTAACCCAGCCTTCCGGGCAGCCACGCAGCTTCACCGTCGGCGTCGAGGCCCGGGCCGCCATCGATGCAGCACTCACCGCCGACGCCACCGCCGGATACTGGACCACCCGCTCCGCGTGGGTCCTGACCGCCATCGATGCCGCCATCACCACTGCTCAAAACCGTGCAGGAGGTACCCTCCCCACCCCACCCGACCGGCTCCCCGGCCGACTCCCTGCAAGGAGCCCACGATGATGTCTTTCACCTTTGTCGTCGCAGTCCTCATGGTGGGTACGGTCAATGGAGTCGTGCTGCTGGAGTGGTTCAACGGTTCTGGTCCTTCCACCAAGCGCCGAACTCACATCGTGGTTCCAGGCAGCAGGGAACCGTACCGGCTGCCTTGGCCGATGGACCTCGCGGGGGCCTTGAAATTTGTCAACATCCTAGGGATCGGCATAACCGGAACCCTGCTCCTCGCCATAGAACTCGGATTCTGGCTGTTCGAGCCCTCACTATGGCGACTGCTGCCACCCGTGACAGCCTTCGTCGCACTGAGGCTCCTCATCCCCTCAATCCTCAAAACACTCGCTGCCCGCAAGTGGGAGGAAGCCCTACGCGACGCTGAGCTAGCTGAGCTAGGGGAAGAGGAAGAAGACTCAGGGCAGTGACCCCCGCCAAAGCAACCAAGAGGTCAGGGTGAGTGGATGCGGTGGCGCGGCACGGCTTCCGCAGCAACTCATCTGGCTACCCTTGCCATGACTGCGAACATCATGCATACTGGCTTCATTGCTCCCCACCGCTCGTAAGGGTTGGTGGGGATTTTTCACTCTTTGAGGAGTTCGCATGCTGCGCAGCGTCATCGTCATGGACTACCAGAACGTCCATCTCACGGCACACGATGTCTTCGATCGACACGGTCACAAACACGATGCCCTCATCCACCCCAAGCAGTTCGCCGACGTCGCGATACGCCAACGTAACCAGACACAACGAGCAGGCCATCCGGAAGCAAGCCTCGTCGAAGTGATCGCCTTCCGTGGCCTGCCCCACATCAACTACGACTGGAACCAGAGCCGCCGATGCGCGGCCCAAGCTGAGCAGTGGCGTCGCGACGGAGCCACCGTCGAACTACGAGATCTGAAGTACAGCTTCCAGCTGACCGCTCAGGGCACCCCCGCCCGCGACGTCAACGGCCACAAAATACCTAAAGGACCTGGCCAGGAGAAAGGCATCGATGTCCTGGTAGCTCTCACATGCCTCCGCAAAGCCCTCCAACCCGACATCGACCTGGTCATCCTCGCTTCCCGCGACACCGACCTGGTCCCTACCCTCGACACCCTCTTCGACATGCGACAAGAGAACCCGGCTGTCGCCAAGATCGAAACAGTCTCCTGGTACAACAGAAATGCCCAGCAGGAAGGCAACTACGCGGGCGGTAGCCTCCGCCCTACCAGCCCCCGCCGCATCTGGAACACCAACCTCGATCGACGCTGCTTCGAAGCATCACGAGACCGTCGCAACTACAACTAGAAGCAGTGTGCAGCCACGACACACCTCACACCCGAGGCTGCCGCTCTACTCGCCTCGCTTCGAGCTCGGAGTTCCTTCGCCAGCAGCGATGGGCCGACCGGGGGATCACTTCGCTCCGCCAAGCTTCGATGGGAAACTGGGAAAAGAATCACCGTAGACTCGGGGGAGTGAGGGAGGGAGTGGTTTCCATGGTGTTCAAGGGGACTGTGCTCACGGTCTCTGAGCTTGTGGAGCGTGCTCGAAGCGACGCGGAACCGAAACCACGTGTTGGTGTCGGGTTGCGTCACGAAGCCGCATCGAATGCGCGGCGCTGTGTGGTGCTGCGCGGTGCCGGTGAGGGGTTGGGGGAGTGCTGGCGTTTCGCCATTTTGCAGACTCTCGATGACTACACGTCCACCTTGCGGCGCGGCGGTGTGGAGCTCGCGGCACAGGTATTCACGGCGGAACCGCCTCGTACTGGGTCCCCCGAGATCGACGCGGCATTCGCCGCGCTCGCCGAACACCTTGCCGACCGGGACGGATGGGATCCACCTGTTTGGGTACTGGATCCGACACGGAGGGTCGAGCGGTGGTATGCCACAGTCCCGCGGATCTTCCACCGGGATGCTGAACGTGAAAGCCCCCGGGCGTTTCGTACCCGGGGTATCTACATCACCGAGCAAGCATTGGCGCGTGCATGAGTAACGAAGAACTGGGCATCGAGCATCTGCATGATCTGTTTCAGGAGCTTTCCGAGAACCTACAGGCCCGTGGTCTGCAAGCCCAGCTCTTCGTCGTTGGTGGGGCAGCCATGGCGCTCGCCTACGATCAGCAAAGGATCACCCGCGATGTCGATGCACTCTTTGAACCCGCTCCAGAGGTACGCGACATAGCAGAAAGCATCGCCGACCGACACGGTCTCGAACCTGACTGGCTGAACGACGCGGCCAAGGGGTTCATGCCCACAACCGATGACCGGCCGCGAACTGTGTTCGAGTCGGAATCGCTGTTCGTGCAGGTACCTTCGCCCGAGTACCTACTCGCGATGAAACTCCATGCATCGCGAGATGACCGCGACCTCGACGACGCAGTCACTCTCTACAACCACGTCGGGTACACCACGCCGCGGCAGGCAACTGATCTACTCGCACGAAGCTACCCACCCTCGATGTTGCTACCACGACACATCTATGTGGTCTGGGAAGTCTCCCAACGTGCCGAAACCATCCGTGCCCGATCACAACCCGAGAAGCCGCAGCCCCCTCAGACGGTGCGACGACCCGATCGCTCGGATGACCTCGAGCTGTAAACCGCACCGGCCACATCTCGGAGCCGAAGCACAGAGCATTCCTAACACCCACCTGCACCGTCACCACAGCTGTTCTTGCAGCCGATCGACAGCGCCCTTGCCGTCGTCGATCACCGCTGTCAGATCTGTTGCCCTGGTCTTGGCGGCGTTGCGGAGCGCTTCGGCGCGGCCGCGTGCTCCACGAAGGTCTCGCAGTGGTGACCCCGGGACGTCTCGTCGCGCGGCCCATTCGCGTCGGTTCGTCGTCGCCGTGCCGACGCGAAGGTGGGCAGGGTTTTGGCAGATCGGGTTGTCGCAGTCGTGTGAGACCAGTGTTGGCATTGAGGTGACGGCGTGGCCGTGGTCGAGTTGATCGACGAGCCACGCGAACCGATGCGCGATCACCACCAGATCGTCGCGGATCCAGAAGCGGCCGTGCCCCTTCCCGCTGATGGCGCCGGTCCACAGCCAGCAGTCCAGGTCAGGACTGCGATGAATTTTCGCACGGAACCTCGTCAAGATCGCCGGGTTCTGCGCTGCTGTTGTCAGCTCCGTCAGGTGATCCGTCATCGTCGCTGTCCTCAGTCTCAGTTGCAGCCTCTTCGGTGAGGCGTTTGCGTGTTGGGACCGCGCGAAGTTCGACCGCGAGTCGTTGCGCGATCTCACCCCGGCTGAGTCCTTCGCTGTAGAGCTTTCGAACAATCTCGGTGCGTTCTGCCTCCAGGGCGGCGATCTTGTCGGTGAGCACGAGGTGCTCGACTGCGAGGTTCTCGAGGCGTCGTTCGCGTTCAGCGAATGAGGTGGAGCGTCCGCGCACTGTGCTGCGTGCACTGGTCTTCGTCATTGTCTTCCGCACAAGCACAGTTTACCGCGCTTGTTGGTTGTGTGATGCCATCGAGGCCTCACACAACCATGGTGCACAAACCAGTCCGTCGTCGGGTTCATGGTTTCGTGGTGGCTGGGTTGTTGCGGATGACCGGGCCATCGAGGCCCGACCATCCGCCTCGCGGAGCTGACCTGGCTGCACGGATGCTGTCTTGCCGGGGCGCAGGTTGTGGTGGTTGTGCCGCCCATCGAGGGCGACACAACCACTTCCAGTTGTACCCACTCCTGACGGAGCAGGTACAACTTTCAAAACACTTCAAGTCAGGCGATCACGTTACTTTGGTAAGTCGTTAAGTCTTGGACACGCTTCGCGTCTCCAAGACGGCTTGAAGGGACTTGAACCCCTTCTGGACAGATTTCGGAACTCGCTTCGCTCCTACTTGTTCCTCAGATCAGAAGAGGTTCAAGTCCCTTCAAGCCGTCACACTACTGGCACTTTCAGTACATGAAGCGGATCATGAGCTACGATAGGCGGTGTGATGACCATTTCCCGCCTCAGTGCCGGGGATGGGTATGAGTACTACACATCCTGCACAGCACGCGGCGATCACCAGGGCCGTGACCAGGAATTGGGTGACTACTACCTCGAATCCGGAACACCTCCAGGCCAGTGGATGGGACGCGGCGCCGCCGCTCTTGGTATCGAAGGCGAGGTCACCCATCACCAGATGAAGGCTCTCTACGGGGAGGGTCTGCACCCCGATGCAGACCGGCTCATTGCTGAGCAGATCGCCGCCGGAGTGAGCGCGAAGAAGGCCATCCAGAGCGTCCGGTTGGGCAGGAAATTCGCCGCCTACCAGGTCCCAGACACCGCGCTGAAACGAGCGATTGACGACGCTCTCAGCACAGAAGAGCATCGTTTGGGTCGCGAACTCGAGGCTGATGAACGCCTGAGGGTGCGGATGCGAACCGCCGGGATCGAATTCAGAGCTGCGCATGGGCGCAGCGGGAGCCGCATCGAGGTCGCGAAGTGGATGAGCCGCGAACTGTCTGCGAAGCAGAACACTGTCGCCGGTTTCGACCTCACCTTCTCAGCGCCGAAGTCGCTGTCGGTGGCGTGGGGAATCGCCGACCAGGAGCAGGCTGCTCGGCTTGAAGGCGCGCATGAAGCAGCCATTGAACAGACCATTACGTGGCTCGAGGATGAGGTCATCCGAGCCCGCACCGGCGCCCAGGGCATCGCCTTCCACACCACCAACGGGCTGCTCGCTACCCGCTTCCGGCATTGGGAATCTCGGGAGGGTGACCCGCAGCTCCACGACCACGTCGTTGTCGCCAATCGGGTGCAGATCACCGACGAGCAAGGCCGAGTGAGGTGGCTCACCATCGACTCCCGGTCGCTGTACAAGGCCACCGTCACCGCCTCATCGGTCTACAACCAGAAGCTCGCGAATGAGCTGAAACAGCTGGGGTTGGAGCTACGGGAACGCACCACACCCAGCGGGGACTACCGCGGTATGGAACTCGCCGCGATCAGCGATGACCTGATTGAGCGCTGCTCGGGCAGACGGGCAGCAATCACCGCCCGCACCGAGCAACTCATCGACGAGTTCGCCGCCGAGCACGGACACCAGCCCGACAAGAAAACCCGCCTCGCGCTCGCGCAGCAGGCCACATTGGAGACCCGGATCCCGAAGTCCCAGGCCATCACGCGGGATGAGTTGCGTGAGCAATGGCGGGGCCATCTCGGAGTAGAAGCGGAGCAAATCCAGCAGGAGATCATCACCCAACTCGACGCCGAACCCGATACCACATCGGCTGCTGTCCAGAATCCGGAGGAGCCTGGCTCAGAGGTGGATGTGGACCAGGTCGCAGCCGAGATCGTGATGGAGTTGAGCGCCCGGCAGTCGGTGTGGAACCGCAACCACGTCGCCACCCGCGTCAACATGTGGGCCGCCGCACAACCCGAGTTGGTCTCGGATGAGCTGCGCCGCAACGTGCTAGAAACGGCACTGAATAGGGCATCGATCTCCATCACCCCCGACGTCGACACACCGGCCCTCCCCGAGCTCCTCAATCCCGACGGCAGCAGCATCTATTCCCCGCCGGCGGCGCGGCTCTACACCTCTGCCCAGGTCCTGGAAGCCGAAGATCTCCTGGTTGATGCCGCCCACGACATCAATCTGCCGGCCGCCACCCAGGAGGTCTTCGACACCGTCGTGGGGGAGCAGGAACTACAGCTCGATGCGGGGCAGATTGCCCTGGCCCGGCAGGTCGCAACCAGCGACCAGGTGCTCACCGTCGGGATCGGTCCGGCCGGTGCGGGGAAGACCACCGCCATGCGTGTTGCCACCCAGGCGATCGCCCGCGCCGGAGCGCGAACGTGGGGTGTGACGATCTCGGCCGCGGCCGCCGAGCAGCTCGAAATCGCCACCGGAATGCCGTCGATGACCGTGGCGAAGTGGCTCCATGAACATCGCCAAGGCCGTCTCCACATCGCTCCGGGAGACGTCATCATCGTTGATGAGGCTGGCATGGCCTCGGCTACCGATCTGGCCGCCATCACCCGTGCCGCACGCGACATCGGTGCGTTCGTGCGGCTCGTGGGGGATGACCGCCAGTTGCAGGCGATCGGTGCCGGCGGAGCCCTGAAGATGCTCACCCACGAGGCCGACGTCGTCCGCCTCGACCAGCTCCACCGCTTCACCGATGACCACGAAGCGGCTGCGTCGCTCAGGTTGCGGGATCAGGGTGATGTCGAATGGTATCTGGCCCAGGGTCGGGTCCACGGCGGTACCGCCCAGCACACCCATCAACACATGGTCCAGGCATGGACCAAGGACCTCGAACGCGGCGACCAGACGCTTATGATGGCCACCACCAACCACTCCGCCGACGCCCTCAACCTCCTCGCCCAGCAGCACCGCATCGACACCAACCAGGTTGACACAGCTGTGACGGTCACGCTGGCCGACGGGGCAGAGGCCGGGGTGGGGGACTGGATTCTCACTCGCCGCAATGACCGCCGCCTGGCCACAGGCAGCGGCCACTCATTTGTGAAGAACGGTGACCGCTGGACCATTGAGGCCATCAACCCGGATGGAAGCCTGGAGGTCGTTGACGACCACGGCCGCACCTGCACCCTCCCTGCTGACTACGTCCGTCAGTGGAGCAGTCTGGGGTATGCGACGACCGTGCACCGGGCCCAGGGCCGCACCGTCGACTCCGCCCACCTCCTCCTCGACACCACCGCGATCGGGCACGACGCCGTCTACGTCGGCCTCACCCGCGGCCGCACCAACAACCAGGTATGGGCCATCACCGACGGCCACACCGCCCCCGACATGCTCCGCCATGCCGCTGCTAAGAACGTGCAAGCATCCTCTGCGCGGGAGCTGATCGCCCAAGCCCAGGCCGAAGCCGAGCGTCCCGCACACCTGGTCCGCATCCTGGCCGACATGCAACGCCGCGCCGATGCCCACCGCTACAACCAGACGTTGCGGCGGGAGCATCCGGCCGTGTGGGTTCGGGTCGAGGACTCGCCCCAGCTCCACCGCCTCCACGCCGCCCTCCACGCCGCCGAACAACAAGGTTTCACCCCGGCCCGGATCCTCCGCGAGTGCGCGGAGAACCTGCCCGACGGCGTCGAGGCCCCGGCCGGGCTGATCGCGTGGCGGATCCGCCGCCACCTCACCCTCGCCGCCCAACACGTGGCTCGCCGTGGGGAGATGGTGCGCCGCTTCAGCCATCTGTCTGATCTCGAGCTGGCTGCCCAGCTCCACTCCGCCAGCATCGACAAAACCACCGCCCTCAAAGCACTCAAAGCCACGAAACGCACCCACCGTGAAACCGAGGCCGTGCCTGCGGTCACGAAGCGCGGCGAGACGGTGCCGTCCTGGCAGCACCGCCCCCACGGGGCGTTGGATGATGCCGAACTCGCGATCCAACTCCGCGAAGCCCGCGGCCGCGCCGAGGCCGCATCGAAAGCGATCACCGAGATCCGCCGGCACATCCGGCAGCTGCTCCGCGATTCCGACGCCCCAGCCTCAGAACAACTTCTCCGCAACTTGGATGCGCGGTTGGAGCGGCTGCGCGCTGATCGGGATGACGCCCTCCGTCGTGCTACTCAGCTGCGAGATGAGACCTGCACCCGTGCCGACCTCGACGGGAAGTCGTGGTACCGCGAAACCACGCAGCGGGAGGCCGCCACCATGCCGGAACGCCCCGGCAACCTTGCTGGGGATGTGGACCGTGCAGAGTTGGGTTTCGTGGCGGTGCAAGAACTGCGGAAGCAGTTGTGGGTCGAGTCGCAACGCCGTCGCTTCGACCCCCGCCCCGGGCAGGTGGAGCGGTTCGGTGCTCCCGCGTGGGCGATCTCTGGCCACGGCACAGACGACCCCACCATGCCGAGCAGCTGGGCGGCCGCGCTCACCCAGATGCGTCACCAGGTCGCCGACGCGATCACCACCCGCGGCGCCGCCCTCGCTCTCGACCCACCCGACTGGGCCACCCTCTATCTCGGCCCCGTCCCCGACATTGACGACTCCCGACGTGCCCGTTGGGAGGCCATCGCGGGGCAGATCGAAACCTGGCGAGGCCTGACTGACCACACCAACCCCGACGTCGCCCTTCCCGCACCGTCCAAGTCCAAGGCCGTCGGGGCCCAAGCAGCGACCTGGCTGCACACCCTCCACGCCGCCGCCTCCGACCTCCGGGTTGGCCGCCCCACACCCACCCCAGGCGACGGTCCTGGCGATGGCGGCGGGGAGCCGTCGCCTCCTGTCCCGGTGCCAGTTCTCACCGCACCCGCGACCACCACCGAACCAGGTAGTGGGATGCGTCGCGCCGCCACCGAACCCGCCCACCGCATCCAGCACGTCTGCACCGAGGCCCCGCCACGCCGCGAACCCACCAAAGCGGCCCCCGCAACCGCGCCGGTGCTGACGCCCGCCGCTGAGCTCGAACGCGACCTGGTCGGCGTCACCAGCCGGGAACGGATCCTTGACCTCACACAACAGGCCGCTGCCTTCTACCAGGAGCAGTACGTTGGGTCCGGCGCGGCCGCCTACATGCTCGAGCGTTTGGGTACTGACCTCACCGACCACCCCACCATCGTCGTCGGCCATGCACCGGCAGGAAGTCGGCTAGTCCAACACCTCCGCCGCCACGGGGCCACCGGCCAAGAACTCATCGACGCCGGACTTGCCAAACCCGCCCAAGGAGGCCAAGGCATCATCGACGTCTTCCGAGATCGGTTGATGTTCGGCATCCACACCAGCCAAGGCGAGTTGGTCGGCTTCGTCGGCCGCACCCTCACCACCAACCCGCGAGTGCCGAAATACCTCAACACCCCCACCACCCGCGCGTTCCACAAGTCCGAGATCCTCTTCGGCCTCCCAGAACACCAGGACCAGGTCGCCCAGGGTGCGGACCTGGTGCGCGTAGAAGGACCGTTCGATGCCCTGGCCATCACCCTCGCTACCGACGGCCGCGCCGTTGGGGTTGCCCCGCTCGGCACCGCACTCACCGAGCAGCAAGCCCACGCGATCGCCAACCAAGGAGCGAGGATGTGGGAGGCCACCGACACCGATGCTGCTGGGCAGGCCGCCGCCGCCCGCGATCATGAGCTCCTGGTCCGTCACGGCATCACCGCCTATGATTTCCCCCTCCTGTCACCCGATGGACAGCCCGTGAAGGACCCCGCCGAACTCCTGGCCCGTCCCGGCGGAGCCGCCGCGCTGCAGAAGCCCCTCATCCTCGGGGATGCCGCCCCCACCCTCGCCGGGAAACTCCTCGTCGGCATGGTGCGTGACCACGCCGGCGACCTGGCCGGCAATGCCAACGTCCTGGTCGGGGTGGCACGTCATGCCGCCCGGCTGATTGCCGACCTGCCGGCCGATCAGCAGCCCTACCACACCGACCTGGTCGCAGCCGCCCTCCGCGACGCCGACCCCACTCAGCACCAGGACGCGGTACGGGACCTGGTCAGCCACGAAATCCAACAGCAGGTCCAAAGCCATCAGAACTCAGGCAGTCGGATCCGGCCCCGAACAGGAGAAAAGCTCCACGACCTCGCCACCCACCTCGGCATCCCCATCACCCCCACACCCATCCAGACCCCACAGCCACCCACACGGGTACCCCGCCCAGTGCCCGACACAGCACTGCACGACGTCGTTCGCCAGCCCCTCCACACTGCCGCCATCACCCGCCCAATCACAGCAATCACCTCAGCGCAGGCAGTGCAGGCGGCGCACCCGGCGCAGGCAGTGCAGGCGGTGCAGGCGGTGCAGGCGGTGCAGAAGTCTCAGTCACTGCACCCCACGCCGCCGATACGGCCAGCAGAACCGACACAGCAAACAGGGTCGGTACAGGACCTCATCGACCAATGGCAGCTCCGCCAACAACTCACCAACCTGACCGAGCGCCTCGAGACCCTCCCCGAACGGGCGGCCCTGGCCATGGACCTCGACGCCGCGACCCGCGCCCGCGAGACCCTCCGCCCCACACCCGGCACGCCGCTCATTGAGACCATTCAGGCAAGGATCGCTCTCGACCAAGAGATCACCGAACTACAAGCCCGTATCAAGGACCTCAACAAACCCGCCCTGCAACGCAGCCTCGAACACCACCACGCCGCCCTCGACGCCCAACGGGCCAGAGCCATCGACGCCCAGGCCCGTGCGATCGCGGCCGACAAGGACCGGCCCCTCATCGACCGGATCCGCGACACAGCCGCCCTCAAACGCCAAGCCCAGCCGACCCAATCCACCCCGCCAGCACCACGCCACGACCGCGACGCACCCGAACGCTGAGGGATGTAACGGGGAATAATATTCCGCCTCACCCTTGACTGGCTCTGCTACGAGACGGTCGTGTCCCCGCCAGCCCAAGGCAGACGGGGACACAACCCAATCGAATTCACTCCCCCGTGGCCTCGGCCGCAGCGAGTGGATGGAACCCAACATCGGTGACCGTCGCCGCCGGATCCGGCTGATGCCCATTCCGGCACCGATCAATACTCTGCACGTAGCTCAGGAACGGCCGCCAGCTATAGGTGTACCAGGAGATCAACTCTGGCCCAGGATGGTGTGCAGTAGCGGCCTCCCACGCGCACCTGAGCGCTTCGAGCTGATTCGTTAGGTCGGGATGGGCCAGCCAACACGGTGGGATCGCAGTCACCGCGTGAGTCGCGCAGATCCCATCCACCCACACGATCAACCGGTCCCAATCCTCGGCGGTGCGGTCGGGGTCCAGGCTCCACGGCCACAACACCACGACCTCCTGCTTCCCACCACGAGTGGGGATGCTGGTGGTGCGGGCCTCGGTTTGCTGCAACCGCTCCATCACCTGCAACAACAAGGCGTTCTGCTGCGCCACCTCCTGCGACAGCCGGCTCACCGCATCATCACGCGCATCCCCCGTCGCCTCGTTGTCGATATGATCGCTCATCACCCGCTCCTCACCATGTCACTAGCCTTGCGTCGATTTCGGTGCCCGCTGGTGACGGGCCGCAGCTTCCGGCCACGGAACGGCGGCAGCCCCCGCACCAGCACGATAGCCTCCCCGCCAGGCAACCGGCCGACTTCATCGGCTGACAGCAGGTCACGGGCGATCGTCTTGACGTTCCGGGAGCCGCCGCCCCGGCGGCCGTGAGAGATCGAGGAATCGACGGTTCGGATCGTTTCCTTCCCCAAGGCCTCCGACATCCACTTGCGAGTTTCTTGGTCCTGTGAGCCGAGGAACAAGGTGGTATCGCAGTTGCCCATGATCGTGGTCCAGGCATCGCCATAGAGGGCTTTGCCTTGGCCCAGAGCCTGGATCATCAACACCGCCGAGATGCCTCGAGAACGCACGGTGGCCATCGAGATCTCGAAGTCCGGCAGCCGGCCGATGTTGGCGAACTCGTCCATCCAACAGGTCACCGGCACCGGCAACATCCCATCGGGCCGCTGATCCGCCAACCACACGCTGCGCTGGAAGAACATCGAGAACATCAACGCCGACAACCACGCGAACTGCTTGTCCGAATCCGAGATCACCGCGAAAATCGCGGTCTTCTCCTGCCCGACCTGATCTAGGGCAAGGGAATCAGTGGAAAGGATCCGGCGGATCGCGGGAATATGCAACGGGGCAAGCCTTGCGCCGGTAGTGACCAAGATCGATGCGGACGTTTTCGCCGCCGCTTGCTGATACACCCGATACTGGGACACCGCATAGGTGAGCAGCTCCGACCCCTGGCCGAACTCAGCCGCATGAAGGAACAGCTCATCAACCGGAGACAAAGCATCATCCTTGCTGGCCTGCATCCGCGACAGCAGGTCCATCACCTCACCCAGATGCCGCTGCTCCACCGGCGCAGTGGCGGCAACAAACGCAATCAACGCGTTCAACAACGCAGCCTCGGCGCGTTCCCAAAACGGATCCCCACCCGAGGGTTTCTGCCCCGGCGTGGACGTGTTCGCAATAATCGTCCGAACCAACAAAGCCACATCCTCCGGTTCATGCCCAGGTCTGAGATAGCTCAGCGGGTTGAATCCATCCGATGCAGTGAAGTCGATCAGGTTCAGCACCCGCACTCGGAAGCCCTTCTCCTCCAGGCCGGGGCGGCACTGCCGCAGCAGCTCACCCTTCGGATCGGTCACCACCACCGACGAAAGCCCCCGCTCCAGATTCGGCATCACAAAGAATCGACTCTTGCCCGTCCCCGAGCCACCGATACACAGCACATTGAGGTTCCGCTGATGCTCCGGACGCGCCGCCCTAGCGATGCGGATCCGATGCTCCCTCGTCAACCAAATATTGCGCTCAATATCCGGGTCCATGAACGGTTTCAGGTCCCTGATCCGTCCCCAGCGGGCTGAGCCATGCTCCGCCCCGGCCCGCTGCGGCTGACCCAACCGATAAGCACACCACCCCGCAGCAGCAAACAACACCACAACCCCGCCTGCCAGGAGATCCGCCGCCGCCCGCGACAAACCTTGCAGCGCCCGCACCGCCGAGAACCCGGCCGAGACCTTCTCCAGAAAATTCAGACTCCCGCCAGCCAGTCGAAAGCCATAGCTGAACGCATTCGCCGCCCAGAACACCAGGCCCGCAGCCAGCAACCCAATGATCCACGCCACTATTCGCCGCCATCGGCGCCGTCGCCTCATGTCCACACACTCCCTTCTTTCTGTATCAGTCGCCGGACTCTGGTTTGAAAGCAACCACCAGGCCGTCGCGGACCGTCACAACCCAGATCTGGGTTTGCACCCCCCGACTAGGAACACGGCCAGGGGCGTGGGCTGTGCGGTTGAACATCACCTCCAGCGGCAGTTCCTCGCCCGGAGCCGCGGTTGGTGTGGGACTACCCGGAGGCGGCGCAGCCTGAGGCTCATCACCGGTGATGTTGCTGATCTCGATCGAGACGTACCCGTCGGTCTCGGTCAGGCGTCGCCACCACCCAGGCATGGAGCCACTGTCTTTGGCCTCGGTGAGGAGTGGTGCAAGTTCGCTGGCCGTGTAGGGGGCTGCTCGGCGCCACGCATCAGCCGGGGTGGTGTCCAGTCGGGCATCCGGCGTCGCCGCCGCCCGCACGAACTCCGCCGCAGCGCGCCGGGCCGGGGTGTTGGCGAACTCCGGAATTGGGCTCTCCGCCACTCCTCGAGCAACCGCGGCCGCGCTCGACACCGAGGAGGTCCCTGCTGTCGGTTCCTCGGCCGGCCCGCCACAAGCCCCGAGAAACACCGCCCCGAGGGAGACGGTGGCCAGGATCTTCACATACCTCATCATGATGCCACCGTCTCCTCGAAATGAATGACGACATCGAAGTCCTTAGGGATGGAAACATGGCTGCGAGTGCCGAACTTGTGTCGCGGCCCGTGGTTGTATTCGTTTACATCGAAGGTGCCGTCCTCGTGAACGGCAGTAATGTAGGCCACGTGGCCGTTCTTATTGCGGCTGTGCTGCGCCACGGCCCCAACGGTTGGGGTTTGATCAACCCGAAGCCCGATTTTACGCGCGGCTTCATCCCATTCCTTTGCATTACCAAAATGCACACCGCGCCAATTATTAACGAAATCTTTATGCGGGCTGTATGTGCGGACCGCGAAAGCGGCATAAGACACACACTCCCCCCAATAAAATGCCCAATCATCCTCACCCTCAACATTCCCCCTAGAAGCCCAGTAGGGGCCATAGTCATCCACACCCGCCGCAGGGCTGCCACCGGTTGTGATCGCTGTGCAGCCCTGGGTTTGAATCGTAGGCAGCAGCGACGCCACCGTCGCCTCATGATACGAATAATAATTCGGATAAGCCGACCGCTGCACCGCCTGCGCCGACTTCCCTAAATTCTTTTCACTCTCCCAACCCTTGACATCCACCAAACCAGGAATGTGATACCCCACAGCCCCAGCACCTCGGGAATCAAGAACCCCCACATCATGACCGAGATAGAACGTCCTCGCCGCATAATGTACATCATTTAAAATCGCGGTGTTCTCATCCCGGCTAGTTCCGTCCGCATACCACCCAACTAAAGCCCGCTGTTGGAACACCCCTACGTCCCCATCAGCATTCGGCCTCTTCGTCGACTGGTTGGCACCCATCGTGGACTCCTGCATCGCGGTCATCAACGCGATCGCCCAGCCCTTGGCCGGAACCCCGGCTTTCTGACCTTCCTCCACAATCGCCGCCGCCACCGCCCGCTGCTCGGCAGTGAGCACCGAAGAAGCATCCACCCCACCCGGGTTCGGCAGGAACTCGGCGACCTCAGCAGCCGTGACCGCATACCCCGGAGTGGATCCACCCACACACGTCGGCTGCGCCGCCTGCTGCCGGCGGTGGTTCTCTGCGCCGGCGCCAGTGATGAACGATGGCAGGATTGCGCATAAGGCAGCGACAATACCGATGATGCCGATGAGTACGGGCAGGAGAGCTCCGGCTGCGCCCATGGCCGCGATGACTGTTTTCGCTCCTAGCATGGTGAGTCGGGCGGTTGCTCGCATTGCTGCTCGTGCTGTATGTCTGGCGGCCCATTTCACGGGCCGTCCGGCTTGTTTCAGGCCGAACCGGGTGGGTTTCTGCCATGCCGTTTGGGCGGCCCGGAATGCTGCCCGATCGGCATCGACATGGCCTCCGGCGCGAAGGGACGAACCCGCTGTTCTGATTCCGGAACGGATCCCGGTCCGTCCAGCAGCTATGAATTTCTTGGTGCCGCCGCGTATCAGCTTACGGGTGAGGCGGCCAATCAGGCCGGGTTGATGTTTGGTCAATTTGGGGGCCGGTGGCACACCCGGCAGGAATCGTTTGGCGACTACTTTCGCAGCGTGCATGCTGCCTTTGATTGTCGACTTGCTGGTTCGACGTGCATGGGTTGCGCCTTGGCGGAGAAGACTTGCTGCCTGATCGTCTGTGTCCGCCAGGCCCAGACGATCGATCTGCCTTAGCTGGTTCACACTGAGCCGTGCGGCGCTCCTGGCCGCAGATTTGCCTGCCCGGCCGACGTGCCGTCCTACCACTTTCCCGGCAGTCAAGGTATCGGCACCTACCTGCCGGGCGGCCTCAGTCAAGCGCTGGCGCCGGGTGGTGGTTTCGGTGACCCGATTCCCCCGCACCTCGGTGATGATTCCACCGTAGCGGGGTGTGGGGGACTGCGGTGAGTCATCCGGGTCGAGGCGATACGTCCGCTGCCGGGTAGTGCGGATCTCACCCCATCGGCGGGGCCGTTCATTGACCATGACCGGCCTCTGTTTCTTCGAAGGTTGTGGAGAACAAGACGTTCAACGGCCCGTCGTGGGGTTTACGGCCATTGAACGGAATCGTGGTGGCTCCGACACGTAGCAGACCGCATCCTGGTTCCACGGCAGTGAATGCACGAATCTCGTCCTCAGAGAGCCCCAACAGCTCTGCCAATGCGTCCGCATCGGTATGAGACTGCCCCATCAAGAACAACACCTCAGCATTGTTCAACATCCGGCACGCGGACGGGTTCTCGAGCAAGGCAGTGATGTTCTGCAACATGGCAGTCGGCAGCCCACCATACTTCCTGAACCTCTGGTAGAACTGGGTGACCTGTTGGGTGGCGTGTTCGTTTGCCAGCAGAAGACTGAATTCGTCCATGTAGAGCCAACTGCGGATTCCGCTACCGTAATTGCGCTGTACCGTGTTCCAGATCGAGTCCAGAACCACCATCATCCCGAAGGTTTGCAGGCTCGGGCCGAGCTGACTGGTGTCGTAACACACCAGTCGATGTTTTGTGTCCACATTCGTTTGCCGCGCGAACCCGGAATACGACCCAACAGCGTAGATTTCCAAAGCGGCAGCCACTTGGGCCGCGACCTCGTCGCCCTGACCGCGGACTTCGTGGTAGAGATCCCGCAGCGTAGGCATTTCCTGCTGCTCAGGTGAGGTTTCCGCCCAGCGACGGTACAACGCTGTGATACAGCGGTCCAGCAAAGATTTCGCCGCGGCATCGATACCCGTGTTTCCGCCCAGCAGTACTTGCAGCATCCCCAACACAGCTTCGGTTTTCAGCCGGATTGGATCGCCTTCAACATTCGACAGCACCAAATCGAACAGGTTGATCGAATGCGTGGAGCCGGCGTGGATATCGATGACGGTGCCCCCCAGGGCTTCCACCAAGGCACGGTACTCCCTTTCGGGATCCATGATGATGATCACGTCCTTCGGGCGCCCCAGCAGCACCTCCACGATCTCCCATTTCGTGAAATACGATTTTCCCGAGCCGCTGGTGCCGAGATTGAATGCGTTCCCGTTCCTGGTTGCTCGTCGATCCATGATGATCGGATTCCTAGTGGTGGAATTGATGCCGTAGAACAAGCCTTGGTCGTCCAAAATCTCCTGGGACGTAAAGGGCATCATTACCGCCACCGACGCTGTGGTCAGCGTCCGATGAAAAGGTACCAGCGACAACCCCAACGGCAGCGCGGTGTTGAACCCTTCCTCCTGCCAAAACTTCAGGAACGACAACTCACACGACTCGCCCTTGGCTGCTTTACGTACCTGATCAACACGTTTCGCCAATTCCTCCTTGCTCGATGCGCGTACCATCACCACCAAGGTGGTGGTGAACAACCGCTGATCCTGCTGATCCATCGCCTGCTGCAGATCACGAACTTCTTCCATACCGTTGATGACCCGCTCGGGCAGGTCATACTCAGGGTCCATATCTGCTTTCAACGCCCGCCTGCGGGCGTCCTGGCGTTCCATCGACAACCCCGCCCGATACGTTCGCACCAGCTGTTTGCCTTCTACCTTGTCGATCGGCTCCACCACGAACGTGATCGCGAGATCGGTCTGTACCTCCGAGAGCCGGGTGAACAACGTATCCGCCACCCAAGTCGGATAGTCCCGCATCACCAGCACCTGATAGTGCAACTCACCGTCATCACCTACCAGCACCAGACGTGACCGGTCACCCAACTCCACCGCCTGCGGAGCCAACTCGTCATGAGTCGTCGCACCGGACAAATCCATCGCGGCATAGTCGAACCCCGACGCGTAACAGCCACGAGTCCATTCCCGCAACAGCTCAATCCTGCCCACACCATCCAACTGCTCCGCGCGACACTGCAACAACCCCAACATGTGTTTGGCCACCAAAGTCACAAGACGATCCAGCCGCGCTTTCGCTTCCTCGAGGTCCGACGCTTTCACCGTTAACGTCAAATACTTCTCGGTGACGATCACATACTTCCGATCCCCGATACTGGCGTGCACGATCCGATTGTGATCACTCCGCAAAGCCGTGAACTCATCCCCATACCTAGGTTCCGGAAACAACACACGCCCCACCAAGCTACGGCGCTCGACACGGCGATTCATGATCGTGACCGCCAAATGCTCACCCGACCCGAACTTGTTGAACAACTGAGCATACGATTCCAGAATCGAATGCTGCTGCTCATCCGTCGCCATCTGATAATTAATATCAGACAACTTCAAGCACGCGGAATACAAGCCGCCACCGAGAACACACACGCCGGACTCAAGCATCGACTCATACCACAAAAACTCCTGCGCTCGCCGCATCAAACGCGACTTTTTCTTCGTCTTCCCGATGCTTCGTTTCGAGTGTTTCCTGCCGTGACCGACATCCGGACGCCCCGATGGCTTGCTGTTAGGCTCCTGCTTCTTTCCGTCGTTTCGCTTCTTTCCAAGAAACATGGCTATTCCTTCCCGGGAATCGAACAGAATCTGAGTTCGGTGAATGATTCACATACAAAAGACGCTTCGGCGACAACGACGTGCGCAGCATATGAGGCGCCCATTCCTCCGTGCGGATACCCATAGGTCTCACCCATGCCCACGCCCCCACAGGGACCGCTACAGGAGCAACCGCGAACGGTAGCATTCGGATACTCTCAAGACCGAAAACCACGAACAACACGAACCCTACAGCGGCAGTAGCGACCACCAGAATCCCGACCGCTCCCATTTGCCGCCAGGTCAACCCCCACATGACCTTCGGATCAAGATCCGTGATCTCTGCATAGACACGCATTTCAATTGCCATATCTACCTACCACTTTCCAGGTCCCGGAACGCCGCCCCATCAATGATCAAACCCGGCTGGTAGGACGTCTTGTAGTACTCCATCCGCACCCGCACCGGATCAGTAGCAGCGGACGTGGTCAGCGTCAAATTGAACTGGAACTCGCAACTACCCGGACCATCGAACCGAGGCTTCTTCTCACCGATCACACGCCGCTTCGAAACCAACTCGGTCGCGTCACTGCTCCACCCAGTGACCTTCCCGGCCAGCTTCTCGATCCACACCGCCCCTTTCAACGGCTCATGAGCCACATTGGCCCCCTTGTCCGTGACCTCCATCGACGCGACCCCATCAGGCCTGAGAGCAAGCGCCGCCCACACGATCCTGCTGCCGTCGGTCGTGGAGGACGCAGCAGTCCACGTCACGCCAGAAGTCAACTTGGCCACGGCCTGCTCAGCACACGGCCAATACTTATCAGCCGCCGCCCGATCCTCCACCGCTGCTGCATCGATCACCGAGGTCACCTCATCAACGCTCTTCGCGGCCTCCAGCTTCGAACGCACCTGGTCCTTACCCTCGTCGTCGATGAAGACCATGCCATCCAGCCGTTCCACAGCATCCCTCCGGACCTGCTCCACCGACGCACCACACGACACCAGCCCCACAACAGCGGTGGCCGCCAGCAGTAGCCCAGCAAATTTCCTCATGTCAGCCTCCTAGTAGCTCGTTTGCGATCTTCCCTGATCCCATCACAAGCATCCCCAGCAGGATCCCCATGAAAATGAACTTCCCACCCAATGAGAACGCGGCCGCAACGCCGCCCTCAGGCAGGCCCGTCATTGCAGCCCCAGCCCATCGCGTCGTCAGGACCGTGTAAATCCCAAAAAGAATCACCAACACAAACGACTGCAACACAGTGGCAGCGTAATTCTTGATGAAACCAATCCCGAACGAACGAGTATGGTCTGAAACCATCATCGCCATCGGTACCGGAGCAAACGCCCCATAAATGTACAACTTAATGAAACGCATCACCACCAAGGCGAATCCACCCAGCACGGCACCTTTGTTGATGAGCCACGCCAGCAGCATCAACACCACCAAAACGGTCTGTCCCAGCCAATCGAGATCCTTCACCGCCCCCAAGAACTCATCAAAATCACGATCCGGCCACACATCGGAGGTGAACAATTTGTTGGTCTCCGATGCCACCGAAGTGCCAAACTGGTAAATCGCCGCTAAAATAGCCGGGGTCTGATGAAACACCGCCCACACAACACCAAACTTGACCCAGGTGAACACGCTCATCCGAAGTTTTGTGTCCCCATCCCCATCGGTCATCAACATCACACGATGCATTTCAAGAAGAAATAAAATCACCAACACAACAGCAGCAGCGGTCTCCATCAACGCAGTCGAAATCGTCGACACATAACCCGCTACCTGCGCAGTAGCATCATGATTATCCCCCCACGCCTCAGGGGACTCCAGCACGGTAGCCATCGACAAACCGAACATCGAACCCAACCCCGACGACAAATCCGTCAAGATCGGACGCAAAATCGTATCCGTCCACGCCTCCAACAACACCATCACGACAACACCTCACAGCAAAGCAACCAAAGCAGTTCCCGCCGCTGCAATGATCGCGCCACCCATCATGTGATTCAACGCAGTCTTCATCCCACTACCATCGCGCTCACCAAAGAACTGGATCCCCAACTGCACCAAACCCCAAACAGCCCACACGGCGCCCCCAATACCGATCAGAGCCCCCAAGCCATCCAAAATCAAATTCAACAACGTCGTATCAAACTTGACGTCCTTGATCTCCAACAAAAACATCATCATCTTCCTCCTGTAAACCCGAAAACAAGTATCAACACAAACTGACAATTACCTAGACGAGAACCCCAACAATCAGACCCCCGACATACCCTCCGAAGCCGCCCTCTCAGCAGCATCCAACTCACGCCGCAACCACCAGAACCGGGACCGCCCCGCATCAGCAGATCCCGTCCGGATCGCCTCCATCCGGGCGGCCTCCGCCCGCACCGCCACCGGAGAACACTCCTCCGCTCGCACCGGAGTCGACGGCGGATCCGGCATCCGCCACCTAGACGACGACTTCGGAGGAGCGCCCTCCGGCGGAAGCTTCGACAGGCGGTGCGCCACCAGGCCTGCGAGATGCCGGACCCGATCCGGTACCGGATTCCCCGCCAAATGCGCCCGCAAATCAGTCACGGTCCAGCCAGCCGCGAGACGCTCCCGCAGCAGCGGCGCCACCACGGCCACGCCGTCGTCGTCGAGGACCTGCATCGGCCCGGGCAGCACCCGACGCACCAGAGCCCAGTCAGCCGCCACATCACGCTCCGCCGCCGGTGCAACGTCGGTCTCCGTGGCGGGGGAGACGGCCCAGCCGCCGGCTGGAGCCGACCCAGCCGCCGGCAGACCAACACCACCCCGAGAATCTTCGACGTCGGATTCAGATCCTGACCCGACCCCACCAGACCCGTCCGCCGGCACCGGCACCACCGGCGACGGCGGCGTGGGGGGTAGGGGGGTTAGGTCTGATGGTTCTACTGATGGTTCTTCCTTATATAGAGGTGTCACCAGTGTCACCACGGTGGTGTCACCAGTGTCACCACGGTCGACCGTAGTGACATCCATGTCACCACGGACCTGACTAGGGCTTTCATTCACGCTCGGCACCGTGGTGTCACCAGTGTCACTACGGACCTGACTAGGGGTTTCACGGAGTCGCCCGGGACGGTCGGCCCCATGCCCACACCGTCGAGTCACCGTCTCCGGCAAGTTCAACCGGTAGACGGAGTTCACCTTCACCAGGCCCCCGCGAGGCCCATCAGCGAAGCCCTGCAAACGTGAAATCCATCCCCCATCACACAACTCACGAAGTCCCCGCAGCACGGTCCTCTTCGACACCCCCACCATCGACTCCAACGTCTCCAGGTGCGGCCAGGCCTCATCCTCATCGTTCGCGAAGTTCGCCAGGGCAACCAATAACAGCTTGCTCATCGTCGACGGCAACTGCTCATTCAGCGCCCAGTTCACAGCCCAGATCGACATCTCACGGCTCCTCAACTAAGGGATCCATACCGACCCGCTCATCGGGATCATCCGGCGGGGCCGGGAGGGGGGACACCCCGACCCCATCGGACGACCCCGCAGCAGCGGCCGGCGCAGGCGGTGCGAAAGGATCCCCGCCATGCTCCAGCAGCTCACGCACCCACGCTGCAGGGATCACCCACCGCCCATTGGGAAGCTTCCTCGCCCCCGGGATGCGGCGCTTCTTACACCATCGCGACACCGATCTTGCCGACTCGTTCGGGAAGAGGGCGGCGACCTCCTCCGGAGACAGGAATGGCCTGCCATAGCTAGAAGTGGCGTCGTGTGATCCTTGCACGTGGCAAGTATCGCCTGAAGACACTTGCAAGGTCAAGAGATATTTTGGTTGTTTCGTTGCGCTAGGTGGCCTCAAGTGCCTATGATTGCATCATGTCGCAGGATTGGGAGGCCGCGCGTGAGCGAGGCCTGATAGATAGCTACTCGATCTATGAGTCGATCGGGATCGCCGTGCAGTCGGCCATGTTCCGGCGACGGCTCCGCAACAAGGATCTTGCCGTCGCCCTCGGGGTAACGCCATCGGTGGCTGGCAAGAAGCTGCGTGGAGCGATTGCGTGGTCAGTGCAGGATGTCTTCGCCGCCGCTCAGATGCTCGGCGTCGACCCGGGGCGCCTGCTCCCGCGGCAGAAAACGAACGATCCCGGCCAGATCTCTCTGGCCGGGATTCCGGGCTT
>ERZ773009.523-NODE-523-length-28206-cov-8.436219_pt1 | contig 28206 bp, 24 predicted proteins | sample MGYA00580663_ERZ773009 | MGnify/ENA primary metagenome ERZ773009 (study PRJEB29015, sample SAMEA2737969) | human oral metagenome | biome: human oral; feature: human-associated habitat; material: dental | place: China | collected 2026 ... | reverse complement strand
CCGGCATAGAAAGTGTCAGCTTGTGGAGCTGCTTGTGCTACTGTTGCTGCTGCTAAACCAGCGATAGCTAATGCGATTGCAGTTTTTTTCATTTTGATGATCCTCTTTAATTTAGTCATCTATTTTAAAACAAGTATCAGCTGATATAGCTGAAAACCGACACAAGAACTTGTGTCACCGTCATCTTAAACCGTTTAACTCTAAAAGTGAAATTTTTTACAGTTTCCGACTTAAGATGTTGTTTCAAATAGGATTGAAGTTTTCCTATTTCTTTTGATGAGAAATATCCAACTCCCCTCAAAAGTTGCGGCATTATCCTACTGAAATAACATAAAATCAAACAAATAGACTTCTTATTGCTTAATTTTTAAGCAATTAAACATTCTTTTTGTCTATTTTGCAACCCCATCCCAATATTTCTTCAATAAATTTAATATTTATCAAATGATTTTCTATGTTAAACTTTGGTTACTTTTTACTCCACCTAATCCCAAACAAACATTAACCAATATAGAGTGGTGCAACATGCTACCCCGCTTAACAAAGATCCCTCAACTTTCTCCATTAGTCAGTGATTATTTAGATGCGCTACGATTGCAACATTTTGAAGGAGACATTGCCTCAAATTATGCCGATCGTCTTAGCCTCGCCACCGACAACAGCGTTTACCAACAACTTCCGCAAGCCATTTTATTTCCAAAAAGCATTGCCGATGTGGTTCGTCTAACGAAACTCGCACAACAGGAAAAATACCTTTCTCTCACGTTTACTCCACGTGGTGGTGGCACCGGTACGAACGGGCAATCTATCAATAACAACATTATTGTTGATCTATCTCGTCATATGACAAAGATTTTAGAACTCAACGTAAAAGAACGTTGGGTGCGCGTGCAAGCCGGCGTGGTGAAAGATCAACTTAATCAATTTCTAAAACCGCACGGTTTATTTTTCTCACCGGAGCTCTCCACCAGTAACCGCGCCACCTTAGGGGGAATGATCAATACGGATGCGTCAGGACAAGGATCTTTACAATACGGGAAAACCTCCGACCACGTGCTTGGTTTACGGGCAGTGCTCATGAATGGTGAAATTTTGGAGACAAGTGCGGTCAATTCTAACGACGTTTTTCGCTATACAGAAGAAAGCTCTCTCTCTGCCAATGTGAAAAAAATCCATCAAGAGATTTTTCAACGTTGCAAAGACAAACGCTCACAAATCCTGAATGATTTACCCCAATTGAACCGTTTTCTGACCGGTTACGATTTAAAAAATGTGTTTAACGATGATTTAAGCGAATTCAATCTAACCCGCATTTTGACAGGTTCTGAAGGCTCACTTGCTTTTATTTGCGAAGCCACATTGGATTTAATGCCGCTGCCACAACATCGCACATTAATTAACATTAAATACAATTCTTTTGATGCGGCATTGCGCAACGCGCCTTTTATGGTCAAAGCCAATGCACTTTCTGTAGAAACCGTAGATTCCAAAGTGCTGAATTTGGCTAAACAAGACATTATTTGGCACTCCGTCAAAGAACTGTTAACAGAAGACGCACAACATCCGATTCTTGGCTTAAATATAGTGGAATATGCCGGCAATAATCAGGCATTAATTGAAAAACAAGTGGCGCAGTTATGTGCACAATTGGATCAAAAAATTGCTGAAGGTAAAGATCATATTATCGGCTATCAAGTTTGCGACCATTTGCCATCCATTGAACGTATTTATGCCATGCGAAAAAAAGCCGTAGGGCTACTTGGCAATGCGAAAGGTGCGGCAAAACCCATTCCTTTTGTGGAAGACACTTGTGTGCCGCCGGAAAATTTAGCGGATTACATTACAGAGTTTCGCGCTTTATTAGATAGCCATAATCTGCAATACGGTATGTTCGGCCATGTGGATGCAGGCGTGTTACACGTTCGTCCTGCATTAGATTTATGCGATTTAGAGCAAGTTAAATTATTTAAACAGATTTCCGACGAGGTGGCAGAACTCACCCTCAAATACGGCGGTTTAATTTGGGGTGAACATGGCAAAGGAATGCGCTCGCAATACGGCGAAAAATTCTTTACGCCCGAATTATGGCGCGAATTACGTTACATCAAATTCTTATTTGATCCGCAAAATCGTCTCAACCCAGGGAAAATCTGTACGCCATTAAATAACGAACAAGAACTTTATTCCATTTTATCGCCAATGCGAGCCGATCTCGATCGCCAAATCCCCGTTCAAATGAAAGAAGAATTTATCGGTGCCATGAATTGTAACGGTAACGGGCTATGCTTTAACTTTGACGTCCACAGCACCATGTGCCCGTCTATGAAAGTGAGTAAAGATCGTGTTTTTTCACCGAAAGGGCGTGCTGCCATGGTGCGTGAATGGTTGCGCTTGTTAGCAAACGAACAAATCTCACCAGCGCAACTGGATTTCAAACAATCCACGGTAAAACTCACGGATATTGTGCATAAAATCCAAAACAGCTATCAAAAACGCCGTGGCGAATATGATTTTTCCCATGAAGTGAAAGCGGCAATGGATACTTGTCTGGCGTGTAAAGCTTGCGCTAGCCAATGCCCGATTAAAATCGACGTGCCGAGTTTCCGCGCCAAATTCTTCCATTTTTACCACCAACGTTATCTGCGCCCCATCAAAGATTATGTGGTGTCCAATGTGGAATACGTTGCGCCACTAATGGCAAAACAAGCGAAGCTCTTTAATTATTTTACAGCGACTAAATTTAGTCAAAAAGTGGCAGAAAAATGTTTGGGCATGACGGATTTACCCTTGCTCTCGACACCCAATCTGCAACAACAACTAATTCAACTTGGCCATCAAAACGCCTCATTAGAGCAATTAGAAAGTTTAAGTGCGGTGGAAAAACAACGTATTTTGCTTATCGTACAAGATCCTTTCACTTCTTATTATGATGCCAAAGTCGTTGCCGATTTTGTGGCGTTAACGAAAAAACTGGGCTTTACGCCGGTGGTATTGCCATTTAAACCCAACGGCAAAGCACAACACATTAAGGGCTTTTTAACCCGTTTTGCAAAAACCGCAAAAAATCAGGCTGAGTTCCTTAATCGTATGGCAAAACTGGGTATGCCTTTGGTCGGTGTGGATCCCGCCATTGTGTTGTCTTATCGAGATGAATACCAAGAAATTCTTGGCGCTGAGCGCGGTAATTTCCATGTGCTGACCGCCCACGAATGGCTCAAGCAACAGTTGGATAACGGCATCTTGTTATCCGCCCAAAACACCGAAAAAACCGACCGCACTTTTGAGCCGCATCAGTGGTATTTATTCCCACACTGCACAGAAACGACTGCGATGCCAAACAGTGGCAAAGAATGGCAACACATTTTTGCCGCTTTCGACCAGCAGTTGCAGGTTGAAAGTGTCGGCTGTTGCGGCATGGCTGGTACTTTCGGGCACGAAACCCAGCATATTGAAATGTCGAAAGCCATTTATGAAGCCTCATGGGAGAAAAAGCTGCAAAGTAAAGATCCGAACTTCTGCTTAGCCACCGGGTATTCCTGTCGCAGCCAAGTGAAGCGTTTCGCCCATTATCAGCCGAAACACCCTGTACAAGCCTTATTAACTTTATTGAAATAACAACACCATGAACATTTGGAAGAAACACCTCACGCTACAACAACTAAATGACTTCTGCCAACACTGTGCCGTAGCACATTTAGGCATTGAATTTACCGCACAGGGCGATGATTGGCTAGAAGCCCGTATGCCGGTGGATCACCGCACTACTCAACCCATGGGATTTTTACATGGTGGCATTTCCGCGGCACTTGCGGAAACCGTTGCTTCCACTGCCGGTTTTTGCTGTGTAGAAGCCAATCAATCTGTGGTTGGTTTAGAGATCAATGCGAGCCATTTACGTCCTGTAAAACAAGGCTATGTTTGCGCTAAATCAAGCCCGATTCGTTTAGGTAAAAATGTACAGGTTTGGCAAATTGACATTCGAGATGCACAAGATAAACTGTGCTGCGTTTCACGTTTAACTCTTTCTATTATCACACATGACTAATTTAAAAATCGGCGTCATTCTTGCCAATTTAGGTACGCCAGACTCACCAAGTCCTAAGGATATTTCCCGTTATTTGTGGCAATTTTTAACGGATCCCCGCGTGGTCGATTTGCCGCGTTGTAAATGGTATCCGTTACTTAAAGCCATTATTTTGCCGTTGCGTTCTAAACGAGTCGCAAAAGACTACCGTTCTATTTGGACCGAACAAGGTTCTCCGTTAATGGTGTTCACCGAACAACAAAAACAAGGCTTAATCGACTTTTTCCGACAACAGCAACTGGATGTGGAAATCGAAATCGGTATGACTTATGGCAATCCGTCCATGCCAAGCGCGGTGCAAAAATTAATGGATAAAAAAGTGGAACACATCATCGTACTCCCGCTCTATCCACAATACAGCAGTAGTACAACGGGCGCCGTGTTCGACTCTTTTGCTGAAGCATTGAAACAACAACGTGGCATTGTGCCCTTTGATTTTATTCATTCCTATCCGCTCAACCAAAACTATATTTCCGCGTTGATTGATTCTTGCAAAGCAAGATTAAAGGCGGATGAGTTTTTACTGTTTTCCTTTCACGGCATTCCGTTACGTTATGAAAACACCGGCGATTACTACCGCACACATTGCCAACAAACGGCGGCCGCGGTGGCACAAGGGTTAGGCTTAAATGAAAAACAATGGGGTTTAACCTTCCAATCCCGTTTTGGTAAAGAAGAATGGTTACAGCCTTATACCGATGAGTTTTTGTCTAATGCTGCAGCACAGGGCATTAAGAAAGTGGCGGTGATTTGCCCCGGCTTTGCCGTGGATTGTTTAGAAACCTTGGAAGAAATTGCTGAGGAAAATAAAGACTATTTCATCTCTAACGGCGGTGAAAGTTATCAATACATTCCGGCACTGAACGCATCCCCTGCACATATCGAAACTTTGGGCAGATTAGTGATCAATCAAATGGCGAAAATGAAATGCAACAACTGCTCTTCACCAAACATTGCCATTATTCCAACCATTACGGTGCCAACATCAAACAACCTGAGTAGCCGTTGTCATTAAAAGAAAAATAAAAAAGTACGGTGGGTTTTTGAGGTGTTAAAAACACTTGGAAAATCCACCGCACTTTTATTTTATAGGTGCAAATAAACGCACCTTACTATGATTCTTGCTATGATTAATTCGCTTTCCACTCGCCGTTCACGACAGTACCAATAACCTGGTAATCGTTCGTGAAGACAGCAAGGTTAGCCACTTTACCGGCTTCGACGGACCCCAAACGGTCATCGACACCGATAGCGCGTGCCGGATAAAGGTTACTCATGCGAATCGCTTCGGCAAGTGGAATCTCAACATATTCCACCGCATTTTTGATAGATTCCATCATGGTGATAGAAGCACCTGCGATCGTGCCGTTACCGTCATAGCAACGTCCTTCTTTCACATAAATGGTTTTACCTACGAAGGTGAACGTTTCTAATTCAGGGCCTGCACCGGCAGCCGCTAAGGAGTCGGTGACGATACAAAGTTTGTCGCCTTTCACTTTTTTATCCAAACGCACATTGCCAAAATCCACGTGTACGCCGTCCACGATAATGCCGGTGTAAACGTCAGAATCCAATACTGCACCCACCACGCCCATGGCACGACCGGAACTGATCGGCGACATGGCATTGTGTAAGTGCGTTGCGAAAGTTGCGCCTTTACGGAAAGCCGCTTTTGCCACGTCATAGGTAGCATTAGAGTGACCGACTGAAACCACGATGCCACTTTTCACAAAGTCAGGCGTGTAGTTGATGGTCGGGTTTTCTGCGGCAATGGTGAGTTTGGTGATCACATCGGCGTTTTCACACAAGAAATCTTTCATTTCAGGTGAAATTTCACGGATATATTCCGGACGGTGTACGCCTTTTTTCTCTACGCTCAAATACGGCCCTTCAATATGCAAACCCAGTGCTTGGTTTTTATGTTTATTCAAATATTCACGCATAACTTTCACCGCACTTTTGATGCCCTCATCCGGTGCCGTAATAAAGGTTGGCAAGAAGCTGGTGCAGCCGGATTTCAGGTTGGTCGCTTGCATGATTTCTAAGGTTTCTACACTGGTTTGGTCGTTGAACATCACACCACCACAACCGTTTAATTGCAAGTCAATAAAACCGGCAGTGAGGTTATGCCCCTCTAAATCAAGGGTCTTAATGCCGCTTTCCAATTCGCTTTGTGGAATCACTGCTTCAATGTGTTCGCCATTCACGACCACCGCATAATCCCGAAGGATTTCATGTTTGGTGTAAATGACGGAATTAATTAATGCATATTTCATAATCGTACCTTTAAATAATCTAAAAATTCACCGCACTTTTGCGCTAAACATTACAACACGCTGTGAATGGCGTGACTTTCCAAGTCGGTGAAATATTTCACGGTTTTCACTTTCAATTCTTGCAATGCAGGTTCATCACACACCAACACAAAGTGGCGATGTAATTGCAATGCGCTGACCGTCCACATGTGATTTACTGCGCCTTCAACAGCGGCTTGCACGGCTAACGCTTTCCCATGGCCTGTGGCTAAAATCATGACTTCTTCTGCATCTAATAACGTGCCTACGCCAATGGTTAAAGAATATTTTGGCACTTGGTTCACATCATTATTAAAGAAACGGGAGTTCGCAATAATCGTATCCGGTGTAAGGGTTTTAATACGGGTGCGGGAGCTCAACGAAGAAGCCGGCTCGTTGAAGGCAATATGACCATCCACGCCAACGCCGCCCATAAATAAATGAATTTTTCCGTAAGATTTGATTTTTTCTTCGTAACGGCGACATTCTTCATCATGATCGTCCGTATTGCCGTCTAAAATATTGATGTTTTGCGGCTGAATATCAATGTGGTTGAAAAAATTGTTGTGCATGAAGCTGTGATAGCTTTCCGGATGTTCTTTCGGAAGGCCCACATATTCATCCATGTTGAATGTGACCACATGTTTAAAACTCACTTCACCGGCTTGGTTTAAGCGGATCAGTTCTTGGTAAGTTTTAAGTGGTGTTCCGCCGGTAGGTAAACCCAATACAAACGGGCGTTCTTCGGTGGGATTAAAACGATTGATTCTGTCAACGATATGACGTGCTGCCCAACGGCTAACTTGTTGTTCGTTATGTAGAGGGATGAGGCGCATAATAAACTTCCTTTATTGTGACCGCGCTCTCTATATGTAGGGACAGGCATCAAGCCCGTCCCTACGAAGTCTGCAATTTTAGACAAGCAAAAGTGCGGTCTCTTTTTCCATTAAATTAGAGATATTTCGCTTTTAATTCTTTTGCTTTGGCTAATTGTGCTTCGGTCGCTTTTGCTGTCATTGGTTCACGACAATAGCCGGCATCCACACCCTCCAATTTCAACAATTCTTTGATGGTTAAATACAAACCATTCGCTAAGATACCTTCGATTAAATCGTTGGTCACATGTTGAATTTCACGCGCTTCAGCCAGTTTGCCTTGTTTGGTCAAGTCAAAAATTTGTCTCGCACGAACACCGTTCACGTTGAATGTACTACCAATAGCACCATCCACACCTAAAGCCACCGCTGGCAACATCATTTCATCAAAGCCGGCCCAAATTAAGTGGTTTGGATACGCTTTTTGTAAACGTTCTAATAAGTAGAAGTCACCTGCGGTAAATTTCACGCCAAGCACTTTCGGGTTTTTGTAAAGCTCGCCGAATTGTTCTACGCCCATGTTTACGCCGGTTAAGAACGGAATGGAGTAAACGATCATGTTGTTACCGGTTTCGGCAATGATGGTGTCGTAGTAGTGTTTAATTTCAGGGAAGCTGAATTTGTAGTAGAACGGGGTTACCGCAGAAAGGCAGTCATAGCCTAATTCAGTGGCATATTTACCTAATTCCACCGCTTCGTGTAAATTCACGCTACCCACTTGTGCGATTAACGCCACTTGGTCTTTTGCTTCATCTTTCGCAATACGGAAGATTTGTTTTTTCTCTTCGGTAGAAAGCATGAAGTTTTCACCGGTAGAACCACCCACATACAAACCATTGACTTTCATTTTGTCGATATTGTGGCGAATAATTTGGCGTAAGCCTTTTTCATTAATAGAGCCATCTTCATTAAATGACACTAATAACGCACTGAAAATACCTTTTAAATCACGCATTGTTTTCTCCTGTTTAGTATTTAATACGTTGTTCTAAAATAACATTAAGGGTTTTCTCTTTTGTCTGGGTCGCTTTTTCTTGCTCGGCTTGGACTATCAACGCATAAATCAAATCCAAGACAAACAATTGAGAAATTTTCGTACCGATGGAATCGCCTTGTAGCTTCCCTTGCTTATTGCCGTTAACCAACACAAAATCTGCATGTTCGGTCAAAGGCGAACGCATACTGTGGGTCAATGCCACTGTCGTTGCACCATTATCTTTGGCAATTTTTAACGCATGCGCTGTTTCTTGCGAATAGCCGGAATGACTAATGCCAATCGCCACGTCATTGCATTGCAACAATGCCGCTTGCATATACATAAAGTGATTGTTACCACTGGCATCGACCGGAATGCCGATACGCATAAATTTATTTTTAGCATCTTCCGCTGTCACCCCGGAGGTGCCGACACCGAAGATAAAAACACGATTCGCACGTCGAATGAAACGAACCACTAATTCCAGCTGATTCAGATCCAGTAAATCAATGGTTTCATCCATTACCGTATTAATCACGGACTGCAATTTACGTGCAATTTTCACCGGATCATCATCTGCCGTGACTTCCGTATCCAATAAACCGTTGTCTTTGCCTCCTTGTGTTTTAGCCACTTCAATAGAAAACTCCAATTTGAAATCACTAAACCCACGAAAGCCAAGAGTACGACAAAAACGCACGAAAGTGGCTTCGCCGACATCTAAGTAAGACGCCAACTCGGCTAAAGAGTGTCGCATGACGATATCCGGCGAGCGGTTAATGGCGTCTGCGATTTTCTTCTCCGTCTTCGTTAAACTCTGGTACAAAGAGCTAATGGTATTCAGTACACTGCCGTTTTTTGCCATAAATGCTCCTAACGATTGATTTGAGTGAGTGCCCATGCAGCCGCGCCGATAAGTCCGGCATCTTGCCCTAATTGAGCCGCATCCAACGGACAACGATAAATTTCCGGCATTTGCGCCAAATACTGTTTCACCAAAGGCAAATAGCCTTCAGCCAACCCAACGCTACCGCCAATCACCACATGTTGTACGTCCATACCAATCACTAAATCCGCCACTAAATTGGCAATCGCTTTTGCTGAACGAGACACAAGTGCGGTGGCTTTTTCATCCGTTTTTCTAAAACGGGCAAAGACTTCTTTTGGATCGCAAGGATCGTCCCATTGTTTAGAAACGGCTTCAATGGCACGTCCTGATGCGATGGCTTCCACACAACCAACTCGACCACAACCGCACACGGGGCCATTTGGATCCGCAACAGTATGTCCAATATGGCCGGCAACACCGTTCGGTTCGGTGAGTAATTGGTGGTTTAAAATTAACCCGCCACCTACGCCGGTAGAGACGGTAATAAAAGCAAAGTTTTGAAGGTTATTTTTATCTTGCAGTTGATATTCCGCATAAGTCGCTGCCTGCGCATCATTCAATAAATACACGGGCTTTGACGTATGCTGAGAAATGCTTTGTTTTAGAGGGAAATAAGCCAGTCCGCCTAAATTTTTCGGATTAAGTGCGGTCAATATTCCTTTATTGATGATGCCTGTGGAGGCAACCGCAACATAATCGAATTGCCCCGCATAATCCGAAAGTAATTGTGCTAGCGTTTGATGCATTGCCTCCACCACATTTTCTTGCGGTGTGTGGATTTGTTGACGTTGTGTCACTTGGTTCCCTGACACAATGGCTGAGGCGATTTTAGTTCCGCCGATATCTAAGGCTAAGCAACGCATCATGTTTCCCCTCTTAATTATTTATTTGCAGAATTAACCGCACTTGAGAACCAGCTCACGATATGTTCTAAACGGGTTAACGCAGATCCTACGGTCACGAAATCAGCACCGATCTCAATAGCTGTTTTAGCAAGTTCCGGCGAGTTGTAACGTCCTTCCGCCATCACTTTGCAGCCTGCAGCTTTCAAATCTTTGACTAATTGATAGTCCGGTTCATCCGGTACAGCACCACCTGTGTAGCCTGACATGGTGCTACCCACAATATCAAAGCCTAATTTTTGGCAGTACAACCCTTCTTCTAAATTGGAGCAATCCGCCATGGCAAGACAACCCATTTCATGAATTTTTTTGACCGCACTTTCAATATCAACAGGACGCGGACGATGGGTACCATCCACTGCAATGATATCCGCACCGGCATGCGCTAAATCTTCAATGTCTTGTAAAAACGGCGTGATACGCACCGGGCTGTCCGGCAAATCGCGTTTTACAATACCGATAATCGGCACATTGACTGTTGGACGCGTTGCTTTCAAGTTGTCCACGCCTTCAATACGCAGTCCAGCCGCCCCACCGACAACGGAAGCCTGTGCCATCGCGGCAACAATTTCCGGCTTATCCATTGGGCCATCATCGACCGGTTGGCAGGACGCAATCAATCCATTTTGAATTTTGGCAAAAACCTCTTGGTGGGATAATTTGTGTTGAGTGAATGACATAAAAACTCCTATTAATTTGCGGCTGCATTTGGCAGTCATTCTTGTCATCGCGCATTATATGATAACAATACTTCATTTTAAAATATATTTTTGAAGTGTTTTTCCAATGATGTGATCTACCTCTCATTTCTGAAATAAAACTTCACAATCTATTTGAAAATGATTTTTTTACTTTAGAATGGATGTCGAGTTGTAATCTAACCATGTTTTTAAACATTAATTTAAACATCAATTAACTTACCACCCTTACAGGAGTAACTTATGAAACTAGCAAAACTTTTCCTTGCTACTGCAATTGCATTAGGCGTGACCTCTGCTGCAAACGCTGCAGATTTCGATTTAAAATTTGGTATGAACGCGGGTACGTCTTCTAACGAATACAAAGCCGCTGAAATGTTTGCCAAAGAAGTGAAAGAAAAATCTAACGGCAAAATCGAAATTTCACTTTACCCAAGTTCTCAATTAGGTGACGACCGCGCCATGTTAAAACAATTAAAAGACGGTGCGTTAGACTTCACTTTTGCTGAATCCGCACGTTTCCAATTGTTCTATCCAGAAGCGGCGGTGTTTGCTTTACCTTACGTTATCAGTGACTACAGCGTGGCACAAAAAGCTTTATTTGACACTGCATTCGGTAAAGACTTAATCCAAAAAATGAACAAAGATTTAGGCTTAACATTATTATCCCAAGCCTATAACGGTACACGTCAAACCACCTCTAACCGTGCGATCAACAGCATTGCCGACATGAAGGGCTTAAAATTACGCGTACCAAACGCGGCAACTAACTTGGCCTATGCAAAATACGTCGGTGCATCCCCAACACCAATGGCATTCTCCGAAGTGTATTTAGCATTACAAACGAACTCCGTTGACGGTCAAGAAAACCCGTTAGCAACCGTTCAAGCACAAAAATTCTATGAAGTGCAAAAATACTTGGCAATGACCAACCACATTTTGAACGACCAACTTTATCTTGTAAGTAACGAAACCTTTGCTGACTTACCGGCTGACTTACAAAAAGTTGTTCGTGATGCAGCACAAAAAGCCGCAGAATACCACACCAAATTATTCGTTGACGGCGAAAAAGAATTAGTGACTTTCTTTGAAAAACAAGGTGTAACCGTAACATATCCGGATCTCACTCCATTCAAAGAAGCAATGAAACCTTTCTATGCTGACTTTGTAAAACAAACCGGTGCGAAAGGCGAAGAAGCACTTAAACAAATTCAAGCTGTAAGCAAATAATTCCCTTATTCGTGCCTGTTTCGGCAGGCACGCTTTTTCTCTCCTTTATTATTCAACGGAGTTGAATATGAAAATCTTTAATAAACTCGAAGAATGGATCGGTGGGGCATTATTCCTCGTGATATTCTGCATTCTTGTTTTGCAAATTCTATTCAGACAAGCTTTCCACTCCCCATTAATTTGGAGTGAAGAACTTGCCAAATTGCTGTTCGTTTATGTCGGTATGCTCGGCATTAGCGTTGCCGTCAGAAAACAAGAGCACGTTTATATCGACTTCTTGACTAACTTAATGCCACCGGCAGTCAAAAAAATCACCAATACATTCGTACAAATCGTGATTTTCCTCGGTGTGATTTTCTTTATCCACTTTGGTATCAAAACCTATTTAGGTGCCAGTTTCCCGATTGATGCGTTAGGCGGTATTTCTGAAAAATGGATCTATGCCTCCTTACCAATCATTGCCGTATTAATGCTTGTTCGCTTCTTCCAAGCGCAAGCAGACAACTTCAAACAAAACAAAAGCTATTTACCGGCAACGTTCTTTATCGTAAGTGCGGTCGTTTTATTAGGTATTTTGTTTCTTGCCCCTGACTGGTACAAAGTCCTACGCGTAACCGAATATGTTAAATTTGGTTCCAATGCAGTCTATGTGGCATTGCTCTTCTGGTTAGTCATCATGTTCTTGGGCGTACCGGTAGGTTGGTCATTATTTATCACTACCCTACTTTACTTCTCCATGACCCGTTGGAACGTGGTAAATGCGGCTTCTGAAAAACTCACTATGAGTTTGAATAGCTTCCCACTCCTTGCAGTGCCGTTCTATATTCTTACCGGGATTTTAATGAATACCGGCGGTATCACCGAACGTATCTTTAACTTCGCCAAAGCCTTACTTGGCCACTATACCGGCGGTATGGGACACGTTAATATCGGTGCGAGCTTATTATTCTCCGGTATGTCCGGTTCTGCACTTGCCGATGCGGGTGGTTTAGGTCAATTAGAAATCAAAGCCATGCGTGATGCAGGTTATGATGATGACATCTGCGGCGGTATCACAGCAGCCTCTTGTATTATCGGTCCATTGGTTCCGCCAAGTATTGCCATGATCATTTACGGTGTTATCGCAAACGAATCCATTGCAAAACTCTTTATTGCCGGCTTCGTACCGGGTGTATTAGTCACCATCGCGCTCATGGCAATGAACTACTACATCTCCAAAAAACGTGGTTATCCAAGAACACCAAAAGCTTCTCGTGAAGAACTTTGCTCTTCATTCAAAAGAGCATTCTGGGCAGTTTTAACCCCAATTTTGATTATCGGCGGTATCTTCTCCGGTTTATTCAGCCCGACAGAATCTGCGGTGGTTGCAGCAACCTATTCTGTGATTATCGGTAAATTTGTCTATAAAGAATTAACCTTGAAAATGCTCTTCAACAGCTGCGTGGAAGCGATGTCCATTACCGGTGTTGTTGCATTAATGATTATGACCGTAACCTTCTTCGGTGACATGATCGCACGTGAACAAGTGGCAATGCGTATTGCAGACGTCTTCGTTGCCGTGGCGGATTCCCCATTAATGGTATTAGTCATGATCAATGCCTTGTTATTGTTCCTCGGTATGTTCATTGACGCGTTAGCATTACAATTCCTTGTATTGCCAATGTTAATTCCAATTGCCATGCAATTCGGTATCGACCTTGTGTTCTTCGGTGTTATGACAACCTTGAACATGATGATCGGTATCTTAACCCCACCGATGGGTATGGCGTTATTCGTGGTCGCACGCGTGGGTAACATGTCCGTGTCCACCGTAACGAAAGGTGTATTACCATTCTTAATCCCGATTTTCGTTACTTTAGTATTAATCACCATTTTCCCAAGTATCATCACATTCATTCCGAATTTGTTAATACCTTAGGAACCTAAAAGTGCGGTTGCAAAACGCAGTAAATTTCAACCGCACTTTGCTTAACCAAAGAGATTACGGTTGCGAACCTGTCTAAGCATCCGTAATTTCAAACATAAAAACCTATTCAAGCCGTTTACGAATAGCAAACAATAACTCAAAAAACGAGGTTTATTATGAAATTTCAAAAAACAACATTAGCTGCACTCTTCTTTGCTGCAACCACTTTTGCTGCGACAGCGCAAGCTGCTGCTTATCCTGATTTACCGGTCGGTATTAAAAGCGGTGCCGGTGCGTTAATTGGCGACACTGTTTATGTGGGCTTAGGTACAGGCGGTGACAAATTCTATGCGTTAGACTTAAAAACGCCGAATGCGCAATGGAAAGAAATCGCTGCATTCCCAGGCGGGGACCGTAACCAACCGGTGGCTGCGGCTGTTGACGGCAAATTATATGTATTCGGCGGATTACAAAAAAATGAAAAAGGCGAATTACAATTAGTCAACGATGCTTACAGCTATAACCCGGCTGACAACACTTGGAGCAAATTACCAACCCGCTCACCACGCGGTTTAGTCGGCTCTACCGGCGCATCACACGGTGATAAAGTGTATATCGTGGGTGGTTCTAACTTGTCTATTTTCAACGGTTTCTTCCAAGACATTGTTGCAGCCGGTGAAGACAAAGCGAAAAAAGACGAAATCACCAAAGCGTATTTTGAACAACGTCCTGAAGACTATTTCTTCACAACCGAATTGTTAAGCTATGAGCCAGCCACTAACAAATGGCGCAATGAAGGTCGCGTACCATTCTCCGGTCGTGCAGGTGCAGCATTTACCATTCAAGGTGATGATTTAGTTGTCGTGAACGGTGAAATCAAACCGGGCTTGCGTACGGCAGAAACCCATTCCGGTAAATTCACGGCGAAAGGCGTTCAATGGAAAAATTTACCTGATTTACCGGCACCAAAAGGTCAAAGCCAAGACGGTTTAGCTGGTGCGATGGCAGGTTACAGCCACGGTCATTACTTAATCACCGGTGGTGCAAACTTTCCAGGTTCTGTAAAACAATTCAAAGAAGGCATGCTCCACGCTCACAAAGGCTTGAGCAAAGCGTGGCATAAAGACATTTACACCCTTAACAACGGTAAATGGAAAATTGTCGGTGAATTACCTGCAGGTATCGGTTACGGTGTTGCCGTGTCTTATGACAACAAAGTATTGCTCATCGGCGGTGAAACAGAAGGCGGCAAAGCGTTAACATCTGTTCAAACCATGAGCTATGACGGCAAACAATTAAAAGTAGAATAATCTTCTTTTAGTATCAATTTAACGGATTAAGTGCGCTTGATCCGTTATTTTGTTTTTAACCTGCTTAGCACAACGCCAACAGATCTGTAATAACTTCACAAATACACACCTTTTCATTTGAAAAAAGAAATCTGATTGCGCTATGCTACGCAGGTCTAAAAAATTATTTATGGAATCAATAAATTAAAGGAGTTCTTATGAGTATTCTCAGTTATGCCCAAAAAATCGGGCAAGCCTTAATGGTGCCAGTTGCCGTATTACCGGCAGCCGCCGTACTAATGGGGATCGGCTATTGGCTAGACCCGGACGGTTGGGGGGCAAATAGCCAGCTTGCCGCATTGCTCATCAAATCTGGGGCTGCCATCATCGACAACATGGGCTTATTATTTGCCGTGGGTGTTGCTTTCGGTTTATCCAAAGACAAACACGGTTCAGCCGCACTTTCCGGTTTAGTGGGTTACTATGTGGTGACCACTCTACTCGCACCGGGTGGCGTGGCACAATTACAACATCTTGATCCAAGCCAAGTGCCTGCCGCTTTCGGTAAAATCAATAACCAATTTATCGGGATCTTAATCGGTGTGCTTTCTGCTGAACTTTACAACCGTTTCTATCAAGTAGAATTGCCGAAAGCCCTATCCTTCTTCAGCGGAAAACGTTTAGTCCCAATCGTGGTCTCTTTCGCCATGATTGCCCTTTCTTTCATTCTGCTTTATGTATGGCCTTACATCTTCAACGCACTAGTGTCTTTCGGTGAATCCATCAAAGATTTAGGCGCTGTGGGTGCGGGTATTTACGGTTTCTTCAACCGTCTATTAATTCCGGTGGGCTTACATCACGCATTAAACTCTGTATTCTGGTTTGACGTTGCCGGCATTAACGATATTCCTAACTTCTTAGGTGGTGCAAAATCCATCGCTGAAGGCACTGCTACGGTAGGTGTGACCGGTATGTACCAAGCTGGTTTCTTCCCTGTCATGATGTTCGGTTTACCGGGTGCGGCATTGGCGATTTACCAATGTGCAAAACCAAGCCAAAAAGTGAAAGTGGCGTCCATCATGTTAGCGGGTGCCTTTGCTTCCTTCTTCACCGGTATCACCGAACCGCTTGAATTCTCCTTCATGTTCGTGGCACCGATCCTTTATGTGTTACACGCGCTATTAACCGGTATTTCCGTGTTTATCGCAGCGAGCATGCATTGGATTGCGGGCTTCGGCTTCAGTGCAGGTTTAGTGGATATGGTGTTATCTTCACGCAACCCATTAGCCGTTGACTGGTACATGTTATTGGTACAAGGCTTAGTCTTCTTCACCATTTACTATGTTGTTTTCCGCTTTGCTATCCAAGCCTTCAACTTAAAAACCATCGGTCGTACCGAGGAAGCTGAAGAGCAAAAAGAAGAAGCAAGCGAACACAATCACTCTCGTGAAGAAAGAGCGGTTAAATTTATCGACGCTTTAGGCGGTGCCGATAACCTAAAAACCGTTGACGCTTGTATCACTCGCTTACGTTTAACCTTAGCGGATCGCAGCAAAATTGACGAAGCACAACTTAAATCCCTCGGTTCCAAAGGTAACGTCAAACTCGGCAACGACGGGTTACAAGTTATCCTTGGTCCTGAAGCAGAATTCGTTGCTGAGGCAATTAAAGGACAATTGAAGTAATTTCAAATACCACAAAAATCCATAAACAAAAAAAGCCACTTTGAATTCAAAGTGGCTTTTTTATTAACGGGAAATTTCAATAAAGTACGGTCGAAAATCAACATATTTTACGCTATGATACTGCCACTTCGTCAACCAACATTCTTTATCTCCTAAGGAAACATAAATGGCAAACTTATCACAACAAAAACGGGAAAAAATGCTCTCGTTTTTACAATCACTCAAGCAAATCCATTCTGACGACACTTCGATTATTGCACTCAACGAAATTGAAAATGCGCTATTAAATAAAAAATACGGCTTAGTCTGGGAAGAACATTCCGAGTATGTAGATGAAATGCTACAAGAGCATATTCCTGTTTTTGTTGAAGATACAATACGTAAAATCACCACTTCCGATTGTCCAGCGATTGTCCAGCGATTGTCCAGCGATTGTCCAGCAAGATTATGAAAAATTTAATTTCCTAATTGAAGGGGATAATCTCCATTCTTTAAAACTTCTTGAAAAAACCCACCGAAACAAAATCGATGTCATCTACATCGACCCTCCCTACAACACCGGCAATAAAGATTTCATCTATGATGACTGTTATATAGATAAAAATGATGGTTATACGCACTCTAAATGGCTTTCTTTTATGAGTAAGCGATTAGAGATTGCTCGAAATTTATTAAGTAAAACCGGCGTTATTTTTATTTCAATTGATAATAATGAATACGCAAATTTAAAATTACTCTGCGATCAAATCTGGGGAGAGAGCAATTTCGTTACAACAATTCACATCGAGTTATCAGCAACACAAGGAATGAAAGTAAAAGCAGCTAAAGAGGGTAATATCGTTAAGAATGGAGAGTATATATTAGTTTATAGCACTAGCCAAAATAAAAAAATCGGCTTAATACAACTAAAAGACCCTGTAGAATATGATAATCACTATAATATCTTCCTAGAAAAGAGTGGTGAATACTATTTAGAAACTCCATTAAATGAAGTATTACTAAAGAACGAAGAAATATATAATGAATTATCTGCTTTAAGAATGCTCTCCAAAAAAAATAAATTATCAAATAATAATATTTCAAAAATATACATGAAGAGTGAATTAGCAAGAAATTTTATTAATCAAAATGCAGATAAAATTTGCAGAACTCATGACACAATTGATATAGACAAGACATTTATGCAAAAAATGAAAGAAAATCATGTCTATCAATATGATACTCAAGATAGAAGTTACCTAGTCTCTTTGCATAAAGGTGGTGTATTCCAAAAAATCCTATTTTCAGACAAGCTTGATTATGCCGATGATTTTTATTCTACTTTTGGACCAACAAGAATTAGAGGAGACTGGTGGTCCGGGTTTTATTTAGACATGGGAAATGTAAAGAAAGAAGGTAAGGTAGAATTTAAGAATGGCAAAAAACCTATTAGGCTCATAAAACAAATACTAAAATTTTCTGCCCCTACCAATTCAATTATCCTAGACTTCTTCGCCGGCTCCGGCACCACAGGACATGCTGTTGCTCAACTAAATAAAGAAGATGGTGGAAACAGGCAGTATATTCTCTGTACCAATAATGAAAATAATATTTGTGAAGAAGTCACTTATCAGCGCTTGAAAAACATCCAAACAGATTTACCGCATAATCTGAAATATTTTAAAACTGACTTTATTAAAAAGTTTGATGAAAACAATGGCACTTTAAAAGCACAACTGATGGATTACATCAAGGAGCTTATTGAGTTGGAATATATGTGTGAAATTGATGGTTTACATAATATTCTGATCAAAAATGAATCGGAATTAGATGCGATGCTGAATGATAATTTACCAATAAAAGCCCGGCTTTTTATTGCGCCTTATGTGTTACTTTCCCGTACACAAAATGCATTAGTCGCTAAAAAGCAAGCAACACTAATTGAAATTCCTGAATATTATTTTAGACATGAACTTATTGAGGCGGGTGAACTATGATTAATCTTCAATTAAAAGATTTCCAACAACAAACTGTTGACTACTTATTAGAAAAAACTACAGAACAACATAAACAACAGCAACAAATTATTGTAAAAAGCCCTACAGGTAGCGGCAAGACCATTATTTTAATCAGTTACATCGAAAATTACTTGCGTAATTATCCCAATACGATTTTTTGTTGGTTTAGTGTAGGCCAAGGTGATTTAGAAGAACAATCAAAAGAAAAAATGGAACGCTTCTCCCCCACTCTTCCAACAGGCAATATCGCTGATGTGCTCAATCAAAGTTTTGAATGCGGCACCACTTATTTTATTAACTGGGAAACCATTACGAAAAAAGGCAATTTAGCTTTAAAAGACAGTGAACGAAAAAACATTAAGCAACATATTGCCGATGCTCATCGTAACAATAAACAATTCATTGTCATTATTGATGAGGAACATCTCAATAATACGGCAAAAGCTAATGATATTATCGATGCGATTAATGCCAATTATGAAATTCGCGTTTCTGCCACACCAGCACAAAACAAAAAAGCCCTCTTCTATGAAATCGATGAAGTGGATGTAATTAATGAAGGGTTAATTACACGTGCTATGTATATCAATAAAGATTTAAGTGTCGAGACCGTAGAAAATATTCAAACAGAAACCTCATTATTACTAAAAAAAGCCAATGAAATCAGAAAAGAAATCGCCACAGCATATTTGCTGGAAAATGAGGATATTCGACCTTTAGTATTGATTCAATTCCCAAATCTCAATGATGAGTTAATTGAATTTGTGGAAAATCAGCTAGCTGACATGGGATATACCTATGAAAACAAGCTCGTTGCCAAGTGGATGAGCGAAGAAAACACGCAAGATAGACAACGTAAATCGAAGAAGCTAGGCAAAATTAATGTAGGTGAGATTCATTCTAATGACAGCATTACACGTAATAATGCTGAACCCGTATTCCTATTATTTAAACAAGCGCTTGCCACTGGGTGGGATTGCCCACGAGCAAAAGTGCTGGTTAAACTACGTGAAAATATGTCTGAAACCTTTGAAATTCAAACACTTGGTCGATTACGTCGTATGCCAAACGCAAAACATTACGACAAAGATATTCTCGACTGTTCTTATCTTTATACCTTTGATGAAGACTACAAAAACGAAGTCACCGGCAACCATCTCGGTGCAGAATATAAACGAGTTATACTCAAAGAGGAGGCAAGAACCATTGAGCTTAAAAAAGAACTTCGTGATAAAAATGCGGATTTTGGTAATGAAAGTGCGGTCAGAAAACAGCTTTTTTCTTTCATTAAGGAAAAATACAAACTCACAGATAATTGCGAAGAAAATAAGCTACGCTTTCAAAATCAAGGTCTAAAATTACATACCTACATTGAAGCGTATTATTTAGAGGGGCGATTTGAAACCCTAAAGAAAATTCAAGAAGAAGCAGCCCTCTATCAAGGGAGAACTATGCAATATAAGGTAGACACTCATGAGCATGGTTTATATCTCCGCCATCATATTGATAGTTTGAAGAAATATACCGGTCTTAGTTATGAGAAAACCCGTCAGCTACTCGAAATTTATTTTTTAAAAGATGCTGGCGAAGCAAAATTCAAACTACTCAATCTGCCCCTAAAAAATTTCTATGCTTTTATCATTAATAATGTAGATGAATTTAAAACGCTATTTATGGAATTTGCTTCCTCCACTAACAAAACACAACATATGCTCGATTTTGGTGACTATAATCAAATTCGACTAGGAAACTTTTCAATTCCTATTGAAGAAATGTATCCAATTGAAAGCCTAGCAAAAGAACAAAAAGTGTTAGCACGAAATGTTTATCATGACTACAACTTTGCTATGATTGCCGGTACCTTACGCTCAATCAGCGAACGACTTTTTGAACGCAGTTGTGAACAAAATTCTAATGTTAAGTATGTATATAAAAACGGAGATTCTGGGCAAGATTATCTTTCCATCGTTTATACAACACAATTTGGTAAACAACGGCTATTTTTCCCTGATTACATCGTGCAAACACAAGATGACACCATCTGGTTATTGGAAACAAAAGGCGGGGAACAAGCTAATGGGCAAGATAAAAATATCGATAAACACGCCAAAGCAAAATTTAATGCACTACAAGATTTTTCTAAAAAACATGGCTATAAATTTGGTTTTGTACGCGACAAGGACGGAGAACTTTATTTGAATAATACAGAATATGTTGATGATATGTCAGATGAACGCTGGCAACCTTTAGCACAATATTTCTAATTTGGGGCTAAAAACAAAAGCCACTTTGATTCCAAAGTGGCTTTTTTATATGTTTCAATTAACCATCAACGCAAATGCTTATTCTCTTCCGTTTCCGGTTCTAAATCGAGTTTTTCCATCAATAAACGGTCGCCGTCTTCTTCCGGGTTGCCGGTGACGAGCAGTTTATCGCCGTAGAAAATGGAGTTAGCTCCTGCCATGAAGCACATTGCTTGCATTTCTTCGCTCATGCCTTGGCGGCCGGCGGATAAGCGGACGTAACTGTTTGGCATGGTAATGCGTGCTACGGCAATGGTGCGCACAAATTCTGTCCAATCTAGTTCTTCTGCGTCAGCAAGCGGCGTACCTTCGATTTTCACTAATTGGTTAATCGGCACGGATTCCGGTTGCGGATCCAAATTCGCCAGGCTGGCAATAAGTCCCGCGCGTTCTTTGCGGGTTTCATTCATGCCCACAATCCCGCCGCAGCAGACTTTCAAGCCGGCTTTTCGCACTTTACCTAAGGTGCTGATACGGTCGTCAAAACGGCGTGTGCCAATCACTTCGCTGTAATGTTCCGGTGCGGTGTCTAGGTTGTGGTTGTAGTAATCCAAGCCCGCGTCTTTTAATTCTTCCGCCATGCCATCTTGCAATAAGCCAAAAGTACCGCAAGTTTCCATACCAAGCGCTTTTACTGCCTTGATGATTTCTGTCACTTTTGCGATGTCTTTCGGTTTCGGCCCACGCCATGCTGCGCCCATGCAGAAGCGACCTGCACCACGCGCCTTCGCGATTTTGGCTTTCGCTACGATGTCTTCTACATTTAATAATTCTTGATTTTGGACGCCTGTATGGTAACGCGCTGATTGCGGACAATACCCACAATCCTCCGGACAACCGCCGGTTTTAATCGACATTAAGGTAGAAAGCTGAATGGCGCGCGGGTTGAAATTTTTGCGATGGATTTGTGCCGCGCGATAAACTAAATCTAAAAATGGGGTTTCAAATAGGGCTTCTACTTTACACACCGACCAATATTCTGCGGTTGGGTGCGGTGTGATGGAGTAAATTTGTAAGGTACTAGTTGACATAGGTCTCCTTAAGTAAAACAAAGTAAATAAAAAGTGCGGTGCATTTTAAGCGCATTTTTCTTGCTGGCTTATCCGACCATTTTCAATACGAAGCATACGATCCACTTTGCCCGTCAGCTCTGACGGTTGATGGGTCACAAGCAACAATGTTAGGTTTTTACTGTGGCAAAGTTCATCAATCAAATTGAGCATTTCCAGTCTCAATTCAGGATCGAGCGCAGAAAACGGTTCGTCCAACAATAAAATCGGTTTATCACGCAATAAACAACGCGCCAATGCTACCCGTTGTTTTTGCCCGCCCGACAAACTATTTGGCAGGCGGGATAAAAAGGATGTTAATCCTACCGCATCAGCAACCCGTTCGATCTGATCTTGCTCAAGTGCGGTCAATTTTAAGCTTGTTTTTAAGCCCAATGCCAAATTTTGTTGCACGGTTAAATGCGGAAATAAATTGTTCTCTTGAAACAACATGGACACAGGCCGCTCATACGGCGCGCTATGCGTATGGTTTTCACCGTTTAACCAAATATTGCCTTGTGTCGGCAACACGAAACCGGCAATTAAATTTAACAACGTACTTTTACCCGCGCCGCTTGGCCCAACAATGGCAATACGCTCCCCTGCCGCCACCTGTAAATCAAATGTCATCGGCAGTGCATCATCAGCTAAAAATACGTTATCTAAGCGAATCATGTTGTTCCTTTTGATGTTCAATTAAGGCGAAAATAGCGCCGCATAATAACAGCAAAATACCGGCAGTGACAGCGGCCTCTTGGTGACGATAACTGCCTAATTGTTGATATAACAAATGGGGCAATGAGGTGAATTCTTGGTTGCCGAACAACGCAATCGCCGTGAAATCCCCTAAGGAAAGGGCAAATGCCAAGGCAAGCGCATAGTTTATCGGTGTACGAAGTGCATGCCATTCAATCAGACGAAAACGTTGCCAGCCGACAATCCCAAGAGAGTTACACAAACGTTCGTAATACAACATATTGTTGTTGAATGGCTCAGTCAAAATGCGCAGTACAAAAGGCATGGCACTCAAGGCGTTACATCCAACAACAATGGCAAATAAATGAGCGTTGCTAAAATCCACTTCCCGCAACAACAAAAATAACCCCATCGCCAATACCAAAATGGGAATCGCCAAAATCACCATGCCGGCATTGAGAATAAACTGTGCCGTTTTCACATAATAAAGCCATTGCAAACGACGTGATAATAACAACAATGCCACCGCCATGAACAACGCCAGCAAAGCGGACGCAGGCGCAATAGTTAAAGAGTAGGTTAAGGCTTTCCACAGTTGCGGATTGTGCCACGCCGTCAGCCATTTTCCTGATGTTAGTGCGCTAAACAAAATATTTAACAACGGCGATAACATAAAACACACAAAAACGCCGAGCAAAAAAACATGGAAAATTTTGACCGCACTTTTCGATGGACTCAGCCAACGATACGGGCTGCTTAACGTAGTTTGTGAAGCGTTATTGAACAGACTACTAAACGTAAATAGCAGCAAACAAAACATAAACTGCAACAAGGCAAATATCGCCGCTTTCGGCAAATCAAATTCAAATAAAATCGCCTGATAAATCGCCGTTTCTAGCGTGGTGTATTGCGGCCCACCACCTAAGGTGAGCACCACCGTAAAACTGGTAAAACAGAGCATAAAAATCAAGCTGAAAGTCGGCAATATCTGCCGACACAGTGCATACCATTCCACCAACCGCACAAAACGCCAGCCGCGAATATTCAGTTGAGCGGCCAACTGATGCTGTTCATAAGGAATGCTTTCCAAACTTTGTAAAAACAGTTTGGTTGCCAGTGGAATATTAAAGAAAAGATGCGCAATTAAAATCCCCGACAAGCCGTAAATGCTGCCCGTCCAAGTGCGGTCGAAAAAATGGAAGAATTGTGCGATCCAACCGGAGGCACCATAAATGCCGATTAAGCCGAAAATCGCCACCAACACCGGCAACACAAAAGTGAGCGACATGATTTTCAGCCAAAAGGCTTTGCCGACAAATTCCACATAATAAAAAGCACGAGCTAACAACACGCCGAAGAACAGGGATAACAACGCAGAAAGCAACGCTTGCCCGAAGCTAAAGGCGATAACGTGATGTAAATAACTATCAGAAAAAAACTGTTGCCACTGAAATTCAGTGCCCTGCGCCAACACAGCACGCATAGCGAAGCCATAAAGCTGGGAAATGAGCAATATGACGCAAATTCCGCCCATATAATGACGTGGGCGGAATTGCGGATTGGAAAACACTAAACGAGTAAACAAGGAACGAGACAACAAAAACACCGTTCAGATTATTGAGTTAATATGGTTTGCCATTGATTAATCCAACGACGCAACGTTTCCGGAGTAACGTTAGATGTATTCAAGAAAGACTGCTTCAACACATTTTCTTTTAGAGCATCAAAGTGCGGTTCAACCGGTGCTTGGATTACGGGGAACATCACATTTGCCGTGACAATCTGTTTTTGTGCTTCCGGTGTCACCAAAAAATCCATGAAGTGATCAGCACATTGATTTTTATGCTCTGCGATTCGCGCCGCCAATTCCACTTGCATCACATTGCCTTCAGAAAAAGTCGTTGCCGCATAATTCTCTTTATTTTCAAATAATTGGTGATATAACGGCGAGGTGGTATAACTCAATACCACATCAGCTTCCCCTTTTAGGAATGCGCCGTAAGTGTCAGACCAGCCTTTGCCCACCGTAACTGTGTGTTTGGCAAGTTGTTGCCAGGCTTGCGCCACTTGGTCTTCAGGATAAACCGTATTCATCCACACTAACAAACCACGTCCCACGCTGCTGGTGCGCGGATCTTGATAGATCACACGTAAATCTTCCCGCTCTACCAATTCTTTTAGGCTTTTCGGCGGATTTTTCACTTTATTTTTGTCGTACACAAAGGCGTAAGTGCCGAAATCGTAAGGCAAGAACGTGTTATCCGTCCATTGGTTTGGTAAAGAAAGTTTGCTTAAGTCGATGCTATTTGAATCAAATAATTGGCTTTTTTTCGCTTCATCCAACACAAAATTATCTAAGCCCAACACGATATCCGCTTTGGTTTTATGCCCTTCCAAACGCACACGATTAAACAACGTACCACCGCTTTCAAACGGCACATAATTCACCTTGCAAAGCGGAAATTGCTGTTCAAATGCCTGCTTCACTTTCGGACCCGCGCCCCAATCAGACGTAAAAGAATCGTAAGTATAAATATTCACGGTTTCTTCATGATGATTCGCCAATGCTGTGGCGGCGCATAAAGAAAGTGCGGTCAAAATTAACGTTGTTTTTTTCATGTGTCTGTTCCTCAGTATGAATTATGCTTTGTCTTGATAAGCCCAATGATTGGTCGATCCATGTCCATGACCGATATTTAGCGGATGGCTGATTGCCGCCGTAATATAGTCTTTTGCGGTTTTAATTGCCTGTTCCACGGAAGCGCCCTTGGCAAGTTCTGCTGTCATACACGCAGAAAACGTGCAACCTGTACCATGCGTTTGTGTTGTCGCATAACGTGGACTTTCTAACGTAAAGTGCCCTTCAGGGGTAAACACCCAATCGCGACACACCGCACTTTGCGAATGCGCGCTGTGTCCGCCTTTAATCACCACGGTTTTCACACCACGCGCCTGCAAAATTTGCGCCGCGTGTTGCGCCGTTTGGTCATCAATGACCTCCACGCCTGTCAACGCCTTGGCTTCCGGCAAGTTCGGCGTAATCACATCAGCTAACGGCAATAAAAATGTATTCAAAGAATCGACCGCACTTTGTTGCAACAACGGCGCACCGCCTTTGGCGATCATGACAGGATCTAACACCAACGTACCGAAGTGATACTGATTTAATGCCTCAGCGACACATTCGATAATCTCTGCTGTGCCTAACATACCGATTTTAAAGGCTCTAATCGTGAAATCATCAGCAATCGCTTTCAGCTGGCTTTGAATAGTTTGAAGGGGGATGGTGTGAATATCAAAGACGCCCAAGGTGTTTTGCGCCGTGACGGCCGTAATCACCGAGGTACCAAACACACCACGCATTTGAAATGTTTTTAAATCTGCCTGAATTCCGGCGCCACCACCGCTATCCGAGCCGGCGATGGTCAACGCTTGCGCGACTTTACTCATAACGCCCTCCGCCATTTAGCAGCACAGAACGACAAAAACCATATTGCATCATTGTTCCTTTTTTAATGAAAAAAGATAATCAGCAATAATGACGAATGAAGAGAAGTGGAGAAAAAGAAAGGAAGTGTGATTTTCTCGTTAGTTTCCTACGTCAGTATTAACTGTATCAGGTTCACGGGTATGATCTCAGCACAAAGCACCCCGACTAATAACGGGGTTCAGTCTATCTATTTTGCTGAGGAAGGGCAAGGGGATTGTAATATATCGACACACAGCCACACGAAGGCGGCTGCAAGATAACTATTTGGACGATACAAACGCCGAATGGTTTCAACACACAGCCGCCCGAAGGCGGCTGCAGGAGATACCATTGTTGTAACAAAATTAGACCGTCTAGGAAGAAGTACAAGCCAAATTTTAAGCCTTTATGAAGAATTAGAAAGTCGTGGTGTAGGCCTAAAAAGCCTCGATGGCGTAATAGATACACAGAAGCGTTCTGATCCATTTGATAAAGTTAAATTTGTTTTTATGGCAGCACTTTCTGAAATGGAGCGGAATTTAATCCGGGAACGAACGATGGAAGGCCGATTAGCTAAAGGTGAAGCCGGGAAAGGTGGCCGCCCAAAAAAACTTTCAGAAAAAGAAGAAAAACGGCTATTAAAAGACATAGCTGAAGGATGCTCAATAAATACGCTTTCTAAAAAATATGGTGTATCAAGAGCAACGATAAGTCGATATAAAAAAATAAAGCCCTTTGAGGGCTTTATTTTTAGCTTTTATTTATTGAAATATATCCAAACCTTGCTTCTTCCGTTCAGAAAGGTATTTAAAGATGACCTCAAAAACAAAATCCGGCACCGGTCTTGATTTATCCCCGCCCTCTTTCCGCTGCCAACAATTAATTTGAGATTTGGTAACAATATGGCCAGATTCAGCCATTAACTCAATAAATGCCGGTATATTATGGGAAAATGGTGTAAGTCTAAATAGTTTAGCAAAAATTGTATTCTTATCCATAGCTAAAAAAAACATTGTTAAACCTCCTTAAATTATACATGAAAACTCTTTACCTCTGTATAGGCCACTATATTTTTAATATAGGAGATTCTTACTTTGTAAAAATCTCCATTTATTAGATTTCCCCGCTTAAATCTTAATGTTTATTTAAATATTTCTTGTAACTTACAGCAAATTTGCATAAGCAAATCTGAATCCCCTTTGATTTCCAGTGCATTATAATAAAGATCTAATTCAATTTTTACGCCATCTTTCGGGTATGTAACCAATTTTCCGTTATAACTTTCACTGAAAGAAAGCACCCTTTTGTTTCAACACACAGCCGCCCGAAGGCGGCTGCTTACGGATATATTTCTGAAAAGCTTCCTGAAATTTCCCCAAATCGTGCAAAAGCCCCGCATATTCGGCAAACAAGGCTCCGTAACGCCCTGCAAAACGTTTGGCGAGTTGGGCGACTTTTTGTAGATGTTTTTGCAGAGGATGGGAATGCCAATTTTTTGATGAGTCTTGGCGAGCGTGGGCAATCATGTCAGACATTTGTAACCCCAAAATAAAAATAATTTGTGATTTTATAAAAAGCATATCAAAAATATTACATATCATCTAACGCCCGATTTTTCATTCTGAGACCCCAATCACACTTTTTCTCCCCTGAAATTTGCCCCATTTCATGATAAAGTTTACGCACTATTTTTCATAAGGATTCACCATGTCTTTTGTTGCTCAATTTACCGATAAACTCCATTCTCTCGCCGAGGTCTTAATTCACTCTTTTCCGAAGAAATTCAATTCCACTTTGTTTGAACAAATCGAACAACAAAGAGAAGATCCCGCAACGAATATTGGGCAAATGGCTGTGGCGGTGG
>ERZ773009.522-NODE-522-length-28239-cov-11.868081_pt1 | contig 28239 bp, 23 predicted proteins | sample MGYA00580663_ERZ773009 | MGnify/ENA primary metagenome ERZ773009 (study PRJEB29015, sample SAMEA2737969) | human oral metagenome | biome: human oral; feature: human-associated habitat; material: dental | place: China | collected 2026 ... | reverse complement strand
CTTATTGTCTGAGACAATAGGGGATTGGAGGACAAAGCAAAGATTACGCCCCGAGGATTTGGGTCAGGCGAAGAGGGAGGAGATGATGCCGTCGGAGACGAAAAAGGCTTCCTCGGTGAGACGAATGGTGTCGGCTGGGTCGTGCAGGCGGACGAGGCGACCGGAGGCGATGTAGGGCGTGGCGTGGCGGAGGAAATGGGCGAGGCGGCGAGAGCCGAACGTGTCGCGGAGGTGTGGCAGACTGATGCCCCACATGGTGCGGAGGCGGGTCATGAGGTACTCGTTGTAACGCATATCGTCGTCCGTCACTTCGCGCTCTCGGTCGGGGCGGCCGGAGAGGATGCCGGCGACGTAGGCGGGGAGCGAGGCTACGTTCCAGCTGCGGGCACGGCCGTCGTAAGAGTGCGCCGAGGGGCCTACGCCGATGTAGCGCGCACCGGTCCAGTAGGCCGAGTTGTGTCGGGCAAAGCGGCCGGGGAGGCTGAAGTTCGACACCTCGTAGTGCTCCCAACCGGCGCGGGCGGCGCGCTCGATGAGGAGGCGGTAGAGGCGGACGCTGACGTCCTCGCTGACGGCGTGGATGCGTCCGCTGAGGAGCTGCCGGTGGAGGGGTGTGCCCGCCTCGTAGGTCAGATGGTAAGCCGAAAGATGGGAGACGCCGAGGCGGAAGGCCACGTCGAGGTTGCGCGCCCAGGCTTCCGGGGTCTGGTCCGGGAGGCCGTAGATGAGGTCGATGCTGATGTCGGTGAAGCCCGCCTCGAGGCAGCGGCCGACGGCCCGGATGGCGCCCTGGGAGTCGTGGCGGCGGCGGAGGCGGCGGAGGTCGGCGTCGTCGAAGCTCTGCACGCCGAGGCTGATGCGGCGGATGGGGAGCTGGGAGTGGAGCTGGCGGAGGTAGTCGGCGGAGAGGTCGTCGGGGTTGGCCTCCAGGGTGATCTCGCGGCAGGATGAGACGTCGTAATGGGCGCGAATGGTGCGGAAGATGGCGCGGAGCGCATCGATGGGGAGCTGCGAGGGGGTGCCGCCGCCGAAGTAGATGGTGTCGAGCGGCTCATGGTCCAGCTCTGCGGCGCGTTCGGCCAGCTCGCGTCGGAGGGCGCGGAGGTAGTCGGTGCGGAGACGGCTGTCGGTTTGGGTGTAGAAGTCGCAATAACTGCAGCGCTGGGTGCAGAAGGGGACGTGGACGTAGAGGCCGGCCATTGGGTGGAGGAGGGGTGAGGCGTGAGGGACGAAACGTTCGGACTGGCCGCGGCGTGAGGCGCAGTGGGCGATCCGGCGGGGAGCTTCGTCGGTGAGGGCTACTTAAATCGCGTGGCCAATTCGTCGTCGGTGAGGAGGATAAGCACCGGTTTGCCGTCCGGTGTGAGCTGGTTGGAGTCGGTGGAGAAGAGCGTGGCGACCATCTCCTCCATCTCTTCGGCCGAGAGCGGTCGGCCGGGGCGGATGGCGGCGGATCGGGCCAGGGCGAGGGCCAGCCTTTCGGTCAAGGCGTCGGAGGCGGCGGGGAGGGCGTCGGCGGCGCTGTCGAGCAGCTCTTTGAGCAGGCGCTTGGGGTCCGTGTCGGGGAGGCCGGTGGGGAGGGCGGTCACGGAAAAGCTGTTGCCGCCCATGGGGCTTAGCTCGAAGCCGAGGCGGTGCAGGTCGTCGAGGAGGCTGGGCAGGAGCGCGGCCTCGGAGGCGGTGAGCTCCACGAGTTCGGGAAAGAGGAGCTGCTGGGAGGCGGCCGTGTGCTGGCGGACGTTGCGGAGGTAGCGGTCGTAGAGGATGCGGACGTGCGCGCGGTGCTGGTCGATCATGACCAGTCCGGACTTGAGGGCGGTGAGGATGTATCGGTTGCGGAACTGGAAGCAGTTGGAGGCCGCAGGCGTAGGTTCGGGGAAGAGGGGCGCCGTCGTGGACGGGGCCGTGGGCGGGTCGACCTCCGGGAGGGCGGGTCGGCCGTCGCGTTCGAAGTCTTGGTAGAGCTTCTCCCAGTTGCGGTCGGCAGCGAGGGGCGGCGCGGCACGGAAGGGGTTGTAACGCGTATTGACCTCGACGGATGGCTGCCGGACGGCTGTGCGATCGGCCGCGGGGTTATAGACTGGGATGTCGATGGCCCCCTCGGTGTCGAAATCGATGCTGGGTGCGGCGTTGAACTTTCCGAGCGTCTCGCGGACGGCTGAGGATAGGATTTGCCAGATGGGCTGTTCGTTTTCGAACTTAATTTCTGTCTTGGTCGGGTGGATGTTGACGTCTATCGTGGCGGGATCTAAGGTGAGGTAGATGAAGTAATCGGGCAGTTCGCCGGGGGGCGTGAGGTTCTCGTAGGCGCGGATGACGGCCTTGTGGAAGTAGGGGTGGCGCATGTAGCGACCGTTGACGAAGAAATAGTTGCGGTAGCCGCGGCGGCGCACGGCATCGATTCGGCCGACGAAACCTTCAATTTTAACGAGCGACGTATCCGTTTCGACAGGCAGGAGTCGGCGGTTGAAACTTTTGCCAAACACGTCCACAATGCGCCGTCGCAGGGGGGCGGCCGGCAGATTCATCACTTCGGTGTCGCCATGCACGAGGCGGAAGGTGATCTCGGGGTGAGCGAGGACAACATGCTCGAACTCGGTGAGGATGTTGCGGAACTCGGTTTCGTTTGACTTGAGGAACTTTCTGCGCGCGGGGATGTTGAAGAAGAGGTTCTTGACGGAAAAGATGGCCCCTTCGGCGCAGGCATCGGGTGCGAGGTCGACCAGTTCGGAGCCGTCTATTTCGAGGCGCGTTCCCAGCTCGGCCCCTCGGGCGCGGGTGCGGAGTTCCACCTGTGCCACGGCCGCGATGGAGGGCAACGCCTCGCCGCGGAAGCCCATCGTGCGGAGGGAGAAGAGATCTTCAGCGGCAGCGATCTTCGACGTGGCGTGCCGTTCGAAAGCCATGCGAGCGTCGGTCTCTGACATGCCCTTGCCGTTGTCGATCACCTGCACGAGCGTCCGTCCGGCATCCTTGATGATGACAGTGATTTGGTCGGCGCCGGCATCGACGGCGTTCTCCATCAGTTCCTTGACGACGGAGGCGGGTCGCTGGATGACCTCTCCGGCGGCGATTTGGTTGGCGATGTGGTCGGGGAGTAAGTGGATGATGTCGCTCATTCTGTGTGGTTGGGGATGGTGGGGGCGCGCAGTGTGCACCCGGTCGTTATGCGGCCTTGGGCCGAGGGAGTTAGCGGTGTGTGCGCTCCGGGGTCACCGGAGGTAAAGGAACCAGTAGATGGCGGCCAGGAGGGCCAGGAGGAGGATGAGGCGCATGTTGCGGTAGAGGCGGTCGCGAGCATCGTCGCCCTTATCCTTACTCTTCTTCAGGTGGTGCGTACCCTCGACGAAGCTGCCTCGGATGGCGTCTTTGTATTGTTCGTAGTCCGTCTCCTCCACGCCCATTTCCATCTTGACTTTGTGGATGCGCTGCTCGAGCTTTTCCTTGCGGGGATCCCAGTAGATAGGCTTGTGCTCGAACTGGCGTGGTTTGCGCATGTTGTAGAAAGAAAACATTCCCATGATCGGTCTTGCTGTGATAGGTTGTTGAAATATCTGGTGAAGGAGGGCGCCGTTGCTGGCGTCGGATCACTCTATGCTGCGGAACTTGTTGCTGCGTTTCGAGGGGGCGTCGGCTTCGATTGGGCGGCGGGCGTTGCGGAAGATGTCGTCCTTGTCTCGAGGGCGGAGGTCTTCGTACCAGTGGAAGTCGCGGAGAGTCATCCGGTCCGGGGAGAGGTCGGGCAGCGGGGTGAGGGTACCCTGCGGCGAGGGCCAGAGGCGGAGCTTCTCAATTTTCCGATCCTTGATCCAGATGGTGAGGTAACTGCTCTTCGTTTCGTTCATTCCCACCATGCTACCGTCGTCCTCGAGGGGGAAGAAGATCGATTCCGCGTTGCCGTCTATGTCAATGCGTCGCACTTCGCGGCCTTCGAAGTAGGCCTTGAGGTCGTTGCCTTTGAGTTGGTTGAAGTGACTCGTGTCGACCTGCTCAATGGAGAAGGCGAGGCGGATGACGTGCACAAAGTCTATGGTCGTGTCAGCCATATGGACGACTATGGTGTCGCCGTAAAGCTGGTTCCGGTTGTTCCAGAGCACTGGGTCGAGGTAGAAGTAGAGCGTGGAGTCGACGGTGTTGAATTGCATCGAGTCGCAGATGCCCTGGAAGTCCGCGCGGAAGAAGCGCACGCCGCGGTAGGCCTTCACCTGCCGAGCAGTGGAGTCTATGGAGATCATCTCAAACGTATCGGCGTGCATATAGAGCGTGTCGCCCTGCGAGTACTCCATGCAGCGTGCGCTGTCGGTGGCCAGAGCGTGGCCGGAACGCTCGTCGTACGAGCCGTAGTTACCTTCCAGCATCACCCTTTCCGTCGTGTCGCGTAGGACAACGCGTCCGAAGGCCTCCCCAAAGCCCCTGTCACGATCATAGGCGATGGTGTCGCCGACGAGGATGCGGTTGCCGGACGTGACCTGCGAGCGGTCGAGCAGTAGGGAGGTATTCTGCACCGTGTTGTACCAGCCGCGGGAGGTGTAGATGTTGCCGCTGTCGGAGATGATGACCGAAGGGCCGAGGATGGTGGCCACCTTCGTCTGGGTGCTGTATTGCAGCGTGTCGGAGTAGAGCGTGAACTTGTCGTTGAAGACTCGCACGCTGTCGTTGAAGATGGCGATCCGCGTGGCGGGCGAATACTGGCCGTAGTAGGAGGAGAGCTCGTTGGCATCGTCTACTATCGTGCCGCCATCGAAGTAATAGCCGATGTTGGCGACGCGGTCGTAGTTGAGGCTGTCGGTGAAGAGGGTGACAATGGAACCATCGGCGCGGACACTTTCCATACGGACGTTGTCACGCATCTTCGCCACGCGTATGTTTCCGTCGTAGTAGAGGTAATCGCCGTAGACGAAGAGCGTGTCTCCCTGCTCCATGCGCACTTCACCGAAGGCCTCGAGCGAGCTGTTGGCCTCGTAGAAGTAGGCGCTGTCGCAGTACATGTAGGAGTTGTCGTGGCGAAAGCAGACGTCGCCTGAGAGCACTTGCCGGTCGGCACTGACCTCTTTGTCGAAAGATTGCACGTCGGCGTGTTCCAAGAAGACTTTCGTTTTACCGGGAGGCGAGGCGAGGGGTGTCTGCGCCGACAGGGAATCTGTGAGGGTGAAGGGCAGGAGGAACAGGAGGAGAAGGAATGGCAGGCGTCCGACCGAGCAGACCTCGGGGGCGTTGCACCCAATCCCCCACCCCCTATTCTTCCCTTGACGGGAGAAAAGGAGGCCAAAGAAGATCAAGGCGCCAGGGGCGCCGGCCAAGAAGGCCGAGTACACGGCAGGCTTCATCATTTCTTGATCCAGCCCGGGAACTTAAAGTCGCAGTTCCGCCATCCGTCTGCGATGCGGACGTAGGTGGTCTTCTGCTGCTTGGTGATCCAGTCGTTGAGCAACTCTTCGCGCTTGTGGTTCTCCACCATCGTCTTCATCACCTGATAGTCGTCGGCCAGGTTGGCGCGGTGGCTGTCGGTGCGCGCTTTCAGCTTGACGATGGCTACCACCTCGCGCTGCTTGTCGGTGAGCATGCGGAAGGGCTTCGAGATGTCGCCCGGCTTCATGCCGTAGACCACCTTGCTGATGTCCTGCGGCAGTTCCTGCATCTCAAACTTGGGCGTGCCCACATGCGAGCTCTCATAGTTCTGATTCACCATGAGGCCCTTGTTGTTGCGCGTGTCCTTGTCGGCAGAGAGGTAGGTTGCGGCGTCCTCGAAGGTGAGCTTGCCGGCCTCGATGTCGGTGTAGATCGAATCCAAGCGCGCGGTAGCCTCCTCGAGTTCTCTGTCAGAGACCTTGGGGCGGAGCAGGATGTGGCGGCAATTGATTCGGTCGCCACGCTTCTCGATCAGCTGGATGATGTGGTAACCATACTCCGTCTCCACAATGTTCGAAACGCGCTTGGGGTCGGTTAGGTTGAAGGCCACGTTGGCAAACTCGGGCACGAGGCTCGACTTGCCCACAAAACCCATCTCACCGCCGCGCGAGGCCGAGGCTGGATCTTGGGAGTAGAGTCGGGCGAGGGTCGAGAACTCCATCTTGCCGTTGTTCACCTGCTCGGTGAACTCACGCAGACGGGCCTTGATGGCGTCCGTCTCCTCGAAGGGGATCTTCGGCTCCAGAGTCACGATCTGCACCTCGACGGTGGCAGGGATCATGGGCAGGCTGTCCTGTGGCACGTTCTGGAAATAGTGGCGCACGTCCGAGGGCGTGAGCTTGATCTTGCCCACGAGCTTCTTCTGCATTTCCTGCACGATCTGCTGTTCGCGCACCATCGTCTTGCGCTCTTCCTTGATCTGCGAGAGCTTCTTATTGAAATACTCTTCGAGCTTTTCGCGTCCGCCCACCTGATTGATGGCCATGTTGATCCACTGATCCACGGAGCGCAAGACCTGGCTTTCGCTCACGTCGATACTATCGATCTTGGCTTGGTTGAGGTAGAGCTTCTGGATGGCGATCTGTTCGGGGATGATGCAGTAGGGATCGCCGTCGAAGCGTTGGCCCTCGTTCTGCATATAGAGGCGTTGCGTCTCCACGTCGGAGCGGAGGATGGCCTCGTCGCCCACCACCCAGACGATCTCATCCACCACGTTATCCTGTCCGTAAGCCGTGCCCGCAAGGCAGACGGCGAGCAGACTCAAGCATGCTATTCTCTTCATTTCTTCTTATTGTTATCCTGTTTGGTGTCGTAAAAAAACGTCACGTCGCCCTTACGGACGGCGTCGCGATAGAGTTCCTCCTCGAAGTTGCGCAGGAAGTCCACCTTACGCTGGTTGATCATCGTCTCCTCGATCTCGGGCCGGGCATAGTCGTAGGGGGCGATGCTGCCAGCGGTTACATAGCGCGAGATGTTGAGGAAGTAGCAATAGGTGCTGTCGGTGGTTTCGATGGCGCGGTTGGAGCGGAGGAATTGGGCTTTGTCCGTGACTTGAATGGGCATCTTTTGGAGCACCTCGTCGAGATCCATCCAGCGGTCGTAGAAATACTCATAGACGGCGGCGTTACTGAGGCTGTACTTCTCAATGTTTTCGACGGCGTCGGTCTTTTCTGAGCGGTACCATTTGCGCACGTTGTCGAGCCCCGGAGCATCGGCGGGCACCTTGACGAAGAGTCCGCGGATAAGGTTCGTCTTGAGCACAAAGCGCTGACTGTCCTCGCGGTAATAGGCCTGTTTGTCCTTCTCGCTGATCTGGGCCGAGAGCTTGTCGTGCACCATGATGTCGAGGTAACGTTGCCGCAGTAGGGCTTGGCGATACTCCTCCACAAGGCGCTCGATCTCCTCGCCCCCGTTGCCTATGTTGCGCTCGGCCACCTTGTAGATCAGCACGTCCGTGATCCACTTCTTGATGTAATTCTCGGCGATGAGCAGGCTGTCAGCAGGCGAGCTACCCTCGGGGATGAGCTTCGTCACCTCGCTGCGGGTCAGGGTGTATTTGTCGATCTGCACCAGCGTGTCGGCTTCTTCTTTGACGGCGGATCCTTTGCAGGCCGTGAGCGCGCAGCAGAGTGCGAGGCCCAGCAACAGTCGGGGCAGGTTCTTCTTTGTCATAAGCATGGAGGATCTTGTTTGATGAATGAAACGAATCGATGACCTTGAAACATATACGGAGGCGCTGGGGTTCAAATTTTTTCTGAGCGGCGCTAACCCCTGAGCGTTCCAGCCCTTCTTTTTTCTAAGTGAGGCTGAACCCTGAGGGTTTAGCCCTTCTTTTTTCTAAGTGACGCTGAACCCTGAGGGTTTGACCCTTCTTTTTTTCAAGGAGCACTGAACCCTGAGGGTTTAGCTCTACTTTTTTTCTGGGAAGGCTGAACCCTGAGGGTTTGGGGCTACTTTTTTTCAAGTGACGCTGACCCCTGAGGGTTTGGGGCTACTTTTTTTCAAGTAGCGCTGACCCCTGAGGGTTTAGCCCTACTTTTTTCTAAGTGACGCTGAACCCTGAGGGTTTGAGGCTACTTTTTTTCTAGCGAAGCTGACCCCCTGAGGGTTTGAGGCTACTTTTTTTCAAGGAGCATTGAACCCTGAGGAGCCGGCGCTCCTTTTCGAAAAGTAAGACCAGCCTTTCGCCTCGCGGAGTGTGCCCACCTTTTGAGGCGCTCGTCAAATACAACGGGACAGGGCTCCCGACGCTGCGGGGGTCCTGTCCTTAAAGGCGGTTGTGACAAAAGACATGAGTGGCGTCAACGCTTCATTTCTTGGACGTCGGCGCGATGTATTGCTTGAGGTTGCTGAGCACCTTGCGATTGATCTTGACCGCATACTTCCGGTCGAGCTCCTTCAGCCAGTCGGCCTCCAGTTTAGCCTGTTCCTCGACGGGATGGCTCCAGACGCGCTCGTTGCTGATGTTGAAGAGCAGGATGCCGTCACGATATTCCTTCATCAGTTTTTCCAACTCGGGGTGGTTGGCGTCCAGCTCGCGGCGCTCGAGGTTGTTCGTGATGTCGCGAACGAAAAGCTGATAGACCTCGCTCATGAAGTCGCCCGAATAGGTTTTGGTGGAGAAGGGATAGAGGCGGAGGTATTCGGCGAACTCGCTCTGGGGAATGTCCGTGTCGTGGATGCGGAGCAGCGTCTTGTGCATCTGTCGGGCTTGCTTATGGAAGTCCGAATCGGTGGGGAAATAGTTGTCGCAAAGGCGCTGGAGCTCTTCGTAGGCCTCGGGATAGAAGACGTAGCCGTACTTCTGCTTCATCATGTCGTCATACGTCTTGAAGAGTTCGAAGTTGCGGTCGCCCTGGCGCATGGTCGTGTAGTAGCTCTTTTCCATCTCCTCGTAAGGGGGCATGGGGCGCTTATCCAGCAGCTTGATGATGTGGTATCCGAAGCGGGTGCGGACGGGGCGGGTGAAATCGCCCGTGTCTTTGAGGGCAAAGGCGGCCTCCTCGAAGGGGCGCACCATCTCACCGAGGGAGAAATAGGGCAGAATGCCGCCGCTGTTGCGGGTGCGTCCGTCGGTGGAGTAGGTGTTGACGAGTGAGCTGAAGCTCTCGCCCTTTTTCAGCAAGTCATAGACCTCATTGGCGCGTCGGAGCAGGGCTACGGTGTCCTGATGATCTTCGTCAGATCCGATCAGGATATGGGCCACGCGGCGGCGTCCGGGATTGGGCGTGAGTTGATCCAGGCGCAGGATGTGGTATCCGGCCGGGGAACGCACGGGGCCCACGATCTGTCCGACCTTCATATTGAAGACGGTATTCTCGAGTGACTTCATGAGCTGCAAGGGGTAGATGTACTCCACGTGGTCGAAGAAGACGGAGTCGTCGTCTCGTCCGGGGGCCAGCTCACGGGCTACTTTATCGTAGTTCTCGCCTCGGCTGATGCGGTCGTAGGCGGCTTTGGCGCGGCGATAGACGGCTACGGTGTCTTTCGATACCGTTTTCTCAGGCAGGGGGAAGACGATGTCGCTGAACGAGGGGAGCATCTTGCCCCGGTTATAGACGGTGCGGATGGCTTCGGCCTCGCCCCGCTTGTCGGAGAGGAAGCCGGCACGCAGCTGCAACTCATAGTCGCGCAGTTCGTTGCGGAAGTTTTCCGTTTGGTCGTACTGGGCGGCTTCAGCGTCGGCCACCTTTTGCTTGAAGTGCTTGAAAAGCGTCACAAAGTCGTCGAGCGACTTCTTGTTGTTCAGGTCCACGCCGCTGTCTTTTTGGGCGATGAAGAGGAACTCCGAGACGGGGATGTCTTTCCCTGCCACGGTCATGATCGTCGGGTCGTCAGCTGCCTTTTTCTGTGCGAACGCTCCGCTGAGGGGCATGGCGCAACACAGGGCGACCCATAAAAGCCTTCTTTTCATTCTATCGTTGATTGGTTGATGATTGATCTGTGAGGCCGTTAGTTGGCCATTTCGGAGAGGAACTTGATGCGGACAAGCCGGATCTCGTCCTCGGTATAGTCGCTACCGAGCTCTTCGATGGCCTCCTGGAGGCTGTCCGTGGTTGACTCCTTGAAGTATTGATAGATGTCGTCCACGCGATCCTCGTCGATGGCGTCGAAGATGAAGTAGTCGATGTTGATCCGGGTGCCGGAGTAGACGATGGATTCGATCTCGTCCAGCAGCTCGGAAAATTCCAGTCCTTTAGACGAGGCGATGTCGTCGAGGGCCACCTTGCGGTCGATGCTTTGCACGATGTAGACCTTCAGCTTCGATTTGTTGGCCACGGTGCGCACACGCATGTCTTCGGGGCGTTCGATCTCGTTTTCCTCGACGTATTTCTTGATCAGGGCCACGAACTCCGTACCGTAGCGTTTGGCCTTGCCGGATCCTACGCCAGGGATGTTCTGTAGCTCCTCCAGTGTGACGGGATAGGTGGTGGCCATCGCCTCGAGCGAGGGATCTTGGAAGATGACGAAGGGAGGCACATCGAGCTGTTTAGAGAGCTTCTTCCGGAGGTCTTTCATGATCGAGAAAAGGGCTGGATCGACGGCGCTCGCACCGCTGCCACGCATCGGCATGTCTGCGCCTTCGTCCTCCTCGAATTCCTTGTCTTTCACGACGCGGAATGAGGTGGGGTGCTCCATGAACTCCCGTCCTTGAGGGGTGATCCGGAGGGTACCGTAGTTCTCGATCTCTTTCGTTAGATAGCCTGCGATGAGGGCCTGACGAAGCACCGCGTTCCAAGTCTTGTCGTCCTCCTCTTGTCCGCTACCGAATTGCTCCATTTCGTTTTGCTGATAGGAGACGATGTCGGCCGTCTCTTTACCCATCAGGAAGTCGACGATGTGTTCCGCCTTGTAGCGTTCACGCAGGAGGTCGATGGCTTCCAGCGCCGTTACGAGCAACTCTTTGCCCTCGACCGTAGTGCGCGGCGTGAGGCAATTGTCGCAGCTGCCGCAGTTCTCCTCCGTAAACTCTTCGCCGAAGTAGTGCAGCAGCACTTTACGTCGGCAGACTGCGGACTCGGCATAGGCAGCCGTCTCCAGCAGCAATTGTTTACCGATCTCCTGTTCGATGATGGGCTTGCCTTGCAGGAACTTCTCCAGCTTCTGAAGGTCTTTGTAGGCGTAGAAAGCCAGGCATCGGCCCTCGCCACCGTCACGTCCGGCACGCCCTGTCTCTTGGTAATACCCCTCGAGACTTTTGGGTATGTCGTAATGGATCACATAGCGTACGTCGGGCTTGTCGATACCCATACCGAAGGCGATAGTGGCCACAATGACGTCAGCCTCTTCCATCAGGAAGGCGTCCTGATTCCTCGATCGCGCTTGCGAGTCCATACCTGCATGGTAGGGCAGAGCCTTGATACCGTTGGCGCAGAGAATGTCGGTGAACTCCTCCACCCGTTTTCGGCTGAGGCAGTAGACGATGCCCGACTTGCCCTCGTTGGCTTTGATGTATTTGATGATCTCGCGATCTACATCCTTACCCTTCGGCCGCACCTCGTAGTAGAGGTTGGAGCGGTTGAAGGAGGACTTGAAGACCGTGGCATCCAGCATGCCGAGATTCTTCTGAATGTCGTGCTGCACCTTAGGCGTGGCCGTAGCCGTCAAGGCGATGAGGGGATGCTTGCCGATCTCGTTGATGATGGGTCGTATGCGACGGTATTCGGGTCGGAAGTCGTGCCCCCACTCCGAGATACAGTGCGCCTCGTCGACGGCGTAAAACGAGATCTTCACCTGACGCAGAAACTCGACGTTCTCCTCTTTCGTCAATGATTCGGGCGCCACGTAAAGCAGTTTGGTAAGACCGGATAGGATGTCCTGCTTCACCTGCTCGATGGCGGTACGGTTGAGTGACGAGTTAATGAAGTGTGCCACGCCGTCCGCCTCGCTGAAGTTGCGCATAGCATCCACCTGATTCTTCATCAGTGCGATGAGGGGGGAGATGACGATCGCCGTACCTTCCATCATCAGCGAGGGCAGCTGGTAACAGAGCGATTTGCCGCCGCCCGTAGGCATAAGCACAAACACATCTTTACCAGAAAGCAGCGTCTCAATGATGGCTTTCTGGTCTCCCTTAAAGGAATCAAATCCGAAATGTTTTTTTAGGGCCTCGGTGACGTTCATGTCCCCTTTGGACGTGGCGCCTTTGGCAGGCGATTTGGTGCGTGGTGTAGCTGTGGCAGTTTTTCTCGGCGCCACTCCCGGCTTTCTCTCTTCTGACGGCTTTTTGCTGCTTTCAGCTTTCGGTAATTCTTCGGCCATGCTTCTTCCTTTTAGACATATCTATTGCCATACTCTCTTCACTCTCGTGTGACGCCCTCATGCTCGTTGCAAACGGCTGAGATCCATCTTCTCGAACTGCTCTTTGGCGTAGCTCAGCCCGACGGCCATCTTCTTCCTGTTCTCAGAAGGCAGCCTGTACATGGCGTCCATCATAATAGCTTCCACAATCGACCTCAATCCTCGTGCTCCGAGCTTGAACTCGATCGCCTTGTCGACGACGTATTCATAAACCTCTTCGCTGAAGGTGAGTTTGATACCGTCCATGTCGAACAGCTTGATGTATTGCTTGATGATGGAGTTTTTGGGTTCGGTCAGGATCTGCCGCAGCGCCTTTCTGTCCAGCGGATCAAGGTAGGTCAAGATGGGTAATCGACCGATGATCTCGGGAATCATACCGAAGGCCTTGAGGTCGGTCGGCGTGATGTATTGCATGAGGTTTTCCCGATCTACGACGGATGTATCTCGACTGGCAGCGTAACCCACGACGCGTGTGTTGAGTCGCTGGGCTATTTTCTTTTCGATGCCGTCGAATGCACCGCCGCAGATGAAAAGGATGTTGCGTGTGTCCACGGGGATCATGCGTTGCTCAGGATGCTTGCGTCCACCTTGGGGCGGGACGTTCACGATCGATCCTTCGAGCAATTTCAGAAGTCCTTGCTGCACACCCTCGCCACTCACGTCACGCGTGATGGAAGGGTTGTCGCTCTTGCGGGCGATCTTATCGATCTCATCGATGAAAACAATGCCTCGCTGAGCGGCCTCAACGTTGTAGTCGGCCGCTTGCAGCAGGCGTGTCAGGATGCTTTCAATGTCTTCTCCCACATAGCCCGCTTCGGTCAGTACGGTGGCGTCGACTATGCAGAAGGGCACGTGCAGCTTGCGTGCCACGGTACGCGCCAGCAAGGTCTTGCCCGTTCCCGTGGCACCGACCATGATGATGTTGGATTTCTCAATCTCCACGTCATCAGCAGTCGTTTTCTGCATTAATCGTTTATAGTGGTTGTAGACAGCCACGGACAGGTAGCGCTTGGCTGTTTCCTGTCCGATGACATATTGATCCAAAAACTCCTTCAGCTCTTTGGGTTTAGGCACTTCCTCGCCTTTAGGCAGGAAGCTGCTTCCCACTGCACGCCCCTGTTGCACGATGTGATACGCTTGTGTCGCACATTCGTCACAGATCGCAGCGGAAAGCCCCGTGATCAGCATGCCTACGTCTTTGCCACTCTTGCCGCAAAAGGCACAAGTATTCTCTACCCCTTTTGACATCGTCTCTTACTTACGTTTCATGATTTCGTCAACCATGCCGTATTCCAGCGCTTCCTGGGCGTTCATCCAATAGTCGCGGTCGCTGTCGCGGGCAATTACCTCGTAAGGCTTGCCTGAATGTTCGGAGATGATGCGGTAGAGTTCATCCTTCACCTTCAATACCTCGCGTACAGCAATTTCCATGTCGGAAGCCTGCCCTTGCACACCGCTCATCGGCTGATGGATCAATACGCGCGAGTGGGTCAGGCAGCAGCGTTTGCCTTTCTCTCCTGCCACCAGCAGCACCGATGCCATAGAGGCCGCGATGCCGGTGCAGATCGTGGCTACCTTACTGCCGATGAACTGCATCGTGTCGTAAATCCCCAGCCCAGCATAGACGGATCCTCCAGGTGAGTTGATATAGATGGAGATATCCTTACCCGGATCGCTCGAATCCAAGTAGAGGAGCTGCGCCTGAATAACATTGGCGGTATAGTCGTCTATCTGTGTGCCGAGGAAGATGATGCGATCCATCATCAACCGAGAGAAGACGTCCATTTGGGCGACATTTAATTGACGCTCTTCAATGATTGTCGGGGAGATGTAGCTGCTGGTGATGTTCATATAGCTCTCCAGCGCTGTAGAGCTCATGCCCAAATGCTTGGTGGCGTATTTCTTGAATTCGTTTTCCATCTGCGATTACTTTCCTTCTTCTTTTACGGCATCGTTGTTATTAGCAGTCTCGCTGGCTAAAGCCTTCTCATATTCTTCGGGCGATACCTCGACGGTTTCGACCGTGATCTGTCCCTTGGCCCACTCAGCGAATTTCCGATCTGCAGCACGGTTGATCAAGTTGCGTCGGGCCGCTTCATCTTTGAGGAGGTCTCTGACAAATGGGCCCACCAGATCATCCGATGCAGAGAGTATACCATACTGCATGAAATGCGAACGCGCCAATAGTTTGGCTACCTCCTCGATGTCGGAGTCTTCTGCCTTTAATCCGTTTTCAGCCATGAAGTACTCTCTGGCTACGTGATACTTCATATCCTCCACGAGGATGGGGTAGTCTCGATCCAGATCTTCGGGATTCACCTTGTCGCTGGTCAGCAAAAGCCAGCGCTTCAGAATGTCGTCAGCCAGCGGCACGTCTCCCACTTTGCGAATCAACAAGGCGCGCAGATCACGCTCGAAGCCCACTTCACTCCGTTGGTTGAGCGGAGCCTTCATCAGCTTTCTTATTTCGTCACGGAATTCCGCTTCGTCTTTCACCTTGTTGGGGCCCAGCACCCGATCAAACAGCTGCTGATTCATCTCGGCCGGTTTGAGGCGTGAGATGTGGGTGATTTCATAGCGGCAATCGTTCGTGAATTGTTCTGCTGTTGCTTGATCCATGTTGAGCAGTGAGGCGACAGCACGTGGCGTATTGCCATAGGCGTTTTTGGGATTAAAAACGATCTGGTCGCCCACTTTGGCGCCGATGAATTTAGCCAACAGCTCTTCGTCCTTAATGATATTCGGAAAGAGCACGGAGTTTTCCACCCAGACACCGCCAGGTTTCTGCTCTCCATTTTCCATTTCCACGAGTTTGCCTCTCAGCCAATCCTCACGCTCCACCGTCTCCGGTGTTTCTGTCGTCCCTTGATCCTGGCGATAGGCATCGATTTGCTTATCCAACAGCGCGTCGTCCACACGGATGTCGTACCATTTCAAGTGATCCTCTTTGGTCAGCTTGACATCCGTCATCTTCGGAGCCAGAGCCACGTCGAACTGGATCTTAAACTCTTCCTGCGTGTCGAAATTGATCGGTTCTTGGTCCGCCTTGGGGAGCGGTTCGCCCATTATACCGAGTCGGTTGTCACGAATATACTTAAAGAGGTGCTCCGACGTGAGCCGATTGATTTCATCGGCCAACACGCGCTTGCCGTACACTTTACGGATCATACCCATGGGGGCCGTGCCCTTTCGAAAGCCGGGCAATGTCATCTTCCGGCGGTACAGACGCAGGTTCTTATCCACGTCCTTCTCGTAGTCCTTTTTTTCTATTGCCACTGTGATGATACCGCGGATGGAGTCATCGCTCGTCAACGAAATATTCATACTGTTCTATCTTAATAATTAATCTATTAGGTCTGCCCTTTTATTTTGCAGGGTGCAAAATTAGACTATAATTTCAATCCAACAAATGAGTGCGGAGGGCCATAAAAAGGCGCTTAAAACAGCTGCTGAAGCCAGTTTTGGGCGTTTTTTGCCGCTCAATTTTCCCTCTATTCTTAGGGCGCTCAGATGCCCCTCTGCTGTACCTATATAATAGGGCCTCTTTCGGTGGGAGCCTCTCCCTGAAATTCGTTCCGAAAACGCATCGAGTGGAGGACGGAGGTGCTCTTTTGCTGGACTAAAATCACGGTAAAAAAGTCTTGCATATATCAATCTTTTATCCCTTTCTTTGCGGCCATGAAAGAAAGTATATATCGAATGTACTTAACAACCTATTCTGCAGCTGTCAATTAGCCGATGATTGGAGTATTGTTATGAACTCGCGAAATTCTTGCCTTTCACTGGTTACGACATTCTTTTTAATTTACAACTTATGAATATTTACTTGGGTAACCTGAATTATCGCGTTCAGGAAGAAGATTTGCAGAAACGATTGGAAGAGTACGGGGCAGTGGATTCCGTACGGGTCATTAAGGATCGGGAAACGGGCCGTTCGCGCGGCTATGCCTTCGCTGAAATGCCGAACGACGAAGAGGCGAACCGGGCAATTGCCGAGCTCAATGATCAGACGTTCGAAGGACGTCGGTTGGTAGCTAAAGTGGCGCTGCCTCGCCCCTAAAAATCTCCGGTGGGGGCGTTCCTCCGTAGCATACGTTTCAAACGAACGCTGGACACTTTACCACAAGATCGGATAGTACCTTTCGCTTTTCCTTGATGGGAGAGGCGGAAGGTTTTTTTATGCCGGAAATCTGGCTGAGCCTTGCTGTCGTGTGCGCAGAGGCCAACCGCGATGTGGAGGGCAAAGAATCAACGTGCGAAGCTGTGTCGGGAGACAGCGCGTCGCCCTTATGGATGATCGAGGACACGGCGCCGCTTTTTTTCTATGTTTCGTGACTGCATGATGGAATCTGTCTCTCTATGTCGCCTATAATTTGTGTGAGCAGGATGTGTTTCCTGCCTATTTCTATTGTAATATGGCGTACGGGAGGATATGATATAATTGTGTTTGCGTTTACATGTGTGCACAGAATGCTGTAAATCATATTTTCAGATGAAAATCCATGCGCAATCTATTCGTACATAATGTAACCTTCATTTGTGTGGTGGTGATGGATTGATAGCGTGTTATTCATAGGATGATGATGGCACGTAGTATTGTTTCTAATTATCTATATGAATTTGTGCGGTCAGGATCATCTCTATTCGTGAGGATGTTCTCTATGACATGATGGCACAATTTAATTTGCGTATTGTTCTTTATCATGTGCATGCACTTTGATATAATGACAATGAGGATAGACAGGATGTGGGTGGCGTGGTAAGCTGATGATTATGTTTTCATATCGTCGTGCGTGGATTTGTGTGTGGATACTTGATGATGATATCTTCCTGATGTCACGAAGAAGCGTAAATCCATCCCTCCTTATGCTTGTGGAGGCAGGAAGAAGTGGAAAAATGGCGGAGAGGTCGAAAGCCGGGGGCGAAAGGCTGACCGAAACCTCGCGGAGGAGATTTCCGGCTTATTTTTGCGCCGATCATCCGAAAAGGGTAAGAAATGGACGAGTATTCAGACGGAAATTATTACACGGATCAGCCGCTACCGCAAGAAACGGTGCCGGAAAACGCGTTGACCGAAGAGGAATCAAAAAAGCGGGCCGCGATTTTGGAGGAGGTGCAGCAGGAGGTGGGGCGAATGCTGGGGAGCGTGTCGTGGACTCCGGGACTCGAGATGCCCAGTCTGGAGGATGTGAATAAGGCGCCGGAGAAGATCCTTGAGCTGTGGCGAATCTGCCGACGGACACAGTGGTCGCCGACGCGTAACCGCGATTTCTACAGCCAAGCCATCTACGCCTCCGATTGCGAAGACAACGTGTCGAGGATCGAGCTCTTTTTCGCTTACAACCCTGTTTACCAAGATATGAACCTGGCGCAGATGCGCAGCTATTTCACGCTACGGGCGGGGTGGCGCCGCGGCGAATACCCCCAGAATATTTCGATATCGTACGTCTATGTCTACGTCTACGAGCTGCTGATGCAGGTGGGTACATGGCTGCCGGACGATGGGCTGAAGAAGCTCGAACAGATCCGCGACAATTATGGCCCGTTGGACGCGAAACTGCTGCGGAATATGAAGGAATGGCTGAAGGATTACGTCACGTTTTACGGGATGATCGACATGGCGGAGACGTATTTCGCTGAGGAGCAAGCGGAGGACGTGGCGGTGGAAGTGCTGGAGAATCTGGATGACTCGGACGACGTGGAGCTGTTTGAGGCCGTGGCGCCGCTCTCGGCGTATCACATCAAGGACTCACGACTTTACAAGCGGCACGAGGAGCTGGTGACAACGATCGGGGGGCGCATTATCCGGAAGGCGGCGCCGATCCTCGAGGAGCGCTACGGGCAGTCGATCCGCCGTGTGCTGGTAGGCCTGCGGAAGTATCTGCCCAGGCCGATGTTCTACTCGGCTGTCTTCTATCGTCGCTACCCTTATCGCAAGCGCTATTATCCGTTCACGGAGAACCGCTATTTCACTTGCATCAAGGGATCATGGACGAAGGAGACGTTTTGCAACGCGCTGGATGGCGAGAGGCGAGGCGAGGTGCTCGGGCGGCTGATGCAAGAGATGGATCGGCAGCTGCGAGCAAGGATGAAGGGGGAGGGCAAGCTCACGAAGCGCATCAACGACCGGACGCTGGAGGCGGTGGTCGAAAGGGAGGTAGAGCGTTACTGGGCCGAACAGCAGGAGGCTGAGCGGCAGGCTAAGCTCGACGCCGTGAAGGTGGATCGTTCGCGGTTTGACCGGATACGCAGCGATGCCGACGTGGTCCGTGAGGCGCTGTTGACGGACGATGATCGTGCGGAGGTGGCTCCGCTGACGGTGACGCATACGCCGCCGCCTGAACCGGTCTCTCAGCCGTCGCCTGAACCGGAGCCTGCGGCAGTGTCTGCCTTTACCGATCAAGAGCGACGCTTCCTGCATCTGCTGATTGAGGGGGGCGACTGGGCGGGTTATCTGCGCGACATCCGTGTGCCTATGGGCGTGATGGTGGATGGGATTAACGAGAAAATGATGGAGGCGGTGCAGGACGTCGTCATCGCCGACCGTGGAAACGGGCCGGAGGTGATCGACGATTATCTGGACGACTTGGTTCGCAGGATATGAGAAGCCCGCACTTCTTACCTATTATATTACGAGGACAGGCAAGACGGCCCCGAAGGGCTGCTTGCTATGACCACGAGCACTTCTAACTCTAACTACTTACATGAATATGGATAACAAACCGACGAAGATTCCGCGGCGCATAGCGCAGACGGTTGTGAACTCACTCAAGGGAGGCGTGGTGCCTCGCGTGGGACTGCCCTACATCACGGTGGGGCGAAGGCAAGAGATCGAGGCGCTGCTCCGCGATGTAGATATTGTCAGCGAGGGCGGCGCAGCGTTCCGCTTCATCGCGGGGAACTATGGCAGCGGGAAGTCCTTCCTGCTGCAGACGATGCGCAACTATGTGATGGACCGAAATTTTGTGGTGATGGACGCCGACCTCTCGCCCGAGCGACGCCTTTATGGCAATCAGGGACAGGGCCTGGCGACGTATCGCGAACTGATCAAGAACCTCAGCATAAAGACGCAGCCCGAGGGTGGAGCGCTGGCCAATGTGCTCGATCGATGGATCAGCACGGTGCAGATGCAGACGGCTGAAACGGCAGGCTGCAGCACGGACAGCCCGGAGTTTGCGGAGCGTGTAGAGCAACAGATCTTCGCTGTGGTGCGCACGATGCACGACTTGGTGCACGGCTTCGACTTTGCCCGTCTGCTCAGCCTTTACTATCGTGCCTTTGCCGAGGGTGACGACGAGCTGAAGGGGAAGGTGCTGAACTGGTTCCGCGGCGAATACGCCAATAAGTCCGAGGCGCGCGCCGATCTGGGTGTGAACGTGGCCATCACGGACGACAACTGGTACGACTACCTCAAGCTCTTCGCCTTCTTCTTCCACAGCGCGGGTTACAGCGGCCTGATCATCCTCGTGGATGAGCTGGTGAACCTCTACAAGATCCCCAACAGCATAGCCCGCCAGTACAACTACGAGAAGCTGCTGGCTATGTACAACGATGCCCTGCAAGGCAAAGCGCGATACATCGGCACACTGATGAGTGGCACCCCGCAGAGCATCGCTGATCCTCGCCGCGGGCTATACAGTTACGAGGCGCTCCGGTCGCGTCTGCAAGAGGGCAAATTCACGCGTGAACAGGGCGTATCGGATCTCCTTGCGCCCGTCATCAAGCTGCGGCCACTGACGGCGGAAGAGATGACCGTGCTCACGGAGAAGATCGCCCTCATTCACGCCGGATTGTACGAGTATGAGCCGCGGCTCACGGACGACGATCTCGTGGCTTTCATTCGCACCGAATACGCCCGCATTGGCGCTGATACGCACATCACGCCCCGTGAAGTGATCCGCGACTTTATCGAGTTGCTCGACCTGCTCTTCACCCATGCCGACTTGACGCTGGACAGCCTCCTACAGTCCGAGACTTTCAACTATGCCAAACCCGAGCTGGAGGAGAAGGACATCGACGCCGAATTTGCCGAGTTTACCCTGTAACGTATGGACGTCTACGCTCGCTATTCCCCAGCCATTCGCGACTACATCTACCGTAGCGGCTGGGACACGCTCCGCGCCGTACAGTCGGCTGCCGGAGACGTCCTCTTTGGCACCGACGCCCACCTGTTGCTCTGCGCTTCCACCGCCTCCGGTAAGACGGAGGCAGCCCTCTTCCCCATCATCACGCTCATGCAAGAGCAGCCGCCGACCTCCATCGGCTGTCTTTACATCGCGCCGCTCAAGGCCCTCATCAACGACCAATTCTTGCGCCTCAACGACGTCTGTGCCGAATGCAACATCCCGGTCTGGCATTGGCACGGCGACGTCTCCGACAGAGAGAAGAAGCGACTCATGCGCCGCCCATCGGGTATCCTTCAGATTACGCCCGAATCGCTCGAGGCTATGCTTTTCAACCGTCACGCACACGTGGCCTCCCTCTTTGGCGATCTGCGCTTCATCGTCATCGATGAGATCCACGCCTTCCTACGTGGCGATCGTGGTGGGCAGGCACTCTGTCTCATCGAGCGACTCTCGCGTGCGGCTGGGGTCAACCCGCGGCGTGTCGGACTGTCGGCCACGGTGGGCGATCCCGATTCAGTCGGGGAGTTCCTTGCCGCAGGCACGAAACGGCGCACCATCATTCCCCGCATACAGAGCACGCCGATCAAGTGGCGCCTCTCCATGCAGCACTTCTTCAATAACGGTCCGCAGGCGACCGATACGGATCAGCCGACGGCCGATTCTGCGCCGAAGCCTGCGGTAGAAGTGTCGGACAGCACGGCTGACCTGCTCCCCGTTGACGAACAGCCCACGGACACAGCGCCCGTGGTGGCCGACCCCGGACTGGCCTACATCTTCGAGCATACGCGCGGTCGCAAGTGCCTCATCTTTTCCAACTCCCGCGAGGAGTGTGAGACGGTCACGGCCACACTGCGCCGCTATTGCGAGGCGCGCCACGAGCCTGATCGCTTCCTGATCCACCACGGCAACCTCTCTTATTCCATCCGTCGCCAGGCCGAAGAGCGCATGCGACAATCGGAGGCGGCGCTGACGGTCTGCACCACGTCTACGCTGGAGTTAGGCATTGACATCGGTCGGCTTGAACGCGCTTTCCAGATCGATGCCCCCGCCACCGTTTCCTCCTTCCTCCAGCGCATGGGGCGTACGGGTCGCAGGGGAGCACCGGCCGAAATGTGGTTCGTCATGCGGGAGAATCACACGGAGCCGCGCGCTCTGCTCCCGGAGACGATCCCCTGGGAGTTGCTCCAAGGCATTGCTGTTGTGCAGCTCTATCTGGAGGATCGGTGGGTCGAGGCGCCGCACAAACGCCGATTGCCCTACAGTCTGCTCTATCATCAGACGATGGCCACGCTGGCGTCTGGTGGCGAGATGTTGCCGCCCGAGCTGGCTGCGCGTGTCTTGACGCTGCCGCCCTTCCGCAATGTTTCGCAGGACGACTTCCGCACCCTGCTCCTCCACCTGCTCGAGATCGACCACATCCAGCGCACCGACCGCGGTGGACTCCTTATCGGTTTGGCTGGCGAGCGTGTCGTCAACGACTATAAGTTCTACGCCGTCTTTCGTGAGAATGAGGAATACACCGTCCGCTGCGATTCCGAAGAACTTGGCACCATCGTCAAGCCGCCGCCCGTGATGAGCAAGATCGCCATCGCGGGTCACGTCTGGGAGGTGGAGGAGGTGGACTATAAGCATCACGTCGTCTATTGCCATCGTGTCGGTGGCGTCGTTCACGCCTACTTTGGCGAGGAACCGGGCGACATCGACAACCGGGTGCTCGAGCGTATGCGCCTCCTGCTTCTCCAGACGGATAACTACGCTTACCTCCTGCCCAACGCTGTCGCTCGTTTGGCCGACACCCGTCGCCTGGCTGCCCGCGCTGGCCTTGGCCTCCGCCCGCTCGTCCCGCTCGGTGGCGATATGTACAGCCTCACCCCTTGGCTTGGCAGCTACGCCTTCCTGGCTCTCGAGCGCTTCCTCCGCCTGCGTTGTGCCACGCACCTTGGCCTGTCGAAAGACTTCGACTCCTTCCGGCCGTACTACATGCGCTTCACCATGCAAGTCCCCTCGGCGGACTTCTACCGTATCCTGCGCGAAGAGATCGCCCGTCCGCTCGACCCGATGGATCTCCTTTACCCCAACGAGATGCCCATCTTCGACAAGTACGACGAGACACTCCCCGCCTCGCTCACCCGCAAAGGCTTTGCCTACGGTGTCCTCGACGTCGACACCATGAAGCAATGGATCATGGCGCTACCTGATTAACGGCCAATGATCCCCCTGCTCACCCCACGGATAGGGGCGAAATACAAAGCGGGCAGACACATCGGTGTCCGCCCGCTTTCATTTTGGCGCCTTAGGGTCGCATGTGAAGCGTGATGCCTCTTATGCGTGCTCGCTCACTCCAAGGCCTGCTCTAAGACGGCCTTCACCTCGTCGGGGAAGATGCCGCCTTCGTGCACCTTGCGGCCGTCGATGTAGAACGTCGGCACGTAGTAGTAATCGTACTTGTCGGCCACCTCAGGCTGCTTCGACTCCTCGATCATTTCGATCTCGATGTCCTTATACCGATCCTGCTTTTTCAGCTCATCGATCGCCGCCCGCGCCTTATTGCAGAACGGGCAATTCTCCAGATAAAACAATGTGATACGTTTCATTTCTCTCTATGATTTGAATGATGATTGAATGATGTTTGAATAACTGCGGCCGCGGTCGTCCGCTTCGAGTCCGCCGACGCCGCCGAGGTGGCCGTCGCCGCGGGTGCGGCCACCGCTGGCGACGGGCGCAGGGCCGTGGTCGCCCGGGCCCCCGCCGGGGCTTCGGCCGCCCGGGTGCTGCTGAGGATCACCGGCGCCCCCCTGGACGGGCCCGCGGTGCTCGTCGACCGGGGCCTGATCCTGACCGGCGCCCAGGAGGGCGCCGTGTCCGACACCGCCTACTTCGACGGGGAGGGCCCCAACCGGACCGTCTCCGGCCAGTCCTACGCCGTGTCCTGGACCGGCGCCCCCTTCGCGTCGACCTCCGTGGCCACGCCCAACAGCCCGGCCGCCGTCCGCAACCGGGTGCTGCGCTCCGTCGACGGCGGCACCACCTGGGAGGAGATCACCGCCGCCGCCCCGCCGGACACGTCCCTGTCGGACCCCGAGGCGCTGTCGTCCGGCACCACCCTCTACCGGGTGGAGGCCTACAGCCCCGATGGTGCCCTCGCCGTCGGCCGGGCGACCTGCGCCGCCGACTCGCAGGCCATGTGGATCGGCGGCGGCGTCGACTACCGGGACACGGTCGGTCTGTTCGGCGCCCCCGACCACACGGTCAAGCCCGGCCTCGTCGAGCGCAGGGTCCTGTACTTCGCCGGCCGCCGCCTGGGCGTGGAGGTCTGCGGCCCCGCCCAGGAGAACCCCCTGTCGGCCTCCGCCCGCTTCCTCGACGAGGACTACCCGACCGTCGGCGTCGGCCTGGACCGCCTCGCCCGCTCGGCGGGCCCGGTGTGCTGGCGCGACCCCGTGGGCCGCCGCCTGTACGCGTCCCTGACCGGCGTGTCCATGGCCCGCTCCCACGCCGGCGGCGTGTGGGACATCGACCTGGACCTGAAGGAGGTCGAGCGTGACTGACACTGTGTTGACGGCCTCCCGCCAGGCCTGGTGGGAGATCACCCTCCTCGACTCCGCCGACCGAGTCATCGGCCCCCTGCGGGGCGTCACCGGCGGCACCATCACCCTGTCGGCCAACACCCGCCTGCGGGCGTCCGGCTCCCTGACCATCCAGGACACCGGCCAGGACGTGAACTGGCTCACCGACCGCGTCCGTGTCGTCTATCGGGCCCGCGACCGCCGCGCTCGGTCGATGACCTGGCCGGTCGGTGTGTTCCTCATGTCCGCGCCCACCGCCGCCCACACATCCGCCGGCACCTCCCGCGACGTCGACCTGTCCAGCAGACTCGCCGTCCTCGACGAGGACTGCCTCGAGGCCTCCACGACCCTGCCCGCCGGCCGCCGCGTCACCGACGCCGTCGAGGCCCTGATCGCCTCCACCGGCGAGGACGGGGTCTCCATCACCCCCTCGGACCGGACCCTGGCCTCCGCCATGGTGTGGGAGGCCGGCACCCCCGTCCTGACCGTCATCAACGACCTGCTCGACTCGGCCAACTACTTCTCCCTGCACCCCGACGGCGACGGCGTCCTCACCGCCGCCCCCTACGTGCGGCCCGCCGCCCGCCCCGTCGCCTGGGCGTTCACCGCCGGCGAGGCCGCCATCCACAGCGCCGACTGGTCCCGCGACCAGGACACCGCCGCCGTCCCCAACCGGGTCGTCCTCGTCGGCCAGGGTAATGGCGACACCCCCGCCCTGGTCGCCACCGCCGAGAACACCGACCCCGCCAGCCCCTTCAGCCGCGAGGCCCGCGGCAGGTGGATCACCCACACCGAGACCGGCGTCGAGGCGTCCACCCAGGCCGTCCTCGACGGCCTCGCCCGCCGCCGCCTCATCGACCTGTCCACACCCACCGCCACCATCCAGGCCGCCCACCTGCCCCTCCCACTGGCCCCCAACGACCGCGTCACCTGGGACACCGCGGGCCACGCCGCCACCGCCACCATCCAGGAGATCAAGGCGGACCTGACCGCCACATCCCTGTGCACCACCAAGCTCAGGGAGGTGATCGACCTGTGAGCCTGGCCTACCTCGTGCGCGTCGTCACCGACCTGCGCACCCGCGTCGACGCCCTGCCCTCCCTCAGGTGGGCGACCGTCACCGCCACCGCCCCCACCCCCTCCATCGTCCTGGACGGGGAGACCGACCCCCTGACCCGCGCCGTCGAGACCCTCACCCACCTCGCCGCCGGCCAGCGCTGCCTCGCCCTGCTGTGGAACCGCCGCGCCATCATCCTGGGCGTCCCCGGCGGCGACCCCGCCGGCGTCATCCAGGCCACCCTCGCTGAGCAGGCGCCCCCCGGCTGGCTCCTGTGCGACGGCGCCACCCTCCCCAAGGCCGCCTACCCTCGCCTCGTCACGGCCCTGGGCCCCAAGTACGCCGGCGCCGGCGACTCCTTCACCCTCCCCGACCTGCGGGGCCGCACCCTCATCGGCGCCGGCCCCGGCTACCCGCTGGGCTCCATCGGCGGCGAGGCCGCCCACCTCCTCTCCGCCGCCGAGATGCCCGCCCACACCCACAGGCTCTCGGTGAATGGCGTCGCCCACGCATACGGGTGGGGCGCCACGGGCAACGTGGCCACCGACGCCACCGCCTGGACCGGCTCATCCACCGGGAACCGCCTCTACACCTGGCAGGGCGCCTGGAACAGCACAGTCGGCGCCGGCGGCAGCAAGCCGCACAACAACATGCCCCCCTACACCGCCATCAACTGGATCGTCCGCTACTGAGGAGACGCGCACCATGACCACCGCACCCGCATCCACCCAGATCATCGCGGCCCTCGCCGACACCGACCTCAAGGACCGGTTCAAGGCCATCGCGCCCCTGTGCGGCTGGACCGGCGCTGAGGTCGAGGCCGCCTGGGAGCGCATCGTCGTCACCGCCGTCGACGACGCCGGCGACGCCACCGTCGCCGGCGTCCACGCCTACGCCAAGGCCCTCTACGACCAGGCCCGCGCGGCCGTGCCCGCGGCCCCCGGTGCGGACACCACCAAGGTCACCGACGAGCACATCCGCCACGCCCTCACCGCCCTCAAGGCTGCCCCCGCCGCCTGACCGCCCCCGGACCCGCGATAAGGAAAAGAGCAAACATGAACACAGTCGCAGAGGCAGCGGCGGCCAGAGCCGCCTACTGGGTCATGGCCGGCCCTGGCAAGCCGTCAGGAGGCGGCTACTCGGTCGGCTACTCCCAGCCGGACAGAGAGCAGATCCGGGACTTCATGTATGTGGATACCCCCTACCTGACCTGCAACGTCAATGCGGACTGCTCGTCCCTTGTGGCGGCGGCCTGCTGCCTGGGCCTGGCGGCCGCCTACCCGGTGCTGCGCAACCCGCGCCACCCGGTCCTGCTGCCCGCCTCCTCCTGGACAGGGTCGCTGCGTGGAGACCTGGAGGCCCGTGGCTGGCGGGAGGTGCCCTGGCCCGACGACGCCTCCACCCCCGCCGGTGGTTTCCGTCGCGGCGACGTCATCCTGTCCGCCGCGAACGAGGGCGGTGTCGGACACGTCGTCCTCGTCGTCGACGACGACCCGACCAACCCGACCCTCGCCGAGGCGTGGATCGCCGAGGATGGCAGCATCGACGGGTACGCAGGCGACCAGACCGGAGGGGAGACCCGGATGGAGTCGTATGCGATGCATCCCTACACCGCACGGGCGGCGTGGACCAGCACCCACCGATTCGATCCGACGCTGTTCTCCTCCCAGCATCCCGACGTCGCCAACTCGCCGTCGGACGTCCCGGCCTCCAACATCGCTCCCACCCCCGCCCCGGCGCCGGCGGTGCCGAGCAAGGCCGGCCCGTTGCTGGGCGTCGACGTCTCCAACTACCAGGCGACCATGGACATGGCCGCCGTCAACCCCGACTTCGTCATCACCCTGGTCACCCAGGACACGGGGCGCTACGCGTTCACCAACCGGCACCACCAGGCGCAGCTGGATACGGCCGTGGCGCAAGGGCGACCCGTCGGCGTCTACCACTACGTCGGGGGCGGGGACGGCGGGACCGCCGCCGACGCGGCCGCCGAGGCCGACCGGTTCCTCGCGGCCGTGCGCGCCACCGGCCACTTCAACCGGGTCATGTGGTGCATCGACTGGGAGGCCGACGACAACTCCGCCTGGGGCAACCTGGCGTACCTGTCGATCATCATCGACCGAGTGCAGGCGGCCACCGGCAGGCCCGTCATGCTCTACGCCGCCTCGGCCTCCTACCCGCACGGCGTCGCCGACGCCTACGGGTGCGGCAAGTGGATCGCCCAGTACGCCGACAACGAGCCGACCGGCTGGGACCACGCCCCCTGGTCGGACGGCACCTGGACCGCGACCATGCACCAGTACACCGGGCACGGCCGGGTGCCCGGGTACGGGGACGACCTGGACCTGGACATCTTCTACGGGTCGGCCGACGACTTCCGCGCCTACGCCATCGACTCGACCGCCCCGATCACGGCCCCCCGGCCGGCGTCCGCGGCCACCGCGCCCGCGCGGGCCGCCGACGGGCAGGACCTCCTCGCCGTCGACGGCGAGTGGGGGCCCCGCACCGTCGCTCGCTTCCAGCAGGTCATGGGCACGCCGATCGACGGCGTCCTCGACGACGACGGCAGCGTCTGCATCGAGGCGTTCCAGCGGTTCCTCAACGGCGCCGTCGGCGCCGGCCACCTGACCAACCTCATCGGCGCCCCCGCCCTCGCCGTCGACGGCATCGACGGACCCGCTACCTGGAAGACCTTCCAGTTCCTCGTATGGGCCTGGCACAAGGAGTACGTGCCCGGCGGCTGGTCGTGGGGCGACTGGATCGACGGCGTCGACGGCCCCGCCACCGTGGCCGCCCTCCAGCGGGCTCTCAACGCCTCCACCGCTGGCACCGGCCGCCTGTGGTAGTTGGCCGCTCATCCCTATTCACCCACTCCGAAAGGAACCACTATGACTACTCTCGCTACCGCTCCGGCGGTCCTGGCGCTGGTGACCCTCGCCAAGGACCAGGGGATGCCCAAGCGGCTCGCCGCGCCCCTGGCCGTGGTCCTGGGCGTGATCCTGGCCGTCGCCGACCACGCCCTGGGCGGGACCGGGACCTACGCCGCCGTCGCCGACGGCCTCCTGCTCGGCCTGGGCGCCGCCGGCCTCTACGACGCCGCCCGCCTCGCCGGCGGCCACGAGCCCGCCACGGTCACCGCCGCCGGACGCCACGAGGCGACCGGCGCATGACCCCGGCGCCCGCGAGCGCGCCGATCATCGAGATCCTCACCTCCCAGGAGGTCGCCGGCGGGGTCCTCGTCCCAGGTTCCTAGTGGGACGGACTGCTGGGCCATGGGTTCTCC
>ERZ773009.520-NODE-520-length-28253-cov-14.432761_pt1 | contig 28253 bp, 17 predicted proteins | sample MGYA00580663_ERZ773009 | MGnify/ENA primary metagenome ERZ773009 (study PRJEB29015, sample SAMEA2737969) | human oral metagenome | biome: human oral; feature: human-associated habitat; material: dental | place: China | collected 2026 ... | reverse complement strand
ATCAACGAAAAACCCACCTCAAAACCCAGACCCCACCAAACTGTCACGAGTCAGGTCGCCTGGTCGAAGATCTCCCACACAGGATCCCAGTAGATGCGCTCGTAGCGATTCACGACGATGAGGAAGAGGTTGGCTTTGCTGCCGAATGCGGCATAGAGGCTGGGCGGCCTGATGCCCATGGCCTCGCACAGCATGTTGACCGATGTTGCCTCGTACCCGTGCTCCCAGAACAGTCCCGTTGCGGCCTGGAGTGCAGCCTCCTCGTCGAAGGACCTCCGTCGGCCCCGTGGAGCCGGTGACTGGCTCTGCCTCGACATCTTATCTCCCCGTTGAGGTTGTCATGCGACGTTTGTCATGATTGCTGTCGTCGCCTCAGGCTGCTAGTGTGCTTGCTGTAGCGATCACTACAGAAAGCTGTGCCGGAGGAGGGCTCATGTCTGAAGAGACGACGTATGTCGAAGAGTACAACGCAGTGGTCGAGGCGCTGAACAAGTACAACGAGGGCGGAGCGAAGGCCGATAGTGCCATCATGAGTCAGGGCTTCCACCCAGAGGCGGTAGTTTATGCTGCGGGCGAGACTGCAGTCAGCGGCGGTACGGCCAAGGAGGCGCTGTTCGATGTCATCGACACCTCCTTCTCTCCGTCCAACTCCCGACCTGCCATTGTCTTCGTGGATATCGTCGGCGATGCCGCAAGTGCTCGGGTGGATACGGACAATTTCGATGGACATCGATTCACGGATTATTTTCACCTGCTCAAGGTGGCGGGTGAGTGGAAGATTATCGCGAAGACCTTCTACACCCACCCCGATCCCATGAATTCCTGACTCAATTCGGCCCGCATTCCGGCCGGTGTTCATCGCGATTCGACGCATCGCGATGAACACCGGCCGGAATGCTGCGTCATGAGGCTCTCCTGTCAGAGCCCTTCGTGCGCGGCGAGGATGACCGGTCGATGGTGATTGCGGGGTCGAGGGTGACGCCCGACGTCTTGAGGCAAGTGCCCGAGCAGGGCGTTGGCCCGTTCGGCGGGTGCTCGCTCCCAGGGGTGATCGGCTGGATGCGCCAAGCGGGCGCCGAGGTCGGGGCGGGGTTCTTGGTCGGGACCTTCGGCGTGGACGGCGTCTTCTGGGCTTGTGCCGTGCTTGAGCTCGGGACTGGTTGTCGGGCTGCCAGCGCTCCAGACTGTGCTCGGTGGTCACCGGACACGCCGGTAACGAGAACGTCACCAAGCTCACCCGCGCCCAGAAGAGGGCTCGCACGGCTGGGCGACCGCCCTGCGACGGCGAAGCACTCCGGCGAAATGTAGCCAACTCGGTCAGAGGGTCCGACCGTAGAACTCGGTCAGCTTGTGGACAGCGGCACTCACGTACTCATCGACCCAGTAAGTCTCGATGCGCTGGACACCGTCGATGAGATCGATCCGGTCGACTGCATCCCCACGTCATCAGATCCAGCAGACTACTGGACGGGACAGGCGTCCCCGCCCAGGACGTTGACACAGGGGGACGCAGGCGAAGGAGTCGACCTCGTGCTTCAGTCGCCGCCAGTCGGCCGTACAACGATAGAGGACACTGAGATGTTCTCCGGCTCTCCGATGGCGTACACGATAGCTCGCGCCATCTCCTCCGGCGAGAGCATGATGGCACCCTCCCCGTAGGCCTGCATCACGTTCTCCCGCATTGCGGGGTCGGTGACGGTGTATTTGAGATCGGAGTCGATCATCCCCGGAGCCATCTCGGTCACCCGGACTCGAGAACCCGCCATCGCCTCCTCGGCGACCAATGACTCGGTGAGCATACGGACGGCGTGCTTGGTCATGGAGTAGACAGCGGCGATCGCTCCGGTTGATGCGTGCGCAGCGGTGGATGAGACGTTGATGATGTGCCCGGCATTCTGCTCGCGCATATGGGGAAGCGCCGCGCCGATGCCGTAGAGCACGCCCTTGATATTAGTGTCGATAAGAGCATCCCACTCATCGGTGTCATTCTGCACGAACAACGAGGCCGGCATGATCGCCGCATTGTTCACCCACACGTCGATCCCTCCGAAACCGTCAATAGCGTTCCGGGCCAACTCGGCGACATGCTCCTTCCTGCGAACATCGACGCGCTGGATAAGAGCCTCACCGCCGACCTCGCCGATGGCGCGCGCGAGGTCGACGAGCTTGTCCTCGCGGCGGGCACCGAGCACCAAGCGCGCGCCCCGCTGCGCGAGTTGGAGCGCGAGAGCCGCTCCCAGCCCGCTCGACGCGCCGGTGATGACGACGACCTTCCCGGCGATGTTGTCGGCTCCGCCTGCGTTCTTGTCAATGCTGCTGTTACTCATCGTGCACTCCCTTGCACAATCGAATTCAGTTCTTGATGACGAGAACAGTCCGGCCGGGCTCTGGGCCGGACTGTCCGCCAATCTTCCGTCAACACAACCATAGCTCTCTTAAAACAAAGTCATTTTGTGGGGTGGTGGGGGATGGTGTGTGTTCGGGTGAAGGTCTTGAGTGCGTTGCGGGTGTCGGCGTGGGTGGCGCGCTGGGGTTGGAGGCGGAGTCTTTGGTTTCCTTCCACACATGCTCAGTGGGGCTCGGGTCGGGGTTGTGGGGCGGGATGTTGATGAGGTGGTTTCTTCCTCCGGGTTCCGGTTCTCCTTCAGCTGCTGCCTCAGTTCTGCGGATGTGCGCCAGGCGGCGCCCGCCCGCGCAACCATGATCTTCTCCTTCTCGGGATGAGCGAGGGCCAGGTCGATCAGAGCCTGAGTGGCGTTAGGGCCATCTTGCCGGTCCGGGGCCATCAAGTCCACGTCCCCGGTGCTCTGATGGAGGAACCCGGCAGAGGACCGGGGCCTGCCGCTGACGGTCGACACCCGGCCTGGTTCCGTGCCCCGGAAGTGCCGGGCGCGGCGAATGACGGCCTCGCGCTCGATCCTGACCTCCGTTGGCCGTCACCACCAGAGTCTCCTTCCCCTTTTCCCCTTCCCCGACCAGTCCCGGGCGATCCGGGTGCGGATGGCCCTATGCGCTTGGCAACCCCCTTCTGGGCGGGACGAGGTCGATCCACGCCCTCTGGGCGATGGAAGGACGACCCCGCCATATGCAGCACGAAACGATACGAGCCCTCAGAATCATACGTAACGGCGACCACTGCCGCATCCACGTGTCTCGACAACAAGATGATCGCCTCGACCTTGCGCTTCATCAGCTTATACGAGGCCTCCACCTTATAACCCTGAAGAGCATCCCACTCATCGCCCGACACCACGACCGCATCCATAACCCCGATCCATATAACACTCACCACACAAAATCTAGCACGCGCACCGACGGCCGCAAGCCTGGCGGTGTTGAATCAGGAAATGATTCGAATAGTCGGGCTGTCGATCTAGTCGCCCCCCGCAAAGGCTCCTGGTGAGAAAATCTCGGTGTTTCTTTCAGTTGTTCTCGACGCCGTTGGGGAACCAGGTGCCGGGGCTGTTCTCGCCCGGTTGATCAGGACGGCATGTGGTACACCCTCTGGTTTGGGGCCATAACGCTTCTTGATGAACTCGGTGCTCTGCTTGTCGTACTCCAGCTGTGCCAGGTAGTAGTCGGGGAAGTCGGTGCGCCGATCGATGACGTCGCCGCGCGCCCGGGCGACTGTCCCGGCCGCGGGCGTGCCGGGGCACCCCATGAGAGCCGCATCGTCCTGGATCAAGGACGCAATGACAGGGATATGATCGGCGGAGACCACCCCCTCACGGGCCATGGCCTCCACGCAGTCGGGCAGATCCAAGGGCAGCCGCCCCGCCTCGTGCAACGGACCGCCCAGCAGATCGGCGGTCGAGAAAACGGCGAGATCCTGGTGAAAGCAGGACCAGCCGTTGCAGGCCAGAAGGAAGCCCCAGTAGGACTCGCAGGCGAAACCCCGACACCGCCTCCGCCGCCTCGACCTCCTCGATAGTGGCCCGCCGGTTGGGCAGGGCCTAATCCCACAGGCCCTTCCAGCCGGCCACCATCCGATAATAATTGACCTTCAACCCCAGCCCAATGCAATCAAGCCGGCCGACAGACCGACCGCCCGACGGAACTCGATACTTACAGGCCTCTTATGCGCGTCGCTCTCGCTCATGGCATGTAAGACCCATCTCCCTCGTCAAGCAAAAATACGGCAGGCCCGCATCCTATAGGATATCGGTTATTCTGGCCCGCCAGACTGCTGTTGACCCGCCTCGATCCCGGCACACACTTGTACGGATCCGGCGAACCAGCCCATGTCGTATCCGGCACATGCACAGCCACAGTCCCTGAATCCGAGTAAAGCTCAGAATGAATTCGTCTCTCGCGCCGAGCAGCTCAGTTCCACAAGGTCAGAAAGCCTTCCTTTTGTGGAGACTCGCCCGCTAGAGGACAACGCACCTGCCTCACGCGCCTCGCTCATCCGCGGACATATGCGCGGAAGTCCTCGAACTCGACAGCAGTCGGATTCTTCGTCAGCGGCAACACATTGAAGATGACCGGCCCGCTAAGAAGATCGCCCCCACCACCGCCGGACTCTCCGCCCCCCGCGGCTTTCGGTGAGTTCGCCGCCTGTGCGTGCGTGGCAGCCGGCCGCACGAGCCCGGCCCACACCCGCCGCCACCAACTCGCCCCCCATCCCACCATCCGAACCCCCACCCCACACCGCGCAGACCCGCGAGATCGACATTCCCGCACGAAACCAACGGCGACACCACCAACCTCGCACCAAAACGCCAACCTCAACGCGGCTCCGCTGAAAGAATTAACGCGTCCAGTCCGATGCCGCCTCGAGCGCGGCGGTCAGAGCCGGCAGGACGCCGCGGGCGCTCAGCTTGCGCTTCTTGGCACTCAGCCGCCGCAGCGCTTTCTTGCACAAATCCTCGGTGGAGGTCCACTCCGGCTCCCTCGCGCGGACGTCGGCCATGAGTGCGGTCAGCTCACGCGGATGAATCTCCTCGATGGAATCCACATGATCCAGAGCGCCCCTCCGGTAGGACAACGGAACCAGCGAGGCGTCCCGGTTGCGCCACACGAAGTCGTGCTCGTCAATGTAGGCGAAGGCCTCACCCAGAGCCTCGCGGACCCTGGCCTCCCGCTGTCTGGTGGTCCGCGACAATCCGAAGGCCCGACAAATCCGCACAATGAGCCGATGCCGAGAAATCGGCGACTCGATATCGCAAATGGCGCGCGCCACCTCCACCACCTGGGCCTTGGCCTGCGAGTCGGTGGCGGCCCGATCGAGCACATCGAGCGGGCGCACACCTTCGGGATGCCACTGACGGTAGTCGGTCGGGGCGAGAAGCGCGGGCGCTCCCGCAAGCGCGGCGGACTCGTCGTCGGACGCGCTCGTATCCGGCAAACCGGCCTCCGCCTCTGAGGCCGCCCCTTCCGGGGTCGCCTCCTCCGGCGTCGTCTCCTCCGACTCCATCTCCGCCGCCGCTTCCGGGGTCGGAGCCTCCGGCTCGTAGCGCCCGCCGGCGGCCTCCACGAGTCGAGCGGTGACGCCGCGCTCGTCGGCAACCCACTCGGGCATCCATACCCGCTCGACCCGCGCCCACCCCATGTTCCGCAGAACGTCGACGGGCAACAGGTCGCGGTCGGACGCGCTCCCCCGCTCATTCCACGCGGACCCGTCGAGCAGGACGGCGACCCGGGGGACATCGGCCCGCCCGGGCAGACCGAGCACGAGGTCGACCTCGAAGGACGAGTGCCCCACACCGACATTGACCTCCAGACCCGCGTCCTGCAGCCGCTCGGCGATCTCATTGCGATGGAGGTCGACGGCGCTGCTGTAGGCGGGCAGTGCCCGCGGCGCTCCTCCGTCGCGCGCCTGCTCCAGGTAGGCGCGCAGGTCCTTCAGACCCCGATGGGTCGAGCGCTCGGCGTGCAGGTCCTCGGGGTCGAAGCTGGAGAAGACGACAACCTGACGGCGGGCCCGAGTGATGGCGACATTGAGACGCCGCTGACCGCCGGCATGGCTGAGAGAACCGAAATTGAGCGGCAGGTCGCCGCGCTCATTGGAGGAGAAGGTGACCGACATCAGGATGACGTCCCGTTCCTCGCCCTGCACATTCTCCAGATTGCGCACGAGCAGGCCGTCGGGGGCGTCCAACGCCTCGACGACGCGCTCGGACCCGGTCCTGCGCAGCTCGGATTCGATGAGATCCCGTTGGCGGGAGTTGAAGGTGATGACCCCGAGCGACGGGATGCCGTCCGGACGGGCCTCGAAGCGCCGGATGACCTCGTCGACCACCTGACGGGCCTCAACCGGGTTCGTGTTGGGCACGATCCCCGGATGCCTGGTACGCGCCTGCGGACGATAGTAGGTCCCGCCGACGCGCCGCAGCGAAAGACCATAGCCCTCGGGCCCGTCGTCGGGCCGGACGGCCATGGCCTGCGGGCTCGGGAAAGACAGCAGGGCGCCGTCGTAGTAGTGACGGTTGGAGAAGGCGATGAGGGACTCGTCCCGACTGCGGTAGTGCCAGGTCAAGCAACGCCGCTCCACACCTGCGGCCACGCACCGGTCGAGGATCGACTCGCCCTCGCCGTCGCCGACACCCTCGAGATCCCCGCCGGCCGTCGCGCCGACGCCGGGCGGAACGGCCGGCGGCATCTGCTTGGGGTCGCCGACGACAACCGTCGAACGGCCCCGCCCCATGGCCCCCACTGCTCCGGCAACAGTGATCTGGGACGCCTCATCGAACACGACGATATCGACGTAACGGCGGTGCGGCGGGAAGAATCGCGCCACCGAATCCGGAGAGACCAGCAGGCAGGGGGTCAGAGCCGTCACCAGATCCCCGTAGGAGTCCATGAGCTCACGGATCGACGTCCCCTTGCGGCGGTCGATCTCGCGACGAAGCCGATCGGCGCGCGGGCCGGCCTCGCGCAGCACCGCCTGACGGCGGGCGAGGACGACGTCGAACAGCTCGGGCGTCAGAGCACCGCGCAGCCGCTCCTGAGTGCGCCGATACTCCTCGAGGAGCCGAATGTGGTCGACCGGGTCGAAAGAGTCCAGACCGGTGGCGCGCTCGCGCGCCTCGAAGGCCGCTCGCGCCTGCGCGAGGTCCGGCTCCCGACCATCGCGCGCCTTGATGAGCGCCTGGCGCGCCTCGTAGTAGGAACAGGAGGACGCGCCCGCCTCCCCCGGAACGTGCAGGGCCTCACGGTAGGCGACGAGGCGCTCGCGAATCTCGGCGAGTCGCCGGCGCAGCGCGTCCGGCTGTGCAGTGCTATCGCCACCACCACCGTCGTCGCCGTCATCGCCGTCATGACCGTCATCGCCGGGCGCCGGCGCCGTCAGCTTGAGCGCCCGGTGCAGGGTTCTGCGAACCTCGGCCGGTTTCATCCCGTTGTCGTGAAGGTTGAGCAGCAGGTCCCCGATGCCGGCCTCCTCGCACAGGCGACGGGCGACGACGTCGAGCGCGGAGGTCTTCTCCGCCACGAACATGACGGTCCGCCCACTCGCCAGAGCTCGGAAGATCAGGTTGGCGACGGTCTGGGACTTGCCGGTCCCGGGCGGCCCCTGGACGACGAGGCTGCGTCCGGCCACGGCCTCGGCGACGACCCGGGCCTGGGGGGAATCGGCGACCAGCGGCAGGCTCTCGACCACCTCGTCGAGGTCGTCGAGGTCCGGCGGGGCGGGCGCGTCTGCCGTGCTCGCCCCGGCCGGCCCTGCCCCGGTGTCTGCCGTGCTCGCCCCGGCCGGCCCGCCGGTCTCCAGGAGGCGGCCGACCAGCGGGTTGGCGGTGATGGTCGGCCAGTCCTCGGCCAGGTCCCGCCACATGCGGTAGGTGGAGAAATGGAACAGGCCCAGGTGGACCGTGGGTTCGACGGCGGGCTCGACAACGGCGGCCCGTTCCTCGCGCCTCAGCCGGGAGCGCACGCGCTCCAGCGTGGCCTCGATATCGATGCCGTGGGCGTCGTGCACGGGTTCGCTCAGCTCGACCAGGTCGATACCGGTGTCGGCCTCGAAGCGGGCCAGCAGGGAGAAGTTCGGGGTGGAGGCGCCGGCCTCGTCCAGGGCGATTCCGTAGGTCTCGTCCTCTCGTATCAGGTTGACGGGGACGAGGACGAGTGGGGAGTGCAGACGGCGCCCGTTGGTGCGCCACACGAGAGTGCCGACGACCAGGTAGAGGTTGTTCGCCCCGGTCTCCTCCAGGGCGGTGCGGGCGGCGGCGTCCAAGGACTGGAGGCGCCGCGTGTACTCCTGGCCGGTGAGGTCGGCTCGCACCGATCGCCGCTCGGTGAGCAGCACGGCCTGTTCATCAAGATCCGCGGGCGTGCTGCCGGCGCCGTGCGGGGAGGGGCGCAGCCTCACGAGGTCGCGGGCGTTGATGTGGTCCTCGAGCCGGCCGATGAGTGCGGGCGGCACGCACAGCCCGACGGCATGGCGGGAGGAGCGGTCGATCAACGGATTGCGCAGGGACAGGTCGAGCAGGCTCTTCTTCCACTCCTCGACACCGGGCGGGGCCGGAACGCCGGCGCCGGCGGCGGGCCCCTCGGGCGGGCCCGCCTCGTCGGCAGCGGGCGGGCCCGCCTCGAGTGTGCCGGGTATGTCCGACTCGGGAGTCCCAGCCTCATCGGCTGCGTCGTCCGCGGATTCCGGGCACGACCCGTCAGCAGCGCGTGGGGCATCGGTATCCGGCGTCGAGGGGGTGGGCGAGGACCCGGGCGGCACGGCGAGCTCGACGACGACGTCATCCTCATCGCGTTCCAGAAGCGGCTGCGGGCGCACGCCGGCGGCCCGGGCTGCCCCGACCGGGACAGCCATGACGAGGTCGGACAGGGCGTCGAGGGCGAGGTCGCGCGCCTCGCCCGTGAGCTCATGGAGGACGGCGGCCGGGGTGCGTACGGCGAGTGCGGGGTCGATCAGGCCCATGGTGCCGCCTCGAACAAGATCGGCGGCCTCTCGCGGCGAGGCCGGGTCGATGGCGCTGCCCCCGCGACGCCGGTAGCCCAGGAGGACGGTCTCGGAGGCGAGCAGGAGGGTGGGGGCGACGGCGACGCGCTCCAGGACGGCTGCGAGCATGACGGCGATGTCGAGGGCGGTGCCGGTGCGCGCATCGAGGAGGCTCCCGGCGGTGCGAATCGGGTGCGGTGCTGCGCGCCACGGTTGCCCGGCGGGATCGACGGCAAGACGGCGCCGACGCAGGATAGTGCACGCCGCCGCGGCGAGGGCGTCCGACCGCTCGGCGCCGGCGGACGCGAGTGCGTCGTCGGAGGGTGCTCGGCCGTCCGCGGAGGCAAGCCCGAGCGCCTGGTCGGCAATGGCCCCGATAGCGGGCTGGTCGGGCTGGATGAAGGTCGCCAGCGCCGCGCCGGCCCGGCGACCGCCGCCGATCAGCTGCCACTGCCGCGGGGGCAGCACGGCGACTCCGGGGATCCGATGGGCCGAGCTCATACCGCTCGCGCGCAGCTCGACCCGCACGTGAGCGGGACCGGCCTGCTCGACCTGGAGCAGGTTGGCGCGATCAAGGGCGAGAGCGCGGGTGGCTCTCGACTCCGGGCGGGCGGTGTCCCAGGTCAGGTGCCGGGGCTCGGTGACGCGGCGCCCACCGCCGTCCTCAATGACGCCGACCGCCACCTCGATGGTATCGGGCAGGGCGACGATGTCGGGCGGGACCGTTCCGCCATCGGCGGGCTCGGGGCGCCGCAGACGAACCGAGACGGTGGGAGCGGTGCCCGCGACAGCGTCGGCGTAGCTGATGACCTCGGTGCACTGGGCGTCGACAATGACGGCGTCGAGCGGGTCGCGGGCCGGCGAGCCGCCGAACGATCCGCGTGTGCCGCGGGTGGAGCCGCCGGCGGCACTGGCGCGGATACCGACGCCGCCGGCGCGGCCCCACCCGCGTGATGTGCCGCCGGGCGTGCCATCGTCGATGGCGGCGATGAGGGCCCGCAGCTCGTCGCGACCCGCGTCGGCGCCCGCGAGTCGGAGGGCCTCACTGGCGGCGACGAGGGCGGCCAGCGTCCGGTCGGCGTCGAAGGGGCGGCCGTGGACGGCGTCGTTGCGGAAGCGGCGGACCTCGTGCAGCTTGCTGCCCAGGCCCGGGGGCAGGGGCATGAGGTAGCGCCCGTCGCTGCCGCGGAAGGTGAGGATGCGGATCTGGGTGGACAGGTCCGCGAGGTCGGGGACGACTGGGGTCGCGCCCCGAGACGGCCGACCGTGCGAGGAGGAGTCGGTTGAGGAGGAGCCGGCGAGAAGGGAGTTCAGGCGTGCCGGTGGGCACCGGTCGCCGAGGAGCGCACGGACATAGGGCTCCAGGTGGGTCGGCAGGACGACGAGGAGTCCTCGCAGGACGAGGTCGCGATTGTCAAGCTTCATGGGCGGGAGTCGGGTGTGTGATGACGGGATTCAGCGGGATTGGTGAGATGAGGGGTGCGGTCGGGTCAGCCGGCGGGTCGAGGGTGGACGGGACAACCGGGCGAGCCGGGCAGGCGAGCCGACCGCGTGGGCGATCGACAAGTCGGCCTGGCATGCCGGTACTCACAGGGTACCGCATGGAATGCAGTGCTTTAACCATAAGGTTGCGTGAGGCGGTTGGGCAGTGGGGTCGGGAGCGCCCAGGGCGAGGGACGGAGGGCCCAGCCGTTCTGCACATATATTTACCCGCAGAGGGTCTTGCGCGAGTGGGTCGCGATCGACTAGCCTGGGAGCACGTTATACATATAGTGATACGCGACCGCAGGAGGAGACGGAACGTGGACGAGTCCTCAACGAGTGCCAAGCTCGAAGCCCTGGAGAGACTGAAGTCGTATGTCACTAATAAGAACATAGAACTCGGAGTGGATACGGATTATTCCTGCGCCACCCCTCTTGGCAGTACCTATGGTGCCAAGATCAACGACCCCGACACGTGGAGCGGGCCCTTGGCCGACGAAGCCGCTTCCGAGACGACGACGGACGTGGAGGCTCTTGTCTCCGCCTTCGCCGCCCTGTCCGATGCGATCGATGAGGCGATCCGGAGCGAGCAGAATCGGATCGCATGGTCCGACGTCGGCACATCAGGCGCCACAATAGGCGCCACAGTAGGTACCGCGGTCGGGCCTCAAATGGGAGCGTATTGGCAGGGATGATTGTGGCGAGACGATCGAACATGGAGTAACAGAGGAGTTTTGGTCACTCATGACGAAGAAAGTATACCTGAACCCTGACCGCCTCGACACGGCCATCAATTCGTTGACATATCTGGCCGATGATGCGGAGACGGCTAAAACGAACATCGACAACCAGTTCTCCGCGGAGGGGGATCCGATGGACCCCTCCACCGATCTCTTCACCATCGGAAACTCCATTGAGACGGTACGCGGCCTCGTCTCGACGCTCACCAGCTTCAAACAGGCCATCCTGGACGCCAATAACTCGGGCGTGGGATCGATGGACGCCGGCGGCGGTATCACCATCGAGTTGTCCGACAACGCGAGCGTGAACTCTCCGGAACAAGTGAACGCGTGCATTCGTGCGGCTGCGGACGCCACAGACCTCGCCGCCATCCAAGCGGGAAAGAACCCGAAGAGCAAACGGTCCTATGAAGAGATCATGGAATCGCTCCGGGCCAACCAGGATGACGCCGCCTACGCGGACGGCATCATCGACTCCATCGGCCTCGACGCCCTCACCGCCTTTCCACTCCGCAACTCCGAGCACTCCAGCGAGATAGCCGAGATATTGGGCAAGCTGTTGGCAACGGCCTCCACTGCGTGGTCGGAAGACCGATCCAACGAAGTTGCCGAGGCAATGGTGGAGTCCGTGGACGGCGATCAGGTGAACGAATACGGGAGAATCACCGCCCTGAACACCATGCTCGGCAGACACGACGCCGATGGCGACCACGTCGATGACCTCAATTTCAACACAACCTTCCTCACCAGCTTGGCCGAGGGCCTCGGCAATATCGACCCCGCCGCCGTCAACGTCGAGGTCCACAAGGCCGGCGTCTTCTCTCGATTGGGAGCATTCATCCCGGACGTCTCCATGGACCCCATGGCCGGGGTGCTCGATGCTATGGGGAACAACCCTCAAGCGGCTCTGAATTATCTCGCGCCGGCGAGCGAGGACGGGTCGGTGGATGTCAGCCGCATCGATGGCTTGTCAACGCGGGACTGGGGCCAGGAGGGTTTGTCCGGTTTCACCAGCGCCCTGGCGGCGGCCTCCTCCTTGCGCAATAGTACTGACGAGGCTGTGGGCGAACGGGCCAGGAGCCTGGCCGGTTCCGGCATCCACGGCCTGGCGCAGAATACGAGAGAGAAGTCCTACAACGACGACACCAAGGCCCACATCGGCGTGCTGCTGGCCAACTGTCCCGCCGAGGTTTCCAGTGAGTATTTGGGGGCTGGACCGAACGACAGCAACAAGCCGTCAGATCCGACGCTGCCGGGCGCCGAACCGGACGACATTAAAGCTCTGACGTATCGGGTGGCGGACAATGCGGACGCGACCGCGACGATCAGCACCGGCCTGGCCAACTACACCAACATGGAGACCCAGCAGGCCATCGCCGATCATGAGGGAGACACTCAGGAACAGGTGTCTCAGCTCAACAACAAGTACACGAATGGCGCTCGGGCGGTGGGGTTCCTTGCGGGTGTGGCGGATGCGAAGGCAGCGAAGTTCAACAAGCAGGAGGATGCGGATCACGCCAAGCATGTCTCGAGCGCCACATCGGCCTTGACAGCCTTTTCGACGCTGGCGACCGCTGCCGCGGCGGTAGCGGGAGAGGCTACGGGCGGCCCGATAGGGGCGGTGGCCTCCTCGCGGGCCGCTCAGGGGGCGGCCTCAGCCGCGACCACCATGGCGGCGCCCGTGCTCGCCGACGCTATTACGGCCGACGCCGAGCACAGGCAGTCGCCCATGGTTGACGACCCCAACCAGGTGGTGTGGGGTGCTGCGGTTCAGCAGGCCGCCAATAACGGTCTCCTCTCTCAGGAGAATCTGGCGGAGGCGAGCGCGACTTCGGAATGGTCCTGGATCAAGCAGAAGGGCGATGGCACCTACTACATCGACCTCACCGACGCCGCAAAAGGCGACTACGAGCACGTCAGACTGTGGACGGAAATGCTCAAGAACAAAAGTATAACACAAGGCGATGGCGCCACCGTCAGCAGCATTGGAGACGACTTCGAGGGAAACTATGCGAATGGAAGCAAAGCGGGAGAAGACTACGCCAACAATGGTTAACCACCAAAAGATAGGGGCAGGGACATGCGATGGCGTCGCCCAGTACTGGTCACAGCTCTCGTGTTCGTGTTAGTCCTCTCCTCGGCAGGGGGCTATCGTCTGGTCCAGTCCTATCGACGTGACGCGGCAGCGAAAGCTACCGCCCAACAGCAGGCCTCGGCTACAGCTCGCGTCGCCGACGACATCTCCGTATGCGGAATCGCCCCCGCCAGCACCATCGAAGCGGCCACCGGTCATCAAATCACAACATTCACAATGGCCACCTGGAATGGTTTCCGTTGCAACGTTCATCTTGACTCTTCCTCTTTGTATGACTACCTCGAGATCAGCTACAACGACAACCTCGGGCGCGTCACACTCCTCAACATACTGCATTTCGATGAACTGGAAGCCAACGACAACTCCTCGCCCCTGACGATCGACGGCCTCGACGGTCGCGGAGTCACCTACCGAGACGATGCCAGTGGCGTCTTGGAGGTGGACTGGCAGTACCCGGACGGGAAGATAGCAGGGATACACCCAAGCAATCTAGGCGGGGCTACCGACGCTCAACGAGACGCGGCCATGAATGTCCTGCTCGATCTGTTTCCCCGTATTGCCCCCACTCTGCCCTCCACCAGCCTGTTCCCCTGCGTTCTGGCTACCTCTTACCCAGAGGAAACCGGAAACTTGCTGCCACCAGGAGGAAAAGACCCCTGCTCCGGCTGACCAGTTCCCAGCCAACCGCGCAACGCCAAGCCCTGCCGTAACCCCACCGTTCAGACGCTACCGAGCTTCATCTTCACCTAAGCAAATTCGTACATGATGAAGTTTATTCATGAGCTGCAGAAAATACTTGCCAACGAGGTCCGAGAACGTCACGCATGTAGCCTCGCCCTACGTCAGATGGCCCGCCCCCGACATTCAATTATGACGTGAAACGACTGACACTCGAGGCACAGGACCCCGCCCCAGATCATGTTTTCATCGAGGAGATCATCTTTCGATCCGAAGCACAGCAAGTGCCTCCACAGGCACCCGGTCGTGGAGTGCTTCAGGCTCAGGATCCCACTCGCCACGTCACCAACAAGGCGGCGCAGCCACGGCACCGGATCAGACGGCGGCCCGCGACAGCCCGACGATGCTACGCCTCATATCCTCACGGTGGGCACGTGCGCCTCCACGACCTGGGCGATCAGAGGTGCGTACGCAGCGATCGCCCGCGAGGCGGCAGGCCGCGAAACACCGAAGACCTCGGCAAGCAGCTCCCAACACAGGTCGTCGCGCAGATACATCAACGTCGCACACGCACCGGTACCAGGCCCGACACCCATATCCCACACACCGACAGGTTAGAAGGCAGAGCTGTGATCTCCTCGTACAACTCCCGAGCCTCACGGCGAGTGGCCCTCGTGCTACTATCAGTCATGGTGGACGGCCACCTGATCGAATTGGATTGAACACCTGAATCCTCTCAAGAACAGGCCGTCGCTCCACCCAACGACACACGCCCTATGAATAAAACTTCCATGACTCCCGCACACCCGAAAAGGAAAAGAGCAACCACCTGAATGAAACCAAACCGCACACAATGGCGTCGCCCAGTACTGGTCACAGCTCTCGTGTTCGTGTTAGTCCTCTCCTCGGCAGGGGGCTATCGTCTGGTCCAGTCCTATCGACGTGACGCGGCAGCGAAAGCTACCGCCCAACAGCAGGCCTCGGCTACAGCTCGCGTCGCCGACGACATCTCCGTATGCGGAATCGCCCCCGCCAGCACCATCGAAGCGGCCACCGGTCATCAAATCACAACATTCACAATGGCCACCTGGAATGGTTTCCGTTGCAACGTTCATCTTGACTCTTCCTCTTTGTATGACTACCTCGAGATCAGCTACAACGACAACCTCGGGCGCGTCACACTCCTCAACATACTGCATTTCGATGAACTGGAAGCCAACGACAACTCCTCGCCCCTGACGATCGACGGCCTCGACGGTCGCGGAGTCACCTACCGAGACGATGCCAGTGGCGTCTTGGAGGTGGACTGGCAGTACCCGGACGGGAAGATAGCAGGGATACACCCAAGCAATCTAGGCGGGGCTACCGACGCTCAACGAGACGCGGCCATGAATGTCCTGCTCGATCTGTTTCCCCGTATTGCCCCCACTCTGCCCTCCACCAGCCTGTTCCCCTGCGTTCTGGCTACCTCTTACCCAGAGGAAACCGGAAACTTGCTGCCACCAGGAGGAAAAGACCCCTGCATCGAATAACCCCCACTCCTACCAACCGTACAGCGCCCCAACCATACAGCGCCGAAATCCGCCATATCCCGTCGGGAGCGTCGCCAAGCGCATCTGAGACGATCGACTGCCTGCAGCCCATCGTTCGCCGGAGCGATCGCCACGACGGCCGCCGTCTCAGCATCCATCAAGCCTCTGCCTCGGCGCGGCTGCTGGCCCGAGTCGCCTGGCCACCGCACGGGGAGGTCGAAGAACCTCCCTACATGCGCCAGGCAAACGGAAAACACCTCAACGAGCTCGAGCACGCCCACGCCACCCCGGCCCACGTAGAGGATATCGTGCTGGCCGAGTGAGGACCTGGAGCCTCGTCAAGGTGGAGAAGCCTCTCGACCCGGAGGAGGGCGCCGCCCATGGCGCGGCGGCCGATCCGAATGCGAAGGCCCTTCTTGACGCTATTGCAGCGTGCCGCCCATGGCGCGGCGGCCGATCCGGGAACTCGCCCCCGCGCTTGACGCGGGGAGAAGCTCACGCCCATCGAGTCACTCCGGACGTGTTGGAGGCCCTTGACCGATGGAAGATGTCCAAATCTGCCGCAAAGGCCGCTACGAGGCACGCCGAGACAGGCCAAAACCGCATGATTACGCGGTTCTTCCCGCGGTACGCGGGCACTGCGGGCTCCTTTGCGGCAGATTTGGACACGCAGAGGCCCTATTCACGGGACGCAGGCGACCATGAGCCCGAAAATGACCGACGCCCCGAACCGCCCGGAGCCCGGTTGCGTCCGAGCCCGCCACGTCCACACGTCGACCTGCCGCAAGCATCGAGATCGACATTCTGGTACGAGGTCGACGGTGCCGCCGTCGACCTCGGATGAAAATGCCGATCTCGCGACGGAGTATCATCCCGGCGAAGGAGGCCGGAGCCGTGCCCATGCCCCTAACCTGATCTCATGCTGATCTGCGAAGAACTGTTCCTGCTGCTGACCAAGGACTCCGGCGCTCCCGAATCCTGGGGCGGGAACGACCAGCTCGGGCTGCGCGGAGCCGTCCTGCTCGACCTCGTCCTGGCCGGCCGAATCGCTCTGACCCCTGAGAAGCGCCCGCGTATGACCATCGTCGACACCTCCCCCACCGGGCACGTCGTCCTCGATCAGACCCTCGCCGTCCTGCCCGCCAAGAACGGCAAGAGGCTCACCTCGCTGATCACGTGGAGCAAGGTCAAGCCCCGTGACGCCATCGCCGCCGAGCTCGCGGCCGCCGGCGTCATAGAGCGCACCAACGGCGGCCTCTTCGGTCTCGCCGCCCGGTTCCCAACCCTCAACGCAGGCCCCGAACACACCACCCGGGAGCGTCTGCGCGCCGTCCTGCACGGCGAGCGCCCCGCAACCCACGCCGACCTCGCACTGCTCGGCATCCTCCAGAGCATGGGGCTGGCCTCCAGGATCCTGCCGCAGAGGGAGACCGGTCTGAGGCGCGGCGAGCTCAGACACGCCATCACAACGCTGCGTCCGGCCAGCGCCTCCGGCGACGCCGTCGCCCGCGCCATTCAGGACGCCATCACCGCCATGAATTCGGTCGTGAGCGCCGCCGCGGCGGCCGCCGCCTCCTAACCCCCGTCGAGATCTTGAGATCGACATTCTCGTACGAGATTGACGACGCCACCGTCAACCTCGTACGAGAATGTCGATCTCGACGGCGGACGGCGCGCAGCGGGCGGACGGCGCGCGCGACGCCGTCATCCGCGACACAATGTTCCTATGCTTATGCCCTACTCTCCGGGCCCCGCGCCACTGACCCGCATGGCCGACGGGACCGTCAAGCAGATCAGCCCCTTCACCGGCACGGAGGTGTGGACGGTCCCCGGGCGCGGTAACCGGCCGATCTCCCACCCTGTGGCCGAGATCCACCGGATCACCGACGCCGAACGCACCCACGCCTGCGCCTTCTGCTCGGCCCGCTACCTGGATACGCCTCCGGAGAAGAGCCGCGTCGTCGCCCGGCCCGACGGAAGCTTCGAGAGGATCGACGCCGTGCCCGCGGCCGCACTGTTCGACACGACCGCCGAATTCCGCCGCGTGCCCAACCTGTTCGAGATCCTCTCCTACGACTACTGGCACGCCAACCACGGCTACGAGATCCCCGACGCCGCCCGCGAGCGCATGGAGGCCTACCTCGCCGACCCGGCGGGCGCCGCCCATGTGGAGGCGGTGGCGCGCACCAAGCTCAAGGCCGCAGGAGCGGACCCGGCCTCGTGGCGATCCATGAGCGAGGACGCCCGCTACGAGTACCTGGCCGCCTTCTTCGCCGGCGGGCACGACGTCATCGTGGGACGGCGCCACTTCACCGACGACGCCGTCGACACCTCCGGCCTGGCCGGTTCGGGCACGCTGACCCCCGCCGAGCACCGCGCCTACATGCGCCTGGCGGTCGCGGCGACCGCCGACCTGTACCGGGCGAACCGGTGGGTACGCTACGTGGCGGTCTTCCAGAACTGGCTGCGCCCGGCCGGCGCCTCCTTCGACCACCTGCACAAGCAGCTGGTCGGAATCGACGAGCGGGGGGTGTTGGCCGCCCTGGAGCTCCAGCGCGTGCGGACCAACCCGAACCTGTACAACGAGCTGGGCGTCGACTACGCCGCCTACAACGGGCTGCTCGTGGCGTCCAACGAGCACGCCGTCGCCTTCGCCGGGTTCGGGCACCGCTACCCCACGCTGGAGGTGTACTCGACATCGGCGATGTGCGAGCCGTGGCTCATGAGCCGCAGCGAGGTCGACTCCGTATCCGACCTGGTGCACGCGCTGCACGCGGCCACGGGGGTGGACGTGCCCAGTAATGAGGAGTGGCATCACAAGCCGGTCGACGTCGATCAGCCGATGCCGTGGCACATCACGCTCAAGTGGCGGGTCTCGACCCTGGCCGGCTTCGAGGGCGGCACGAAGATCTACCTCAATACGATCGACCCCTGGAACCTGCGCGAGCGGGTGGTCGCCCGCCTCGAGGATCTGCGGGCCGACCGCCTCATCGCGCCGATGGCGGTGGGCGACGAGTGCCCGCACGAACCCAATCGGCTCATGTACAACCCGGTGCTGGGGCGGTGAGGGCCGGCCCCGCCGCCCGGGGGCACGATCCGCCGCCCCTACAGCCCCAGGGCGCTGCGCTCCTCGGGGCCGACCCACCCGCTGCGGGCCTCCAGGGCCCGGAACCAGCGCGCCAGCGCCGGCCAGAATGAGATCGAGGGCGCCTCGCCTCCCGGGTAGTGCCGCCGGCCCCCGTACTCGTAGGCCTGGACGGTGGTGAACAGCCGGATGTCGCTACCGGTGGGCGCCGCCCCGCACAGGAACTGCTCCACGGAGACGACCGCCGACAGCGGCGGAGTGTCATGGACCGTCAGCGCGGCCTCGCGGGAGGCCTCCATGCGGGTGGCGCGGGCGAGCAGGGTGTCAACGACGTCGAAGGCGATGAGGACGGTGTCGGCGGCCGCGGCCGCCTTCTCCTCATCATTCTTGGAGTGGATGGCGACCCCGTGCGGGTTGTTGACGTGCTCGGTGAGCCAGGCGTCCCAGGCGTCGGTGGAGTTGCGCCGGTTGACCGGGTAGAGCTCGGGGGCGCCCTCGCGGTGAAGCGGCCACCACGCGGTGGCGAGGTCGAACAGCAGGGCGCCGGAGTCGTCGGACACGACTCGTCCCGTCGTCATGTCGACCAGGGCGGGGATGGTCGGCGGCGGCGTGTAGCCCGGCGTCGTCGCATACACCTCCGCCAGGGAGCGCGCCTTAAGGACCGGGTCCGTGCCGGGGGCGCCGTCGGCACCCGTCAGCTCCCAGTAGCCGTCGGCGCCGCGGCCGTAGGTCCAGGAGACGGCGATCGCCTCGGTCAGGCCCAGCAGTCGGCGAGCGATGAGCACCCGGCGGCACCACGGACAGGATCCGGAGGCGACGAGCCGATAGCGGCCGGCCTCGACGGGCAGGTCGCCGTCGGTGAAGCGATGCGAGGTGGCGATGGCCATGAGTGCCTCCCGGCGGGTGAGAACAGACGTCAACGAGCTCAGGCCAATGGTGACCCCTGCGCCCCGGTCGTGCCCGGCCCTTCACCCCCGGCGAACCCGGCGACCGCGGACGCGGGGACCGCATCTTCCGCGCGTCCTCAGACGCCGTCGAGCACCTCCTCGAGGCTGGCCACGCGCGCCAGCGCGGGGTGGGCCCCCCAGCGCCGGTGGGACAGCAGCTCGCGCACCCGGGCGATGGCAGAGCGCGCCGCCCTCGTATCGCCCGCCTCGGTGTGTATGAGAGCCATGAGGGTCAGCGGCTGAGCGGCGCTGCCGCGGTCCTCGATGCTCATGTACCCGGCGAAGGCGTCCTCGCAGTGCCCCAGGGCCTCGCCGCTCTCACCGGCGCGCCACAGGATCCAGGCCATGTCGTCGTGCCAGTCGCCCAGTTCGAAGGCGCTGGAGTACTGACCGGAGTCGGGGACGGCGGAGATCAGGTCCCGGGCGCGACTCATCAGGGAACGGGACTCGGCCAGACGGGTGCGGGACATCAGGGCCGTGCGCTCGTCGACGACGGCGCGCGCCGCGCTGCGCAGGTACCGGGAGCGGCGAACCCGGCCGTCATCGTCGCCGACGTCGACCAGTTCGGCGGCGCGCTCGAGCAGACGGGCGGCCCGGGTGTTCTCCTCCAGGCTCTCGCAGGCCGACGCGGCCCGCAGAAGGTAGTCCACGCCCCGCTCCACCTGCCCGCGTTCGAGAGAGGCCTCGGCCACGGCCAGGCAGTTGTCGCGCACGCCCTTGCTCTCGTCGAGCTGGTCCAGAACGAAGACGAGGGTACGGCGCAGCTCATCGACGATGATCGGCGGCATGCCCGATTCCAGCGCCGTCTCGAGCACCTCGGCCGCCTCGAGCGAGCGTCCGGCCGCGCCCAGTGCCGCGGCCAGGGTCCCGAAGAGCAGGCCGGCCAACGGGCCCATGCCGGCCGCCAAGTGGATGTTGAGCAGCTCGCGGGCCTGGGTGACCGCCTCCTCGTTCTCGCCGACCTTCATGGAGGCCCGCACCAGGACGCTGCGCGCGTCCTCCGCCAGGACGACGGGGCAGGGGTCGTGGCGTCGGAGCACGGCGTCGGCGAGGGCGCATGCGCCGTAGACGTCGCCGCGCTCGAGCAGCATGTCGGCCTGGAGAAGGGTGACTTGATCGCACAGGGTGCCGTTGCCCGGGGCGGCCATGTCGGCCACGTACGGGGCGACCCGCCAGGCGAGCTCGATGGACGCAGCGGCCCCCTCGTGGTCCTGAAGCCCGAGCAGGATGCGCACGAGCGCGGTGGCGGCTTCGTAGACGTCGACGAGCTCGGTCCTGTGCTCCTCGGGCGCATCCAGGAGGGGCTCGGTCAGGGCGGCCAGGCGCCCGGCGAGCAGGCCGGCGCGGGCGAGGCGGTCGGCGCGCGTGCGGGGAGTGGACCGGTCGTGGAGCTCATCCGCACCGCCCTCGACCTGGAGGGCCTCCAGGTCGAGGCGCAGGAGGGGCAGCGGGTGGATGTCGCCGTCGATCCGGGTGCGCAGGAGCGCGAGTTCGTCGGCCGCCCGCTCATAGTCCCAGCTGCAGTCGGCCACGGCGTAGCGCAGCAGGCGGGCCGCCCGCGCCAGATCGGGGGGAACCCGCCCGGGGTCGGGCACGATCCCCTGGCTGATGGCCTGGGCGACGAGGCGGCCGTACTCCAGGCTCTTGCCGGGCCGGCGGAGTCCGGCATCCAGGCGGCGCAGGAGTTCGTCGGCGTCGGCCGCGACGGGCGGGGTGCGCAGGTCGACGACCGGGTAGGGCCGATCCCCCTCCCGGCCAGCCCCGGCATCCTCCTCCGCCGGCGCCGCGGGGCCGGCGGAGGCCCCGGTGCGCGAGCCCGCGCCCGAAACGAACCGGCCCTCCGGACCGGTGTCCGGAGCCCCATCCTGGGCCGTTCGGGTTCGGGAGGCGACGACGTCGTCGGCCTCTCGGGCCCGGGGCCGGGGCAGTTCCTCGGCGGGTTCGATGAGCTCGGCGCCCGCCCCCGCGAGGGGACCGCGGCGGGAGACCTCCACCTCGTCGGTCAGCGGCCGGCGGGCGAGGGAGGCCTCCAGACGCTGAGAGACGATCGTGTTGCCGTTGCGCTCGTCGTAGCGTCCGGCGATGCGCCCGGCCCACTGCTCGACCTGTCCGCGGGCGTCGCTCAGGCGCGTGCCGGCGCTGACACCCGGACCGGGGCACCATACGGAGGCGGCGGGGATGTCGACGCCGAGGGGCTCGGCGCCGCGCCCGGCGCGGTCGGCCTCGCGAAGCACGAGGGCGGCGCCGGCGAGGAAGTCCATGAGCACGCGCGCGGACTCGGCCTCGCCCGTGCGACCCGCGAACTCGCGCAGGATCCTCAGGCCCCGGGCCACGCGCCCGGACAAGGCGAGATACTCCAGGTGGTTGCTCATGTAGTCCAGGGCCTGCGGAGCGGCGCGCAGAATCCGGTAGGAACGCACGTGCGCCTCCCACGCCGCCCGCGGGCGGCCCGAGGCGAGCAGCGCCAGGAGGGCGATGCCCTGCATGGTGTGGGGCTGGGCGGCGCAGCCGATCTCTCCGCGCAGCACGGGCGCGGCGGCGGCCACGGCGGTCTCCCAGTCCTCGTGGAGACTCGCCCACTCGACCTGGCGCATGGGGTCGCAGCCCTCGCAATCGGAGGAGGCGTCGCGCGGCGTCGAGCGCCAGGCGGCGAGCTCGGCGGCGCCCTCCTCCTCCAGGCCGAGCATGATGGCGGCGTGGAGGCGGTCGCCGTGAACGGCGTGCATGGAGGCGCCCTGGGCGCGGAAGAACTCCTCCAGGCCGGCCTCGAGCGAGCGCAGCTGGGCGACGCCCACGCCGGGATTGTCGGAGGCGACCGGAACGGCCCATTTGTAGTTCCAGCTCATGCGGCGCAATCGGTCGGCGTCGAACAGGTCGGGGCGCTCGTCGCAGCGCGAGAGCAGCCAGGCGAAGGGCGCCAGGGCCTTCCACTCCTCATTGCCCTGGTGGTACGCCTCGGTCAGGGCCAGCCGCGCATCGACCTCCAGCTCCTCGTCCTGGAGGGCGTCGGCCCAGGTGACGGCCTCGGCGGTCAGATTGGAGCGGGCGGGCCCCCAGGGGTGGGCCGACGCCAGGGTCAGTCGTTCGATGACGTCATCACGGGTGGTCACGATGCGGTTCCTTCCGGGGAGGCGCCCGGTCCTCGCGCGCTCAGCGCGACGTCGAGCAGGGACGAGAGCGCCTGCGAGGCCCAGGCGCGCTCCTTGGCGCCCAGCGGCTGGCGTCCGGCCAGCAGGCACTGGATGTACAGGCCGCGCAGCACCTGAACGACGGTGTCGTCGCGTGCTCCGCCGGCGCGGGCGGCGGCAGCCACCAGACGCATCACGAGTGAGCTGGTGCGGTTGAGCACCAGCCTGGGCGCGTTGGAGGCGGCGAAGGGGTCGGTGACGCCGAGGACCTCGGCCCAGGCCCCCGAGGCCGCTCTGGCCGAGCTCCGGGCCGCGACGCGGCCCGCCAGGTCGGGGTCGGGCAGGTAGAGGGCGGGCAGGGAGGCGGGTTCGAAGCGACGCAGCACGACCTCGCAGTCCTCGGGATCGATAGCGGTGGCGGCCACCACGAGCAGGTCCACCGCCTCGGCCTGCTCGCCGGGCGCGCAGGGGGTGAAGACCTCGAGCAGCTCACCGGGGTCGACCAGTGCGATACCGGGATCGGCGCCGGCCAGGTCGGGGCGGGAGAGGAAGGCCGTGAGAACCTCCTCCTCGAAGGAGTAGCCGGCGTTGACCAGAACCAGGCCCTGGGAGGAGGCGACATCGGCCAGGGCCCGGTACTGGTCCACGGTGCGGGTGTAGCGCACGGGGCGCCCCTGGACCGGGCTGCCCGGACTGCCCGGACTGCCCGGGCCGGTCGCGCCCGCAGGGCCGGGGCGCCCGATCGTCCCGCCCTCGGCCGGCCCGGGCGAGCGGCCCGGCCTCGCCAGCTCCACCAGGTCCGTCAGGGTCAGCGCCCCCTCGGTGGTCTCCACGGGAAGGTGGCGCGCGACCAGGGCGAGCACCTGCTCGTCGCGCAGGGCCACCGACCGCAGGCCGACGGCGTGGGCGTCCAGGAAGTCGGCGAACCGGCTCGGGGTCAGGCGGGCGGTGCGCTCGAGCCAGCCGTGCACGGCGTCGCCGACCCCCCGGCGGGTGGCCTCGAGCATCTCGTCGTCCACGAGCCGCTCGCGCGAGGCGGTCGGACGCAGGTGGTCGGAGCCGGCGATGACGCGCACGAAGTAGGCCCAGGCGGGGGCCAGGTCCTCGGCGGCGCGGGAGACGAGCATGCGCTTGACGTAGGCGGTGTGGTGCGCGGCGGCGGGGTGGGCATGGGTGACGACGACGGCGATGCCGCGCAGCCCGGAGGCGGGCACGTCCAGGTCGATGATGTCGAAGGGGGTCACGCCCAGCTCCTGGGCGCACCAGGCGATCGCCTCGTGGCGGCTCATCTCCCACGGACCGCGGCCGCCGCCGTGCCGGGTGACGCGGGCGCCGTCGCGGACCTCGATCTCGACCGGCAGCAGAGAGCCGAACTCGTCGACCAGGGCGCGCACGGTCTGCGGCTCGAGCCAGTGCTCCCCGGGCAGGGAGATGAGCTCGACGACGGTCCCCGGCTCGGGGAGCCGGTCGGCCGGATCGGTGACGACGCTCACCGCGTAGGTGCCGTTGGTGCGGCCGGCCCAGGTCACGGTCGGGCCCGGAGCGCCGCCCGCGCCGGGCGGGGCCGACGCACCGGTCCGGCCGGGCGGATCCGGGGGATCCGCCGGGTCCGCCGGAGCGGACTGGGAGCTCTGGGCGGAGCGCGAGGTCACGATGATCTCGGGGCTGACCATGAAGCACGACAGCAGCCCGATGCCGAACTGCCCCAGGTAGTCGCCGCGCGCCAGCCCCAGCTCATCGCGCTTGGAGGAGGCGCCGACGGTCGATAGCAGGCCGGCGGCCTGCTCCGGAGTCAGACCGATGCCGGTGTCCGCGCACCTCAGGGCGGCGACGCCATCGACCCGGCTCAGCTCGATCGAGATCCGCCCCGGACAGCCGGGCTCGAGCGCGCGGCGGGCGGCGATGGCGTCGACGGCGTTCTGAAGCAGCTCGCGCACGTATACGCGCGGACCCGAGTACAGGTTGCGCGACAGGAGGTCGACCATGCCGCGCAGGTCGACCCGGAAGGCGGCCCGCTGCGAGGCAGCACCGCTCGCATCGCCGGTGCCGGCGGCACTCTCAGGGATATCAGGGACGGCGGGGACATCAGGGGCGGCGCGGCCGGGGACGGCGCCGTCGTCAGGGGACCCAGTCACCGCGACCCGCCGCTCATTGCTCGCCCTCCCCGGTCGGCTCAATGCCCAGAGCCTCGCCGAGCTCCTCGAAGCTGGAGATGATGGCCTGCAGGCTCGTGCCCAGAATGTCGTCGAGCTGATCGCCGTTGAGGCCCTCCGAGACGGGGACGGCGATCTCCGCGGCGAGCTGGCGCCCGTCCTCGTCGGCGAACGTGCTCAAAGAGGGAATGGTCCGAGACTGGTTGAGCCGGTTGATCAGCTCGCGCAGGGCGGCCAGGCTCCGGGCGTCGTCGGGCAGGTTCGTCCAGAAGCGCGCGTGGGTCACCATGAGATTGCCGTCGACGACGGCGACGACGTAGGAGTACTCGTCGAAACCGGTGACGATGGCGCTGCCGTTCTCGCTGCGGCCGTAGGTGAAGCCATTGGCGTCGAACCAGGCGGCGACGCGATCGATGGTGACCGCGGGGGTCAGGCCGGCCGCGGGATCGTTCCACCAGGGCATGTCAGCTGCCCCCCTTCCAGGTGACGAGGGAGGGGAAATCCTCGGCGACGGCCTCGTAGAAGCCGAGCAGAGCCGAGAAGGCGGTGTCGAGGAAGCCGTGGAGCTGGGCCTCGCTCATGCCCTCGGCGGTGAAGGCGGTCACGTCCGCCTGGAGGCGGGTGACGCCGTCGTCGAAGGAGCCCATGGTGGCGCGCGGGGCGTACATGGTGCTGTTGCACTCGTCGACGTAGGCGGCCAGGGCGGGTGCGTCGGCGGCGGTGAACTCGCCGCGCCAGGAGCCCAGGACCATCAGGAAGTTGGAATCGCAGTCGACGATGGAGACCGTGCAGCTGTCGAAGCCCGTCAGAAGATTGCCGTCGGGGGCGACCTCGTAGCCGACCCCCTCGCTCTTGAGCCACGACTCCACCCTGGTAATGGTGACCGTGGGTTGTGCGCTCATCGCGTCTCCTTCGCGTCGGGCTCGTGACGGGTCCGTGACCTCGGCGCGATGGTGGCAGCACTGGGGGTTCGTCGTCCACTCCGGCTAATACCCTTGCCGGGGACCCCGCACCCACCGCGCCGACCGGCGCTCAGGCGCGTCCTTCCGCCGTATCCTCGCCTGCTCGACGCCGCCCCTACCCCACACATCCGTCGAGATCGGTTAAAAACTTCATCGAGATCGGGGGAAATATGCATCGAGATCGGTAGAAACTGACCAGTTCTGTGGATAACCCGCGGGTTCCCGCGGCACCGGCATCAGAGCGCCGTCATCGATCATGTCCCCCGCGGGCTCGCACGACCCCGTCCCGACGAGCCGAGGAGGCGGGCGACCGCCTCGCCGCCCGGATCGGCCCGCAGCGCCTCGGGCGCGTCCAGGCGCAGGAGGCGCCCGGCCTCCATGACCCCGACCCGATCGGCGACCTCCTCGGCCTCGTCGCGGTCGTGGGTGACGTACAGGGCGGTCGTGCCCTGATCGGTCAGGATCCGCCGCAGATCCACCGCCAGCCGCTCGCGCAGCGCCCGGTCGAGTGCGCTCAGCGGCTCGTCGAGCAGAAGCAGCCGCGGCCGCGGCGCCAGCGACCGCGCCAGAGCCACGCGCTGCGCCTGCCCGCCCGACAGGGTCGTGACCTCGCGCGGCCCATAGCCCGGCAGGCCGACGAGCTCCAGCATCTCCTCGACGCGCGCCCGCTTCTCGGAGCGCGGCATCCCGGTGAGCCCGTAGCCCACATTTCCGGCCACGTCGCGGAAGGGGAAGAGCTGACCATCCTGGAACATGAGGCCGAAACCCCGCTTGTGAACCGGCACGCGCACGACGTCGCGCCCATCCCACGCGATCGTCCCGCCCGCCAGATCCTCCAAGCCGGCAACGGCGCGCAGCAGCGAGGACTTCCCGCAGCCCGAGGCCCCCAGGAGGGCGACAGTCCGACCGCGGGCCACATCCAGGTCGACGCCGTCGACGGCGGTGACCGAAGCACCGCCCGCCGCACGGTAGACCACCCGCAGGCCGCGCAGGCTCAGGCCCTCCGGGGCCGGTTCGTCACCGAGTGCCCCGGAGGGGCCATCAGCGCCATCAGTCATGTCAGCATCATCAGCATCGTCAACATCGTCAGTCATGGGTCTCCTCCCGGACGCGGCGCAGGCGGGCGGTCTGCAGCCATTCGCAGATCAGCATGATCGCAGCGCTTCCCAGCGCCAGAACAACACCGGCCGCCAGCCCCATGCCCTGGTTCTGGGCCCCGTGCGCGCCGATGAGCCGGTAGAGGACCACCGGCAGGGTGTCGGTGCGGGGTCGCACCAGGAACGACGTCGCCCCGAACTCGCCCAGGCTCGTCGCCAGTGCGAAGCCCGCCGCCAGGCCCCCGGCGCGCAGCAGGTGCGGCCCGTCGACGGTGGCCAGGACCCGGCCCGGACCCGCGCCGAGCGCGGCGGCGGCCTCGCGCTGACGCGGATCAATGGCCCTCAGCGCCGGCAGGAGGGTGCGCACCACCAGCGGCACGGCCACGACCGCCTGGGCCAACGGCAGGATCCACCAGCTGCGGGTCAGTGCCAGCGGCGGGCGGGCGAGCGTGATGAGGAAGCCGAAGCCGACCGTCACGGCGCTCACCCCCAGGGGCAGCATGAAGACGGCGTCAAGCAGGGCCAGGCCCCGGGCGAGCACCCGGCTCCGCGGTCGGCGCGAGACCACGAGGCTGACGGCCGCGCCCACGGCCAGAGCGATGAGGGCGGCCGTCACCGCCACCCGCAGCGAATTCGCGGCGGCCTCCCATACGGTGACTCTCAGCGCATTGCGCCCGCCGGTGGTCGACAGGTCCGTGTAGTTCGCCGTCGTCCACCGCCCCGCGCGTCGCAGGGACCGAGCCGCCAGGACGGCGATCGGCCCGATGAGCAGGCCGACCACGACCGCCAGGGTGAGGGCCAGAGCCGGCAGGTCGCCGCCGCCCAGCCTGCGCGCGGGCACGTCCAGGCGCAGGGCGAGGCCCGTCTGGCAGGCGCGACGAGCACGCTCGGCCGCCGACAGGGCGACGGCGATGACGACCAGTTGGAGGATCGATAGGACCGCGGCGGCCCGCAGGTCGAGGTCCTGGGCGGTCAGGATGTAGATCTCGGTCTCGATGGTGCCCGTGCCGCTCCCGCCCAGGACCAGGACGACCCCGTAGGCGGTGGCGCAGAACAAGAAGGCGACGGAGGCGGCCGAGGCGATGGCGGGGACGAGGCTCGGCAGGGTGACAGTGCGCCAGGCCCGCCAGGGCGAGGCCCCCAGGGTGCGGGCGGCTTCGACGGCGCGCGGATCCAGTCGCGCCCACATGGTGCCGACGGTGCGCACGACCAGGCCGTAGTTGAAGAAGACCATGGCGGCGACGACCGCCGTCGTCGTGCCGTCCAGGCCGGTGCCGCCCAGGGGGCCGCCGGCGGTGAGCAGAGCATGAAAGGCGATGCCGACGACGACGCCGGGCAGCACGAAGGGCACGATGACGACGGTGCGCAGCAGGCCGCGGCCGGGGAAGGAGCGCCGGTAGAGCACGGCGGCCCCGGGCACGCCCAGCACGACGCAGGCCGCGGTGGCGGCGGTGGCCTGGACGA
>ERZ773009.512-NODE-512-length-28446-cov-6.489416_pt1 | contig 28446 bp, 21 predicted proteins | sample MGYA00580663_ERZ773009 | MGnify/ENA primary metagenome ERZ773009 (study PRJEB29015, sample SAMEA2737969) | human oral metagenome | biome: human oral; feature: human-associated habitat; material: dental | place: China | collected 2026 ... | reverse complement strand
GTCTCGTCGCGGGTCTGACGAAAGCCGGTGTCGAGGTCAACCGCAAGATGCTCGCTGACCTCGCTGTTGCCGATGCTGCTGCATTCACGCAGATCGTCAACGTGGCGAAGGAGAACCAATAAAAGAGATCGAGCCTGATGAGTCCATCGATTCATCAGGCTCATTTTTTGCTATGAAAAACATACAAAGCATTACAAGCGCGGCGAATCCTCTCATTCGGCTCACGCACGCCATTGTGCACACACAGCGCCGCGCGGCAAAGGAAGGGCTGTTCACCGTCGAGGGGCTGCGGCTCGCCGAGATGGCGGTGGCATCGGACTGGAGGATCTGTCATGCGTTCGTGACGGAGCAGGCGCTGCGTGGGGAGCGAGGGCACGTGCTTACGGACAGCTTGCTCGAACGCGATGTTCCCGTGTATCTCGTCACAGAAAAACTGTTTCAGACATTCTCTGAGACGGATAGCCCGCAGGGAATTTTGCTCGTAATGGAGCGAAAGCAACGCGTTTCGTTGGATGAAATGCACGCGGGCGCATATGGGGATGAGCCGCCGCTCTACATTGTTCTCGACCGCGTGCAGGATCCCGGCAACGTCGGGACAATCCTGCGAACGGCGGACGCGGTCGGTGCTGCGGGCGTGATTCTCCTGCACGGCTCTGCGGACATCTACAGCGGGAAGGTTGTGCGCGCAACGATGGGGGCGCTCTTTTATGTTCCCTTTGCCGTTCATGTTGCCGCAGAGGAGCTGACGCGTTTTGCGCAGGAGAAGGGCATAGAGCTTCTTGCGACGGCGTGCGATGCTGAGGCTCGGACGCATTTTGAGGCGGATCTGCGGCGGCCTGCGGTGATCGTATTCGGCAACGAGGCAAACGGCGTGTCGGAGGAGCTCCTGTGCGCGTCGGAGCACATCTACATCCCCATGCGCGGACACGCCGAGTCGCTGAACGTCTCTGCGGCGGCGACAGCGGTCATGTATGAGGCACTGCGCCAGCGCATCCATTCATGAGATGAGAAAAGGGACTGCTGCACGAAGTTTTCAGCTTCGTGCGACAGTCCCTTTGTGTCATGTTCTATTTATTTCGGCAGCATGGCGAGAAGCTGCTCCTTGGAGACCAGTCCGATGGACTCATCAATGGGTTCCCCATCCTTGAAAAAGATCAGAATCGGGAGGCTCATCACACCGTACTTTTCGGCGATATCTTGCGCCTCGTCCACATTGATCTTGCAGACCTTAATCTCCGGATGCTCTGCAGCAACCTCCTCCACAACGGGCGTGAGCATACGGCAGGGAGTGCACCACGTTGCCCAGAAATCAACGATGACAATCCGATCTGCATGCAGCACCTCGGCATCAAATGTTTCACTTGTCAGCTCTATAATACCCATCCGAAAAGCTCCTTTGCTGTATATTGTTATGTTTTGTTTATCATAATCAAATTATATGCTTTTTTCAAGTTTATTAGGAAAATTTCCTAATAATTTTTTGAAAATACATCTTTACGGAAGCAGTGATAAAATGAAGCCCGTTGGATGGGGGCGTCCTGTTTATCGACAAAAGGCGGGCAAAAAAAGATACGCTGAGATGGAATGGATGGATTTATCGGTGTCTCCTTAGCACTTATGCGAGATTGGTGAATTGGTGTGATAGTCTGTCGTGTGGCAAAAGAATTGTTAAAAGAGAGAAGAAAGAATTTAACAAGAATATAAAGAATTAGTGAAGTTTGTATATTTATGAATGGAGAAATTTTCTCTTTGGCAGGAAAACAAAAAAATGTGTCGAATGGTTTTTTAAGGTATATGCTTTAGGAATCGCTGATAAATGAAGTTTGCCGGTCTGGTACAGCTTTTTCGTTCTGTGGAGGAGACAAACCGGACGCATAGAAAGGTCTATGGGGAGGATTTCTCGACAACAAGAGGGCGGAAAAGATGTATCAAGACAGTGGTGTTGGATTTATCAGGGCTTCCGATAGGCTGTTCAATGCGTTCTGTGAACCGGGAGGTATTTATCATGGCATTTGATCCTAACAAACACAAGGGACTGAATACGCAGGAGAAATCCTTGCCGATTGTTCTGTTGCTGGATGTGAGCGGCAGTATGAGCAACACAATGACCAACAGCAGCGATGCCAGCAAGATTGATGTTCTCTATCGTGCCACAAAATTGATGATTGACGAGCTTGATCAGCAGGCAAAAAAACAGGAGTGCGGTTTCAAACTGGCAATCATCACATTCGGAAAAAATGTTGAGGTTCATACCCCTTATACGGATGTAAAAGATATCAAGGGAAAATTGGCGCCATTTTTGGCCGATGGTATGACACCATTAGGTCATGCCATCGATTTGGCAAAAGATATGATAGACGACAAGAACGTAACTCCGGGGCGCTGGTATCGTCCGGCAGTGGTAATAATTTCGGACGGCTTCCCCACCGATAATTATCAAAACATCATGGCATCGTTCATAGAGAACGGAAGGACTTCCAAGTGCCAGCGTTTTGCTGTTGGCATTGGCAGCGAGGGAGATGTGGATTTCAATATGCTACGTACTTTCGTCAGTACTTCCGAGAACTGCAAAAAAGCTGAAAATGCTTCAGAAATTGTCGATGCCCTTAAATTTGTCACTATTTCTGTCAGCCGCAGAAGTGCCAGTGGAAATCCAAACATTTTTGCCGGAGCGGCGCCCGGTTCCTCCGGCTCCGAAGTTTCTGCAGGGGGGCCGAGGGTGCAATACGATGACGATGACGATGAGGAAGATACCTAAGGGCGCACTGATAAGTTCAGTCGCGTCGTTTTGACGTATCTTTTTGTCCGCACTGTGCCATCGATCCTCCACAGAGCCTTTGCTATGTGGAGGTCTGCCACCTTGTTTGGACGAAAAATCTACGTCAATCTGACGGGCTTCATTTTATCAGTGATTCCCTAAAAATGAGGAGGTAAGTCAAGATGTCTCAAGCTCATGTGAATCCCGATGAATTGCAGTCGTTTCGCAATACCTTATCGGACTATTTGGAAACAATTCAGAACGAGACAGAAAACTTGGAAAGCGCTTTTGCCAATTTGGGCGAAACTTGGCATGATGAGAAATACACGGAGTTCGAGGAGTTTTTCCACGAGCTCAAGGGCGTAATCAATAATTTTGTCGAGCGCAGCGAAGAAGAAGTACCTCGCTTGCGACAAATGGAAGAAGACATTCGCAGTTTCCTTTCCCGGTGATTTAAATGCCTGCAAATGTAAAAAACATAGACGGTATCCTCAGCACTGTTGCTGAAATTAAAAAAATTGCGATCAATGCCGTAAGTGCTGCCGGCAATGCGCAAAATAAGGCGCAACAAATTAACAGCGAAGCTGAAAAAGAAGAACGCACTAGCAAGGAAAAGCTGGAACAGGCGAAGAAGACGGAGCAGACGGCTCAAAAGGCTCATAAAATTGCCAAACAAGCCGTTACGGCGGCTCAACTTGCTGTAGCTGCCGCTGCGGCAGCCATTCCGTTCAGTGCACCGGCATTGGTGGCCGCACAGCAAGCTCTGTCTGTTGCAAAAGCTTCGGAGAAAACCGCATATATAGCCTACCAAGCCGCTCAAGGCCATCGAAAACTCATGGAAATGCGTTATCGAATGGCACAGGCTTGTCGCATGAGAGCGGCAGCTATGTTGGGCAAGTTGACCAGTGCCTGTGCCGGTCATGTTCCCAAGGTGGAAGATTTGACCAATACGACGGTTTCCCGATTGAAATTGGCTAAGGCAGATTTGGATGATTTTCATAGTCGTACGGCAGACTATGTTCATATTCCCGTGCCGCAGGGTATGCGTTGCTCATCGGACAATCCGACTGTTGCAGACGAAAGAACACGCAGAAGAGATTCTGCAGCGTCTGATGAAACGAGATGTGTCGATTGTCAAAAACAGACGGAAGCGTACCGAAGGTGGCGTGATTATCAGGAGACTAGTGATATCGTTCGCCCTGATAAGATACGTGACCGATTGAATCCTCCTGACGATGTGCGGATGGGAATATTGTGTAATCGCTATGAGAGCGATCCTCGTTTCCGTCAGCGCGTTGATGATTTTAGGCAGAGATTGGCATCTGGCGACCCGCAACAAATAGAGTATGTTAAGGTTCAAAGTAAAAAAAACATGGCAGGGCAGTTGAGTGAGGACATTATCAAGGATGCCCTTGCCCCTTTTGCCGGCAAAATTCAGACGCAGGTGCAGCAAGTCTTGGGAGATGGCGGCTACACCAAAATCGATCTCGTTTTGAAAGACATGAAGCAGCCCGTTGTCTTTGGCAAAGGGCGAGGAATGCTTGCACCTAAGGGCGGAAGTGTGGCCATAGAAGTAAAAGCGGGTCAGGATGAGTATTTACGTGCACAAAAATCCCATCTGGATAGGCAAGTTCAAGGACATCAAAGCTATGATGTCTCTTTGATTTTGTGTACACGGGATATAAAGGACTTGTCTTCCGAGCAGGAATATCGCGGGGATATCAAGGAATCTGGCTCACATATAATTGGTATGTTGCCTCGCAAGAGCGAAATAAATGATACTGTGTGGCTTTTTTTGAATGAAGGTTTCAAGGAGAAATGATGGACGAGGCGATCAGGGCGTTAAAAAATAGTCGAAGTTCTTTTGAACGCAATGTAAACGATGAATTTAGCCGCGCTATTGTGTGCGACTACTTCGAGCCATGCTCCCATGAGCTGGACATGCTCATGGGAGCTATCGAGGAAGCCGAGCGGGACGAACAGGGCATCCAAGATATGTTAAGGCAAGTGAGGGCTATGGTATGACGATGGGCGATAAAATCAAAGAAATTGTTATGGATATGGATAGAGCAATCCATCGCTATTTGGAACGCAATCGTATCTTGGAATTGGAATGTCAATATGAAAATGGTAGTTTGAAAGACGGTCGGCGCGTCCATGAATTTGAGAGTCGCCGCCGTCATGTCATGGAGGAATATGACAAAGAGTGCACGATTCTCCGCCGTCGTTTCCGGGATGCTTTACTCATGGACAAGGCGGAAAAGGGGCTCTTTGACTATATGCCTCGAGAAATTATCATCGACAGAGGGCGTTTGAGATATCCCGGGTTGGATGAAAAAATGCCGATTTGGGCAAAACTTCCACTTGTAAGGTCAATGTGGACTTACGATGAAGAAAGGTCGGAGCTTGTGAGAATGATGCTCAGGCTGCTTTTGGCTCTGCCCTTGGGAAAATGCGAATTTTATGTTTACGACCCCGAGCATTATGGGGCAAGCATTGAATACTTTGACCAACTGCTGAAAAATCCGAAGGTATTCCCTGCAAAAAAGGTATTTACGGCTGGAGAACTTACGGATATGCTTAACGAAACGCAGACCTATATGGCAAGCCTCAATCAGGATCGTTTCCCCAGCAGAAAATGTAAGTCGTGGCGAGAGTACAACGATTTGATTAAAGAAAGTGGAGAACCTGTTAAAAAGATCATTCCTTACAAAGTGTTGGTTTTTTTCGGTATGCCCATCAACTATGAACGAGGTGACATAGATAGGATCTCCAATATTGCTGCCGAAGGACACAAATGTGGCATTTTGACATTGTTCTCGTTGCACAATGACATAGCAGAAGACGGGGGCAGCAGCCCGGTGATGGAAGCCGTGAAAAGACTTAAAGAATCTGCTTTGGAACTGAATTCCGATGAATTTTCCACCTGGGATTTCAGGCATTTGCGCATGGAGCGGATCAAGCATATTCCAACGGACGCAACCACGTTTAGAGCCAAACAGCGCATTGAGCAATATAAAGATATGCTTGACAATGACAAAAGCGGTGTTATCACTATGGATGAATTATTGCGTGAAGATTCATTGTTTAAGGAAAATGCAACAGATGGTCTTGAAATCCCCCTTGGCACAAATGACGATGACGGCGAATTGCAGTATTTGAGGTTGGGCGATGAAACAGCGCACTTCTTGGTTGGGGGGACAACCGGATCGGGCAAGTCCAATTTGCTGCATGACATTGTCCTCAATGCCTGCTGGCGTTATCCGCCGACAGAAGTGAATTTTATTTTGCTTGATTATAAAAGTGGTGTGGAGTTCAGCCAGTATGTCACATTGGACGACCATGTTCTGCCGCATGCTGAATTGGTGGCACAACATGCTGATGTGGAGTACGGGCTTACAGTACTGAAGCATTTATGCGATGAATTGGAGCGTCGAAACAACAGGTTTAAGGCGGTTGGAGAAAGCGATTATGTCGGCTACCGCAAGGCATATCCTTCTGAAGTCTTGCCGCGGATGATCTTGATCGTCGATGAATTTCAAACCATATTTCAAGATACCATAGACAGCACTTCCCTGGAACAATTCATGCAAACATTGTCCAAAAAAGGACGAAGCGCAGGCATCCACATGATCTTTGCCACGCAAACAATGAAAGCTCTTGCTGATTTCGGACAGGTAGCAACGCAGTTTGCGGGGCGGATTGCCCTGAAGTGTAGCAACGATGATTCCTGTACGCTCTTGTCGTATGACAATGATGCGGCGGCAGAACTTGTTCAACCCTATGCGATTTTGAACACACAAAACGGCCGCAAAGCTCACAATCAGAAATTTGCTGTGCCTTATGTTAAAGCTGAAGCCGGGCGAATAGAAAAGGTGATAAAGCATCTCGATGAGCAAATTGATCGTCGCGGGATGCAATATGCCTCCCGCAAAGTATTTGACGGCGAAAAATGCCCCGCCATGCCGCAAAAATTCATGCCAAATGGGGTTGCGTTCCATATCGGGCAACGAGCCGACTACAATGAGGGGGCGTTTTGGCTTGAATTGGATCAAAGTCCTGAAAACAATGTACTCATCATAGGTGAACGGGGATTGCTCTTGGAAAGCATCATTATGAATGCGCAAGCATGTGAGGAGATTGAGGAAATAGATTATATTGGCAACAAGTTGAACGTAGTGCCTTCAGGATGCGACAAGCTTAATGATTTTGCAGATTTTACTGATTATTTTAAGATAAGAACAACAGAAGACTTGCAAAAAAGGCAGCGCATAATAATCGTTGATGGTGTAAAATTCAGCAAACGACTTCCTTTTGGAGAAAAGAAGGAAAAAGAGAGTTGGGAAGCATCAGCCAATATGTTGACGGAATTGTGTGATAATGGGAGTCATCTTGTAGCATTTTTTGCAACATACAAGGAGTTCAAGCGTCGCTGGCAGGATATGGATATGCGTAATATTTTTGGGATTACGCTCGGATATTATATAGCGCCGCAAGAATGGCAATACTTGACGGATGATCCCAAAACAAGCAATAAACTTTCCAGATTGGAACGGACGATGAGCCGTGCGACATGTATTTGCAATGGTGAGGTGACACATTTCAGACCGTTTGCAGGGGGAAACGATGAACAAGGTATATATCGTTTTTGATTGCTCGGGGAGCATGGTTGAATCTGGACGCTGCGCAGTCCTTAAAAGTGCTTTTTTGGCAGTTCGTCGGCATTATCCCTGCATTGAAGTGTATCGTTGGAATGAAGATCTTCAACGCATAGAAAAAGCAAAGGAGATTATTGCTCGTGGAAGCGTCAATGGCAAAGCACTTTGTGATTTTCTTGAAAATTTAGAGGAAACTTCCGGTATTTTACTGATCAGTGACGGCTGTTGGAGCAGGGAGGATGTCGAGGCTCTCTGCGCAGCAACATCGAGATTCGATGTCTATTGCTGCGCCATGGGGCAGGATGCGAATCTTGCATACTTAAGAAAAGTGCAGACCCTCGGTCGCACCCCCTTTGGAATGTCAGATTTTCCTACGGCTATCGAGCATCTTCTAAGGAAGTGATGATATGATTAGCGGCGGATTTTCGCTGCGGGGTAGTTATCATGAAAAAAATCAAGATTCATATTGGAGCGGGCCAGTGGCGGGCGGCTATGTAGTGGCTCTGTCCGATGGTCTTGGTTCATGTAAATATTCGGAAGTTGGGGCACGAGCTCTGTGCGAAACAGTGCGTGCGTTGGCGGATAGCAGAAACTGTACCATAGATGATTCCGATGCTTTTATTCGGCAGGTGGAAGAAGCGTGGAGCTTAAGTATTCGCCATCGTCTTTACAAAATAGAGGATTGTTTAGCCACGGCTCTTTTTGCCGTAGTCGGCAAGACTGAGACGTGGCTTTTTCGCCTTGGAGATGGGGTTCTTGGTGCGAAGTGTGAAGGTAGGACGATTGTTTTATACGACCCCAAGGAGGGGGGGCTTGTAAACATTACGGATTGTTTAGGTGTTTCTTCATCTTCTTGGGAAAAGTTCAACGTAGCAACAGGTCTTTTGCAGGGAATTTTTGTGTGCTCGGACGGTGTTGCCGATGACAATGACGAGATGAATTTAAGAGACGTGGTAGAAGGGATCTATACGGAATATAGAACCCGAACAAAGGAAGAAATCGAAGAAGATTTGTCACATTGGATGCCAACATTGAAATCCAGCGATGATAAGACCGTGGCATTTTTGTTTCAATCGAACACAAGGACGGTGTCGGCGTGATGATGGAAATGAATGATTGTTTTTTTGAGGTGGATAATGCAGATATGAGCCGACATCTGAATGATGGCAAAAATCCCGTCCGTGATGCGGCCGATAATTGGCACCGTCTTACCGAGGAATTGTCTCGCGGCGGTCAAGGCGTGGTCTATCGCACCGGTATTTCGGATATCGTCGTAAAAATTGACTTGACTGACGACGAAAAGGCAAACGATCGTTATATGGACTTGCGTTTATTACCAATTCCGCAAGGGCTCCATATCACATTGCCGATTCTGCCACTCAAAGATGAAAGAGGCTACGTCATGCGACTTTTGGATGATATGGAATCTTTCGCACAAGCATTCAGCAAGCGGAGCGAAGACGAAATTGCCGCCCATCGAACGACTTGGCTGGATGAGGTGATGGAGGTGGGGGGGGCAAATTCCCTGTTGTTTTCATCGCTTATAGCCAATGGCGGACTGCGTCGCATTTTTAAGTCCTATATGCAGGCAGCGGCCATTTTGGCAGAGCTTCATGCCACTGGACTCGTCTATTGTGATTTTTCCATCAATAATGTGTTTGTGTCGTCCAATAGAGAGTTCTGCAATGTATGGCTGATTGATGCTGATAATGTATGCTATTCCGATCAGGCGGCTCAATGCTACTGGCATACACCGAATGTTGCAGCTCCGGAAGTGTGCAGTATGCAAAGGGGCGATTCTTTTGCTTCGGATGTTTTTGCATTTGCCTCCAGTTTATTTCAACAACTTTTGCACATACATCCCTTTGAGGGGGCTGCCTACGAGGAGTCACTCAACGAGGAAGAGCGTACGGACTTGGAAGACAGGCGTAATATGGGGGCATTTTCTTATGTACGGGATGAAGATGATGACAGCAATTTGGTTGACTTTGATGGTTTGGATGAGATGCTTATACCGCCCAAACTGTCGGAATTGTTCCTTGAGACCTTTGGTGCCGGGCGTCTTGCCCCGGGAAAAAGACCACTTATGAGTGAGTGGACTATGGGGCTTGCGTCATCCTTGGATAAAATCATACATTGCCCAACCTGCGGCATGGATTTTAATTTTGAGGTTGACAATATGTGTCCTTGGTGCGATGCGAGACACCCTATGTTGATTGTGAAATCCAGCTATAGCAAAGAGTTTTGGACTTTTACACACGAAATTATTTCTGCGTCTGCAGTGGATGTGCCGCTCAGGATTATCCATGGATGCATATGCAAGGAAACCTTGGAGAATCTTTTTAGAGTGTCATGGGACGGTATACGCTTGAAAATTACATTACTTCGGAATGATATAGAGTGTTACACCGCTGAGGAAAAGAAAATCAACAAATATGAAACGGATGCAAGCAAATGTCATTTGTCATGCTATTCAGAAGCGATTGGTATGATGTGTTCAGTGTCTTTTGAGGTGATGACGTGAATATCGAGTACCTAAAAACGAAAAATTCATTTTTCGATGTAGAATGTAAAAAAATCTCCAATACATCTGTTCCTAAATCTGCACATGGAATCATAAGCTGTAAGAATGATAAAGAGTACATTTTTATAAATCGGGATTTGGTTGTTTCTTTTTCTTTTCAGGATGCTGAATACAAAACTCAAATTGCTGATTTGCTCATGCGGGGTTATGTGAATGTAGCGAAAGTTATCTCAGTAAAAAATGAATTGTTTACCTTGGCCGTATTATTTTTTCCCACCAGCAGACAAATGGGAAAATTGCAGATTATTATCACGGAGCATGTACGCAGTATATTGATGACTAAGAGGGTCTTGAACAGTAATATGCAGGTCTTCGACGCATTGACTGATAATTTTTGTTTTGACAACGGTAGGGACGATTCTTTTGTTTTTTCCACTGGGAAAAGCGATGATTTAATGTCGGATGAAGAAGAAGATACGGCCAAAGAGACAGATGATAATCTGACAAAAGAGGGCAAGCAGGATCCTGAAGAAGAGGGTTCCGTTGATGGTACGATGCGTATTTACGGGCACAGATTTGACTTGTTGATTCGTTTGGAATCCATAGGAGAACAGACTCGCGTTATCGCCTACAAGGTGGTTTTTCAAAAGCGCTATAATGGCATATTACAGCAAATGGGGCTCGGAAAGCTGTCATTTTCCGATGAAAAAAGCTATGTGGCGGAAAGCGTTCGTCGTATTCTGCGGGAAACCCCTAATTACCTCACCAGCTGGGATGAATATGCCAAGAAAGAGGGCGAATTTTTGCTGGCTAAGGCAAAGAGTGTAGGCGTGATCAATTGCTCCCCGTCTGTCAACGCCACAAGTACTGATGGCAGCATTATAATGACGGTGTCGGATTTGGTAGAAAATGATTCTAGATTTGATGCCCTCAGCCCTGGTGATGCCTTAGAAATGACGGATGATCAACCGATTTTTCTGAATGAAGATGTGACATGGGATTCTTATAAAAATTGGCTCAATCAACAGAAAATCAACGATGCTGAAGAAAAAAAAGCTGTAAAAAAGGCGGGTAAAATCTGGGAGCCACCTAAAAAATTCCTTTTTAAAGTGAAAAATCTGCCAACTGAGCACAGCAAATTTCTTGTCTTAGAACCGTTGAGCGCAAATATAAAATTTCCGTCCCACAACGTCCGTTTTGTCTATTCCATGCGTGGGGATGAAATACAAATCAGCCGTAGGGAAGAGGCGCGTCGCAGGATTGCCACCGGAACCGCAGCTATGCCTAACCTCGGATTGATTTTAGGTTCGGACAAAGATGCATCTGCTTATGGTGTGAGAGAAAGTTCTGGAAGAAGGCGTATAGAACCTTTGTCAACGCTTGTGCGAGAAATAGTTTTTGAAAATCCCCCCACAGATCATCAAATAAAGGCGATTGATATAGCGTTAAACACACCGGATATTGCCATCATCCAAGGCCCCCCCGGCACAGGAAAGACGACCGTAGTCACAGCTGTTCTAGAACGCCTCAACGAGATTTCCGACAAGAATAACAGTATGGCGGGAAGCGTGTTAGTTACCAGCTTACAACACGATGCCGTGAACAACATAATCGACCGCATACGAATAAATTCTCTACCCACCATTAAATTTGGTCGTCGAGGAATGGAAATGACTGAAACCTTGGACGAATCCGTCCAAAGATGGTGTCTTGAGACAGTCGGAAGGTTGGAAGCTAAGCACGACTTTCTTGCTGAAACCGCTGAAATGCAGGAATGCTTTAGACTCTTTCATGTCTACAATATGGCACCCGGTCAAAGCAGGGCTGTCGAGTTTCTCCTTCATGCAAAGACGCTGGCCAACCAGGATATCGCCCAACGTATCGATGAGATTTTAGAGGAAATCAAGGTCGATACGGGCAGTGAACAGGGCAACAATTTGCTACGTATGATATATCGTTTGCGGACGACCGCCGAGGGGTTTGCTGATGACGGCAAAGACAGTGCTATGGCTCTTTATTATGAACTGGAGGAACTTTTCGGCAAAAATGTTAAGGACTGGCAAAAAAAAATCCTGGAAGTGCTTAGGCAAACAATCTCCAATCCTATATCCGATGCTTCGCTCACGGATTTGGTTGCGCTTCGCCGTGATTTGTTAGATCGTTATAAGATGAAACCTGTATATGAGACGGCCGAACCTCGGAAAGATATCATCGCTGTATACAACAGTCTCAGAGTAAGTTTGCGTCATCCTGAAGAGACCAAACGCGAAGTTATATACAACCTTCATGCCGAACTCAAAGAAGGAACCCCTGAGATAAAAAGAGCCCTGTCTGCTTACACTTTCGCTTTTGCGGCTACTGCTCAACAAAGTGACAGTCGGGAGATAAAATTTGCCAAAGGGGTTTCAGATTATCGTGAGCTTACAAGTCATGCATCCTATGACACCATCATTGTCGATGAGGCTGCTCGTGTGGCACCCGGCGATTTGATGATCCCGCTTAGTCAAGGAGAACGTCGTATTATCATGGTGGGTGATCAAAAGCAATTACCACATATTTACGATGAAGAAATTTTTGAAAAATTGCGTGAAGAAGGAAAGATAACATCAGAAGATGATATTCAGATAAGCATGTTTCAACATCTTTGGCAAACGGCAAAAGAATTGGAAAAACGCGATGGTATAAAACGCACCATCACACTGGACAAGCAATATAGGTCTCATCCCTTGCTTGGAAACTTTGTTTCTCAAAATTTTTATGAACGTGATGGGCAAGGTTTTTCCTCTCCTCGGAAAGCAGAAGATTTCGCCCAGCCAATCAGCCCCCATGCCTGTATATGGGTAGATGTGCCGGCATCAAAAGGCCTTCACAAACGCTTGCCCAACGGATCTCGCCAGCGTGATGTGGAAGCCGATTGCATTGTCGTTAAATTGACAGAGTATCTTGCCCGCCCGGACTGTGAGGGGTTGTCCTTTGGAGTGATTACTTTTTATAGTGCACAACGGGAATTGATTAAGGCCAAGTTTAACCGGGAAAAAAATAATTTTGCTGAACGAGTTGTACGTATAGGGACCGTAGACGAATTTCAAGGCATGGAATTTGATATCATCTTCTTGTCGGTAGTCAGAAGCGGCAGCAATTTCAACGCTGAAGATCTGGAAAAACTGAGAAGCGCAGATCCCGGGCAAGAGAAGATTCAGGAGGAAATGACAAAGAAATATTATGGCTTTTTAAATGACAATCGTCTCTGTGTAGCACTTTCCCGTCAGAAAAAACTCTTGATTGTGGTCGGTGATGGAGCCATGTTTAGCGGAAGAGTTGCTACGCCATTTGCGAAACGTTTAGTTCCTGCCATGTATAATCTCTACGCCCTTTGCGAAGGAGAAGGGAGCATCGTTGATGGGTGATGTTCGTGCAATTAGCATGTTTGGTAAAAAAAGTTATTCCGATTTGTTCCCAAACATACCGTTGCTGGATGAAAAAGATTTTTTTGTCTTGTTCGACTATTTTACTCTTCATCTGCCGATCACCGGAAATTGGCAACAAGGCCGGGAGTTGAATTTATTTGAAGAGTCAGTACTTCGTATGCTCAGCATTGGCAACTACGATCGGGATGCACTTGTAGAAAACCTGTGTTTGCCACCGGATCTTGTCAGGTTTATACTGCTAACCTTGGAGAGCAAGGGGTATATCACAAACACTAAAACCATTGCCAGAAAGGGAAGTGCCTATATTGACGGGGCTTTGGCTTCTACAGATGCCGCTTTGACTCCTGTTTATGTTTTAGTCCGTCGAGATTCGGGCGAGATTTTGCCAATGTTATTTCCAAGGGAATCATTGGCCAATATGGCTCTATTCGACCGAGATTCCAAGCGCGTTGTCGTCACCATTGGCAGTGCCGGCAATGAAGAGACTTTTCGCCATCGGTACATCACCTATAAGGCGATTTATCAGCGTAAAAATTTGACTCAAGCTGAGATTCAGTCCATCATAAAACGACACAACAATTCTTCGGATCGTCCCATCTATATTCCTAAGGATACCCATATTGAATACTCTTTTGAAGGATCGATCTTTGTTCATGCCAAATTCATATTGCAGGATGGCTACATTGATAATCTGCTGTCCTCTTTGGGCTGCTCCTACCATAGCCTTTGTGTTTTGGAATACGCTCTGAAGGGCTATCCCGGTTTGCGCTCGAAGGTAAAACAAGATGCCGTGAGTCATATGGAAAGCAACGGAAATAAAAAAAGAAAAAAGATTTCCGGACGATATGGTATGCTGCGAAAACACCTAAACGCTGCCAGTGTCCACGGAGATTATGCCAACATAGATGAACGCAATGAAAATCGTGCCAATGATGCCCAAACAATTCGTAATTTAAGTACAGCCGTTGAATGGGCACTAGCTTTTCATGTGCGTGAGATTGGCATACCGGACACTTTAGTTCTGACAATGAAAGCACAAACGCCGCAACAAAATGGGATCATGCTGCAGGACATGGCAAAACTTGCCGGACTGCCTGATGTAAACAAACACAAAAATTTATTTTCTTATGTAAGCTATGCAAATTTTGCAGCATGGCATGGGGGGGGAGAGCCATCCCTCGCATTCCTGTTGCCAATAGCTGCGGGAATAGCAAGACGTCGCAGCGACAGTCTGCTTATCCCCGCCATTTTAGCTTTGGGCAAGCATGAAGCTGCGGGCGTCGGTTTAGCGTTGATTGCAAGACTTTCCAATTATGGTAAAGGCGCACGGCACGGAGAAAAGTTGGTGCTGACGTCCGGTGATACGGTTTCCGGTCTAAAAAGCGCGGTTTTAACATTTGTTAATACATTGCTACCTGATTATCATGATACAGAGCAAGATGCAACAAAGAATGACAACTTCGATAGTGCATCACAAAGAAAACTTAATGCTGAGGTTAAAGTGATTGAAAGTATGGGGGACTTTGTGTTTTACGGCTTACCTGAGGATATAAGGCATTTATTGCTTGAATCGGTAAGGCTTGCTGAAAGTGAAGATGCTGTCGCCACGATAACCACATTGTCTTCCGTATTGGAAAAGGAATTCTTCTATAAATTTAATCTCCAAAAGGGCGAGCCAAATCTCAGGTGCGTTCTTGACCGTCTGCGCCAAAGAAATGCTTTGCCCAAGGGGTTGGCCAATGTATCGTTGACATATTACAAAAATGCTGTATATGGGAAGAAATCTACATTGGGGGCGTCTTTTTTGGCATGGATCGGGAGTCTTGACGATGGTAATTTGGATGCTGTCGTAGAGAAAAATATTTCGAGTCTCGTAAATAACCTTGCCGGGATGCGTGGGCATGGCGCAGGAAGCTTGGGGGTTGATATGGATGATGTCCGCACAATCCACATGGATGTGTTTCACGTTGTGAAATGGCTGGAGGAGAATTGAGATGAATGACAAAATGCAGCTTGATGAGACACTGTTGGAGTCGGAAGTTTCCTCGGTTGACTCGAAAGATTCGAGTTTGCATGACCTAGAGTCTGAGCCGGCAGAAAAAAATACTGACCTTGAAAGGCAGACCCGGATGCTGTTTGAAAAGGAACGGTGCGAGGTTTTGTGTGTCAAAGAGCATGAGGTAGCATTAAAAATGGATGAGCTAAAAGAACGTGAGCGCATCCTTGCCGAGAAAGAACATAATCTGAAACAGAATGAACTTGATATTGAAAGCAAGTCTGCACAAATAGAACAGGATTTTTCGCGCATCAAGGCGGAAAGCCGGAAGAATAATGAAATCAGCAACAGACTGCACGAGAGGGAGCGTGCTTTAGCCCAAAGCGAAGATAGGATGCGCTCGGAAATTCTTGAGGAACTCCGAATGGAAGTTTTCGAATACCGCAAGCGCGAACGCTCCAAACTCGATGAGGAAATCGCCCAGGAACGGGAAAACAGAATAGCGGGCATTGCCGAAGAGACTAAAGCCCGTCAACAGGAGTTGGAGCAAGACCTGGCTCAAAACCGCGCTTTGGCTTTGGCGAAAATTGAGGCCGAGAAAAAGAGTATCCTTGACGAGGTCACAGCAGCGCGGGAGGAAAATCAACGCGAGGCTCTGCGGCTTAAGCAAGAAGCCGAGGCTATTGAAAACTGTCGTCGAGAGTTGGATCATAAGGAGCAGAATTTTGCCATAGCGCAAAATCGTGTCGCATATAAGGAGCAACAGCTTGATGAGCGGATGACCAATTGGGAAAGTGAGATGGAAAGACGGTTCAATGGCCGCGATCATGAATATGTCGCAAAGATCAATGCTCAAGAAGAAGCGATCATCAATCTGCGTACATCTCTCGAAGCGAATGAGAAACAACTTGCAGTCCTAGAAAGTACTCGGATGGTGTACGGTGATTTGCCCGTCATGCAAAAGAAGATTGAAGACTTACAAAATGCCAATGAAAAATTGCGTGAGGAGATAAATCAAGCACCTTCTGCCGAAATCGCTGCCGACTGTGAGCGTTACAAAGTCCGGGCAAAAGAGTTGGAACATAGCGTAGAATCGATGCGGGATGATATTGATCGTGCTCGGTCAATCAACGACGAAAACGAGGATTTGCGGCGGCAAGCTGCCCGGAAGGACAAACATATTGATGATTTGAAATGGGCTTGGGATGAATCCCAGGCTCAAATCAAGGCATTAGATGAACGTATTGATCGTCTGACGGCCTCTAAGACCACTCCCGCCGATCGCGAAAATCGCGCTGATAGTATCAGACACCCCTATTTGATGCATCCTTTTGCAGCACAGGAGATCAAGGAGGACAAGGCGAAGCAGTATGACGAGCTGGCTTGGCTGAACAATATCGGTAATTTGTGCGACGAATATCGTGTCAGCTTCCCCAAGCGCATCTTGTATGCCTTCCACACTTCCCTCAAAATTGCCAATTGGTCTACGATTACCGTGCTGGCGGGTGTCAGTGGCACGGGGAAATCGGAGTTGCCACGCTTGTATTCGGCCTTTGGCGGTATTAACTTCATCAATGTCCCGGTTCAGCCTAATTGGGACTCGCAAGAATCCATGTTAGGATTCTTCAACTCCATAGACAACAAATTTGATGCGCAGCCCATGTTGCGTTTTCTGTACCAATGCACCACCGATCTAGCATCTAATATGGCCATAGTACTATTGGACGAAATGAATCTCGCCCATGTCGAGCACTATTTTGCCGATTTTCTAAGTAAATTGGAATCGCGGCGCAGTTACGCCAAGGATGTGCCCACCATAGATGTCAGCTTGGGGGCGGGGGTTGCCCCCTATGAATTGCCACTTTCGCGCAATATTCTATATTGTGGGACTATGAATCAGGACGAGACCACCAAATCTCTGTCCGATAAAGTGTTGGATCGCGGTATCGTAATCAATTTTCCGCGTCCACGGCATTTGATGGATCGTGACCGTGCACTTAATATCAAAAATTTCGCAAAGGATAAGGACATAAGCCCCCTTAGTCACAGCATTTGGAAAGCATGGGTGGAAAAAAGGGTTATATTTGATGGTTGTCAGCGTAAGGAGCTCAATCACTACCGTGAGGTATTGGAAAAAATAAACGATCATTTGGCGGAAGTGGGGCGCGCTATCGGCCACCGCGTTTGGCAGTCGGTTGAGCATTATATCATGAATTATCCTGATGTCCGCAAAGCCTTTTATGAAGCAAAAGGGGAACTTACAGATGAACTCAGACAAGCCATGCATGTGGCCGTCGAGGATCAGCTGGTACAAAAAGTAATGCCTAAGTTACGCGGTATTGAAACCAGCGGAAACAGCAGGAAAAAATGCCTCGATCCCATCCGTAATCTTTTGATAGCCAATAATTTTAACCTTGACAACGATTATGAACGCGCCTGTGAAATGGGCTACGGACAGTTCATGTGGTGCAGTGCTGAATATATTGATGACGGTGAAGAAAAATGAATATCTTGCCGAACTTTGGCTCGTATTCCGCGGCTTTGGCCAAGGATGATGAAAGCGGTCGTTATGCGAATATGATTCGTTTCACGAGAAATTGGTTAATTGATCTCCAAAATCTTGATGAAGGCAAAGATGAAGTGAAGCTCGGATATGTTTCCAACTATGAGATTTTTCAGAGTTGTTGCCGTCACATCCCGCCTGCAATCGAAAAAGACGAATTGACTCGCATTGTTGGTATTGTCGACGGAGCCTGCCGCCATATAGCCGCCAACTTTCACAGTAAAATATTGCGCGAAAATGTCTTAATGCCAAGCTATCGTGCTCGTGAATTAGGTAGTGCGGGATTAAGTTGGCTTTCAAAGCATTCTGGTCGCAACATCCGTGAAAAGTTGGCCTACACTGGCAACAAGCTCTTGGCAGTGAAACGCCGTCCTAGTTTAGATACGGGCGAGAACCGCTTGTTTATGGCTTTTGTGCATCGTATCGTCGCGTCTATTGATCTAAAAGGAAACGATGCCACCAATATGGAGAAACATTTTGGTGAATGGGGTCGCAAATTGGTGCGTGACGAGCATCTCGCGGAAATCGGGCACTGGGAAAATACAGCACCCAACAATACCTTGCTGTCGGATAAAAATTACCGTACTGTTTGGCGAGCATGGCAGGCACTGGAAAAAATCGACGATATGGTGTCCTATGATTCAGCTCATTTGGTTGGTCATATATGTACGGTGTTTTACTGGAAATTGCTTTCGGCACTCACACCCTATTGTAGGTTTTGTGCTCAACCTATACCCTACAACTATGCAAAATTTGACATTTCCTCTTATTTGGGAAGCCCTGTCGTTGGTTTGTCTGACAAGGGCTATATTTCCTTGGATAAAACTTATTCAGACATAACAATAAACATGAATAAGATGGAGCTAAAAATTAAATTTTCGGATTTAGAAGTAGTCTTTACGGTCAGTGAACGTGAACTCTGTTGTATTGAGATGACGCCGCAACATTTTGATGACATTGTCAAAAGTTCCATAGAAATTTTATTTTCGGATAACGACAAATTGCTGCTTGTCGAGCAGATACCTACTACGATTACTAGCGGTTGCGTGTATGTAGATGTTTTTTCCTCCCGTCCACATTACTTGACAGAAGATAATGTCTGTGGTGTTTTGAAAAAAAGAGCTCTATGGCAAAAATTTGGTGAAAAATACGAATTGGCTGTTGATGAGGCAACGGCATTACATATCTCTCCTGAACAAAAGATTCATTCCGTGCGCTCAGTTTTGTCGGAGAAGTCACAAAACACGCACTTCCTGCCGTCTTTGATTCGCATCATCAGTGGAGAAATAAAAACACGACAATTTGCTGTCCCTCTGCCAGACTTTTATAGCGTATTTCAATTGGCACCGCTTAGGCAAGCACTCCGTATGCATTATGACAAACTCAATTTTGTTCCACAAAGTATTGCCGTTCTTATGTACGCTATGAATCGTAACCTTTTGCGTCAAATACAGGCGGGAGATTTTGTTATAGTAGTAGACTATATGTATGGAAAAATATCTATCACCATGCTCCAAAGCAAATACGTTGAGGCGGTGGCGCAAGCTCTTCCGGACACCAAAGGAATGACATGGGAAAGGCACCCGCCTGTCACTCTCGCGATTCCAATTCAAGACGTAGGGATTCCTGAAAATATAGTCACCATTTTTGGTGAAGATGGCTTAAAAGATGAAGAAAATCTGCTTGCTTTTGACTTTATCCGTCATTGGCTTCTTATGGACAGCGATACAGCATCGTGTTTGCGTCAGTTAAAATATGACGTGACGTCTTCTTTGGAAGAATTCATTTCCACACATAAAGATATGTTAAGAGGACACCACGTTTATAGCATTCTCTCATCTTCTCTCATTTATGCAAACAATGGCATTGCCGTCAATGTGCCTAAAGAAGCAGCATTAAAAGGCTTTTGTGCATTAAATGCCTGGGAAAAATCGCTGAAAAACTATGAGGCAGACAAAGGCGTAGAATTGGCTCCACTTTGGGCTGAGCATCTACCGGCACTGGCTATAAAGCGCCTGTACGGCTCGTTCTCTCTGATTGGCGGAGATGACAAGGTAGAATCGGTTCTTGATAAACCTCAAAGAATACATGTTCCCGGATCCTTTGCTTTGCCACGTGGCAAAAAAGAATATCATTTTGGCTTGATTATGGGCAGTGACAAAGATATCTCCTATGAGGCGGTACTGCGGCATCGTTCTTTCCCACTTAGAACCGACGTTGAATGTGAATTGAATCTTACTTACACTTATGGTCGCGACAACCCTTACGAATTGATTTTTGTCTCCAAAAACAAGGACGCAAAATTTGCACAGATCAAGGCGGCGTGGGAGCCTGTTAGCGAATATCCATATAATAACTTGCCATATCCTAGGTTTCCGGCCCCGTCGAACAGTTGGGATGATCTGCAGAACAGCAGATATTTTAATAAGAGACAACACGTTATGGTGACCGGTAATTTCTTGGAATGGGTAGATACTTGGGTCGAGCATAGCTTTGCACACTACGATGTCTTTGCGTGTAAGGATATACTGGCACGCAAAAAGTATTATAATGAACGAAACGACGTCGTCGTGAATGTACTCAAACTGCATGTGAATGATGATGTGGCAGTCATACGAGTGGAGGGCGATATAGAAGAAATTGTTTCCGATAGAGAACATTCATTTTCGTGCAAATTGACCCTGGATAACCGTCCGCGACATGTAATTACAATTGCCAAAGATGAGTGGTTTCGTTCGCGTCTAGGAGGTTGGATGTGTATAAAAAAGGGGTTGAATATAGGTGGAGAGTATAAAGATGTTGTATTTTACTCCAATCAATTTGTTTTTGAAGAAGATTTTTCCATTGACAACATGAAGGTCAGCTTTTATGTACGCACAAAAAAAGACGGGAGAAGCAGTGCTTCAAATATTCTGGTAGAGAACAGACCAGTCCGGTTCTATCATGTGCTTCCTGATGGGATTGTTGGTGGCAGTCATCGCTATAAACTGCGAACAAATATTTTCTATCCATTGCATCATATTTATGCCAATGGAATGACAAGTGCGACATCTGATTGCCCGGACTATTTTAAGGAAACGGTACAAAAATTACGAGAGAAATTGCTTCCGGCGTTTTATGACTCGTGGAGGCATCATGACTATGAGTCCACATCCTTGTTTTTCCGTATCATGTGCATCATGATCAAGGATATTGGGAGAGAGGGCTATGAACAGATTCCGAATGTACTAATCAATCAGCCGGACATCGTCGTTGAGGATTGCGGCTGCGCTTTGGGTGATTATGACCAAGGCTGTGAGCAGATGATACTTAACGCAATATTGGGGGCGAAGCTTCCGGATACAACTATGATAGGGATTCTCAGCAAGGCTGCATGGAAAAGCGATGGATTTATTCCGAATATGAGTGCAGATATTCTGTTTTCATATTATGGCCGTGCGGTTGATTGTCTCGAAAAATATGAGAAAATATGTGGAAGACTTGAAAAATCAGCTTTATGGTGCTTTGAGTATATCCTTGCGGTATTTCGCCTACGTGAACGAAAAAATGCCGCAATCAATCGTCGCCTTTCCCTCAATGATTCGACCACCGCGAAACTCGTTGATGTTATTGAGGATTTCATCAATGCGGGCTCGTATTTGCCAAATTCAAGAGTGAAAATTGAGTTGAGAAGGGTCAGTGAGGAATATAAAAACATACCGCGCTTGATGTATGCGATCTTGCTCTATATCAATGGTGGCGCGGATGAGATTGAAATTACGGGCATTTCAGAGGAGAATGAATGATGTCAAGCAAGGCACGCGAACCGAAGCTGAAGATAGTATCAGGGGGGCGTGCCCCTCACATCAGTTGCTGTAATCCTCGATGTAGAGCGTGGGGGCGAAAACTCCTCGTAGCAGTTGACAAGCTGATGAAAGGATTCTGGCGGACGTCATGTTATCAGCGATTCCCTGGTAGGCATTAGCGGATGACAATGTTCATCCATCATGTCGTTGGATTTTTCAGTAAAATAAAATAGTGTTTGATTGATAATATATGTGAATTTGTAAGATATTAAAAAGGGGGATAAAAAATTTGATTTGCTGCATAAGTGTAGATGGCGTTGATGGTGCGGGTAAGACAACATTGATTGAATCTCTTGCCAAAAGGTACAATATAGCAAATTTGCCGCGATTTTATTGTATGGGAATGGCACCACAGAATAGTCAGGAACGGAAAGATTGGTTTATTTCAAATGATGTTTTATTTACGACCAAAATCTATATTTCAGGATATAAACTGAGACTGGCTGCTGCAAGAGAATTTAAGCGTGGTTTGCATTATAAATTTCCGATCAACGCAACAAATAATCTGGTTGTTATGGATAGAGGAATTTGGTCATTAAGAGCATATTCTTTTGCCATGCTTAGAAAAATCGGAACGCTTTCCAGTGAAGAGGCAGATAAAAAAACGACTAAACTTTTGGATCGTGAGATAGAGACCCTTGCTGATGATGCAATTGATTTATCCATACTTTTATTTCATGACAGTCATGAGTGTTTGAAAAACATCATAGCTCGACGCAACTGTGATGAAAATGAGCGTTTGTTGATATCATATCAGCACGAATACTATTCTCGACACTTAGCGGAAATAAAAGATTCTGCTAAAGTTAGTATAATTTCGCCGATAATACCCCCCGAAGATATTTTTAAGATTGTGGTTGATAAAATAGAGGTGAAAAGATGTACAGAGACTGCGACCACTTACTAAACAGTCAAAACATTTATACCATACGTGGAAATTGGTCTGATTCAGCAGAATTAGTCTTAGCTAAAGTGGTTTACGAAAAAAATGCTAATATGAAAAGATTTTGTAAGGTTGTTGATAAGCATGATGCTAATGGTGAGATTTTGCTTCTTTTAAATCCGAAAGATTTTCGGCATATATCCTGCAAGGGAATAAGACTGGCTGAATTTCAGAGCGATTGCATTTGGGAGAGAATTGCCCGAGAATTGGTCAGTCTTGGAATTGATGAAGCAAATATAGGCATCTTTGGTTCTGGACGTCTAGGTTTCAAAGCTCCCAAGGATGTGGACTTTGTGATTTATGGGTACGAGAATATGGTGCGTGTTAAAGATAATATTGATTTATTTAAAAAGCGCATTGGACTTTATAATCACACGTTTCAACATGCACAATATCAGGCAAATACGCACGGAAGTTTTTTATCCGAAGAGCGAAATAATCTTTTGATGTGCCTTATAAGAAAATGGTCATCGTGTTCATTGAGCGAAAATTTGACCATGACGTTGCGTTTTGTGGATGATTCACGCATAGACGAAGATGAACTTAAATGTTTTTTTATGCATCGTGGCAATCATGAGATGACTACGTTTCGTGGTGTAGTCAGCGGAGAAGATGGGACGTCATTTATGCCGCGCAGGTTTTTTTTGACACGTTATTCGACAACGGTGGAAATTGTTTCACCCCTATGGATTTTTCATCAATGCGTGCGAGATAATGACTTTGTCGAGGTTACAGGTGAGCTAATAAATAGCAAAATTTGGGTATGGAGGGCTGAACATGGCATTAAACATTTATGACGAAGTTATTGCCGTTAATAAAAGAATTTATACAGACAATGTAGAGGAGTATTGGCAACGGACAAAAGATGGTCATGCAAATTATCTCGGTAACTTTATAGAGATGTTTTTGTCCAACCTAAAAGGTCCTCATATTTATGACTTGGGTTGCGGTCCGGGGAGGGATTTGAAATTATTCCATGAGCGCGGCTTTGATGCGTGTGGGGTAGATTGCAGTCCGGGCATGGTGAAATATTGTCAGGACAGAAATCTTACTGTGGTTCAAAACGATTTTATCAGCATGAACTATGTTCCTAATAGCGTCGATGGTTTTTGGGCTTACACAAGTCATACGGTCATTCCAAAGGAAGATTTTTCTAAGTTGATGCAGAAATATAGCATAGCACTCAAAAAGGATGATGGGATACTGGCTTTGGGTATGATTGAAGGAAACTTCGAGGGGTGGAAATCCGATGCAAAATACAATGGTACCAATCGATTTGTAGCGCGTTATACAGCTGAAGAATTGGAATTTTTGCTTGGAAGATATTTCGGTACAGTTTCTATTTGGCGTGAGAAGGTTAACGGTAAGGTTTATCTTCATTGTCTTTGTCGCAATACTCCTGTTGCCAACAAATATGCATCTGCAGATGCCGCCCGTGCATTATTTGACAAATACTCACAACAATATCTTGAAAACACGCAAACAGGGATAGAATTATTACGTGTGGATCGAGAAAATTTTGCACAACATATTTTATATAATGCTACAGGGAAAAAAATTATTGATATAGGGTGTGGACCTGGCAGGGATTTGCTGATTTTCTCCCAGATGGGATTTGACCCCATTGGCTTGGATATCAGCGAAGTGAATGTAGAAAGCTGTAAAACACGTGGGCTTCAAACGATGAAAGGTGATATTTATTCTTTGGGGGATTATTTTACAGAAAATGTTTTTGATGGGGCGTGGTGTAATTGTTCAATTACGAATTGGATTTTAAAGGCGGAACTCCCAAAAGTTCTTCAAGATTTGAAGAAGATTGTAAAGCCTGGCGGAATAATTTTCGTCGGTTCTGTTTTGGGAAATTTCAGTGGCTGGGAAATCGATCAAAAATACGATCGATTAAAACGATATAACAATCATTGGCGCGAGGAAGAACTTAGAAGACTTATTGCGCCCTTGGGCAAATTGCTTGGAGAACGAAAACTCACAAACACAGGCAAGAAAGATTATTTGAATTTGGTGTATAAAAATGAAAAATAAATTACTGATTCTTATTGTTGGCATACCTGGCTCTGGCAAGACGACATTTGCCAATCTCTTGTCTTGCAAAATGGCAGGGATTCCTTCGATCAATACCGATATTATAAAAGCTGCCTATGCGTCGAGCAATCCCGACATCATGAAAAAAACTTCGCATACTGCTTGGCAGCTGCTTGGAGAGTGTACCAACAAAAACATCGTGTCGGGGAATAACATTCTTTCACGGGAGATTTTTAAAATTTCTTGTGAAATTGTTGGTCGGCTATTCGAAACCTATAACACAGTTATCATTGAGGGATTGGGCATAGATCTGGAAAGTGTTCCAAATTTAGAGGTTGATACCGTAATATTCTATCTTACCAATAAAGATAAACATCTGGGGTATAAAGATAAGTTGCGATATCGCGTTAATAAAACAAATAATTGGGCGAAACACAAGGAAATTTTGCAAATTATTGATGAAGATATTTTCAGAAAAACCAACACCTTAAAAAATGCATTTACGATAGAAATTACCGATGGATATGATTTGGATAAAATTGTTGAAGTCATCGAATTATGTCGAAAACCATAAGGAAAACGCTGATCAATTCTTTTGTTGGCGATCTCTTCCCTGCGGATTACAATAGAGAAAACGGTAAGACGAGGGAATCGAGGCTGCCATCTACGGCAGCTATGCCATGAAACACGTTCTGCGGATTGTCTTTTTCACAGAACAGATGCCCGATGCTATGATGCGGAAGAACCTGTTCCGCTGTTTTCAGTGATTCCTTAATGAGGTGTGTTAAATATGATTTTGAATCTCATAATCTGTATTTCAATTTTATTTATATGTATTGTCAAGCTCAAATTAAACAGTTTAATTTCACTCCTTATCGTTGCCGCTCTGCTTGGGGTATTGAACGGATTACCGTTTGAACAAATTCCTCCAATAATTTATAATGGTTTTGGCGGACAAATAAAAAGTTTGGCATTGCTTATAACATTTGGTGCTATTTTAGGAAAATTGTTGAATGAGTCAGGTGCATCTAGTAGAATTGCAGAAACAATTCTAAATTTTTTTGGTGAGCGTAATGCCCAAAATGCTCTCCTGTGTTTCGCGCTTCTTATTGGGATAACAATGTTTTTTGAAGCAGCGTTCATTGTGTTAATTCCAATAATTTTTTCTTTTGTAAAAAAAACAAATCTATCACCGATTTATATCGGATTACCCAGCATTATCGCTCTTTCAATGACGCATAGTTTCTTACCACCTCATCCCGGACCTGCCCTGGTTTGTGATTTATATGGAGCAGATATTGGTCTAACTCTACTTTTGGGACTGATACTTGTATTACCTAATGCTTTTTTTACAAGTATTTTTTATGTAAAAAGTCGCTGGGTAAGTTCTGTAGTTTCACCCTTGCCACAAATTTATCAAACTCCAGAAGCAGCGAAAGATAGGCCTTCTTTTTCTATTAGTATTTTTTGTGTAATAATACCTATCATTTTAATTGCAACATCAACGATGCTTAAAATGGTAGCGGTTGATGTTCCAATATTGTGTTTTTTTAGTTCACCACCTTTGGCGATGTTAATTGGTGTTTTTTTTGCGATGTATTTTTTAGGTGTTCGCAGAGGATTAACTATTCAAAAAATCAACCGGATTATCAATCAAGCTGCGCAGTCCGTTGTTATGATTATATTAATTATTGGTGCGGGAGGGTCTTTTAAGCAAATCATTGTTGATACCGGTTTGGGGAGCTATATTGCAGGGCGAATGATGGAATTGGATTGTTCGCCGATCATAGCAGCATGGGTGCTGGCCGCACTGCTTAGATTTGCCGTAGGTTCCGCAACTGTCGCTATAACTATAGCTGCCGGTATCATGTTAAATGCTGTTCAAGTAACAAATATCTCACCGGAAATAATGGTTTTAGCAACATCAACAGGAAGTATTTTTGCCTCTCATGTCAATGACCCTGGATTTTGGCTTTTTAAAGAATATTTCCAACTCTCGTTGACCGATGCTTTAAAAATACGTACTACATATACATGCTTGTTATCAGTGACTGGCTTGATTGGTGTTCTTATCATAAATTATTTTTTATTTGGTGATTTCTTGAAAAGCGGTCTTACTCCATACTAGGGAAGTGTAGTGACCCCCAAAAGTTAGACTTATAGGATCTAACTTTTGGGGGTATTGTAATGGCAAAATACAGTATAGAATATAAGCTGAAGGTTGTGCAGGAATATCTTGCAGGACACGGAAGCTATGAAACGCTATCGAAACGTTATCACGCACGCCCTTCCAGAGATGGGTAAAGGCATATAAGACATTCGGGGTGGATGGTTTGAAACCTTCCCACACAAAGAAAATATACACCTTTGAATTTAAGTGTTCTACGGTAGAATATTATCGGGGCCATCTTATCAGGACGTAGCGACCATGTTCGGTCTGAATAATTCAACCTTGCTTGTCCGATGGATAAAGGAGTATTGCAGCGGCGGCGTAGATGCCCTAAGACCAAAACCGAAAGGAAGAGCACCCGCTATGCCAAGAAAGAAAAAAGAGCAAACAAAAGACCTCCCACAAGACGAGACCGCGCAGCAGCTAAAAGCTCTGCAGGACGAGAATCTGAAACTGCGCATCGAGAATGCTTATTTAAAAGAATTGAGGAGGTTGCGCCTGCAAGAAGAAATGCAGAGCAAAAAGCAAGGATCGTCTGCAGCCTCCGAGGAGAATTTCAGCTGAAAGACATCCTTGCGGTGATTCACTTTCCCAAAGCGACCTATATGTATTGGCAAAAGAAGTTCGCTCAGCCTGAAGTGCCAGATGAGCGGGAACAGATCATCCTTGCCATTCGTGAAGAGCACAAAGATTATGGCTATCGCCGCCTATGGGCACAGATGCGCAATCTCGGGTACAAGATCAATCACAAGGCGGTGCAGCGGATTGTGCAGAAGCTTGGACTTCAAGTGCATTCCTTTACGCACAGAACGCGCAAGTACAGCTCCTACAGGGGTTCTGTCGGAACGGTTGCAGACAATCTCCTGAACCGCAGATTCAAAACCTCTATCCCGCACCAGAAGATCACAACGGATACAAGTGAGTTTAAATACTGGCTGCAGGGCGACGATGGGAAGCCCGTCGCACATAAGCTGTATTTCGATCCGTATATGGATCTCTTTCATGCGGAGATTGTCAGTTTTCACATCGGACAGACACCGTCTGCAGTGGGGATTCAGAGCGCACTCGAGGAGGCAATTCGTGTGACAGCAGATTGTCCTTATCGTCGCACCTTCCACTCCGATCAGGGGTGGGCGTACCAGATGAAGTCGTACACGAAGCGGCTCAAGGAGGAGAGAATCTTTCAGAGCATGTCACGCAAGGGAAACTGTCTGGACAACAGTGTGATGGAGAACTTCTTCGGACTGTTAAAGCAAGAGATTTACTATGGGCGTGTCTACCATAGCTACGAGGAACTCAAGACGGCGATCGAGGAATATATCGTCTACTATAACGAGCATCGTATCAAAAAGTCTCTTGGTTGGCTCAGTCCTGCTCAGTATCGTCGCAAACATCTCGCCGCATAGAAAAAGCGCAGGATTTCATTTTCCTACGCTTTCAGGTCTAACTTTTGGGGGTCACTACAGGATTATAACAGGATCCTTTACTTTCACGTTTTTAGGAGATTTAAAATTATATTTT
>ERZ773009.507-NODE-507-length-28607-cov-4.969354_pt1 | contig 28607 bp, 29 predicted proteins | sample MGYA00580663_ERZ773009 | MGnify/ENA primary metagenome ERZ773009 (study PRJEB29015, sample SAMEA2737969) | human oral metagenome | biome: human oral; feature: human-associated habitat; material: dental | place: China | collected 2026 ... | reverse complement strand
TTGCTTTCAGGTGCATATTATACATGTATATCTGTCAGGCTGCTGCCGGAATTCATCTTCGTCTGATTTATAGATAAAAATTAAACTTTTTCAGTTTTTTTTACGAGTTTGTAACAAATATATATTAAAGAGATTTGAAACTTACTCTACTATTGCTAATACTAATTAAATATCAATAATACATTACAGTAGCATACTCAACTTTTGATATTTAAGTACCGACTCTGCAAACTTATAGAACTTTAGTTATTTAGAGGATATCTTAGGGAGCTTTGACAAATGACAAAAAATAACTTAATTACACAAATTCACACCGCTTATATTAAAATGACTAAAACCGAAAAAAAAGTTGCCGACTTTGTTTTATCCAATCCCAAAGAGGCACTTAATATAACTATTACCGAGCTGGCAAAGCTGTGTGAAGTAGGCGAGACCAGTGTATTCAGGTTTTGTAAAACACTTAATCTAAAAGGTTATCAGGATTTTAGACTGTCTTTAGCCTTAAGTACTGCCGATTTGAATATTCTTAATCATAATAATGAGGGCGATACCTCATTTACCAAGGATTCAAAGGCAACCGCTTCAAAGGTTATGGATACCTATATATCTGCCCTGTCAAAGACTTATGAACACCTTAATTACGAAGATATACAGGCTGTTGTCAAGTATATCCTAAGTGCCAAAAGTATAAATCTTTTCGGCTTTGGCGGCTCAGGTACCAGTGCGGCTGAAGCTAAAAATAAGTTTATGAAAATACTTCCTAATATTATATTTACACAAGACTCTCATATGCAGCTTACTCAGGCAGCTTTATTGGGTGCAGAGGATCTTGCGATAATATTTTGCAATTCAGGAATTACCAAAGACTGTATAGAAATAGCTAAGATTTGTCACGCTTCCAAAGTGAAGGTTGTATTCATAACCGGTTTTCCCAAGACTCCGGCTCTTGAGTTCAGCGATGTGCTTTTACAGTGCGGCGCAAGTGAAGGACCTTTGGATGGAGGCTCTATAGCAGCCAAGACTGCGCAACTTTTCCTGGTGGATATCTTATATAGTGAGACTTTCAAAAACTTGGGAAATGTGGCACTTGAGAATAAGAAGAAGACTTCTGAAATCATTACCGAGAAGATGATGTAGTCGCTGCTTGTGTAGGATGGAATATAGCTGTAACTTATACAAGATTTATCGGGGGAGTTGGCAACATAAACAATTATGCTGCCAACTCCCCCACAAACCATTATTTGTAAATTATATCCTTCACCACCTCTGAGGCTATAATAAGCCCTGCCGCAGGGGGGACAAAGGCAATAGACGCAGGTATCATTCTTTTTTTACTGCTTAAACTTTTTTCATCAAGCTTTGCTTCATGCCTTAGAGCATTGACTTCCTTAGAATAAACCACTTTTAAGTCCTTTATTCTCCTTGTCTTAAGTTCCTTCCTCATAACCTTAGCCAGCTTGCATACGGAAGTATCATATATATCAGCAACCTCAAAATCAGCCGGATTTAATTTATTGCCGGCTCCCATACTGCTTATAACAGGAATATTAAGTTCCTTGGCTCTTACTATAATATCTATCTTGGCACTTATAGTATCAACCGCATCAACTATATAATCATAAAGAGTAAAATCAATCTCATCTCTGTTTTCAGGCAAATAAAAACATCTGTGCTCATAAACCTTACACTCAGGATTGATATCCTCTATTCTTTCCCTCATAACCTCAGTCTTAAACCTGCCTACAGTACTGCTCAGTGCAATTAACTGTCTGTTAATATTGCTTATATCAACGGTGTCATTATCAATCAGATCAAGACTGCCGACTCCGCTCCTGCAAAGAGCCTCCGCCGCATAAGCACCTACTCCGCCTATGCCAAAAACCGCTACTCTTGCACTTGCAAGCCTCTCTAATCCATCTTTACCTATAAGTAACTCTGTTCTCGAAAACCTCATAACCTACCAACTATCCTAATCTTTAACCATTAAAAAAAGCCAACCTGCCAAAAGTACACAGATCGGCAACATAAATCCTACTTACATAAAACATTAAACATGCTACACTTTGCTCACTTCAACACTCCGACCGGGTATAAATTCTTCTCTACACCCTCTTTCTTTAAGTTGGTTTATTGTATCAATAATTACATAAATATGCAGTTTTTAAGTAAGTACACAACAGGATACAATCAAACTATCTTGCTAAGGACAATCTGAGACCGCCGGTACTTGCTTTACCAAGCCCCAAGGCGAAGGGAAAGCTTAATACTGCTGCGAGTCGATATTAGCGAAAGCGTGTATGAGCAAGATAGTTTTTAATTGTACCTGTTGTGGGACTGTATATAAACCTTATACATAGGTTAATTATATTTATACAATATACCGACTTTTACTCTCCCAGTCCCGACTCTATAGCCGCAACTATCTCAGCCAAAGCCTTCTCCTCATCATCACCGGTACAAACAATTGTAACTGTATCACCCGTCTTAATACCTGCACCCATAACATTAAGAACACTCTTAGCTACAACTTTCTTATCCCCCGCTTCAATGATTATATCACTGTTGAACTTCATAGCAAGCTGTGATAAAACTCCTGCCGGTCTTAAATGTAATCCTGACGGGTTACTGATTGTTACTGTTTTACTGGTCATACGAACCTCCCTAAAAATTATATATTACTTGAGTTTCTGCATTTTCTCCATAATAAATGGTAAACTGTATTCTCTAAGTTTATACTTCCTGCTGTAACATTTGTTACATGATAATTATATTACACAAATTTATACTTACTGCTGTAATATTTGTTACTTGATAATTATATTGCTCAAATTTATACTTACTGCTGTAATATTTATCAATAAGCAAAGTACATATAAAACTGAATCTCAGCTGTTTCTTGTGCCGACTTCCGGGCAAAAGTCTAATTAGCTCAGTTCTTGTGAACTACCCATAGTCTAAAGCCTATGGGCTTCCTGCTTCGCTGACCTCGCAACCTACTATCTCCACAGGCGTTAATTCGGGCAGTCCCTGCCCTATTGTTTTTTCTTATACTACCTTAACCCACCGTCTAAAGCCGATGGGATTGCGGTAGCATTATTTCAAAAATACACCCGGGCTAAAATATGAAAAAAATGCAGAAGCTCAAGTATTTTTATACTCTACTTCTTCTCGAATATGAGCAACCGCAATAATCCTGTCTGTATAAATTATGCTCATTTGATAATTCAACAGACCTTTTATAACCGTTTTTCTTTTTAAAATCCGAGGGCAGATACTCTACTCCAACTATTTTCCCCACCTTCTCTCCTATCTCACAAAGCACCTGTGAGCTTTTCATGGGGCTTATTGAAAGAGTGGTTGCAAAATAATCAAAACCTCTTTCCTTGGCTTCCTGTGCTGACTTAAGCAGTCTCATTTCATAACAGCTAAGACATCTTTTGCCACCCTCCGGCTCAAGCTCCATACCCTTGGAAAGTTTATGGAAGTTCTCAGGGTCATACTCACCCTCCAGGAATGAAACCTTCCTTACAAAATCCATCTCGGATATAAGTCTTTTTTCTTCTTCAACCCTTGTAAGATACTCATTTTTATTATCTATATTAGGGTTATAAAAATAAATTGTTATATCAAAGTACCTGTTGAGGTACTCCATGCAGTAAGAAGAGCATGGAGCACAACAGGCGTGTAATAAAAGTTTTGGAAATATACCCTTTTTAGAATTATCGGATATAATAGTTTCCAACTCTTTTTGTAAATTTCTTTTATTCATAATCGTTTATAAAAAATCCCTTATTCTCTTAGAACGGACAGGGTTTCTAAGCTTTCTAAGTGCCTTAGCTTCTATTTGCCTTATTCTTTCTCTGGTTACCTTGAACTCTTTTCCTACCTCTTCCAAGGTTCTGGGATGTCCGTCCTCAAGTCCGAATCTCAGCAAAATAACCTGTCTTTCTCTTTCTTTAAGCTCGGATAAAAGTGTGTCTATGTGTTCTCTTAACATCACCGACTCTACATTGCCCTCCGGACTTACTACATTGGCATCTGCTACAAAATCCCCAAGATTGGAGTCATCTTCCTCTCCTATAGGAGTTTCCAAAGATGCCGGCTCTCTGGCAATCTGCATGATCTCCATCACCTTTTCTTCCGTCATCTCCAAGGCTTCGGCAAGCTCCGCTACAGTCGGCTCATAGCCCAGCTCCAAAGTAAGTTTTCTTTGCATCTTGCTCATCTTGTTGATAGTCTCAACCATATGCACAGGAACTCTTATTGTCCTTGCCTGGTCGGCAAGAGCCCTTGTAACCGACTGTCTTATCCACCAGGTAGCATAAGTACTTAGCTTAAATCCCTTGGTATAGTCAAACTTTTCTACACCCTTTATAAGCCCGAGATTACCCTCCTGCACCAAATCAAGGAAGCTCATACCCCTTCCCGTATACCTTTTTGCTATACTTACCACAAGTCTTAAGTTAGCCTCTATAAGCTTTTGCTTGGCATACTCATCACCGTCTTGCTTTCTCTTTGCAAGTTCAAGTTCTTCCTCACCTGAAAGCAGTGCAACCGTACCTATTTCCTTTAAGTACATACGCACAGGATCTTCAGTACCTACGCCTTCAAGTATGTCTATTGCATTTAAGTCTATATCCTCGTCTTCCAAATCTTTTTCAAAGTCTTCAACATCATCATCTATGGAAAGTAAGTCATCATCTATACTTATATCTATATCTACCGGTATATCTTCAGGCATATTTTCCACTATCTCTATACCCTTGGTCTCAAGATATGATATGATCTGCTCTATAGCTTCCGGACTTAATTCCTGTTCCTTAAAGTAATCATTGATCTCGTCATAATCTATCTTGGAACCTTTGGATGAAGCTACTTCTACAAGTGTTTCAAGCCCTGACAAAAAAGCCTGCTCACTATTTTTTTGTTCACCGACATCAGTTTCGCTGATTTTATTTGTTAAATCCTTGTTTGCCACTAAGCATACACCTCCTTAAATACGGTTAGCGTTTAATTATATAATGATTTTACTACTTTTTCAAGTAGCCTTTCCTACAATCGTATACTTATTTCTCCTGAGGATATACTGTATTCGCCCTCTTTATCGGAAACCACTAAGAACCCCTTTTCATCAATACCCTTTGACAAAACTTCTTTTACAGAATCTTTACCGAGAATATTTATGTATTTGTCTTTATGTATGAGTCTTAATTCGTACTCATCTTTTATAAAAGCAAGACTTCTTTTTTCCAAGAACAACTCATAATATTCAAAAAAAGTTTTTATAATCTCTTTTATCAAATACTTTCGTATGCATACTTTTTTTGTATGCATATATATAGACGTTGCCACAGTTTCAAGTTCTTTAGGAAAATTCTCTGCATTTGCATTAATACCTATACCGCATACAAGGTAACTTAAACCCTCCATATCTACACTCATTTCAGTAAGTATACCGCATAATTTTCTGCCGTCCAGGATTATATCATTGGGCCACTTTATATGTACTTGTAATTTTTCAGTGTTTTCTATGGCTTTTGCTACTGAAAGAGCTGCAATTATAGTAATCATTGAGGCAAGTTCAGGACTTAGCTTCGGTCTTAACAAAAGGCTCATCCATATACCCACGCCTTTATCGGAAACCCAGTTTCTGCCCCGTCTTCCTCTTCCCTTGGTCTGCAAATTGGCTATGTATAAACTGTTTTTTTGCTCTCCCTCTTCCGCACTGTACTTTGCCCAAAGATTGGTAGAGTCTACCTCTTCTTTATAACAGCAATTTATATTATAGCCGCCTAAAAGTTCTCTTAATTCCACCTCATTCAGTACATCACTGGATTGTATCAAGCTGTAACCTCTGTTATTGACGGAATGTATAAGGTAGCCTTGCTTTTTTAAAGCCGCAACCGCCTTCCATACGGAAGTTCTTGACACTCCAAGTGCCTTGCTGATAAGCTCTCCCGACACAAAGCCCTCTTTATTACTTATTAATATTTTTAATATTTCATCTTTTAACATACTGTACCTACATACTGACTAAACTTATCAAAGCAAAAAGTACAAAAAATGCAGCTATTGAAACATAGAAACATATTGCCGCCCTCATATATTTATACTCCACTATTCCTTTATATACCTTAATGATTTGCACAGTACAAATCATAGAAGTACAGATAAAAATAATCGGGAAAAACATTATATTGGACTCTGCATCCAAATATACCAATATGGCAAGTAATATTATCAAAAAAGCTAAAATAAAATGTATCGTATCTAAAATCAAAGAAATAAAGTTATTATTTTTGTCTACCACCAAAACCTCCCAAGCCCCTTTGTCTGGCAGCCTCATACAAAAGTATGGCTGCTGCCACGGATACATTTAAGGACTCCGTCTGTCCCTGCATAGGTATATGCAAAGAATCGTCCGCCAAGCTGCACAGATCCTCAGATACTCCCCCCGACTCATTGCCCATAATAAAAGCATGATTCAAGGTATAATCAAAACTGTCATATGAGCTGCTGTTTTCCAAGGTACTGGCATAAACTTTAATATTACGCTCCTTAAGCTCTTTAACAAGAGCTTTTAAGTCACCGGCACATATAAAAGGGAGTCTGAATATTGAGCCCATAGTGGATCGAACCACCTTGGGATTGTAAATATCTACCGTATCCTCACTCATTATAAGCCCGGAGAGTCCGGCAGCCTCTCCTACCCTCAGCATAGTGCCGAGGTTTCCGGGGTCTTGTATATTTTCCAATATAAGAAGGCTTTTTTTATTTTTCCCCAGCATATCTTCAAGCGAATAAGAAAGACATCTTACCAGGGCAAGTATTCCCTGCGGTGTCTTGGTATCGCTTATGCTCTCAAAATTCCGGTCACTTATGACCTCATAACTTCCAAGCTCTGTTTTTCCCCTCTCTGCCAAAGTCTCTTCAAAGCTTTTTGATATATAGGTTTTTACAAGCAAGTCCTTGGGTATCTCCCTATACATTTTTATGCCCTCTACTATGAAAATACCCTCTTCCTTCCTATACGAGGCTTTCTTTTTCAAGTTGTTGATATGTCTTAGTTCTTTGGCAGACAAATTTATCATAAGTTTTCACCTATTTGCTCAAGCTCCTTCATCCACAGCTTAGCACTTATATCCGAAGGCATGGCAAGATCTGCTCTGCCTGACAGGCTAAGTACTGTTGCTTTGGGAGAGTCCGGCATACAGGAACGCTTGAATTGCTGTGAGAAAAATCTCTTATAAAAAGTATAGAGCCACTTATATATTTCCGGTCTTGTAAATTCATTCACAAAGGCTCTGCAAGCCATTCTGTATATTTTCGAAGCTGTAAATCCGTATATCAGACTGTAGTATATAAAGAAATCATGCAATTCATAAGGTCCCACTATATCCTCAGTCTTATGCCCCTGCTTGCTGCCGTCTGAGGGAAGCAGTTCAGGGCTTACAGGAGTATCAACCACATCTTTAAGTATGTGCTTTAATTCATTATTTTCAGAACCTTTAGCAAGTGCATTGAGCATCCTTCTCATAACAGTCTTGGGAACTGAGGCATTGACCGAATACATGGACATATGATCTCCGTTGTATGTAGCCCAGCCAAGTGCAAGCTCCGACAAATCTCCCGTTCCTACCACAAGTGCCGCCCTCATGTTGGCTATATCCATAAGTATCTGGGTTCTTTCTCTCGCCTGTGCATTCTCATAGGTTACATCATGCATGCTCATATCCTGACCTATATCATTAAAATGCTGCCTTACCGCTGCGGAAATATTGATTTCTTCTAAACTCACCCCTAAAACTTTTGCCAATTTGCAGGCATTATGATAGGTTCTTCCTGTAGTTCCGAAGCCCGGCATGGTTATAGTATAAATATTATTCTTGTTAAGCTTCATAAGCTCAAAAGTCTTTACCGCTACAAGCAGGGCAAGGGTGGAGTCCAAACCTCCCGATAAACCTATAAGTACAGCCTTAAGACCGGTATGCTCCATTCTCTTTTTAAGTCCCAGTGCCTGTATAAGTAAAAGCTCTTCATACTCTTCTATACTCTCACTTCTTATCCAGGGGAACTTTTCTATATACCTGTTTAACTCAAGCTCCGTACACTCAAGTTCAAAGTCCACTACTTTGTAATTATCTTCCCTTAACTTATAAGTATTTAACTTCCTTCTTACCGCACTTATAAGCTCAAGATCAACATCCGTACATACAACTTCCGTTTCAGGATCACAGGAATCTTCAAGTACAGTTTGATCCTCAACTATCAATTTAGCGGACGAGTACACTACATCCTGTGTAGACTCCCCTGCCCCGGCACTTGCAGATATGTATACCGTATGCAATCTTGCTGCAAGCGCCTTTATATATTCCTTTCTTTTCCTACCCTCTCCTACCAGTCTCTCCAAGGCTGTGGGATTTACTATTATGCCGGCACCGTTAAGCATATGTTTCATTGACGGTGTGATAGGGGCAAAGGCATCATCTCCTATTTCCACAGCCACTGACAGGTTCTCCATGCTTTTACAATTATATATAATATCTGTACCGAAAGGCACCCTACCTTCGTTAAAATCTACTTCCAACACATTTTCAAAAGCCTCTTGGAAGTATCTTTGATCCGAATGATTGGAATAACAGGGCAAATGCTTCTTTGGCGTAAGACCTAAAAGACTTCCTCTATGTATGACAGCCACACAGTTATAGAGCTTAGACTTATACTCCCATGGAAGTCCTATAAATATAAGCATATCCAAAGACTTAGTCTCTTCCAGTATGTGTATTAATTCCTCTTTGGCATTTTGAATCAATGTCTTTTGTAAAAATACGTCACCACAGCTTACTCCGGTAAGACATAGCTCAGGAAATACCAAAAGTTTAACTCCAAGTTTTGAAGCATTATCTATCTGCTTTAATATCTCTTCTCTGTTATATACAGTATCGGCGACCTTAAGCCTCGGGCTTACGGCGGCAACTCTAAGAAAAGAATCTCTCATATTACATTCCTTTCTAAGGCTTTTTAAACACTTATAAAGCCTTAGCCTTAATTTAAAATTTATATAGTTATTACAGCGGATACCTCATAGTTTTTCGGCTGTCCCAAATCTTCACTGTTGTTTTCAGGATACATTTGCCACATCGGGGCTTTCGACATATAGTCGGCAAGTACCGCATAGAAGTTATACATACTTGCACCCAGTCCTAATTTCTCATCTTCTTTTGAAGTATTTTCCTCCTTGGTGGTAAGTATGTAAATTTTACTGCCGTCATATATATATCTGTAAGGCTGACGATTAAGGAAACTCGGTGCAAGACTTGCCGCATAAAATGCCTCATCCATCATAGGATCTTGCATTGTATCATCCCATTCCATTTCGACACCCCACTTGGAATTATACACAAGCTCCTCCTGTGCTATCTTAGGCGCTATATGTCCTTCTCTTTTTCTCATAGTTACATTAGAAGGGCTTTGTATATCAAGTCTTACCAGGTCTTTTTCTTTTTTGCCGTAGCCGCAGGCTATTATTGCGGCGACTTCCCCTTGGTCTCTTATATCCAATGACAGCTTTGCCTCATCACTGTCGGTAACTGTGATAAAACAGGTATTAAGATCAAGCTCCTCCGCCTTAAGTATTAAAGCCTCAGCTACGAATCCGGCATTCTCCAGATAGTGAGGTTTTTTCTCGGATAATAATACAAAATATACCGGTGCATTAAATACATTGCCGCTATATCCTACAACTTTGTCAAGTTTTTTATCCGCACCGTCAGTCATGCTTAAAAGCTTAATCTCTATATCATCAACAAGTCTTTCAGAATCAGCAAAAGAATCCTCAAGCTCCTTCAGTACCGCATCAGGCAACTTCTTTTTTTCATAATCTCTTATAGACTGCCTTTTTTCAATTTTCTCAATATTCTTCATATTAATCTTCCCCTTACTTTCAGGCTATAAAAGCCTTTTTATATTTTGAGCTTAATGTTTTACTTGCAATCTTAATTTTAGGCATTTTTACAGACACAGCTTTAGATGAGTTTTTTAAGTTGTGTAATACGGATAGGAATAACGCCTGAAAATAAAGAAGTGCCACACATTTATGCCCTATATTTTAGCATAATTTCGGATTTAATTCTATATATAGTATAAATTTATATAAAGCATTTGACAAAACAAGCTTTATATGCTAATATTTCATGGTCAAAAGCTGCTGTGGCACAGTCGGTAGCGCATCTCATTGGTAGTGAGAAGGTCACGGGTTCGATTCCCGTCAGTAGCTTAAAAAAGCCTTGTATGTCAAGGCTTTTTTTATTGTATAAAAGTATAACTTCAACTCTCTGATTAAATTTTATGAATTTTTATTAAAAAAGCACCTCCCTATGTACCGTTTTCCAAGTGTTATGCTATATTTGATAAGCCCTTGGTGTTGATACCTGAAAAGTGCCTTCAGTAATTTCCCTAAATTTAATTATTTGTTCATACATATGGCAGTATTTGCAAGCAGTTTTTATCTTAGCCACTAATCCATTATTTAAAGCAAAACAAAAATGACTCTACCCTCCACAGGCAGAATCATTTCTTAATAAATATTATCATTAGGCTTAGGCTATTTTCTACCTGATACTGAAGGTTTTTTTACCCACTTTAAAAGCATCCTCAAGTGTCAGGGCATAAGTATTCTTTTGGTCATCCTCTGAAATACCGTTATCATAATACATCTTCACATTTTCTTTTGAACTAAAGAAATTCATGACATTTCAGCAATTTGCCGCCCAGTTTTCTATAGCGGAAAGGTCTACATGGATTGCATGTATGCTTTCAGGAGAGTATTCGACTATCTTCTTATTCTTAACAGTTACATGAATCTCTTCTCCCGAAACCGGACATATAGAGCTTATCTTCGTATCCTGTCCGAACACAAAGGCAGAACCCAGTGCATCAATAGCACACATTGAGAAAAACTTTCTTCCGTCAGCAAGTTCTACATGGTGATTGGTAGGTTTCTTTGAAACCGGATAAGCAAATACTATCTTCCCCTCTTCCAATACCAACACATCTTTATCTGCCAAAGATTTTAATAACTCTTTTTCCTCTCCTACAAAATCATCCTGATGAAGTAAACCTTCTACAGAAATTATTTTATCAAGCAACTTTTTTCTAAATGCACTTTCTTTATTATCAAGTTTTTCATCTACATTTATTACTTTATCTAAATCTATTAAAGTATTCATTATATTAAGTTGTCCCTTTTTCCGATATTTTTTTAATCAGCATTTCACAGTAATCTTTGTATTTTTCACAGTATCTGTCTCTTGGTCTGGGAAGCTCGTTCATTAATTCATACACGATCTCACCCTTATTTGTAGACATCAAGATTACTTTATCACTCAAATACACCGCCTCATCCACATCATGAGTTACCATAATCGCAGTAACTTTCTCTTCCAGACAAATATTTTCAATTTCCGCCTGAAGAGAGCGCCTCATTATAAGATCCAAGGCACCAAGCGGCTCATCCATAAGTAAAACTTTAGGCTTTCCGGCAAGTGCACGCACCAAGGCTGTTCTTTGCTTCATACCTCCTGATATTTGGTGAGGATACAGATTCTCATGACCTTTAAGCTTAGAGATTTGAAGCAAATGTTCAAGCCTCTCAAGCTCTTCTTCTTTAGGAATCTTTTGCTGTTTCATAGGGAATAAAATATTATTCTTTACACTCATCCACGGAAAAAGAGCATAGTTTTGAAATACAAATGCTCTGTCAGGGTTTGCCCCCTTTACCTCTTCACCATCAAGCTCCACAACACCTGAATCACTTTTCTCAAATCCTGCAATTATAGAAAGCATGGTTGTTTTTCCGCAACCTGAAGGTCCGAGCAAGGTGACAAATTGTCCCTCCTCCACATTAAAACTGATATTATCCAAAACCGTTTTTTCTTGTTTTTGATTTGTAAATGTTTTACAAATATTTTTTACCTGCAGCTTCATGACATATACCTCCATCTTGTAAGGTATCTGTTAAGAAGTTGCAGTAATATATCAATCATATAACCGATTATTGCAGACATAAACATCAAAGCAATCAACACATCCGTCTGCATCATAGATTGTGCTTCAACCATAGAGTAACCAAGACCGGCACTCGTCGCAATAAACTCCGCTCATATGACCGACATCCAACCGCTTCCTATAGCAAGTCTGGCACCCACAAGCATATCGGGTAATGCTCCGGGAATCACTATATTACAAAAAATACTCCATCTGTTTGCTCCCATGGTTTTTGCCGCATTATAGTAATCTTTGGATATTCCTAAAACTCCTTGATTTGTATTTAATATCACTTGAAAAAGTCCGTTAAGTGCTATCATAAACAAAGTAGGTCCGTCTCCTATACCAAGCCATATGATTGTCAAAGGAACCCATGCCATCATGGGGATCTGCCTTAATGAATTCATCAAGCCTCCAAATACATAGTTGAATTTCTTTGACAATCCCATACCTATACCTATAGGAATTCCTACCAGCAAGGCAAGCAGCCAGCCTTTTATGACACGCAGCAGAGTAATACCTACATTACTCATAATCTTTGCATTTGTAAGACTCCCTACAAAAGCCTTTGCCGTAGCAAGCGGAGTAGGCAGTAAGAGCGGTATGGAAATCTTTCTTGCTGCAAGGTACCAAGCGATAAGCAGCAATAAGTAAAATCCTATCTTCATAAAACCGTCGCTGATATTCAGTTTAATTAATTTTTTATTTTCAGTAGTTTTACCTTCCAAGTTTCTTCGTCAACCTCCTTCAAATCAGTATATTCGATAATATGACTTTTCCTTTTTTCCCTGTCTTCATTTAATACATCCACCGCTTCATTATAAATCTTTGCAAATGCTTTAAAATCCGAACTGTCCTTGTAGCCCTTTATAGCCACAAGGACAAAACTGTCTCCAAGGTCAGGATATTCCCTGCTTCCTTCTAAACTTCCGCTTTTTGCAATATCTATAAATACGGCATCTACCTGCTTACTTTCATAAGCATATGCAAGTGCCGTCCTGTTTGTTTGAATAATGAAGCTTTCCGGATATTTACTCAGTAAATACTCTTCATGAAAGAATTTGCTTTGCTGTATGGCAATCTTTTGGATGTGTTCGCTGTTTTTAACTATCACATCGGTATTTTGAAATAAAGGACAGACTATCTCCAAATCCTGATTATTTTCTACCATTGTCTTAGCCGCATCCTTACAGAGTATAGCCATAGAATAAACTTCCGTACTCAATGCCCATTGAGAAGTTTTTGCTCAACAGTCCCTTATAAAAAACGGCTTTATTTCCTTATCCGGCTTCATTTTCTTTTCTTTAATGATAAAATCTATTACAAATCCCGACATATCATCGGCTACGCCTATACCTATCCCCTGACTTGTTGTATTTTCATCATTGTTAAATAGAAAAAAATATATGAAGCCGGCAATACATAAAACAAACAGAAAAGCAAAGCTTTTATTGATCGACTTCATTAGCTTTCTTTTCAAATTCCTCGTAGGTCATACCGACCGGAAAATCTTTCTCTACATTATTTTTAATAAATTCTTCGAAATCATCCAAACTCGCCTCATTGTAGATATCTCTTTCAATAACCTCTTCCTTATCCGGAAGATTTTTTATAAGGTTAAACTTTTTATATACATCATAAGCATGGTTAAACTCTTCTTCATTAAGCTGCCATGTAAGAGTCCTTCCCTCTGCATTACATTTTTTATAAATCGTCATCAAAGACACTTCATAGGGTACATTATAGTACTTGGCAAAAATTTCTGCCGCTTTTTTCGGATGTTCATATATGTACTTGATGCTGTCCTGATGTGCTTTAAGCAGTTCAACTGCCAAATCATGATGTTCTTTTATAAAATTTTTATTGAGTGCAAAACCGCAGCAAATTCCCATAGCACCGTCCATCTCATAGTAAGTTCCCATGATCTTTCCTACTTTGTTGAACTCTGCCATAGAACCCCAGGGATCACAGCAGGTATATGCCTTTATCTGCCCGGTGCTGAGTGCCAAAAAACTGTCTGAGTCGGAACCGGTTTGTATCAGTTCATAATCGGCAGGATCCGATGAAAGATTAAGTGTTTGTGAATATCCCGCCAGCCAACTTTCTGAAGTAGAAGGATCGTTCATAGCTACTTTTTGGTGATAAATATCTTCCGGCTTTTCAATATCATTTGCAACAACCAGATACATAGATCCGCCTATATGATTGTTGGCAGCATATACTATAGGTGAACCCTCTCCATTGGCAGCTACCAAACCTCTTGCTCCGATATAACCTGCATCCATCTGCCCTGCTGCCATCGCCTGTGGTACTTTTCCGTTTCCAGTCAGTTTGACATTTAAGTTATGTGCCTTATATATGCCTGCCGCCTCTCCGACCGGTCCTGCCACCATATGATCACAGTTATAATAACCTACATTGATCTCATAGTCACTTGCAGCAGACGAATTAGCGGATGCAGCTTCCGCCTTTGTAGTTTCTTCTACTTTTGTAGTCTCTCCTGTTTCTGTTGCTTGAGATTTCGCACAGCCTGCCAAGGCAAATGCAGACAGCCATAAAATCCCCCACATAACATAACTTTTCCTCATTAATAAGAACCTCCTTTATTATTTATTAACAACAGTTATCCATATCTTCGCTGAACAGATCCCTTATCTCCAAGTCTTCTTCCAAACGATAGATTGCGTAACCATAATTTCCATTTTTTGATCCTGAAATTATAAATTCTATATTGTCCTTATCGTCAATATTTTTAAACTTGATCTCTACATTCTCTCTGGGTGCAACAGCGGTTTTTGAAAGAATGTAATCTTTCTCATCTTTGTATATAAGTACTATACTGTAATTTTTCTCATCACCCTTTGTATTATAGACTACAACCAAATCCTTTTTTCCGTCATTATTGACATCCTCCTGTCCGGCACGAATTATTGTCCGGTTTTCAAATTCTTTTTGATACTTTTTCAAAAAAGGATGATTTACATCTACACCTATGCCTTTAGCATCTTGAATATTTTTATCCTTAGAATATATTGTAAATCCGATCAGCAGTACAATAAGAACTGCCGATACCCAAATTACTGTTTTTTTCATGCCTTCCTCATTTCTTTCCAACTCATAATCTTATGATACATAGCAATTACAAAGAAAATCAAAATAATACCTGTGCATAGATACTGCACTTCCTTAGGAAAAATAACCATCAAACGGTTTGCACTTTTTATTGAATAATCTATTCTGTCAATACTGATCTGCGGTTCATAACCCGGCAGTAAAATAAGATTGGTAATGTAACCTAAAAATACTGCACAAACAGTTACCAAAAGACCGTAGATAATTGCCGACCTTTTTCCTATCATCCTATATATACTGAGCAGTTCTGCAATATTGGTTGACGCTCCGGCAATTAAAAATGTAACTGCCGAACCAGGAGAAGCACCGGCTGCAATAAGTGCCGCAATAAAAGGAATATGACCGACTGCACAGACATACATAACAGTGGCAAGTACGGCAATATTTATAAGAGATAATGCACTCGGATTGCCCAAATACTCCTGAATCATGGAAGAAGGGAAACTAACCATGATAAAACCTGCCATCAGCATACCCGTAACTACATATTTGCTTATAACTAAAGCAAAGTCATTGATCATCCAGGAAAAGCCGGATCTAAGCTTTTCCCATGTGCTTCTTTTATCCTCCGGCATATCGCTTTTAAACCCTGTACCGTCATTATATGCCGGGGCATAAAAAAGCTCCTTACCGCTTGTCATATTTGCAATCCAACCAATAAAAATAGGAAAGGTGATTCCTATAACAAAATATATAAGTGTAATCTTTTTACCGAGTAAGCCGTAGGATAATATAAGTGCTATCGGATTAATTACCGGGGTTGCCGTCATAAAGCAAAGTACCGGTCCTACATATGCACCTGCATAATACATACCTATACCCAAAGGAACTGTTCCGCAACTGCAAATTGGTAAAATAACACCTGAAACCATTACCTTAAACAGTGCCAAGAAACTCTTATTTCCTAAATGCTTGTGAAGTTTTTCAACCGGAATCAAATCATGCAAAGCACCGGCAATAATATAGCTTATAACTATCCATGCCGATGCGGTATTTATTAAATTAAATGATGCACGACCGATATCAAACAGATATTGTGCCATTCCATACCCTCCTATGTATCAAGCTCATTAATTGCATCATCAATTGCCTTATCAATACTTTTTTTATTTAGGTTCTTGATAAAAGTTTTTTCATTAACAATCATAGTACCTACATAGATCATTCCGTATTTTTTTATGTAATCCATATCTTTTCCTGTTCGATACATTTTTAACTCTATCTTATCCCCATATCTTTCAGCTGACGATTGAACCAAGCGTCCTATAGAATCACATGAGGGTCAAGTATTAATAAACTCCACCTTGATCTTATTCATAATTTTTTCTCCAAAAATCATCACAGTACTTATTCTTTAATGCAGTCTATCACAACATTTTGTCACGGTCAAGATATTATTGTATAATATAGAAATAAATCGTAAGATATTGAAATAAAAATAGTGCATTATTACTTTTTATTCTTTAAACCATAAATATAAATTGCTTTCCTTATCAATTTTTTCTATTGAATATAAGTTTTTAGATAAAATATTGTTTTTAGAAGTTTTTTGTAAATAAGAAGGGCTGTAGCATTAAAAAATATACAAAATACTTCTTTAATGCTACAGCCCCTTTTCAGTTCTTCCTATTTCGCCTTATTTATCTCATCCACAATAAACTTTATATTATCCGGGAAGTTATCCCTCCTAAAGTAAAAACCGCCTCTATCTCCAAAAGCACTATCAATATCCGCTTTTAAGAATATATAAACGCTTATATTATATTCTTCATCAATAATATTATCTTTATAAGGCGTGCTACATAGAATAAGTTTATCTAAAACCTTCTTAATATCCTCCTTATCCTTATAAACTACTTGCTTATTTTCATAAGTATAGTTTTCTACACCACCAAGATTTTCTACTGCTTTTGGTATACTGTAGTTGACCTCTACCCTGTCAACTTCTTCTGCCGGCAGTTTTTCCAAAACATCGGCACCGAGCTTTTTCAGTAAGCTTATCGTTTCCTTAAACTCAGGATATATCGGATAATATCCCACGGTATCCATAGCCTGTGCATAGGCGGTGTCGGTATTGTCGGCAGCCAAGTCAACACTGTATTCTCTGCTGACTTTTCCCAGATCTATATCAAGTGCCTCCTGCATATAGGCATCATTAAACCTTATTGAAGCAAAGGCATAACTTTTTACTCTGTCCTCAAGCTTAAGATTCATAAGTTCTTTTTTATAGGTATCTATAAATTGTGCTTTCACAGTCTCATCATCAAACACTATATGCTTATCATCAAAGGCTATACCGTTATAATCCACACTGACTATGTTCTTACTGTCTTCAGACAGTATGGGATACATTGCCTTCTTAAAGCCTTCTTTATTATATATTGCCGCAAGCTGTGCGGCTATGCTGTTATAATTTATAAAATACACTCTTTGTATACTGCGACCTGACTTCAGTTTATATGATATAAGCACCCTCTCGCTGATTTCATAGCTGTTATCATAAGACTCATATTCTTTCTTTCCTCCGGATATACATATTCTTGCAAGCTCTATTACCGCCTCCTTATCTTCTATATTCATCTTTTTAAATAAGTCGGCTTCAATCTTATCATCACTGACATAGTCAACATCTGCAACATCATCATAATCTCCGTTTCCAAAGATCTTCATCTTATAATAATATTGATTATAATTGGTTTCAAGTAAGTTTGATACTACAGCTGCACTTTGTATATCATTAATATTGGGTACATATCTGTCATAGCCGAATATATCCCACTCAAAGATTGCAACCAGCAGGAGTGATATAGCCACACAAAGTCCCATCTCAATCTTTTTTGCAAATATCTTCTTAAAGTCCTGATTGTAAATGATTTCCATCGTGCTGTGGGTTATAATTACACCTACCACTGCTCCGAATATACCCCAATAAGCACTTTCATCCATCATCTCATAGACCATTATATACATAAACATACCTATAAATATTACAGTCATAAATTTTACAGGCAGTTTTATTATATTAAAAGCTATACTCTTTCCGGCACTTTCCGATGCTCTTTTCTTATACAGCAAAAGATTAAGTACCGACAGCAGCACACTGACTGTTAATGCAATAAGCACCCTCGGCATTATGCCGAGTTTATCTGCATTAAATATGATAAAAAGGCTTGACATATTAGGTAAAAGTTTATTTACTATAAAACCTGAACTATAGTAGGTATAGAAAAATGTACCCTGATACCACTGTATCATCATTGCAAAAAGGGGAAAATAAAAGTAAAAGAATCCGCAGGCAAGTACTCCTATAAGCATATTTCCGGTCAGCATTACGGCAAGTACCGCCACAAAATAATTGAGTAAAAACAGCAAACTCCATTCTATAATTGACTTAAAAACTTCCAAAACAAGTCCGGCATCGGAGACATTGGCACTGATCATCAACAGTGAAATCAGCACACAAACAATATACGGAACCAACACTATAAGTATACTGTTTATTGTTTTTATTAAAAATAAAGTTTCTCTTTTTACCGGCAGGCTGTGGTACAAATCCGCCTTCTTTTTAGAATACAGATATGCAAAGCCTGAAAATGCCACAAGTAATGATAATACTACAAATATAAATGCAAGAATAGTATTATCAATATTTATAAAACCTTTGAAAGTATCTATAATGTCATTTCTGTATACCTCAGAACCGCTTTGCAGCATTTCTTCCGTTTGACGCAAATAAAAGCTGATTATCATAGCCGTAACTACAACAAGTGAAAAGAAAAAGCTAAGACAGCTGATTACAAAGGTCCAAAGTCTTATTTTGAAATCTTCTTTTAACAGTTTAAAAAATAAGTTTCTTGATGTCATAACCGCAAACCTCCGTTTCACTTATAAATATTTCTTCCAAACTAAGTCCGAGCATTTCATAGAATACAGGATTAAAGCCTTCTATTTTACCTCTTACTTCTTCTTCATCTCCCTTGACGGTAAGGGTATATACACGTCCGTTATTTTTAACCTGCATAACATCAAGTGAACTTAACCTGTCTATGGTAAAGTCAGGAGCAAATACACATTGAACCTTATGTATGTTAAGCTTCATATCCGCCACATCCTTTGATAAAAGTATGCCTCCTTTATGAAGTATACCTACATGATCGCATATATCCTCAAGTTCTCTTAGGTTGTGAGAAGCTATTATCGGCGTAAGCCCTCTATCTTCCATCTCTTTCGCAAAAAGACTTTTTACCACCTGTCTCATCACCGGATCAAGTCCGTCAAAGGTCTCATCGCAAAGCAGGTATTTGGTGCCGGCTGATACTCCAAGGGCAACACAAAGCTGCTTTTTCATGCCCTTTGAAAAGGTATTTACCTTTCGGTTAAGATCAAGATCCAGAGCTTTTAAAAGCTTTTCGCATTTTTTTACATCAAAGTCTTTGTAGACTGCCGAATAGAATTTAATAAGCTCCTTGCCAGTCGTATTGGCAAAAAAGTATTGATCATCCGAAATATAAAAAAGCTTTTCTTTACTTTTTATATTTTCAAAAACAGTCTCACCGTCAACCGTTATAGTTCCGCTTTCCGGTTTTAATATACCTGCAAGTATCTTCAGAAAAGTACTTTTTCCGGCTCCGTTAGTACCTATAAGACCAAACACACTGCTTTCTTTGATACCGGCATTAATATTGTCAAGTGCCTTGATATTCTCAAAACTTTTACTTAAATTTACAGCTTCTATCATACCCTGCTCTCCTTTCCCACATACAACTCATTAACCTTTGCACAAAACTCGTCTTTACTTATAAATGCCTTTGCTCTGCTTATAAGCTCTCCCAGCTCCTTATATATCATATTTTTTTTATTACTCTTTATCACATCCATATCCGATACAAAACTTCCCACACCCTTAACGCTGTATACATATCCCTGACGCTCAAGCTCCAGATACGCCTTTTGTATGGTATTGGGGTTAATGGATAAGTCCACAGCCAAACTTCTTACCGAGGGGAGTTTTTCTCCGGGCTGCAGCACCCCTATAAGCATCAAATTAGACAAGCGGTCAACGACCTGCTCATAAATTGCTCTCTTATCCCTGCTGTCAATTACAATCATAGCTTACTCCTTTCTAAGTGTACTATGTATCTTAATACAGTTAATATATCAGTATTCATGATTTATGTCAACAAAAAAAGACTGCAAAAGTCTTACAGTCTTTTTAATAATGTTACAGTTCCGGTAGCCCGGATATATATGTATAATATACCAAATGAAAGCTTGCTTTCAGGTACATATTACACATATATATCCAACAGGCTACTCTTCATCTAATTTATAAATAAGATTAAACATTTTTAGGTTGTTTTGATGAAGATGAATGAGCTACCTGAACTGTAACTTAATAATAATTTGTTTCTATATCTCAGGCATAAATATTATATTTAACCTACCTGTTTTTTCATTCTCTATTATTGTGGTATCTATATCAAAAAGAGCCTTTATATTCTCCCTTGTCAACATTTCTTTGGGAGTTCCGATATCAAATACTTCTTTTTTCTTCATCAAAATAAGCCGGTCACAATATGTTGCGGCAATATTCAGATCATGCACACAGCAAAGCAATGTAAGATTTTGCCTTTTCAATATATTCATAATCTGATACTGATAGCCTATATCCAAATGATTTGTAGGCTCATCCAAAAGTATTAAAGGAGTTTTTTGACTCAAGGCTCTGGCAAGTAGGGTTCTTTGCTTTTCACCTCCGGATAATGAGAGGAAATGTCTGTTCTCATATCCTTCAAGCCCTACCTCCTTTATATACTCTTTCACAACTTTCCTATCCTCATCGCTGCTTCCCGAGAAAAGCTTTTGATGAGCGAATCTGCCAAGCATTACCATATCATATACCGTCATATCAAAATCAACGATATTTTCCTGTTGCATTACAGACATCTTTTTTGCGGTTTTTTTATTTGAAAGCTTTGCCAGATCTTCTCCGTCTATAAATGCAGCACCGCTGTCAGGAGTAAATACCTTGTAGATATTTTTTAGAAGTGTAGACTTTCCGCAACCGTTCGGTCCTACGATACCTACAAACTCTCCCTCTTTTACACTTATGTCTATACCATCTATTATAAGCTTCCCATCTATGGAATAAGTGATTTTTTTTGTTTCTAACTTCATTAGCCTCTTCCTCCACTATGAGCTTTTTTAATCAAATACAAGAAGAAAGGTGCTCCGAAGAAGGCTGAAACCACACCTATAGGCAATTCTTCGGGTGAAATGATGACTCTTGATATAGCATCCGCCAGCACAAGGAAAGTTCCTCCTACCAGCGTTGCAGCAGGTATAAGCCTTGTATGCTTGCTTCCTACCACCGACCTTGTAATATGCGGAATGGTAAGACCGACAAAGCCTATTACACCGCTTATAGATACAATAACACCTGTAAGAAGTGTTGCCACCAATATCATTATCATCTTTAACTTAGCTGTATTAACTCCCAGTGTAAGTGCCACATCGTCACCCAAAAGCATTGCATCAAGCATTTTTCTTATAGAATATATCACTATAAAACAAAGTACAAAGGTAATGCTTACATACAACAGTCTTTCCCAGGTTGAGCCGCTTAGTGAACCCATCATCCAGTACTGTGCGGTTTTTACCTTATCGGAACCTGTCCTTTGTATATATATCATCAGGTTTGTTGCAGCTCCGAAAAGTGCTGCCACCGCTATTCCCGCAAGTATAAGCTGAGTTGAAGTTATCTTGTTTCTGATTTTTGCTATTTGAAGTGCCAGAATTATAGAAACTGTAGCTCCTACAAAGGCTCCGATCATTGTCATATATTGACCGTAAAAATATAGTGATCCGTACATTATCATAAATACCGCACCTGCGGAAGCGCCGTGTGAAATACCAAGTACATAGGGATCTGCAAGTGTATTCTTGGTAAGTGCCTGCATTATGATTCCGCAAAGTGTCAGTCCGGCTCCGACAAAAAATGCTATAAAGACCCTCGGAAAACGAATATCCCAAACAATGGACTCAATACTCTTATCCCATGTGACTTGTGCTACTGTCTTACCGCTGAATTTATTAGTCAAAAATCCGACAATGTCTTTTAATTCAATTCTCACACTTCCCAGAACAATAGACATTACTATGGATATACAAAGTATTACCAACATCAGAACAATAAATCCAGAATATTTGCTTCTTGATTCAAGCGGCAGAAAATGTTTTTTAATCTTTGACATATCGACTCCTAAAATAAAACTGCCACAATTTGTGACAGTTTTATATGTTTATAATTTATTTGAACTTCTCAGGATAGAACTCCTTAGCCATAAGCTTTACTGCATTTGCAGAACCGGCAGAGCCTTGCATATCTGAGCAACAAGCACTGTAGATTTTTCCTTCTTTGACAGCACGAAGATTTTTTGTAAACTCATTTGTTTCCAAAAATGCCTTCTTTGCCTCAGTATCATTGTTATAATCCAATATAAGTATTACATCCGGATCTCTTGCAACTACCTCTTCCCATGAAGGAGTAGCCCAACCCTTGTCTATATCGTTAAATATTGAGAGTCCGCCGGCAAGCTTTATCATATCTCCCGGTATACCCTGACAGGCTGTAAAAGGTGCATCCTCACCTGAGTCATATACGAATACTGAAACCGGATTATTGTAAACATCATCTCCCAAAGTAGTTTTTACTTCTTCTATGGTATCCTTCATTGTCTGTACTTTTTGCTCCGCCACATCGGTCACACCGAAGATATGTCCCAGAGTATCATAATCCTTATATACATCCTCCATTGTTGCCTTATCTGAACATGAATAAGGGAAATACGGAATAATATTGTTCTTCAAGCACCAATCTACAGAGAAATTGTCATCTGAGAAAAGTGAATCCCATCCCATCATAAAGTCTGTATTTAAGCTTAAAATCTGCTCCTTTGATGCCTTACTTAAGTTTTGCCCGTCAGGAAGGATCTTATTGAGTTTCTCTCTTGCCGGAAAATCATTTACAGTATCAAGACAAGCTCCTCTTGTGTATCCTGCTATATTGTCTTCAAGTCCGAGATCTAAGAAGTAATCAACCATCTGATCACCGTCAGCTACTACTCTCTTAGGTGCGGAAGTGAATGTCTCTTCCATGTTTTGACCTGCACCGGATCTTTCAAGGTTTAATGTAATGGTATATGGCTCATACTCTTTTTGGGCAGAATCATTGTCAACCTTTTGCACATCCTTGTTGACAGTGTATTGATCACCCTTAGATCCTACTAACCTCTTTTGGTTACTGCACGCTGATAAAGCAAGAGCTGATATACATAACCCGGTTAAAATCGTTAATTTTTTCATTTATCCCCCTTAGATAATTAATTAAATATGTTATATGTAAATACCGGTGTAGTGTATCGTTGATATCCGGCTTTATTACTACTTTGTCAATAGATTGCAACATATATAGTCAAAAATAATTAAAATCTACTCTGCTATTGCTGATATTAATTAAATATCAATGATACTATACACTAAGTTTTATACCAGTCACATATTCTATCATCCAAAACGGATAAATTCAATATATAGTATTAAACTTTATGCAATATGCTTATCTCTACGTTAGGTATTACTTACCGATTTGTTTATCTTATACTGTTTTATATAGGTTTGTTTTTACTAAACCTAATTTATTTAGGAAGCTCTACAGCTAATCGTGTATTGTTTAACAATTGTATTCATTAAACCCCACTGTATTTCTACAAAAACTCTATATTTAGCATAACTTTAATTTAATAAGCCCTCTTCCCTACTACAGCACCATAATCTTAGTAGTAGCCTTTTTAGCCAGCACTACCTCTTCTTCATCACACCAAACAGTCATAGAGCCGTCATATTCATCAATACCCAGTACCATGATCTTTTTATCAATACCTATATGTCTCTTTTCCAAATATTCAAGCAATTCCTTATCATCCGCAACCCTATGAACACTGGTCTCATCTCCGGGCTTCAAATCGGATAACAGCCTTAACTTGTCTTTATGTTTATGATTTTCAAATATTTCACTGCCATGCGGGCAATGCTCGGGATGATTTAACAACTCATTGAGCCTGTCCTTAAGCCTGTCCGAGGTGGCATGTTCCAAGGCATCCGCTTCCTCATGCACCTCATACCATGAATAATTAAGATACCTAACCAAAAATATCTCCCAAAGTCTGTGTTTTGTAAGTATCTCCTTGACCTCGACCATTCCCTGCTCGGTCAGATAGATCTCCTTCTTATCAAGGTAGACATCCCCTGCTTCAACCAGCCTTCTTATCATTTCGGTAACCGAAGAAGGGCTTACTTCCAAAAGATCTGTAATTCTTTTGTTGCTTGCACTGCCCTCTTTTTCCATGCAGCTGTATATAGCCTTTAAATAATCCGCCCTGCTCGTATCAATTTTTACCATATAAAAACCCCATCTACAATCCGTAAGTGCGTTTGATCTGCGCCTGAAGCTCCATACCCTTATCAGTTAACACATATATGCCTTTTTTCTTATCTTCATACACATAGCCGGAACTTATAAGCCTACTCATATAATTTTTCAACATCAAACCGTTCCAAGCCAGATGATACTTCATACTTGCCATTCCGTTTTCGGAGAACATACTGCTGTCAAGTGTGTGATTAGCCATATGAAGTATAAGCATTTCTTTTTTGAATTTAACCTTTTTTCTATGCCTGTCCATAAACCTTGTTATAAAACCGTCTCTATAAAATAAAAATGTCAGCATAAAGGTAATTCCTGAGATCCCGGCACACATACCCGATATGGATACATTGTAACGTATAGCCGTAAAATACGCTATCATGCTGTTAATTATAGCATAAATTATAGCTACAAGTATGGTCATTTTTATCTTTTTGGTTATAAGATAGGCAGAAGCCGCAGGACAGATAAAAAATGAAATCGAAAGAATAGCACCCACTGTAGTAAATGATGCTACCGCAGTCATCGATATCATAGTCATAAGACTGTAATACAGCAGCCCCATTGATATGCCTACCGTATTTGCATAGGTCGGATCAAAGGTGGATATACTTAAGGTTCTGAAATTAATTGCCACATAGATAATATTTACAACTACCATTACACTCATAACTACCAAAGACTTAGGCAGCGTCATACCGAATAAACTTATAGTGTCAAATGGTGCCAGTGTAAGCTCTCCGGTAAGTACCATATCCGTATCCAAATGTACATTCTTTGCATACTTACTTATAAGTATGACTGCCAAAGAAAAGAACAGGGGAAATACTATTCCTACAGCGGCATCATTGCTTATTTTTCTTGATTTTGACAAAGCCTCTATGCAAATGCAGCTAAGCACTCCGGACAGACCTGCAGCTATTATTAAATATATACTTGACAGATCTCTGACCACAAAAAATGCCAAAACTATTCCAAGAAGTACCGAATGTGAGATGGCATCACTTAGCATGGCAAGGTTTCTAAGTACCAAAAATACTCCAAGTATGGAGCAGGCTATGGAAGTTACGATAAGTATGTATAAAATTTGTATCATAAGCCTATCTCCTTTTCTTAAAATAACTACTTATAAGCCCTTTAGGTGATAAAAGCACCGAAAGAACCGCTATTACAGACATTACCAAAACTATACTCGGACCCGTTGAAAAGCCCTCTATAAGTGAGCTTAGTATAGTTCCGCTAAGCGCTGAAAAAGCACCTACTATTGCAGATATTAAAAGCACTCTGTCATAGCCGTCGCTCCACTGCATCCCGACTACAGCAGGCGTAATAAGCATACTGCTTATCAGTATGGTACCTACCGCCTTAAGCCCTGCGGCTATTAAAACCATGGTCATAAACATAATAAGACTTGACATAAGCCCTTCATTGATGCCTATGGTTTTGGCATAGGCACTGTCAAAAACATGTATCTTTATCTCCTTATAGAATATCACAAATAAACTTATTGCTATGATGGACACCGCAAATATAATTACCACATCTTCTCTAAGCATATATGCCGCCTGACCGAAGATATAATTTGCCAAACCGGACTGTGAAGCTTTTGAGAATTTGGGATTTCCCTGCATATAGCTCTTAAATACCATACCCAGTCCGAAGAAGGCTGACAGTATAATAGCCATAGCAGTATCAGCCTCAACCTTTGAATTATTTGCCACAGTGCTTATCATACTGAATGCCACAACTCCGGCTACTATAGCGCCACACATAAGTATAACCGGATGCTTTTGAGTAAACAGTAAAAATGCAAGTACCACGCCTAAAAATGAGGAGTGCCCTACCGCATCACCTATCAAAGACTGCCCCTTTAATATATTTACACTGCCTATCATGGCAGTTGATATAGCCAGCAAAGAGGTTCCCAGTGCCACCACAATAAACGAATACTGGGTCAAAATCTTAAAATTATCAAACATACGCCACCCCTTACCTTAAGAAGCATAGGTCAAAGCTATATTCTCTTTGGTAAATACTTCCGCTACACTTCCGCTAAAAAGAATCTTCTTATTAAGCATAACCACATGATCAAAGTATTCCTCAACGGTTGAAAGGTCATGATGCACCGACACTATGGTCTTGGAATTTTTTTGAAACTCCTTCAAGGTATCCATAATTATAGCCTCAGTCTTAATATCCACTCCTTGCAAAGGTTCATCAAGAAAATACATCTTGGCATCCTGTGCTATGGCTCTTGCAAGAAATACCCTTTGTTTTTGTCCGCCGGACAGTTCTGAAATATGTCTTTTGGCAAATTCCGACATATTAACCGTCTCCAAGGCTTCCTCTGCCTTTTTCCTGTCCTCTTTGCTGTATTTTCTGAATGCTCCTACATGAACATATCTTCCCATTAAAACAACTTCCTCCACTGTGGTGGGGAAGTTCCAATTGACATTACTTGCCTGAGGTATATAGGCTATTTGCCTATATACCTCCTTGTAAGGTCTTTCCCATATTCGAACTTCTCCGGATATGGGCTTTATGATATTTAGTATGCCCTTTATCAGAGTGGACTTACCCGCTCCGTTAGGTCCTATGATTGCTGTAATACTATTCTCATATATATCCACATCCGCATCCCATATAACCGGTTTTTCAGCATAGGCTATGGTCATGTCCTCGACATGGATCGCAACTTTTTTATCCATAACTATTCCTTTAAATTATCAACTATTAAATCTATGTTGTGCTTATACATGTCTATATAAGTATCTCCCGCCTGTCCTACAGGTGCAAGAGAGTCTGAGAAAAGTTCCTTGCCCTCTCCGCTTACAACAGTAAGGTCAGCTCCTTTGGCTGCAACGGCTTCCTTAAGTTTTTGCATACGAGCCGGATCTGTGGTTGACTCCGCAAATACCGCCTTTATCTTATGCTCTATGATAAAGTCGACAGTTGACTGTATATCCATATTTGATACTTCAGAATCGGTACTTACTCCCTGAGGTGCCTTTACAGTAACACCGTAAGCTCTTGAGAAGTAGTTAAATGCATCATGCGGTGTTATAAGGTATCTTGAACCTTCAGGTATCTCTGCCACTCTTCCCTTAATATAGGTATCAAGCTCGTCAAGTTTAAGCTTATACTCCTCAGCATTCTTCATGTACATTTCCTTATTTTCAGGAACCAAGTTTGACAAAGATTCTGCCATCTTGTCAACTGCCATCTTATAAAGACTTATATCAAACCAAAAGTGCGGGTCAACTATCTGATTACCACCCTCGTCCATAACACCGATTTTATCCTTTGGAAAGTCTGCACTTACAGCAACGCCTACTTTTTCAAGTACATCAACCATCTTGCCCTCAAAGTGTAAACCGTGGTATACGACAAGGTCAGCTTTTTCTATCTTGGTATAATCCTCCGGCTTTGCCACATAAAGATGAGGATCTTCTCCTGCCGGTATGATCATTTCCAGATTGACGGTATCACCTGCAACCTGCTTTGCCATATCATAAAGGAATGAGGTTAAAACAACCACATTCTTCTTGGATGCATCATCGGTCTTTACTTCCTGTGAACTTTCCGCCATGGAAGTATCCGCCATAGAACTTTCCGTAGTAACACTTTCTGACACGCTACTTTCTTCACTACTTGCAGGAGAGGCTGCACAAGCTGCCAAAGCAAGTATTGATATAGAAGACAATAAACCTACAAATAACTTTTTAATATACATTTTTAACATCCCCTTTATTTATAATTTAGGTATACCTAACTTTTTTCTATAGTATAGCCTAAAATGTGTGATATGTCAATAATGGTTTATCGAGTAGTTGGCAGCATAAACAATGGGTCAGAAACATAAACAACAGTCGAAAACTATTGTACGGTGACAATTAAACAGAAACACTCCCTATTTCAATCATACCCGCAGTACTGTTAATAAAGT
>ERZ773009.506-NODE-506-length-28639-cov-4.274944_pt1 | contig 28639 bp, 30 predicted proteins | sample MGYA00580663_ERZ773009 | MGnify/ENA primary metagenome ERZ773009 (study PRJEB29015, sample SAMEA2737969) | human oral metagenome | biome: human oral; feature: human-associated habitat; material: dental | place: China | collected 2026 ... | reverse complement strand
TGGTATTCCGGTAAATATTTTTTCTATTCTGGCGCTCATTTTGTCATTAGGTATCTCAATGGACTTTTTTATTTTCTTCTCACATAACGCAGAAATAAAAGGCATTACATTTATTGCCGTCTTTCTTTCTATGCTGACAACAATTTTATCATTTGGAACACTTTCGTTCAGCAGCTTTATTCCGGTGCGTTCATTTGCACTTTCTCTTTTTATCGGTATTGTGTGCGCTTTTGTGTTTGCCCCCATCGTTATGCTCTTTGGGCAGGATAGGCAAAAAGCGGCTCTGCAGTAATGCGTGTGTGCGGCTCCGCAGCATAGCTCCACACAAATTCAATATCCGTATCGTGCCCCGCAATGATAATACTCGCTACAAGGTGAGCAGTCTGCTGCGCTGAAATCTTTGTAAGATAAAAAGAGAAAATACTATGCGGATAGGCTGTTGCCGCCACGACCGGTGCTTCCAGCAGATTAATGGATACCGCATCTTTTATGGAAAAAATATTGCCGCCCCGTAATTTTATATCGGCCTCTTTTATTGTCCACAGAAAGAAAAAATCTTTTTCGATTGCAGCTGACTGTACAAGCCGTTTTTGTTCCGTTTCGGTAAAAACATATTCTGCAATAGCCTGAAAGTGTTTCGGCCGGCATTCCTCAATATCAACGGCAATATTTTTTTCCGCCATTACCGTGATGCAATAGTTTTTTGTATGAGAACCGTTGAAAAAAAGCGCATCCGTATGAGCGAAATACGGCCGACCGTTTTTTGTCCTCAGGATAGTGTAGTCGGGATGCGTATTAAAATAGAGCTTTTTCATCTTTAAAGCGGTTTTTTCTATCCTACTCTGCGGTTGTGGCGCAGAATCGCGAAAACTTGACAAGTCCTCTATTTCTATGTACACTTTCACTATGAAATTATATGCCGTCGAATCGGAAAAGGCAAGCGCAGCGTATGCAGTCGATCTTACTTGATGTAGGGCTTATTAATTGCATGGCGCGCACAAAAGCAGATTTTTATACTGCTTATTTTGTTGAACAAAAATCCGGTTTGCGGCCATGTTCAAAACTCGATTCAACCTTTTCTTTAGGACTTGTTCCCGCCGAGTGGTATATACATGAAACGTTGCCCCATCCTTATAATAATCGTATAAACAAACTGGCACGATGCGCATGCCGTCAAATTGAACCGCTAGTACATTCGGCAAAACAAAAATACGGAGCAGATCGAATCGGTATTGTCGTCGGTACAACCGATAACGGCAGCGAAGAAACCAATGCGTTTCTTTCAAGTCTGATGAATACTTCCGAAGAAAGAAAGGCGGATTCCGGTTCTTATACATTGGATATGCAATGCCTCAGCCTCTGCTCGGAATACCTTGCGCATTATTTCGGGATTACCGGTTTTACGAGCACTATTTCTACCGCCTGTACTTCAAGCGCACACGCTATCAGCCGTGCAGACGAACTTTTAAAAAGCGGCATCTGCGATGTTGTTATCGCAGGCGGCGTTGATATTGTCAGCGACGTAGTGCTCGGCGGATTTTCTGCATTGGGTGCAGTCGATATAAATACAACAAATCCTTTTTCAAAAAACAGGCACGGTATCAATTTAGGCGAAGGCGCCGCTTTTTTTGTAATGGCAAAAGAGAATTTTACCGATGCAAAAGACGTTATCGTTTTAAAAGGCGCTTCGGATAATGCCGACGCCTTTCACATGACAAGCCCCGATGTTTCCGGTACTGCAGCAGCTGCCTGCATACAAGCCGCCTTGCAAAGAGCGCAAATATCCATTTCCGATATCGATTATATCAATTTACACGGAACCGGCACCGACTTAAATGATAAAATGGAATCGCGCGCAGTTAATCTTATCGGAGGAAGCAATATCCCGTGCAGTTCGTCAAAAACGGCATTGGGGCATACCCTCGGAGCCGCCGGTGCAATGGAGCTTGCGGTTTGCTATTCGGCGCTTTCGGAATTGAACACGCAGCGATTGCTTCCGCCTCATTTTTATGACGGTATGTATGATCCCGATTTACCGCCGATACGGTTGGTAATCGGCAGTACAATTGCGGAACGCTTGAATACGGTTATGAGTTTTTCTTTTGCATTCGGTGGAAACAACGCGTGCCTGATTATAGGGCGCAACTGAATAACCCAACTTTTAGCGGTTTCCAATAGAGCACGACGATGCTGCTAAATATACGCCGGCGGGAACTTTTACAAGCAACCGAATTTTTAGAAATGCTCCGGTATAAAAATCTACAGTTAAGGGAAGACGTATGGAGTGCTATCTTAAACAGAATAATTTAGGATCCGTCGAAGATTATATAAAACACACAAAGGATTGGTCGATACTTGACGGCGTCCTTTCATTCGATTTTAATAAAAAAGAGATAACCTGCTTCGCAAATATCGACGCCGAATCCGTTTTTTATGAGACGGAATATGACGGCATATATTCATATACAGGCTTTGAGTTTATTGCTCAAGCCTGCGGCGTATATTATGGACTTGAAGCCCGGTTGGTGCATAAGCAGCCGCCTAAATTCGGTTTTGTATTACGGGTAAACAATCTTGAATGTACTGAGATGATTATTCCTGCCGGAAAAACTGCGGTAATTTATGCAAAGGAAAGTCTGCGCGACGGTGCATTCGCCTATTTTGACGGTGAAGTGTATGTTGATGATCAGCTGATCACAAAGGCAACGCTGATGCTGATGGAAGCAGATTCGGAATTTAAGATATAATTGCAATTTTGTAAGCGGAGAATAATGGAGAACGATATGGAGAAAAAAGAAAAACGGGTATTGATTACGGGAGCTTCACGCGGAATCGGGAATGCTATTGCGCATACGCTGATAGAAGAAGGATATTCCGTCGCCGCGTGTTATCATACATCACAATCTTTTATTGAACCGCTGCAAAAGCTTGCCGATGCAAAGGGTGTTAGCTTACAGCTGCTGCAATTCGATGTGACGGATAGAGAAGCTGCCTGCCGTATCTTGGAAGAAGATATTGCGGCACATGGTGCGTATTACGGTGTTGTGTGTAATGCCGGTATTACGAAAGATGCGCCGTTTCCCGGAATGAGCGCTGAGGATTGGGATTCCGTACTGCGGACAAATCTCGATAGTTTTTATAATATTGTCCATCCTGTTGTTATGCCGATGATTCAATCGCGGAAGCCGGGACGGATAATCGTGGTTTCTTCTGTTTCCGGTGTAAATGGAAACCGGGGACAAACCAATTACAGCGCAGCAAAAGCGGGTTTAATCGGTGCTGCAAAATCGTTAGCGGTAGAGTTAGGTAAGCGGAATATCACGGTGAATTGTATTGCGCCGGGTGTCATTGAAACGGATATGGTCAGTCAAGAAATTATCGACTACGTAAAACCGATGATCGCACTGAAGCGGATTGGAAAACCGGAAGAGGTTGCTGCTGCGGTATCGTTCTTTCTTTCGGAGCAAGCATCGTATATTACAAAACAAGTACTTTGTGTAGACGGCGGTATGGTATGAAAAAGAGAGTTGTCGTAACAGGCACAGGGATAATATCCCCGATAGGCGAAGATTGGACTACGGTATATGCGGCGCTAAAGGCAAAACAAAATGCTGTTAGAGTGATGGATGAATGGGTTGCAAATCCTAAAATAAGGTCGAAACTTGCAGCACCTGCCATATTTACGGATCCAGGGTTCCCACGGAAAACAGTACGCGGTATGGGACGGGTTGCGCTTTTAGCGGTTACGGCGGCACATCGTGCAGTTACTCAGGCTGGCTTGTTGGATTATCCTGTGCTGTCCGGCGGAGATTCAGGTGTTGCGTGCGGTGTTTCATCGGGAAGTTATAAAGCTATTAAAGAATTAGTTTCCATTATACAGCCCGATGAACCGAATCTGCTGGATGCTACTACCTATGTGCGGTATATGCCGCAATCTGCAGCAGTGAACATTTCTCTTTTCTTTTCGCTCAAAGGGCGGCTTGTTACAACCGATGTTGCCTGTGCCGCTGGATCGTTGGCAATCGGCAGTGCGTATGAACTCATTGCTGCAGGAAAACAAACCGTGATGCTCGCTGCGGGTTCCGATGAACTTTCTCCCTTTAATACCGCTATTTTTGATACGCTTTTTGCAACAAGTTTGAAAAATGATACGCCGAAAGCGACGCCCGCTCCTTTTGATAAAAACAGGGATGGGCTGGTAATCGGCGAAGGTGCCGGCTGTTTTGTGCTGGAAGAGTACGAACACGCAAAAGCACGCGGAGCAGAAATTTTAGCAGAGATTGTAGGCTTTGCGCAAAACTGCGACGGGCGGCATATCACACAGCCCAACCGCATTATGATGGAAGCGGTGATGCGGAGCGCCGTTGAAGATGCAGGTATCAGTACGGAACAAATCGGTTATGTGGACGCTCACGGTACGGCAACCGACGTCGGCGATGTTGAAGAAACGAATGCCGTGTATTCGCTTTTTAAACGGCCTGTGCCGATCAGCAGCCAGAAATCATACACGGGGCATACGCTCGGCGCATGCGGCGTACTTGAAGCGTTCTTCGCTATTAACATGATGAAAGAAAAATGGTTTGCACCGAATCTCAATCTTACGGAAGTTGATGACAGGCTCCCCGATCTGCATTATATCACAGGCGACGGGCTCAATTTAGATACCGAATATGTGATGAGCAACAATTTCGCTTTCGGCGGCGTTAATACGTCTCTTATTTTTAAACGCTATGTCCCGTAATAAACTCTCCGTAAAAGATTTTTATGACAGTCTCGCAGCGGACTACGATGCCGAACAGGATGCCGCCAATTTCCGCTTTGTCAGAGAACCTGAAAAAGAGCTGATACGGGATTTCTTTGAAAAAGAACAGTTTACCGATTCGTCCATTCTCGAAATCGGTGCGGGAACCGGAAGATTTTCTCTATTATTTGCTGCTGCTTGCAAGTCTTACACTGCAGTTGATCTGTCCCCTGCAATGCTGCAGCAGCTGACTCAAAAAGCGGAAAAAGCACATATCACAAACATTACAACGATTGAAGGTGATTTTTTACAAACACCGATTCCGGGTACCTTCGATTATATTGTCAGCTTTACCGCTATTGAATATATCCTAGATAAAAAAGCATTGTTCCGTAAGATGGTACAGTTATTAAAGCCGGGCGGTAAACTTTTTATTACGACAACGCATAAGACATTTATCCGATTTTGGGGATGTTTTGGAAATTACTTCCGGCAGCATATATTTATGAATATGTATTCAAAAAGAGAGGTAAAAAAACTTTTGCAAAACAACGGACTTAAACCTCTATTAATTGAAGATTATGTTCTAAAACGCTTCCCTTTTAAAGGAATATTATTGGTCATCCATGCTCAAAAAGATTAAACGCATTCTGCAAGAAAAAAAAGAACCCTTACTTGCCTTTGCACAGGAATTTAAAGATGTAGAGCATAACTATAAAGATTTAAGTCCGAAATTTCTTTTCGGTTTATTCTTAATTTTTATCAGTTTTGTGATAGGCTGGGGTGTACCGCTTGCCGCCCTGTGGTACGGTATTACACATAGCACCATTGCGCTTCCCGCCCTTGTGGGAACGCTCGCTTACGGCTTGGGATGGGTACTCACGCCAATCGGGCTTGCCATTACTGCAAAGGACAATATCTATTATCTGCGCTATTTTACCGCAAAGTTTATTTTGCGTTTATACAATCCGCTCGATATACCGTCCGTGATGGAAATAATAACACCGCTATTTATAGCGGCGCTTATTATTTTGTGGACAATTTTTAAATGGACGACTCCGTTTCAAATCAGCCTTATTACCCTTGTGTGCATCCATCAAATCCTGCTGGTTATTTCGTTACTTGTGCCGAATATTCAGCTTTTAAGCAGAACCGCGCGCGGAAAAGATTTAGATGTATTGCAGGAACTCTATCCTGATGATGACCTCGCCCGACTCATTCCGTATTGGAAAACCTGTCGGTTTATCTTCCGTTTTGATGACGGCGTAGACCCCGACCTTACCCCGGATATCTTACTCATATTGGAGCGGGAAGGTGTATACGCCATATTCGCGATAACCGGTCAACATGCCGAGCAATATCCCGATTTGGTACGCGAGGTCGCGGCTCACGGTCATCTTGTTATAAATCATAGTTACAGCCATCCTAATTTATTTTCTTTGCTCAGTGAAAAAAGGCTGCGGGAAGAAATGGTAAAAACGAATCATATTTTGCAAAATCTGACAGGAAAACAACAGTTCCTTTTTGCACCTCCTATCGGGCACAGCAATATCTTTTTACGCAAAACCCTGCATCTGCAAAAAATGACCGCTTTAGGATGGGATGTAAATTCACATGATGTCTTACGCTTATCCGAATCAAAAAAACAGCGCTTTCTTGCATCTCTCTTAACGGCTCCTCAACCGACCATTCTCCTGTTCCATGACGGCCTCTACGCCCCCGGTATTAGCCATAAAGCGCAGACATTGGAGCTGTTGGAAAAAGTATTTGCATTGCAAAAGCAGACCCGATAGTGTATACTCAAAGAAAATAACGTATAACGGTTCTTTCATCATTAAAAATAGGGACTCCTCGCTTATCAGCCGACTCAAATTATGGACTTCTCGTTACATACGTTAAATCCTTGAGGTTTTTATGTTTAAAAAATGTTTCTTTGCACTTACGCTTACGGCAATTTTTCCACTCGCAGCGGAGATATCATTTAACAGTCTTGCAGGCTCTGTCCAAACCTTCTGGTCGGACACCAACGGATTACCTTCAAATAGAATATTGGATATTGTGCAGGACGGAACGGGTTATATTTGGCTTGCTTCCTATGACGGCCTTATCAGGTTTGACGGGGAAACATTTACCGAATTTACCGAAGCAGAACATGGGTTTACCGGCATATCGCCGCGCGTTCTTTGCGAAGATGCATACAGTACGCTTTGGATAGGCACTAATTCCACCGGTTTATATGCTTATCAAAACAAAACATTTAAACGTTATGCCGAAGAAGACGGCTTGCCCAATCTTTCAATTAGAGCGATCAAATTTGATAAAGACAATGTGCTGTGGGTCGGAACGGCGGACGGACTTGCACGGCTGAAAAAAAACGGTCGTTTTGTCCCTATCCTTGACGAACGCGATAAAAGTTTAGGTATCATTACGTTTATCCTTCCGGTAAAGGATAGAATATATGTCGGCTCAAACATACAGGGGATTACAGTCATTCAAAATGAAAAAATAGTCCGGCTTCCGTATTTGGATGCCATACAGGATTATACTTTTTCGGCTGCATATTTTGATTCCGACAACATATTGTGGCTCGGTACGAAAAACGGAAAAATCATCAAGATAAAAGAAGAAAAAGTCGTTGAAGTCATTGACGCGGAATACTTGAAAGGAATGAGCATTAACGAATTTGTGCGTACTTTGAACGGAACGATGTATGCAGCCACCAATAGAGGTATCGTTACACTCAAAACGGGTAAGCCGGAAATATTTTCGGAAGAGAACGGTTTGCCGAATAATATCGTTTCGTGTCTCTGTCAAGACTTTGAAGAAAACCTTTGGGTAGGCATGGAACGCGGCGGCGTCGGAAAATTCAGTAAAGGAAAATTTCTTGATTTAACCAGTGCGGAGTCTTTGCCTCCAACTGCGGCAAATTCCGTATTGGAAGATTCGGATAAAAACATTTGGATTGCGAAAGACGACGGCATTGTGTGTTTAAAAAGTTCGGTGCTTCCGTCTACAAGAGCAGGGCAGATTGACGCCCTCATCGAAAAACTGCAAGCCATCCGTGTCCGTCAAATTAGAGAAGAAGCGGACGGAACATTGTTTTTTGCTACCTATTCCGATAGCGGTCTTTTGATTTTCCGGAAAGACGGAAGCGTACAAATGCTATCAAAAAAAGACGGACTGCCGAACAACCGTGTACGTTTTTCTTACCGCAGCTCGGATAATCTCCTGTGGATCGGGACAACGGCAGGCCCCGCCGTCTATTTTGACGGTAAAATAACAACATTTACTCAGGAAGACGGACTGCCTAATTTATTTATTCTTTGTGCGGAAGAAAGCCGCAGCGGAAAAATGTGGCTTGGTACGGACGGCGGCGGAGCGGTTGTTTTAACGGTGTCGGGTGTTTCTGACGGTAGACCGGTTATCAAAGTAGAACACGTTTTTACTAGAGATGATGGACTGCGCGGCAATATTGTCCTTAGGATTATCGAAGATACGGAAAGTAATATCTGGTTATGCACAAGCGAGGGGCTAACGCTGTATAAAAACGACAGCTTCTATTATGCCAATAAGGCATTCGGTGCAGGAGCTATCAGCGTGTTTAACGTCGTACAAGACACAATGGGAAATCTCTGGATTGTAACGGCAAAAGATTTACTGCTGGTAAAAACGGATATTTTTGTAAAAGCAGTAATGAACGGTCTCCCAGCCGAATTTCTTGTCCGCTACAACCGGCTTGACGGCTTAACCGGTCAGTTAGCGGCAAATGCATGGGCGCATGTTACCGCGGAAAATACATTGTTTCTACCCACGCTTAAAGGAGTTGTCGTCTGTGCTCCTTCTTATTATGTTACCAATAAACATGCCCCGCCGGTTGTTATCGAAAGCATAGTGTTAGACGGCAAAGACTATGATGTAACGGAAGAAAAACTAACGGTAGAGGCAGGAATAAAACGTATCCTGTTTAAATTTACCGCTTTAAGTTTTACCATCCCGCAACGGGTTCGCTTTGAGTATAAGCTTGAAGGATATGACAAAGAATGGCGTACCAGCGGAACTACGCGGGAAATTGCCTATACGAACCTCAATCCCGGTAACTACGTATTTAAAGTAAGGGCAGCAAACAATGACGGAATTGTAAATAAGAACGGTTCCAGCGCAGCTATTTATAAGAAACCGTTTTTTTATCAGACCGTATGGTTTTATCTTTTAATGATATGCTGTATCGGAAGCAGTATCTTCTTTGCCGTCCAACTCCGCTTTAGAAATTTACAGCGGAGGGCTGATGAACTTGACCGGAAGGTACAAGAAAAAACAAAAGAACTCGCCGGTGAAAAAGAAAAAAGCGATAAACTTTTACGCAACACTCTGCCGCCTTCCGTTATCGATGAACTTATCAGCACGGGAACGTCAAAACCTAAAGTGTATCCTGCAGTAACGGTACTGTTTGCAGATTTGGTCAGCTTTACCGAATGGTCGGGAGATACGGCGCCGGAACATATCATTGCGCAATTAAATACCATGTTTACTCAATTTGACGGCATTATGGATGCTTTCGGCTGTGAACGGATAAAAACACTCGGAGACGGTTATTTGGCGTGCTGCGGCCTTAGAGGAGAAAAAGACCATGCACTCAGACTTACCGGCGCCGCTGTCGAAATGCTGCGCAGCTTTGAAACAATTAACAAAGATAATAATAGCCGTTTTAGAATAAAGATAGGCATCGATTCGGGAGCAATAACCGGCGGTATCGTCGGCGTACATAAATATATTTTCGATATCTTCGGTGATACGGTGAATACGGCCTTCCGCCTTGAATCGGTAACAGCTCCGATGGCATGCACCGTTTCGACAAAAACAGCAGCACTCATTTCCGGCCACTATCGGCTCTATAAACGCCCTCCGCGCCTTTTAAAAGGAAAGGGAAAGGTGCCGTGCTATTATATAAATTATCAGAATGCCGAATATGCAATGGAATTCGAAGAAGTAAAAGAATGTTATGAACGGTTGACCGCAGCATTTAAAGAAGATCGCTTCGCCGAATGCCGCGCCCTTATCAGTCAGTTGGAGCCGACGTTACTGGAGCCCGAAATGGCAAAGGGACTTGCTATTATGGAAAAAAACATGCGTATGTAGTATTCGATGCTCTGCAACGGGGAATAGATTGCATCTTTCAAACAATTATCCTAAAATCGAATGGTCTAAGAGACATTGGGGCCTCTCTAATTTCAAAACTAAAGTTTTCAGGGATGCTTTCTATTTTTTGGAGGTACATGATGAGTATCTATGATTATTCGGTGCAGGATGCACAAGGAAATGATGTTCCACTCAAGCAATACAAGGGCAAGGCATTGCTGATTGTCAATACGGCGACGGACTGCGGTTTTACGCCGCAGTATAAGGAGCTTGAAGAAATCTATGAAAAATATCACGATAACGGTTTTGAGATAATCGATGTGCCGTGCAATCAATTCGGCGAGCAGGCTCCGGGTACTGATGCGGAAATCCACTCGTTTTGTACGCTCCGTTACCATACGAAATTCCCTCAAATGAAAAAATCGGATGTAAACGGCGAACAGGCGCTGCCGCTTTTTACCTATCTAAAATCACAGAAAAAATTTGAGGGCTTCGGCGAAGGGAAGATGGCCGAAATGTTGGCCGACTTTATTCAAAAAATAGACAGCGATTATAAAAACAACTCTGATATCAAATGGAACTTTACCAAATTCGTTATCGCCCGGGACGGCGCCGTCGTTGCCCGTTTTGAACCGACTGCTCCAATGTCCGATGTTGCAGCCTGCGTTGCACGGTGTGTGGAGGGATAAAGTTAAAAATAACAAAGGAGACAGCACCATGCCGGTAAAAAACAATGCGAACATCGGGTTTGAAAAACAGATTTGGGATGCTGCCTGCGTCTTGTGGGGGCACATTCCTGCCGCCGAATACCGTAAGGTGATTATCGGGCTTATTTTTTTACGGTATATTTCATCTGCGTTTGAAAAACGCTATGCCGAGCTGGTTAGCGATGGTGAAGGTTTTGAAGACGATAGAGACGCTTATACCGAGAAAAATATTTTCTTTGTGCCGGAAAAAGCCCGCTGGGCAGTGATTGCTGCGGCAGCTCATACACCTGAAATCGGAATCGTAATCGATACTGCGATGCGGGAAATCGAAACCCAAAACAAGCGGCTCAAAAACGTGCTGCCTCAAAATTATGCCAGTCCCGATTTGGATAAGCGTGTCCTTGGTGATGTTGTTGACCTTTTTACCAATATGGACATGGACGGCACGGAGCATAACAAAGACCTGCTCGGCAGGACGTACGAATACTGTATTGCACAGTTTGCCGCTTATGAAGGTAAAAAAGGAGGGGAGTTCTATACCCCTGCAAGTATCGTTAAAACCATTGTAGAAATCCTTAAGCCTTTTTCTAACTGCCGCCTCTATGATCCATGCTGCGGATCGGGCGGAATGTTTGTCCAATCGGTCAAATTTATCAATGAACACGCGGGAAACCGCTACGGCATTTCAGTGTACGGACAGGAAAGTAATGCCGATACGTGGAAAATGGCAAAAATGAACATGGCAATCCGCGGGATTGATGCCGATTTTGGAGCTCACCAAGCGGATACTTTTTTTAACGACTTACATCCAACCTTAAAAGCAGACTATATTATGGCTAATCCTCCCTTCAACCTCTCCAACTGGGGGCAAGACAAGCTGAAAGATGATGTCCGCTGGAAATACGGTATTCCTCCTGCCGGTAACGCAAACTATGCATGGATACAGCACATGATTCATCATCTTTCCGCAAACGGTAAAATCGGACTTGTGCTTGCCAACGGCGCTCTTTCGACGCAAACAAGCGGAGAAGGTCAAATCAGAAAAAATATTATTGAAGCCGATTTAATAGAAGGTATTGTCGCTCTACCCACCCAGCTTTTTTACAGCGTTACTATTCCGGTTACCCTCTGGTTCATTTCAAAAAACAAGAAGCAAAAAGAAAAAACAGTCTTCATCGATGCCCGCAAAATGGGACACATGGTCGATAAAAATCACCGTGATTTTAGCGATGAAGATATTAAAAAACTCGGCGATACTTTTGAAGCATTTCAAAACGGAACATTGGAACCGGTAAAAGGCTTTTGCGCAATCGCCGATATACAGGAAATTGCCCGACAGGATTTTATCTTAACTCCCGGTCGCTATGTCGGTATTGAAGAACAAGAAGACGACGGCGAGCCTTTTAACGATAAAATGAAGCGTTTAACCTCCGAATTGACTGGGCTTTTTGCAAAATCACATGAATTGGAAGCTGAAATCCGTAAAAATTTAGGAGCAATCGGCTATGAAATGTAAACTCGGCGATATTATAAATATCAATCAATATACTTATACCCCTTATGACCAGTGGAAATATGTTAATTATTTAGATACAGGAAATATTACCAAAAATATTATAGATACTGTACGATATATAGATTTATCAAAGGAAACATTGCCGAGTAGAGCCAGACGAAAAGTAAAAAATAGCAGTATCCTTTATTCAATGGTAAGACCAAATCAGTCGCATTATGGGATGATAAAAGATGGCATTGAAAATTTTTTAGTATCGACAGGATTTGCAGTTATAGATGTAGATACAAATAAAGCATATCCTGCATTTATTTATTACATGCTGACACAACAAGAAACTACAGAACGCTTACAGGCCATTGCTGAACAAAGCGTTTCTGCGTATCCATCTATTAAGCCTTCTGATATAGAAAATTTAGACATACTTCTCCCCAGTTTATTGCAGCAGCAAAAAATTGCCAAACTATTAGGTAATCTTGACGATGAAATCGAGCTGAAACGGCAGATAAATGCTAATTTAGAGCAGCAAGTTTTAGCATATTATAATTATCTATTTATTGATAATTATAATGTAAACCGTAGAAAATGTAGAATGAATGAATATTTTGACATATCTATCGGAAAAACACCACCGAGACAAGAGACGCAATGGTTCAAAACCCAATCAAACGATGTAGTTTGGGTGTCGATTTCAGATATGGCTAAGTGCGGTTTATATATTAATAAAAGTTCAGAACAGCTGACAAAAGAAGCTATTAAAAAATTTAATATACCTGTTGTTCCAGATAATACGCTTCTATTAAGTTTTAAACTTACTATTGGACGTATTGCTATCACTAATGGAGAACTAGCAACAAATGAAGCCATAGCTCATTTTAAAACCGATCAAAAGATAATTAATGAATACTTATATTGTTATCTCAAACGATTCGACTATGATAAAATGGGGAACACATCTTCTATAGCTGTCGCCTTGAATTCACGACTAATTAAAGAAATGCCATTTATTATACCGGAATCACATGAATTACAAACATTTTATGATTATGCCCATTGTAGGTTCCAATATATAAAAGCGAATTTAAGCGAAATCAGCACTCTTTCCACTCTTCGTGACACGATCCTGCCAAAACTGATGTCCGGAGAGATCGATGTATCAAAGATAGAGCTGGAGTAATGTATTCTCGAACAATTTGAATGCCTTTTGAGAATATAAGGGTTAAGTCATTACAATGTACTTGCAGAAAGAATATTTTGTATGATACAATCCTTCAAAGGAGACTTTGTATGGCAAGTACCTTGGTTCAAATTCGGGTGGACGAAAAGCTGAAGGACGATGCTGCTGCAGTTTATGAGCACCTTGGCTTAGACTTATCGACAGCGGTGCGTATTTTTTTTAAGCGGAGTGTTGCGGAAAACGGCATCCCATTCAGCATGAAGTTGGGCAATACCGAGCAACATACTCTGAACCGACAAATTCGGCCTGATCTAATGTCGGCAATGCAGGCAATGGCTCAAAGCGCTGCGGTAAATGGTGTTTCCGACATGAGTCTCGAAGCAATTAATAGCGAAATCGATGCAGTACGTAAAGGGCAATGACATGCTTTTGTATGCTGTTATCGATACTAATGTGCTTGTTTCTGCATTTTTGAAAGAAAATTCCATTCCCCGTTATGTTATTAATGCTATGTATGCAGGCAATATCATCCCCATTTATAATGCGGAAATCATTGCTGAATATACTGCTGTGCTGCATCGGCCAAAATTTTGCTTTCCTCCGGCAGCGGTTGATGTTGCAGTAAATGAGATACAAGAGATAGGGTTAAAATTTGATGGTATACCGGTTAAAGAGCCGATGCCTGATCCGAAAGACATTGTTTTTTATGCAGTTACGCTCCATGCTCGGGAGAAGTTAGAAACCTATTTAATCACCGGCAATATAAAGCACTTTCCGACCAAACCGTTTGTCGTAACACCGCATCAGATTTTAGATATATTGGATCAATCAGCCGATAAATTCTGATTTAGCGTAGCGATAGCGGCTGCTCCTCGCTATTTTACCGATACCATAGGTAGAGAGGAGATATGCAATGAAACAAAATCTGGTAAATGATGTTATGCAGGCTATGTTGCCATACTTAAATAACGATCAGCTTGAAAAACTGCAAAAGGTAATGCAATATGTGCTCTTTCAGTACGAAATAACAAAAACAGAAAAAAATTCGGAGGATTCTGCACTTAATTTAGTGGATTTATTTTTATCTGCTAAGAGGATTGAAGGCTGTTCGGAAAAATCGTTAAAATACTACCAGACTACCATTCAATCGATGCTTTCTGCGGTAAAAAAAGATATAAAACAGATTAAAACAGAGGATATACGCACATATCTTACAGACTATCAGCAGCAAAAAAAGTCCTGTAGAGTTACCATTGATAATATCCGCCGGATATTATCCAGTTTTTTCTCGTGGCTTGAAGATGAAGATCATATTCTAAAAAGCCCTGTCAGGCGAATCCATAAAGTAAAAGCGGTAACGAACATAAAAGAAACGTATTCTGATGAAGCCTTGGAGATGATGCGGGATAACTGCACCGAACCGCGCGATTTGGCAATAATAGATATGCTTGCGTCAACCGGCATGAGAGTAGGAGAAATGGTACTTCTTAATAGGAATGATATAGATTTTAACGAACGAGAATGTGTTGTGTTCGGCAAAGGGAATAAAGAGCGCGTGGTATATTTTGATGCACGGACAAAGATACATTTAAAGAATTATTTGCAGAGTAGAACGGATGATAATCCTGCTCTTTTTGTATCGCTTAAATCGCCATATAATAGAATGAATATCGGCGGCATTGAAACCTGTTTGCGCCGGTTAGGCAAGCAGTTAGGGCTGCAGCGAGTTCATCCCCATAAATTCAGAAGAACATTGGCAACTATGGCAATTGATAAGGGGATGCCCATCGAACAGCTGCAACAGCTTTTAGGGCATAAACGAATTGATACCACGCTGCAATATGCCATGGTCAAACAAAGCAATGTAAAAATTGCCCATCGCAAATATATTGGATAAGAAATGATTTTGCTGAGGAATAAATATGGAAAAGTGGAAAGAATGTACAATTTCTGATATTGGAACGGTTGTTGGGGGTGCAACACCGTCAACAAAAGTACCGGAAAATTATATCGAGGGAAGAATTGCATGGATTACACCAAAAGACCTGTCAACATTTCACAGTCGATATATTGAACATGGAGAAAGAAATATAACGGAAAGAGGATTGCATACTTGTTCAACTACGCTATTACCTCCTAATACAATATTATTTTCTTCACGAGCGCCTATTGGATATATTGCTATTGCTAAAAATGCATTATGTACTAACCAAGGTTTTAAAAATATCATCCCAAATACAAATATTCATCCATTGTTTTTATATTACTTACTAAAAAACAATAAAGATAGAATAGAAAATATGGGAAGCGGTACTACATTTAAAGAAGTTTCCGCAGCCGTGATGAACAGCATTTCCATACGGATACCGGAAAAGATACAAATACAGCAAAAAATTGCCAAACTATTAGGTAATCTTGACGATGAAATCGAGCTGAAACGGCAGATAAATGCTAATTTACCGTTGTTGTTTTTGCTGCTTTTTGTTTTGGTACAGCTATTTTTTAGCAGATAAATGCTAATTTAGAGCAGCAAGCGCAGGTGATTTTTAAGTCGTGGTTTATTGATTTTGAACCGTTCGGCGGCACAATGCCGGATGATTGGATTATCGGTACATTAGAGGATATCGCTGCATTTTCCAATGGATATGCTTTTAAAAGTAAAGATTTATTGCATGCCCCTGAACAAAATTGTTATAAAGTGTTTAAGCAAGGACATATAAAACCTGGAGGCGGAATGATCTTGGAAGGAACTAAAAGTTGGTTTCCTAAACAACAATCCGCAAATTTACAAAAATATATTCTTCGTAAAGGGGATATACTTATGGCAATGACTGACATGAAAGATCGTGTTGCTATTCTTGGAAATACAGCAGTCATGGGATTAGATGGGCAATATGTACTCAATCAAAGAGTAGGGTTACTACGATGTAAAAAAAAATATGAAATTTCATATCCTTATATATTTTTATTAACAAATAGTCCAGCATTTCTAAAAGATTTACGGATTCGTGCTAACAGTGGAGTACAAGTCAATCTATCATCTAATGAAATTAAAAACGCATCTATTTTAATCGCACCGGATGAAATTAATTCAAAGTTTAACCGCATCATCGAACCCATGTTTGAGATAATTTTTAAAAACGATATAGAAATTGATTGTCTATCCACCCTTCGCGACACCCTCTTACCAAAACTTATGTCGGGTGAAATCGATGTTTCAAAGATAGAGTTGGACTAAAGATCAACTGATAATAGCTATTCTGGGGTAATGAAATAAAGAATTATAATTGACGAATTGTATATACAGAATGTATAATAATGGTAGGCAGATACATGGGTGAAACAGTTATACATGGTCGATTTGAATGGGACAAAGAAAAAGAGCTGTTGAACATGAAAAAACACGGTGTTTCTTTTGAAGAAATACTGCCGATGTTTGATGATCCTCTTTTTTGGGAACGGGAAGATTTTACTCATTCAAGTTTAGATGAAACACGATATATTGGAACTGCTAAAGTCAACGGATTTGCAGTTATAGTTTCCAGTTATACGGAGCGGGAACGGATAAGGGTTATATCCGCCCGCGCTTCGACAAAAGAAGAGGAAAGATTCTATGAACAATGGTGCAAACAGTTTTACAACTAAAAGAATTGAAGAATTACGTAAAAATATCGATTTTACGGATATTCCGGAACTTACGGAAAAGGACTTTTCAGAAGGGCACTTAAAAAATTGGAAACCGTTAAAAAAACCGGTATCCTTTAGAATAGACTTAGATAATTTGGCATGGCTGCAAAGTTCCGGCGTGAAAGGCTATCAAAAACGCATGAACGAAGTTATCCGCTGGGCACGGCAAAACGGATGTCCCGTTAATCAATTATAAAAACGGCATCTCTTAAAGTTCGGCTTTGAACCCGCAGCCTCCAGCCGATAAATTCTGATTTAGCGTAGTGATGAAACACCGTTTTTGAAAATAAGCTTTCCGTAAGCCTTTTGAAAAGAGACGGTGTAGATACAAGGAGATAGCTGAAAATAAAGCGGAGGCGTATCTATGATACGTTGAGCATTTATTTTCAGCGTACGACGCAGTAGATGCGCCGTATATTTCAAAAGGAAAGATATGGAACAATATACCGAAAGCCACTATGAACATTCTTTAATTGAGCTTTTTACGGAAACGTTGGGCTATGAGCATGTGTATGGACCGGATATCGAGCGGGATTTTCATAGCCCTTTGTATCATACGGTTTTAGAGGATGCTCTGTATCGGCTCAATGCCGGGCTGCCTCAAGAAGCGATTCAGGAAGCGCTTTCTGCATTGCAGCGTTTTGAAAATGCTGAGCTGCTGCAAAAGAATGAGCTTTTTATGGATTACTTACAAAACGGCATCAATGTACGGTATTTTGATAACGGCAAGCAGCAATCGGCCATTGTATACCTTGCCGACTATAAAAATCCTTCTCTCAATTCTTTTATCATCGCCAATCAATGGACATATATCGAAAACAGCACAAAACGTCCGGATATGCTCCTTTTTTTGAACGGCTTACCCGTTGTACTGATAGAACTAAAGTCTCCATCCCGCGAAGAAACCGACGCTTCCGAAGCGTACCGGCAAATCCGCAACTATATGGCAGAAATTCCTTCTTTGTTTATCTATAATGCGATCTGCGTAATGAGCGATCAATTCACCTCAAAAGCAGGCACGATAACATCAGGGGAAGACCGCTTTATGGAGTGGAAAACAAAGGACGGTAGCTACGAAAATACCCAATATGCGCAATTCGACACGTTTTTTGAAGGGATGTTTAAAAAAGAACGGCTTTTGGACATCATCAAAAATTTTATCTGCTTTTCTCATGAAGGATTGGATGTCTTTAAAATCCTTGCGGGCTACCATCAGTATTTTGCCGTGCGGAAAGCGATTATTTCGACGCAAAAGGCGGTCAAAACAGATGGGAAAGCAGGAGTGTTCTGGCATACGCAGGGCAGCGGAAAGTCTCTCTCGATGGTTTTTTATGCTCATTTGCTACAGCAGGCGTTGGAAAGCCCTACCATCGTAGTAATCACGGATCGGAACGATCTTGACAATCAGCTCTATGGTCAGTTTGCTAAATGTAAAGCTTTTTTGCGGCAGGAACCGGTACAGGCAACAAGCAGGCAGGACTTAAAACGGCTGCTTGCAGGGAGGCTGGCTAACGGCATCTTTTTTACCACGATGCAAAAGTTCGAAGAATCTGCCGAACCGCTCTCGGAACGCCGAAATATCATTGTAATGGCAGATGAAGCGCACCGCAGCCAATACGGTCTGAGCGAAAAGATCAAGATGACAAAAAACGAAGCGGGAGAAGATATTGCCAAGCGGGTTATCGGCACGGCGCGCATCATCCGTAACAGTCTTCCCAATGCAAGCTACATCGGCTTTACCGGTACGCCGATCTCCGCCGCCGACCGCAGTACCCGTGAAGTATTCGGCGAGTATATCGATATTTACGATATGACACAGGCAGTTGAAGACGGTGCAACGCGCCCGGTGTATTACGAAAGTCGAGTGATTAAGCTCAAGCTCGATCAAGAAACCTTACAGCTCATCGATGCGGAATACGACGCGGCTGCACAGCGGACTGATGAATATGTGATTGAAAAAAGCAAGCACGAACTTGCTAGGATGGAAGTATTGCTCGGAAGCGATGAGGTTATCGATTCGCTGGTGCGCGATATTATCGAACACTACGAAGGCAACCGAGCCTGTCTTCTTACCGGTAAAGCGATGGTTGTCGCGTATTCCCGTTCTATTGCGATGAAGATTTATCGTAAAATGCTGGAGCTGCGCCCGATATGGACTGAAACCGTGGCCGTTGTAATGACTTCTACTAATGACGACGATGAATCATGGCGAGGTATTATCGGAAATAAGCGCCGGCGCGATGAACTTGCGGCAAAATTCAAGGATAATACAAGCCCGCTCAAGATTGCGATTGTCGTCGATATGTGGCTGACCGGTTTTGACATACCGTCCCTTGCAACCATGTATGTGTACAAGCCTATGGCAGGGCATAATCTGATGCAGGCAATTGCCCGTGTCAACCGTGTGTTTCAGGATAAAGAAGGAGGGCTGGTAGTCGATTACATCGGGATTATGCGAGCACTCAAGCAGGCAATGAACGACTATACGAACCGCGACAAAAAAAATTACGGCGACACCGATATTCTCTCTGCTGCCCGGCCGACCTTCCTTGAAAAACTTTCTATCTGCCGCGATCTCTTACACGGGTATGACTATGAAAAATTTAAGACGGGCAGCGATCTTGAACGGGCAAAGGCAATAAGCGGTGCGGTGAACTTTCTTATGGCACGCGAAAAAGAAAAGGTAAAAGAAGCTTTTATGAAAGAATCATTTCTGCTCCGTCAAGCGCTTTCTCTCTGTTCTTCTACCGTTGCCGAATCATTACGCTTTGAATCAGCCTTTTTTGAAGCGGTGCGCGTCTTTTTAGTAAGATTGAGCTATACCGGAGGCGAACGCCGGCTTTCGCTGCCCGAACTAAATCGCCGCATCAATGAGCTTTTAACGCAGAGTATTAAAAGCAGCGGTGTGGTTAACCTTTTTTCGGATATCTCACAAGCATTTTCCCTCTTTTCTCCGGGCTTTTTGGAAGATATTGCGAATATGAAGGAGCGTAACCTTGCCGTAGAGTTGCTAAAACGGCTGCTTGCCGAGCAGGTTTCGATCTATAAGGGACGCAATTTTGTAAAATCCGAAAAATTCAGTAAGATGCTGCAGCAAACCGTGAACGCATACTTGAACGGAATGCTGACCAACGAAGAAGTTATTGCCGAAATGCTCAAACTTGCCCGTCAGATTACCGCTGCCGAACAGGAAGGCAAGCAGCTGGGTTTGAACGCCGAAGAATCCGCTTTTTATGATGCGCTTACCAAGCCGGAAGCAATTAAAGACTTTTACGAAAACGATGAACTGATCGCCATTACCAAAGAACTGACCGAAACGCTGCGGAAGAATAAAAACATCGATTGGCAGCTGCGGGAAGGTGCACGGGCACACATGCGGATGCTGATCAAAAAGCTCTTAAAAAAACATAAGTACCCGCCGGAAGGCATGGAAGATGCCGTACAAACCGTTATGACCCAATGCGAACTATGGACTGATAACCTGATGATGGCGGAACAACCGTATACCGGCGAATCTCTTGCCGCGGAGCCGAGTTCTTCATATATGCCGTAATGCCGGAATTAATCGTTGTTTTAGTGCGCTTTGTAATTCTTACGAAAGATTTAAGTGCGCGTTTTCAGCTGCTTCTGCAAGCCACGCAGGAGGCGATACATTTTTACGCACTGCCCGTGAGTGCATCATCGCACGATATGTAACCTTGACGTAAATGATAGACCGCAAAGCATCACCTAAAGTATTGCCATTTTATAAATCGATGTACTTCCGTGTACATCGATTTAATCGGTGCAGTAAGAAATTTTGTGCATATAGCAGTTAGTCAATCACCTGAACGTCGGTTGCTCTGCCGTTTCCATTTGAAGTTCCGTCACCTCCCGGTAATGCAGCAACTTGAAAGCGTACTTTTGTGCCTTTTTCAAGTTTATTGTCTTTGAATGATGGATTGATTTCTCCCATATAGAAAAAATAATCACCGCTGCCATCGCTGGCTGCAATAATCCGGTAATTTTGAATTCGCCGTTTAATCACGCCCTCTTTTCGGTTAGCATCTGCTTTTGCTTCAAGTTTCTCAACAAAAAAAGTTTTTTGAGGCTTGCCGTCGTCCGACAGTTTAAAAACATGCCCTAAACTATCAATCAATTCACGTGCAGATTTCACACCGTAGTCTTTGACATTAAAATCAGGTTTTAGATGTAAAATTGCTTCCCATAATTGGGATAGTAGAACAGTATTCGTATTTTTGTATGGACGAGTTGCATCAAAGGCTTTCTCTATAAATTTTTCAAGAGAAAATCTTTTTAAGTTTAAATCTTCATCTTTGTCTTTTTCATCAAGCAAGATATTTTCATCCTGTTCTGCTAGATCTTCAAAGTACAAAAATTCATGACAAGATTTTACCCATATCGGTTTACATTTTGATTTTTCGCCAATTCCGATAACATATTTACCCAGTTCCCGGAGCCGCCGCGCAAGTATATGATAGCCGTTATCGGATGCAACAATCACAAAAATATCAATTTCTTTATATTGAATTGCCATCTGAATAGCGTCCATGATAATAAGCTTATCAACTGCTTGTTTTTCGTCGTGGTGAAATTGCTGAATAGCCGTGATAGGGCTAAGATTTAATTCCTTCCGCCACGATTCCATATTCGGGCGAGACCAGTCGGCATACGCCCGTTGAAATAAAATAGGACCCTTGCTTGATAAGGTATCCATCACTAATGCTATTTTGCTTGATTGCACATTTTCGGCATCCCAGAATGCTGCAATCTTAGATGTATCTTCCATTATTAACCTCCAGAAAGAGAATATAAGATGTTTTAATAAACAATCCTTCGATATTCCCTCATTATATTATTACTTCAAAATCAAAGTTTCTAGAGATGGTTTTTAGAAATTTAAAAACCATCTCTTGGTACATTTAAGCAACAAAATTATTTTTTAGGCGCTGGAGGATTATTCCCTCTATTTCCGCCGCTTTTGTTACCTGTGGTACTTGGTATTCCGCCATTCATAACATTGCCGGGTTTAATTGTTGTTTTACCCATGTGTAAAACCTCCTAAGTAAAATTTCAGACATTGATTACCAATGTTCTGATGTATATTGCCATTGTAGATAACTTTTAATATAAACCAAGGGGAATTTCTCATCTTTATTTATGCTTAAAAAAAGATATATTTTTCCCCTTAACAAATAATCAATGCCTATGATACTCTCAAAATAGAGGTTTTTCATGCAGAAATTTGGAAATATCAAGATGTCTGAAATTATTCGAATGAAAATTGAAGCTATAGGAATTGATGCTTTTAATGATACGGAATTTTTTCATGCTAAAGATGAGCCGGAATGGCGGAATTTTCAGCAAAAAATCATTCAAGAGAAGCATATTAATATTGAGAATATAATTACTGCAGAGGTTAGAATAAAAAAACTCCTCGCGAAAATTAGTTACTTACTATATGGAGTCGAATGCCCTCAAGAAATTACAAGAGAAGTTGCTGCAGATAAAGAAATACAAGCGTATTTTAAAGAAATATACGATTCCTTTAATGAGGAGCAAAAAATAGCAGACAATGGAAGGGGAATCATTGCAAGTCTTATTTTTGGATTCTTGAATCAGCTCAAAAAGAATATTTCAACAGTATTACCATGTGATATACCGCAAGATAAAATAGCAAGTTGGACTCTTGTAAAGTATTTAAGCGGTCTACTTGGTTTTGCACAGCGTGTTTGCGGAGAATGGATGCAGCGGCTTAAGTCAAATGAAGAAGATGCGCAGCTCTATGAGGATGTTTTTCATTATTATTTAAAAAAAGACAGTGAAGGATTATATGTGCCGAGCCTGTCGGAAATTAATAAAGCGATAAAAACAGCATTCAAAAAGGCGGGAAAAAATTTAGATGCTCTCAAAACGATTGTTGATACCGATAAACAAAACAGCTTAACAAATGTCTCGACTAGTTGGAAAACATTGAAACAACTATTGATAAACTCTGATGAAGTTTTTGCAGGCGTCGATAGGAATACTATTATCCAATATAAAAGCGGCTATGTGGCATATTATCTGCTTATACACTTTAGAAAAGCAATTAAATGCTATATTTCCGAAAAACAGCTTTCTAAGATTATTGAAAGTTTTATAAACAATATGAGTTACTTTAAAAGCCTTCGGGATTATCATTTCGGAGAAGAAAATCCTGCTAAAAAGAAAATACCGGAAACGTCAACGGAATTTATAATTTATGAAGATACTGCTGACCCGTTTGATATTTTTGATAGCAAAATCGATTATTTTTATTACGATAGAAAAAGTCCGGGCGACATGAAACCGATTTTAAATTTTATCTCACAAAAAAAATATATAGATGAAATAGTGAAGAGAACAGATGACTATGGTTCTAAATATTCTTTTGATTCCGATTCTTTTTCAAAAGAGGATGAATTTTTTTATTTGGAAAAACTTTGTAGCGAAGATAAAATAGGAAAGTCTGCGCCATTTTTCTTTAAATGGTATTCTGCAAGAATTGAATACGCCTTGTATAAAAATAAGCTTTCGGAAATCGGTAAAGTAAGTTCTGCCTATCTCGATGCCTATGATTCAGGAATATATTTTACCGGTCAATATCTTAAAACCTTCATAGAAGAAGCAATACATATTTTTTTGGAAGAATATAAAACGACAAAAAGGGTTGGGCGCATTAAAGAGGTGTACAAATATGCCGTTGCGCTGGGGATCACCTTGCAGTTGTATGATGACTTCAAAGCAGCCGGTTTCAATGATCCGGTAATTCATCCGTATGAATGGATGTTTAAATTATGGGATTCCGGCTATGACGTTATTGATATTTCGCAAAGGACTGGGCTTACATGGCAAGAAATTCGCTCTATTCTCATGGAGAACCAGAAATTCTTAAAAAGGAATGATACCGAATCGCTCAACGATTTGGGACGATACATTACAAAATGGGACTGTGATGAATATGGCATTGATACGGATGATGATTGGGATTGAGGTACACAATGAAAAATTTTGATGAAAAGCTTGAAAGAATTGAGGATATAAAATTCTCTGCAAATTATGATTTTATTGCATCACGCATACGGAATATAGAATCGCACCCGCTGCTTACGGATAAAGACAAAGAACTATATTTTTTTAACAGTATATGTAATTCAGAAGCACTCGGTAAATACGTACCATTCTGTGAAGCATGGTATATGGCTGCACTAAAGTACCTTGACTGGGTTCAAAATAGCGACAATTTGACGGATGTTATGACCGCATACGAAAACGCCCTCTTACTTGGTAGGAATATTTCTAAAGAATATCTCAAACACATATTTGAGCATTTGCTTTATCTTTCGTTTTGCTATTTTAATACGACAAACGATACTGCAAAAGTTTTAGAAATTTATCATCAAAGACATAAATATCTTACTAACGATGAGTATACGAATACGTATCAACTGATGGTCAAGTTTAATTTTTCTACGGAGGAATTGAATCCCATAAAATATATCTGTGAACTATGGAATGAACATTTCAATGTTCAAGCCGTTGGAAGTATTATTGGCTTAGATGTTCTGGAAACTCAAGCACTTTTACAAAAAAACAGACAATATTTACAAAGACAAGACGGAGATGATCTTGATTATGATTGGGAAGAACAGCTTGAAATGGTTGACTGGTGTTGTTCATATATTTATTTGCGGGATATACCGATAGACTTACCGTTTTAGAGGCTCAAGAAACCGTTCTCCATTCAGCTGTTTTTGAATAAATGCGCATCGGAATTATGTAATGATCCATCAAAATCAACATCGCCAGATTCGGAGCATCACCCTCCCTCATCACTTCACTTTCTCTTACTTTTTATCCCTGCATAATGAGCAACCGCCGCGAATAGCACAAGGATCGAAAGGTAATCTACCGCGAACAAAACATAGCCTCTGTCAAAATCGAAGAAGAAAAACTGCTGCTGAAGGAACATATATTGTACAAGACCGCGGGAGATAAACGCATACACACCGTAAGCGGAAATCAGCAGAACGAGCAGCCTCAAAATCCGCAGGGTACGGGGCTTTGCCTGAATCCGAGATGCAATCATATTTGCGTGCATTCCTACATGGAAGCACATAAAAAGATAATACCAGTGCGAAGCGATAAGATGAGCAATCCGTGCAAAGCCGAGCATGTTACCCACGGCTTTCGGCGGAATAAACCACGCCATCATAAGACCGCTCATCATCAGAAAAAGTGCGCAGAGCAAGATTCCCATGTTCACCGCAATCTGCATAATTCTGTGTGCGGAATATTTCCCGCGGAATAAAGCCCCGTACCATCTGCGATTCAGTATGATATGAACCGCCCATCAGGATTATAGAAAGCGCGGTCATCGCAATGTCAAGCGGCATTCTGATTTTGTTTTATCATTGTATTATTCCAACAAAATATTCGAGCGGCTCATCAAAATCCGGAGACATATAAAAAGGTTCATTTTTCCAAACGCCAAAAAGAGATTTTTTTTCAGAAACAGCATCCTCCTCAGGAAATTTCAATTTTATCAAGCGGATAAAATCAACAACTTCACTTATTGCAGCATGAGGAAGCGTTGCAATTTCTTTTTCTAAAACTGTGTAAGGCATATATGATCTCCTATACTATTCTATTATATAATAAATTCACCCGATGCTTAGGGCATTGCAGAACTCTACAGCTTCAAGCCATGTTACATTTTCAACCGGCAAATCGTCTCCTGTAAAATTATGCTTTACACCGCATCTGCCCCATCATTATTTACGACGTCGCTTAACCTTTTGAAATGTACGGTCATCCCTGCAAAAGGCCGCCTGTTTTTTATTGACATATTTGTCTCGATGCTGCTATATCTGTATAGCAAAACAAGGAGGCAGCTATGCTGGCATTAAGATTAAAACCCGAACTCGAAAACAGACTTGCAAATCTTGCTGAAAAAACAGGTAGAACGAAAACATTTTACGCTATAAAAGCAATTGAGCAGCAGCTTGACGATATGGAAGATTATTACCTTGCCGAACAACCTTACAATGACTGGATTGTAGAAGGGAAAAACATATTCTTTTGATGAGGTTTTTAACTGATGTTTACAGTAGCATTCTCTCCAAAGACTAAACGGCAAATTACGAAATTGGAAGAATCAAATTATTATCGTTATATCATCCACATAAAATTTTCGGTTGTGTAAGAAACATCCGTATAAGGGGTGTTCGGGTTTGAAGGTGTCTTGGCTTTTTTTCGTTCGGAATAAAATACCAGATGTGCAACTACACGGAAAAAAACGCCTTGAGTTCCGGATCACCCTCTTTATCTGCCGAAGCGCTGTTGATAATCGGTGAATATTCAGCATTACCGAGCTTCTCTCCACTTCTTCATTGGAAAAAGTTTCGTAGAATATGAGAAAGCTCTAAAGGAGTTGCAACTCTGCCAATACAGGACAGTGATCGGAAAAGAACGAAAAAGTATTAAATCGACCTATAGTTACCGTTTTACATTTAAATCGATCATGGTGATAAAAAATATAATCATTGAAAAATTTTTGTTGACCGTTTCTATATGTGCCTATAAAAGTAAACTGATCTTCCTCTCCGTGTTTTTTTTGCCGATTGGTATGATACGCGCTCACCAGACCATATTTTTTCATGGTTTCTAAAAACCTCGTATGATTGTTTTTATCGATTTCATTTTTTAATTGCATACTGCTGTTAAAATCGCCAATCCATAATGCCTTATTATCTTCAGGAATTAATAATTTGTTATAGGTAGGATTTTCAAGAGCACCTATTACCTGCATAATATAATCCTGTTTTTGATTAGCTTCCAAGTCGGCAATCTTTGTCCACACATGGATAAGCGTAAAAGATTCGTTGGTTTCTTTGCACGTCACTTTATATGGCACAACATATCTATATGGAATGGTATTACTATAAATGCGTTCAATTCGATATGTATTTGAAAACAGCGCGAGACCTAAATCCCCACCGGATTCAGCATTGTCTCTATATTCTCGTCCATCGCCGTATTTATCTTGCAATTGTCCTAAGTGTTTTTCAATTTCATGTATAGGTTTATTATTCCGCATATCATATTCCTGAATAGCATAAATATCAGCGTTATACCCTGCTTGGCAAAGGTAAGCAGCTTTTTCGAATGTCAAACCGTACCGGCAATTCCAAGTACATATTTTCATAAACGCCACCTCTCAGTGCTGCCATTATAGCACAGCAGTCTATCAGAATGCATCAGATTTGAAAAAAAAGAAGTTAAACTTTTCTAGGTTTCTTCATAATTACTTTTACAAGATGTTCTTGCATAGCAAAGTAAAAAACACGAATCAGAATAACTCCAACTGTCCGCCTTGTTGCTTATCTTCAAATGCGGTTAAATACGAAAAGATTGTATCGGGATTATATTCGATGCCGTTTCCTCTGCACCGTGTACGGAACAGATTCATAAGCTGTGTATTGTGCGGACTCATTACGGAATAGCTATTGCCGTAGCGTTGCATATATATTTCTTTTAATCCCGGAAAAGATGCGTCAAGGTTTTTGTAAAAACATTCACGGCTTCCGTCTCTTAGCGTCACGCCCATTCCAAAGCAGACGATGCCGAACACTTTTGCCTCGATGCAATACTGCAAAATACCTTCTATATTTTCTATTGTATCGTTGATAAAAGGCAGAATAGGCGTAAGCCACACAACGGTTGGAATGCCCGTATCGCGCAGTCTTTTAAGCACCGCAAAACGCTCACTCGTAACGGCAACGTTCGGTTCAAGTATTTTGCAGAGCTTATCGTTATATGTGGTGAGCGTCATCTGCACAACGCACTTTGCTTTTTTGTTCACCGCCTGCAAAAGTTCAAGGTCGCGCAAAATCAGCGGCGATTTTGTTATCACGGTAAAGCCGAACCCATACCGGTACACGGTTTCTATCGCTTTGCGCGTCATACCGATTTTTTCTTCAAGCGGCATATACGGATCGGTCATAGAACCGGTGCCGATCATGCACTTATTTCGTTTCCGCCGTAAAGCAGTTTCGAGCAACTCTATTGCATTCTCTTTTATTTCAATATCTTCGAACGTATGCTTTATTTGATAGCAGTCGCTCCGCGAGTCGCAGTAGATGCACCCGTGAGTACAGCCGCGGTACAAGTTCATTCCGTTTTTAGTCGATAAAATTCCTTTTGCTTGAACAGAGTGCATACGAATACGGCTATTTCTCCCTCCACTTCTTCAGCGCTTTTTTAATATCCTTGGTTGCCCAATCGTAATGGCTCGATGTTGCGGAAACACAGTAGCTGCCGAGCGAAGTTGTTCCCGTCCAATCGAAAACTTTCTTGGTAAAAAGTTCTTCATTAGAAAAAGCTTCGATGATATCCATTGCTTCCTTGTGCGTTTTTTTAAGCATTGCTTCGGCGTCGGTATATGGCGTAGTTTGGTGTTTTTCCCAAAATTCGATATTCATCTGCGGATAGGTTTTCCAATTATAGGACGCCGGTAAAAAAGGGGCAGGCTTTCCGTTTGTGTTGGACTGTATCCAATTCAGCAAAAGGCAATGCCATTCATACAGATGGACCAAAATATCGCGTACGTTTTTATCGCGATCGTTCGGAACAATATCGGCGGATTTTTCTTCGTC
>ERZ773009.503-NODE-503-length-28708-cov-22.816145_pt1 | contig 28708 bp, 23 predicted proteins | sample MGYA00580663_ERZ773009 | MGnify/ENA primary metagenome ERZ773009 (study PRJEB29015, sample SAMEA2737969) | human oral metagenome | biome: human oral; feature: human-associated habitat; material: dental | place: China | collected 2026 ... | reverse complement strand
AGCTCGGCGGGGGTGCGCGTGCCGTAGCGGGCCGGGTCGATGAGGACCAGGCCGCGGACGAGTCCGGGGCGCCGGGCGCCCACGACCATGGCGGTGGCCGCGCCCATGGAGTGGCCGATGAGCACCGGGGGCGGCGGCGCGCCCAGACCCAGGGCGGCCCGGCCGCGCCGCTCGACGTCGAGGTCCTCCAGGACGGCGACGACGTCGTCGACCAGGACCTGCCCGGCGCGTTCGAGCTCGGCGGGCGTCCAGCGCGGGGACAGGCCGTGTCCGCGGGCGTCCACGGCGACCACCCGGTAGCCCCGGGCGGCCCAGTGGTCGATGGCGTCGGCCTGGGAGAGGGCCGAGGAGGTGACCCCGTGCAGGAGCACCAGGGCGGGGGCGTCGTCGGGCCCGACGACGATGCGGGCGAGGTCGCTCACGGACGGCTCCTTGACTTCTGAATTCCCCTTCGGAACGTGTCGAGCATAGGCCCGCCCGGCGTCCACCGCCCGCGCACCACGGGGCGCCGCCGCGCGGATAGCCTTGGGGCCATGAGCCAGTACACGCAGACCTCGGGACCGCGTATGAACGTCGAGTCCTTCAACCTCGACCACACGCGGGTGGCCGCGCCCTTCGTGCGGGTCGCCGACCGCAAGCGCCTGCCGGGCGGCGACGAGCTGGTCAAGTACGACGTGCGCTTCTGCCAGCCCAACCGCGAGCACCTGGACATGCGGGCGGTGCACTCCATCGAGCACCTGACCGCCGAGCTCATGCGCAACCGCACCGACCGGCTCATCGACTTCGGGCCCATGGGCTGCCAGACCGGCTTCTACGCCCTGACCCTGGGGCTGGAGCCGGCCGAGTTCCTGCCGCTGCTGGAGGCGACCCTCCACGACATCCTGGGCGCCGACGAGGTGCCCGCCGCCAATGAGGTGCAGTGCGGCTGGGGCGCCAACCACTCCCTGGAGGCGGCGCAGGCGGCGGTGCGCGAATTCCTGGCGGCGCGCGATGAGTGGGAGGTCATCATCCCCGACGCCGGCCCCGGGGCGGAGGACCCCGCCGACCCCGAGCAGGGCGACCGGCCATGACGTCGCTGGAGCCGTCCTCCTACGGGGTCGTCGTCGTCCCGCAGAGCCCGACCCTTCTGCTCACCGTCCTCCTCCAGCCGGGGATGATGCTGCTGGCCTACCTCGTGGGCCGCCTGACCCGCAGGGTCCTGCGGCGCTGGCACACGACCCTGTCCTCCTCGGCGGCGACCCTCACGGCCCTGCTGGGTCTGTGGGGAGGGCTGGCCGTGGGAACCTGGATCTTCACGGAGGACTATCTGTGGGCGCCGCGCCTGCTGGTGTGCGCCCTCGCCACCGCCGTCACGGTCATCATCATCACGTCCTTCGTCGCCACCTGGCTCCAGCGCGAGCCCGAACTCGAGCCGATCGCGGTGGTGGCGGCCCGCGGGGAGTCGGCGACCCTGGAGTTCAAGTCCTCGGCGCGCGTCAACCTGCGCACCGGCAAGCGCGACGACGTCATCGAGACGGTCGCCGCCAAGACCGTGGCGGCCTTCCTCAACTCCCGCGGCGGCACCCTGCTGCTGGGCGTGGACGACGCCGGGCGCCTCATCGGGCTCGGCCCGGACTACACGACGCTGCGCCACGAGGACGCCGACCGCTACGAGCTCTTCCTGCGGGATCTGTGGCGCGTGCGCCTGGGGGCCAATGCGGCGGCCCTGCCGCGCCTGGACTTCGCACCGGCCGCCGATGGCGACGGCGAAGTCTGCCGGATCACCGTGCCGCCGTCGCCGGCGCCCGTGTACCTGTCCGGCCCCAAGGGCAAGGGCGGGCGCGAGTTGTGGGTGCGGGCGGGCAACTCCACCCAGCGCCTGGAGGTGGACGACGCCGTGGCGTATGTGGCCCAGCGCTGGCCGCGCGAGGTGCGCCCGACGCTGCGCAGCCGATTCGGCGCGTACCTGCTCTACCACCGCCGCCCGGCCGACGCCCCCGAGTGAGCGCGGCCCCACACCCCCTCGGACCGGGCCCGAGCTCCGTCACGGGACGCTTCCCGAGCGAGCACGCCCCATGACGGCCGGTTGCAGCCCCGTTGACGGGTTCGAGACGGTCCCGGGGGCGATCCCGCCCCGAACGCGGGGGACCTGGGGTCGCGGTCGGGGCTGGCGCAGTCGAAGATCCCGCCCCGAACGCAGGGGGAGCAGCCCGATCCGGCCGGGGGCGGCACTGAAAAAGGTGGCTCCCGCGTATCTTTCACGCCCCACCGCCGCCCCGGCCCGCAGCAGAACGGCGGAATGACGCCACACCCCGCGCAGACGACACCGCGATCGACCCCCAATGATATGCAAGAACCACCTTTTTCAACCGCCCGACCGCCCCCGACCTGCGCTCACAGACCGCCCGACCCGTCTTCGACCCGCCCCCACGGACCGCCCGACCGCCCCGTCCGATCGGCAGACCTCTCCGGGCGACGAAGTTGTGGATGACTTCACCGAAAAACGCACTTATCCACAGATGAAGCCGCAGATATTGTGATTGAGGCCTCGCGAACGGATGCTTCTCCACATGCGCTACACCGAGAAGCGGGACGCCGTACTGCGTGCGCTGGCGAATGCGCACGGAGCGGCCAAGCAGCGGTTCCTCGTCCCCCTGGAGCACGACCGCCGCGCCCTGGCCCGCATGGTGGCCGAGGGTGCAGTCACCCGCCACCCGCAGCACGTCATCGCCCTGCCGGGAACAGATCAACGCATCATCATCGCCCGGCGCCTGGGCGCCCTCATCACCTGCGCGCACGCGATGGACCGCTACGGAATCGCCCTTCAGAGGAGCTCCGACAGTCGGCTCCACCTCATCGTCCCCCGCGGCAGGCGCCTCGTCTACGGCATCGGACACGCCGTCATCCACCATGTCGCCGACGTCCACGTCGATCCGCTCGGCTCGCCCTTCGCCGACCACGAGACCGCGATCCTCACCTTCATGCGTTGCGCACCGGAGTTGGACGCGCTCATCGCTCTCGATTGCGCCCTCCGCGGCGGCATGGTCGTTCGCGACCAGCTTCTCGCCAGACTGCGGGGCTCGCGCAACAGCCCCATGCGTGAGCTGCTCGCCCGCACCAACCCGAAGGCGAGATCCATCCTGGAGACCATTGCGCGCTACGAACTGGAGGAGGCGGGAGCCGTGCCGGATGTCGCCGTCGAGGTGCCGATCGGGGAGCTCGACCTCACCCTGGGGTTCCTCGCGATCGAGCCCGATGGCTACGCCTTCCACTCCTCCTTGGCCGACTGGACGCGGGACCACCACCGCGATCAGTGGCTCCTGCTGCACGGGATGATACCGCTTCATCTGACCGCCCAGCAGGTCCTGGCGCACCGGACGGTCGAAATCGTCCGTCCCATCGCTGAACGGCTCGGATGCTGTCCCGCCGACGCCAGGTGAGGCTCCCGCGCACTCCTCGGCGGACTCGCCGGCTCCGGCGTTGACACGAAGACCGACCGTTTCGAGGCTCCCGCGCACTCCTCGGACCCGATCCGGCCGGAGGCGGCGCTGAAAAAGGTGGCTCCCGCGTATCTTTCACGCCTCACCGCCGCCCCGACCCGCAGCAAAACGGCGGAATGACGCCACATCCCGCGCAAACGACACCACGACCGGCCCCCAATGATACGCAAGAGCCACCTTTTCCGACCGCCCGACCGCCGCCCGACCGCCGCCCGACCGCCCCCGACCTGCGCTCACGGACCGCCCGGCAGGGGAGGAGCGCCGAGAGCCGCCCCCGCCCGCCCCGGCCGTAGGCTCCGGGCGTGACCGCGCCCGAACCCGCCACCTCTGCGCCCCCGCCCTCCGCCGCCTGCGCACCCCCGCGCCTCGCACTTCCCGCACCAGCCTCACCGGTGGCCGCCGCGCCCGCGCCCCTGGCCCGCCACCTGGCGGGCCCCCTCGACGATGACACCGCCCCCGTCCTCGTCCTGTCCCACGGCATCACCGACTCCGCGGCCTGCTGGGCGGAGGCCGTCGACCACTGGAGTGCGGCCGGCTACCGGATCGTGGCCCTCGACGCCCGCGGGCACGGGGACTCCCCGCGCTGGGACGCCGAGGACCTCGCCGATCAGGCGACCGCAGGAGCCCGCCTGGCCGCGGACCTCGAGACGACCCTGGAGGACCTGCGCGCCCACGGCCTGCGCCCCTCCCCGCACGCGCCCGACGCGGGTGCGCTGACCGCGCCGCTGGCCGTCATCGGCCACTCCATGGGCGGGGTGACCGGCCTCGACGTCGCCGCCCGCCGCCCCGATCTGGTCGACGCCGCGATCGCGGAGGACCCGGCCTTCACGACGCCCGCCTGGAACCGGCTCCTGCGGCTGGGCGCCTTCCGGCAGGTTCGCGAGATGGAGTCCATCGCCGCCGACCCGCGGGCGCGCTTCGAGAAGGAGACGCGCGAGAACCCGACCTGGTCGCACCGCGAGGTGCGCGCGAGCGTCGAGGCCGGCGCCGGGGTGGATCTGGGATTCATCGCCGTCGGCTGCGTGGGCCCGCCGACGCCGTGGGAGGAGGTCATCGACAACCTGGCCGTGCCCACGCTCATCGTCACCGGCACCGACCGGGTGGTGCTGCGCGGGGAGTACCTGACGAATATCACGCGCCGCGCCAATCCACGGATCTCCACGGCGGTCGTCGTGGGGGCGCCGCACTGCGTGCGCCGGACTCATCCCGAGCGCTTCCACGCCGTGACCGACCCCTGGCTGCGCCTCCACCTCCCCCCCTTCCCTTCACCGAAACCGGCGGAAATGACACGCGAGACCGGCGGATACTGCACATAATGCCCACAGTTATCCACAGCCTGTGGATAAGAGGGCCGGTGCCAGACCATGGCCCCGACGGAGCGAACCAGGGCCCCGACGGGGCGGACCAGGGCCCCGACGGCGGTTTCGGCTCCGCTACGACTACGGGCGCCGCCACCGCACCGGCCCGCCCGACCTAGGCTCGGCGCATGAGCACCGCCGTCCGCACGCCCCGGCCCGTGGCCGCCCTCGTCGTCGTCGCCATGGATGAGGAGGCCCGGCCCTTCCTCGACGCCCTCGCCCCACTCGACGACGTCGACGAGGTCCCCCTCCTCGGAACCGCGCGAGCATGGAGCCTCGCCCTGCTACGAGAGTGTGAGCGCGGTCGAGAACTTCCTCATCCGCACCAGCCCGGCGCGCCTGCGGTGGGAGGCGGCGAGCTCGCGACGGTCGGGCCGGATGCGGAGCCAGGCGGCGGGCGAACGGGTGCTGCGGCGAGCGGGCCGCACGCCGGGCCGGGCAACGGATCGGGCGACGGACGACCCTCCGGCCCGCGCGAGCTCGTGCTCGTCCGCTCGGGCATCGGGCTCGTCGCGGCGGCGAGCGCGCTGGCCACGGCCCTGACCCGCCTGGCCCCCGCCGTCGTGCTCTCGGCGGGCACCGCCGGCGGGCTCGGGCGCGAGGTTGAGGTGGGAGACGTGTGCGTCTCGACGACCCTGGCCTACACCGACGCCGACGCCACCGCCTTCGGCTACGCCCACGGCCAGACGCCCGGCCAGCCCGCCGTCTTCGAGGCCGACGCCGCCGTGCTGGCGCGCGTGGAGGAGGTCGGCCCGGCGGCGCTGCGCGCCTCGACGGCGTCGTCCGGCGGCGCCCGGATCCGCGCCGGTCAGATGCTGGCGGGGAACTCCTTCGTCACCGCCGCGAACGTGGGCCGGGCGCGCGAGCTCTTCCCGGGCGCGGTGAGCACGGACATGGAGTCGACGGCGCTGGCGCAGGTGGCGGCGAGCGCGGGGATCCCCTTCGCCTCGGTGCGCGGCGTGTCCGACCTGTGCGGGCCGGAGGCGGGCCAGGACTTCCATATCGGCGCCCACGAGGCGGCGGCCCGCTCGGCCGCCGTCGTGCTGGCGGCGCTGGGCTGAGGCGGGCCGGGCTTGCGCACCGGCCGGTCGGGCGAGCGGGTGGACGGGGGAGGGCCGAACCTGGACCGGACGCGCAGACGGGGCCGTGCGGACGGGCCGCGGGTCTCTGCACCGTCGGCCATTCTTGGTTAGGCTCGCCGCATGACTGCTGGACTGGAGCATCTCGTCGTGGAGGGGCTCGGGCCGATCCGTCGCGTCGAGCTGGATCTGACAACGGATATCACCGTGCTCATCGGCACCAACGGCTCCGGCAAGTCCAATCTTGTCAGCGCCCTCGAACTGGTGGCGCGCATCTGGGACGACTCCTTCCAGGACTACCTGTACAGGCGCGGAGGCATCAGCAATATCCTCTTCGAGGACGGTGAGGGGCGGGCGGAGCGCATTCTCATCGAGTTGCTGCCCGGTTTCAATGAGGACGATCGCCGAAGAGGTTACGGCGTCATCCTCGTTCCCGATCTCCTGGGAGACTCGGACCGGGCGAGAATCCAGGAACGGAGTCTGTTCCAGGCCAGTTCGGATCGGAGCGACATACATCGGGAGATTTTTAGGCACGGCCTGCGCAGCTCCGTCCGGCAGATCGCGGACTCCGAGGAGGCGCGCAGGTATGTCGAGAGCCTTACTCCCGTTCTGGAGGGCTGTCGGGTATTCCATTTCGACGACGTCTCCGGCGACGCGCCGGCCAAGGGGTGGTCAACTGTCGGCGACGACCTGTCCCTGCGCTCCAACGCGGAGAATATCGCCGCTTATCTCCTGCGCGTCAGGGAGGATCACTCCCGCCACTATCAGCGGATCGTCGCCGCCGTCCGCGCCGCCGCGCCGTTCTTCGACGATTTCGTCCTGGAACCGTCGTCGAATGAGCGGATCCGGCTGCGCTGGAGGCAGCGGGGACTGGATCGCACCTTCCTGGCCCGTGAGGCGAGCGACGGCATGCTGCGATTCATCTGCCTGGCGACGCTCCTGCTGGGACCCGACCGTCCCGCGACGATCATCCTCGACGAGCCCGAGCTCGGCCTGCACCCGGCGGCGATCCATCTGCTCGCCGAGATGGCCCGCATTGCGGGGCGGAACGGCCACAAAGTAATTCTCGCCACCCAGTCGGTACCGCTGGTCTCCCATTTCGAGTTGAGCGAGATCGTCATCGTGGACAGGGTCGACGGCGCCACCGCCGTCCACCGCCCCGACGAGGACCTCCTCAAGGTATTCCTGGACGACTACTCCACCGGAACCCTGTGGGATATGAACCTTCTGGGCGGTCGTCCTTCCCACACGGAGGCGGCATTATGAGGCAGGTCTGCATACTCGTCGAGGGGCAGACCGAAGAAGCGGTCGTTAACACTCTGCTGGTAAAGGAGAACGCAGCCCACGATGTCCACCTCATTCCGATCATCGTACGCACCTCGCTGACACCGGCGGGGGCTTCCAGGGGAGGCGGACACGGCCTCCTGAGCGAGAAAACTATTGAACATCTCATCCGCGCGATAGACGATGCCAGCGGTCCCGAAAAGATCAACAATGGCGAAAAAACAAGTCCTTCCAAGCGGCTTCTCGCACTTGAGCCCGAGTACGGGAAGACGAGCACCGGCATCTCGATTCTTCGAGAGGTCGGCCTTGCGGCAGTGCTCGACCGCTGCCCCGTGTTCGCCGCATGGTGGCGCACGCTCTTGTCCCGCTGAGGACCGCCTCGTACAGCGCCGCCCGTGAGCGGGCCCGGTGGGGCGGCGGCCTGCCGACCCACCACTCGACCAGCAGACTGCCCGACTCGCCGAGCCCGGCCAGGCGCCCCGCCTCGCAGCCCTGCACACGTCTCTTGACATACGTGGAGTCTCACGTATATTTGTACGTGAGAGTCCACGTACATCGGAGGCTGTCATGGATCTGGACCCCATCGTCCCGCAGCCCGGAAGCGACCGGGACCCGGCGCACTTCGTCGGTCGCGTGGCGACCACGACGCGGGCCCGCGAGCGACTCGCGGCCGGGGCGAACCTGCTGCTCACCGACCCCAGGCGCATGGGCAAGACTTTTTGGATGCGCACCTTCGCCGCCACAGAACCATCGTTCCGCGCATATCTCATCGATTACCAAGGGGTCGGTACGGTCAAGGACTTCATTACTAAAACCGCCGAGACTCTGGCACGAGACAAGGGGCTCCCCGCAAGAGTCCGAACACTGCTGTCGAAGATCTTCGACCACGTGGAGTCATTTGGCGTCTCGGGGGCGCTTACAATCAAGACCAGTCATCCTCCGGTATCACCGCACATCCTGCTCGTAAACATTCTCAATGCCTTGAACGAGACCGATGAGAAAACTGTTCCTTTAGTCATGATGGACGAGGTCCCTATGGCTATCGACAACATCGCTCGACATGAGAACAATCAGGCGGCCAGAGAACTCCTTCAAACGCTGCGTTCACTCAGGCAGGGGAGCATGCGGGCGAGATGGATCGTCACCGGTTCCATCGGATTCCACCATGTCTTGCACTCGATCGGGGCGACGAGTGGCGACCTCGCGGACCTCGAGCCGCTTCATCTTGGTCCGATGCCCGACGGAGAAGCGCGCGAACTGGCTCAGCGTCTCCTGATCGGCATAGACCAAATGCCGACAGACCCCGTTATCTCCGAGTTCATTTCTATTGGAGGAGGCGTGCCATCGATTCTGCAAAAAGTCGCGAGCATTCTGCGGCAGCGCAAACGCGGAGTACTGAATCCGCAGGACGTCAGGGAGTGCTTTGAGGACATCATCGACGACAGGGATGAATTCCTTTTTCTCAAGCACCTGGGAGAAAGGATCGATCCGTACTACGGCACTCGTGCTGGCCTGGCCCGGAAGGTGCTCGGCGCAGCCGTCTCCATGAATCGCGACTGGATTAGAATCACCGAATTTCTTCCGGACGAGGGCGTCGCCGCCATTATCGACGATCTCTGCAGTGACCACTACTTGGAGCGCAGAGGACGCTCTATTCGTTGGCGCTACCCGGCATTCCAATACATTTGGGCACGCAGCCACGATCTTTGGGAGCGCCCGTGAAAGCGATATCTCGATTCACTCCTTCGATCATGCCGGCCGAACGCCTGGAGAGTCTCTTCGTGGTCAGGCATCATATTCTTGACAACCTCATGAGCAGTGTCAAAGAGCTGGGTGCGACGCCGAGCCCTCATCACACGCTCCTAGTAGGACCTCGTGGATCCGGAAAAACGCACCTCATATCCCTCGTCTATCATCGTTCCGCGCATCTCGTAGAACAGGGCCGGTGCGAACGCCTGAGGATCGCCTGGCTGCCCGAGGATCCGTGGACTATCGTATCTTATAGCCGCCTTCTCGCCGCTATCCTGGAGCGGCTCTCACCGGATACAGAGTTGAACGGCGTCGATGAGGCCGAACTTGATGCGCGACTCCGGATCACCAGCCGCGAGGACGGCCCGATTCTCGTTCTCATGGAAAATGTCGACAGGATCCTCGAAGCCCTCGGAGACCTGGGGCAGCAAAGGTTCCGCAACCTTCTCCAGACCGAGTCGGGCATCCTCATCATTGGCAGCACAACAGTCCTGGACCGCACCCTCTCCGATCATGCGTACCCATTCTTTGGATTTTTCGACACGATCCGCTTGAAGCCATTCTCGCCAGCACAGGCCCGAGATATGCTTCGCGCTCTCGCGAAGGAGTCCGGAAACGAGGATCTAGTGAACGCACTTGAAGGAGATGGGGCCCGCGCCCGCATCCACACCATCGCTCATCTGGCAGGTGGGCAGCCTCGACTGTGGGCTTTGCTCGGCAGCGCGCTCACAGTTGACGAATTGAACGATCTGACAAACCTGCTGCTCAATAGATTCGACGATCTCACTCCCTTCTTCCAAGAACAACTGGCGCGCCTGTCACCGCAGCAGCGTCTCGTCGTCGCCGAACTCGCAGCCGCAGACCGGCCGTTATCGGTCAAGGAACTCGCCGGGCGCATCGGAGCCGATCAGCGCAGTGCCGCCAAGACCGTCAACGACTTGACTGACCGCGGGTGGCTCAAACCGGTCTCTACGATCTTCGCCAACCTTCTCGATCGCCGCCGTACCTACTACGAACTTGCCGAGCCGCTGGCCCGCCTCGCCTTTCAGATCAAGGAGTCGCGCGGAGAGCCGCTGCCGCTCATCATCGATTTCCTCATCAGTTGGTTCGACGCCGACCAGCTCCGTGTATCTGATAATAGCGCTTATGGTCAAGCGGCCCTGATGGAGATGGAGCAGGACGAGGTCGGGGGCCTGGTGCGCCAACTCACTAGCCTACCCGATTCACGTATTCCCTCCCTTGATCTCCTCGGCCGAGTCGAAGATGCTCTCGCCGCCATTTCAGACGGCGACGCCGAACCTATCATGTCTCTGCAGAGTACGCTCCGCCAGGCCATTGAGTACCGAGCCGGACCGTCACTGAATATTGCACCAATACGATTGGAGCTTTTGGAGTCCGCCCTGGAGGAGATTGGCGACGTCCCCCGTCGACAATCTTCTGCGAAGTGGGTCACACGCGCCGAGCGGCTAGACCGAGAAGTGCATTCTTCCGGGAGTCGACTCATGCTCGTGCGCTGGCTCGCCGCCTCCTGGCGTTTTGATGAAGCAGAGGCCGCCCTCGATACGATCCTCTCAGAAAACGATAAGTTAACGGGAGCGGACACAGTGGCTCGCGCCTATCTATCTGCTGGCATGCTCAACCAGGCGATTGCTCTATTCGAGCAAAATCTGGCCGATCGTGAGCGCATTCTGGGTCCCGACCACCCCGGTACTCTCATCTCACGCAACAACCTCGCATCCGCCTACCAGAATTCGGGTAGACTCGAACAAGCCATCCCTCTGTTCGAACAGAATCTGGCCGATCGTGAGCGCATTCTGGGTCCCGACCACCCCGGTACTCTCATCTCACGCAACAACCTCGCATCCGCCTACCAGAATTCGGGTAGACTCGAACAAGCCATCCCTCTGTTCGAACAGAATCTGGCCGATCGTGAGCGCATTCTGGGTCCCGACCACCCCGACACCCTCACCTCCCGCAACAACCTCGCCGGCACATATCGATTCGCAGGCAGACTCGAACAAGCCATCGACCTATTCGAACAGAACCTGACCGACAGCGAACACGTCCTGGGCCCCAACCACCCCGACACCCTCACCTCCCGCAACAACCTCGCCAGCGCCTACCAATTCGCAGGCAGACTCGAACAAGCCATCGACCTATTCGAACAGAACCTGACCGACAGCGAACACGTCCTGGGCCCCAACCACCCCGACACCCTCACCTCCCGCAACAACCTCGCCAGCGCCTACCAATTCGCAGGCAGACTCGAACAAGCCATCGACCTATTCGAACAGAACCTGACCGACAGCGAACACGTCCTGGGCCCCAACCACCCTTGGACCACATTGTTCCGCGACAACCTCGCCCTCGCCAGAGAGGCTCGGAATTGACTCGCCGCGCACTCCACCCCGCTCAGCCGCACCCACCCCATTCGGGCGCCGATTGAATCGCCGCTGCTCAGCCGTCACCGCGGTCCGAGTTCACGCCGTCGGAGCACACCTCCATCACCCGCAGCCGCTCCCATCACCCGCAGCCGCTCCTCGACCCGCTCCACCTTGGCGGTCAGCTGCCCGGTCCATCCCGGGCGGATATCGGCCTTGAGGACGAGCGCCACCCGCGGGCTCACCTCCGCCACCGCCTCGCAGGCGGCCTTGACCACCGCCATGCACTCGTCCCACTCGCCCTCCAGGGTGGTGAACATGGAGGTCGTCTCGTTGGGCAGGCCGGAGTCGCGCACCACTCGCACGGCGCGGGCCACGGCTTCGGACACGGATCCGTCGGGGTCGTCGGTGGTGGCGGGGGACACGGAGAAGGCGAGGAGCACGCGACCAGGCTAGCGCGCCGGCCCCGCCACCCCCGCCGCCCCGCCATGCCGCACTCACGCCCCCACAATGAGGTACTCGACCGCCCGGCGGCGAGTGGCGTGGCGGGCCGTGCCGAAGTGGTAGCGGTGGTCGATCCTGAGGACCTCGGCGCCGCCCTTGACCTCCCGGACCATCCCCACCAGCGCGTCCAGGCCGGGGACCGCGTTCGACCCGTAGGAGAGAACCACCGAGGAATCGGCGAAACGATCGAGGGTCCGCGCCAGCGCCCCCTCGATCGTCCGCCTCGATCCGAAGGGCGTGGGGCGCTTGGGGAGCTTGCGCGTCGCGGTGGACTCCATGATCTCGGCGCGGCCCCCGTCCCAGTAGTCGGCCAGGCCCTCGAGGAACCAGTAGCGCTTGATGTAGTCGTTGTCGTCCCGGGGCGGGGCGTAGGGCGGGTCGAGGTAGACGACGTCGGCGCCCCGCGGAGCCTCCTCCACCGGGACCCGGCGCACCCGGACGCGGGGCCCGCCGTCGAGGACCGCCCGGTTCCAGTCCCGGGCGGCCTCGATGATGTGCTCGCGCAGGGTCATGCGCAGATGACGGCGGCCGTCGTCGTAGGCGGGGTAGCGGGGAGCCGTCACGGTGAAGACGCCTCGCGGCTGCTTGCGGGCCGCAGCCAGTATGAGGGAGGCGATGGCCAGGTCCCGGCGCGCCCCCTCCCAGGCGGCCAGCACGGACCAGGCCGAGTCCAGCACCGCCAGGTCTTCGGGGGTGAAGAGGATTCCGGAGTAGGTCCGGGAGATGTGGGAGCGTCCGTCGCGATTGGGGCCGAGGAGCTCGTTGAGATCCTCCTCGCTCAGGCGCACGCCGTCATTGGCCGCGGTCGCGCGGGTCAAAACGCACGGGAAGGCCAGGTAGTCCGAGGCCCACACCTCCCGCCCCATGGTGCGCGCCAGGTAGGACACGACCCCCGACCCGCTGAAGGGGTCCGCGACGGTGACCCCCGCGAGGTCGCCCAGGACCCTTTCGAGCTGGGGCAGAAGGGCGTACTTGCTCCCCATGTACCGCAGGCGCGGGTACCTCGTGGCGACCGTCTCGGCGGCCGACGCCGGTGCGCTGGGCCCGCCCTCCGACGCCGGTGCGCGGGGCCCGCCCTCCGACGCCGGTGCGCGGGGCCCGCCCTCTGGGGTCGCAGCCATTGAGCGCCTCGCCTTTCTCATCGGATCATCGGACATCGGACCGTCGCGCCGATCCTACGACCGTGGCGCGAGGGCCGGGCCCGATCCTCGGGGAGCGCGTCCGGGCGCCGTCGCCCGCCCGCGTTGCCCGACGCCGTCGTTGCCAAAACTGCAACCTCTTCGAGACCTCTGCAGGGGCGGAAGGGTGCGCCCTACCGTGTCCGGGGCCACGGCACCACTACCCTGGGCAGAGTGAGCGAGACGCACGGCCCTCTGTCCACCGCCCCCTCCACCGACTCCATCACGCCCGCCCGGCCCGTCTTCGACGACGGCGCCGCCTCGCAGGCCGAGCCCGACCGCGAGGAGCTCACCTGGGAGCTGTTCGGCGTCGCCGAGCGCGAACTGGCCGCCCAGATCGTGGCCTCGGGATGGATGCCGGACCTCATCATCGGCATCGCCCGCGGCGGCCTCATACCCGCCGGCGCCATCGGCTACGCGATCGGCGTCAAGGCGATGGGGGCCATGAACGTCGAGTTCTACACCGGCGTCGGCCAGACCCTCGACGAGCCCGTCGTCCTGCCCCCGCTCATGGACGCCTCCGAGCTGCCCGGCAAGCGGGTCCTCGTGGTCGACGACGTCGCCGACTCGGGCAAGACCCTCAAGCTGGTCATGGAGCTGCTGCGCCACCAGGGCCTGGACCTGGGTGGGGAGAAGGTGAACGTCGACGCCCGTTCCGCCGTCATCTACCGCAAGCCGCGCAGCGTCTTCGAGCCCGACTACTGCTGGCGCGTGACCGGCAAGTGGATCAACTTCCCCTGGTCGGTCCTGCCCGTCATCACACCCGAGCCCTGAAAGGCCCGGATCCCGAGGGCCCGAGTCGGTCTCGGCCCCGCGAACGCGTAGGTTTCTAGTCGAACGCGCAGCTGGGAGGTGCGCGTTCGACTAGAAACCTACGCGTTCGCGAAGATGGATGACGACGCCGCGAGCCAGCCGTCACCGCCGCGAGCCAGCCGCGCGACCCGACCCGCGCAGACGACGGCGCTCCACCGGCCTCTACTAGCCTCGGGCCCGTGTCCACCGACGCCGCCGCCCACCGCCTCGCCCGAACCGGGGCCGCCGTCTGCCTGGTCGTCATCCTGCTGGCGGTCCTGTGGCCCTCGGGCGGGGACGTCGCGCAGGCCAAGAGCATTCTGGGCCTGTGGTTCCTCTCCGAGGCGGACAAGGACGTGGTGCTCAACCTGGTCATGCTCGCACCGCTGACCTTCCTCGGCACCCTGGGCTGGCCGAGGGTTCCGTGGTGGGCGTGGGCCCTGCTCGGCTGCGCCCTGGGCGCGAGCGCGGAGCTGACCCAGCTGCTGGTGACGGCCCTGGACCGCCGGGCCAGCTGGGCGAACGTCGGTCAGAATGCAGCTGGATCCTGGGCCGGGGCCCTGGCCGCCCTCACCGTCATGCGGCTGCGCGTCCGACGACGGACCCGCGGGTGAGTCCCTTGGGCGGCGGCGGCGACTCCGGTTCGACGCCGACGGGCAGACGGGCGCCCTTGGTGGGTCCCTTGGCGCGGCGGTGATTCCCGCGGGCTCCCGACCGGCGGCCCCGCCCTCGCGGCCCGGGGCCGTCGGCGGGGCGGAAAAAGGTGGCCGGCGCGTGACTTTCGGGTGCGCGGCGGCTCCTGCGCGTCCGGTGAATGGCGTCATTGCAACACTTCGGAACGAGAGGAGCGCGGCGTGGAGGGTGAAAGATACGCGCCGTCCACCTTTTTGGGACGCCAGGCCCGCCCGCCGCCGGCCGACCCACTTAGCACCCGCCCGCCGCCAGCCGGCCCACTGGCACCCGCGCGGTGACGGTCACGCCGATGGGTACTTGTCCCCGCCCGCCGGGACCGTCCCCGCACCCATGACCTGTGGAAAACTACACATCCTGCGCGCGCCGCCCGCCGCTCCCGACACGCGGACCCGGACGAAGAAACATACGGATCCGGACGGGGCGAGCGGGCGAGGGGAAGGGCGCCCCGGATGGGGGACGCGCGGGAGGAGACGCGGGCGACGCGCGGGGGAGGGGCCCGGATGACCCCGGCCCGTCGGCGGCCCCGGAAGACGCGGGCGACGCGCGGGGAGGGGCCCGGGGGCACCCGCACGACGGGTCGGCCCGCCGGCGCGGACGCGGATGAGAATCCGGCCAACGACAAGTCCTTCTCGTAGCCGGCGGGCCCGCGGGCGCCGACGCGGCCGAGAAGACCGGGAGGCCCGCGGGCGCCGACGGCCCGGAGGCCGCGGGCGCGAACGAGAAGGCCCAGAACCGCTGGGTCTCAGCCGGCTCCGGGCCTGCGCTCGTCGTGCGCGGGGGGGGACTCGAACCCCCATGATCGTAAGATCACACGGACCTGAACCGTGCGCGTCTACCAATTCCGCCACTCGCGCGAGAAGCGAGGCTGACGATAGCCGCTCAGGGCCTCCCGCGTCCAATCAATCCGATCCACAGGCCGGTGAGACCCGTCACCCGCCCGATCCATCGGCTCCTCCTCCCCACCCTCCTGGTCACACCGGTTACGATGGGCCCGATGGCTCCGTACCCGCGGAGGAGCCGGTCATCCTGGGAGGTGAGGAACATGGGGTTCCTGGACAAGTTCGGGAGGGGCGTTGAGGACGTCGCCGGGCGCGCCAAGTCGCGTTTCTCCAACGACGTCGAGCCCATCGAGATCGCCTCGAAGCTGCGCGAGACCATGGACAAGCGCGCGGCTTCCTTCGCGCGCGACCGCTCGGTGGTCCCCAACGTCTTCCGCATTCACTTGGCCCCCGCCGACTTCCAGCGCGTCGTATCCTGGAGTCAGGACGAGATGGCCCGCCAGATGGAGGAGGTGGCCACGAGCCACGCCGCCGACCAGGGCTACTCCTTCGTCGGCCCCGTCGAGGTCACCTTCGTGTCCGACGACTCCCTGGGCTCCCCGGTCGAGATCGACTCCTCCACCCGCCGCGGCGCGGCCGCCCCGGCCGCGGCGGCCACCGCCTCCCCGGCGCACCCGATCCTCGACATCGACGGCCAGCGCTATCTGCTCACCGGTCCCGTCACCGTCATCGGCCGCGGCAGCGAGGCGGACATCATCGTCGACGACTCGGGCGTCTCCCGCCGCCACCTGGAGATCCGCCTCATGCAGGGCCATGCCATTGCGACCGACCTCCACTCGACCAACGGCACCTTCGTCGAGGGCCACCGGGTCGACGCCGCCACCCTCCTGGACGGCAACACCCTGACCGTGGGCCGCACGCGCATCATGTTCTGGGATGGCACCCAGGGAGTCGGGGCGAACGGGTGAGCGAGCTCGCCTTCACCCTGGCTCGGATCGGGTTCCTGGTCCTGCTGTGGGTCTTCGTCCTCCTCACGATCCGCGCCCTGCGACGCGACGTCGCCGACACGGCCACCCCCGGCGCCCAGCGCCGTCCCACCCGTCCCTCCGCGCCCGCGCCGGCCCGGGCGCAGTCGCACCGACGAGGCGCCTCCCGCCTCATCATCACCGAGGGGCCCCTCGCCGGCTCCACGGTTCCCCTATCGCCGACCTCCATCTCGATCGGCCGTTCCCCCTCCTGCACCCTGGTCCTGGAGGACTCCTACGCCTCCTCCCGCCACGCCCGCATATTCCCCAAGGACGGCACGTGGTGGCTGGAGGACCTTGGTTCAACCAACGGCACGACGCTGGCGGGTCACCCCGTCCACGGAACCGTGGAGCTCCCCATGGGAGTCCCGGTCAGGATCGGCCAGACGACGCTGGAGCTGCGCCCATGACAACATCCCTCCGCTACGCCGCACGCAGCTCGGTCGGGCTCGTGCGGTCCTCGAATCAGGACTCCGGCTACGCCGGGCCGCACCTGATGGTCCTGTGCGACGGCATGGGCGGGCCCGCCGGCGGCGACATCGCCTCCGCCGTCGCCGTCGACCACCTCGTGCCGCTCGACGCCGACTCCCACCAGGCCGGGGATCTGCTCGGCCTGCTGCGCGACGCCGTGCAGGCCGCCCACGCCGACCTGGTCGCCCGCTCCTCCGCCAGCCCCGAACTGGCGGGCCTGGGCACCACCTGCATCGCCATTATGCGGTCGGGCAACAAGCTCGCCATGGTCCACGTCGGCGACTCGCGCGCCTACCTCCTGCGCGACGGCGAGCTCACCCAGGTCACCACCGACCACACCTTCGTGGAGTACCTCGTCGAGACCGGCCGCCTCACCCGCGAGCAGGCCCGTCAGCACCCGCAGCGCTCGGTGCTGCTGCGGGTCCTGGGCGACGCCGACGGCGAGGTCCAGCTCGACGAGTCCATCCGCGAGGCCGTCCCCGGCGACCGCTGGCTGCTGTGCTCCGACGGGCTGAGCGGCCCGGTCTCGGCGGCCACCATCGGGGAGGTCCTCGCCGGGGTGGACGACCCCGAGCTGGCCGCCGAGCAGCTCATCGACCTGGCCGAGCGCGCGGGCGGCCCCGACAACATCACCGCCGTCGTCTTCGACGTCGTCGAGGACGACCCGACCCCCCAGCGCGACCCCCAGATCGTCGGCTCCGCCGCCATCCACCGCACCCTGCCCGCCGTCGCGTCGGCGGCGAGTCCCGGGGAGGGCTCGCCCACCACGCCCGCCGCCAAGGCCGCCGCCCTCGTGGCGGGCCTGGAGGACGACGCGGACGCCGCGGAGGAGGCCTCCACGCTTGGGGCGGCCGAGGCCCTGGCCGACGCCGAGGAGCGGCGCCGCCGCCGACGCCGGCGCTCCATACTGGGCACGGTCCTGCTGCTCATCGCCGTCGCCGGCACCCTCATCCTCGTCTACAACTGGACGCAGTCCCAGTACTACGTCTCCATCAGCGACGGGAAGGTCGCGATCTACCAGGGCATCCCCCAGACCCTGGGCCCGATCTCGCTCAGCCACGTCGTCGAGACCTACGACGAGCCCGCCCTCGACGAGCTCGACGAGCGCATGCGCAAGCGCCTGGAGGAGACGGTCCCCCGGATCTCCCTGGCCGACGCCCGCACATACATCGAGGACACCGTCAGCGCCCAGGCATCCACGCCCGAGGCCACCGCCACCCCGACGCCGCCGCAGACGCCGCACCCGCAATCGACGAAGCCGCAGCCGAGTCCCGCCCCGCCGCCGCCGAGCGCGAGCCGGCTGCCGGAGGGTGTGTGACGCCGGTCATGTCCCCCATATCCTCCCCGCCGACCCCCGCGTCCATACCCCTCGCCGCGCCCGCGCGCAATACGGGCCGGTGGGCGGAGGCGGGCCTGCTCGTCGTCGCCCTCCTGCTGGGCCTGAGCGGCTTCCTCCTGACCGCCCTCAACCGCACCGGATCCTCGCCGGGCCAGTTCCTGTCGCTGTCCGGCTCCCTGGTGGTCGCGGCCGTCGTCGTCCATCTATGGGTGCGGCGCACCGCCCCCTGGGCGGACCCGGTGATCCTGCCGGCGGCAGTGGCCCTCAACGGCCTGGGCCTGGCCATGATCCAGCGCCTGGACATGTCCTACAAGATCCTCGAGAGGACGCACAACTACGCCGCCAAGCAGGCGATGTGGACGGGCGTGGGCATTGTGCTGTTCTGCGCGATGCTGCTGGTGCGCGACTACCGCCTGCTGCGCCGCTGGGACCGCTGGGCCATGTGGGGGGGGCTGGCCTTCCTCATCCTGCCCTTCGTGCCCGGCCTGGGCCAGAGCATCAACGGCGCCCGGATCTGGATCCGCCTGGGCCCCATGTCCTTCCAGCCGGCGGAGATGACCAAGGTGTTCCTGGCGGTCTTCTTCGCCTCCTTCCTCGTGGCCAACCGCGATAACCTCGCGCTGGCGGGCCGCAGGGTCATGGGCGTCAACCTGCCCCGGGCCCGGCACCTGGGCCCCCTGCTGGTCGTGTGGGGCGTGAGCATCGTCGTCCTGGTCCTCCAGCGCGACCTGGGCAGCTCGCTGCTCCTGTTCGGACTGTTCGTCGTCACCCTGTACGTGGCCACCGACCGGCCCAGCTGGCTGCTCATCGGCGCGGCCCTGTTCATCCCGGCGGCCTGGTTCGCGGCCACCCACCTCAGCCACGTGCAGCAGCGCGTCAGCGGCTGGCTGCACGCCATGGATCCCGCCGTCTACGGCGCCGAGTACGGCAGTTCCCAGCAGCTGGTGACGGGGCTGTTCGGCATGGCCTCGGGCGGGCTGCTGGGAACCGGGTGGGGCAAGGGGTACCCCAGCCTGGTGCCCTTCGCGAACTCCGACTTCATCATCGCCTCCTTCGGCGAGGAGCTGGGGCTGATGGGGATGCTGGCGCTGCTCATGCTCTACCTCATCCTCATTGAGCGCGGACTGCGCACGGCGGCGCACCTGCGCGACGGCTTCGGCAAGCTGCTGGCCGTGAGCCTGTCCTTCGCCATCGCCCTGCAGGTCTTCGTCGTCGTGGGCGGTGTCACGCGCCTCATCCCGCTGACCGGTCTGACCACGCCCTTCCTCGCCTACGGCGGGTCCTCGCTCGTGGCCAACTGGATCATTCTGGCGCTGCTCGTGCGGTTGTCCGATGCCGCCCGCCGGCCGGTGACCGCCGCGCCGCGCATTATCGACACCGCCGAGCTGCCCACGTCCATCCGCAAGAACGTGCTCAATGCCGACACGCCGGACGACGCGAGCGTCCCGCCGGACCAGGGCCCCGCCGCACCCGTCTCCCCGCCGGAGCAGCACGCTGCGCCCGTCGCGCCCGTCCCCCCGCAGGACCAGGGCCCCGCCGCACCGACGCCGTCGAACTGGTCATCCGTACCGCCGAACCAGCCCGTCGCGCCCGTCGCGCCCGTCTCCCCGCCGGACCAGCACACCGCGCCCGCCTCGCCGTTGGACCAGCGCACCGTCCCGCCGGCGCCGTCGAATCAGCCGACCGTCGCCCTGGACCAGCACGCCGCCTCGGCGCCGCCGAACTGGTCATTCGTACCGCCGAACCAGCCCATCGTGCCCACCGCGCCCGTCTCCCCGCCGGACCAGCCCACCGCGCCCGTCTCCCCGCCGGACCAGCACGCCGCCTCGCCGGCGCCGCCGAACCCGCCGACCCGATTCACGAACCCGCCGACCCGATTCACGGAGGGTGGCCGCGCATGAACCGCCAGATCCATCAGGTCACAATCCTGGTCCTCGTCATGTTCCTCACGCTGTGCACCTCGGTGACCAGCGTCCAGGGACTGGCCCGTCCGGCCCTGTGGGAGGCCTCCTCCTCGCAGGGCACGCTGACCACCGACTCGCGCAATTCCCGCACCGTCTACGCCGAGTTCGGCACGGACCGCGGCCAGATCATCGTCGGCGGCGACGCCATCGCCGACTCGGTCTCCTCCGACGACGCCTACGCCTACCAGCGCACCTACCCCCAGGGCGAGCTCTACGCCCCGATCACCGGCTACTTCTCAACCAGCTACGCCTCGATGACGGGCCTGGAGCGGGCCGGCAACACGGTGCTCAACGGCGAGGACCCCTCGCTCTTCTCCAGCCGCGTCAAGTCCCTCATCACCGGGCAGACCCAGCGGGGCGGCTCCCTGGAGCTGACGATCGACCCGGAGGTCCAGCAGGCGGCCTGGGACGCCCTGGCCGGACGCCGCGGCTCCGTCGTCGCCCTCAACCCCTCCACGGGCGCGATCCTCGCCATGGTCTCCTCGCCCTCCTACGACCCCAATCTGCTGGCCTCCCACGAGGACGGCGTCGCCGAGACGGCCTACGAGTCCCTGAGCAATGACGAGGCCCGGCCGCTGGACAACCGCGCCATCGGGGGCAACCTCTACCCGCCGGGCTCGACCTTCAAGATCCTCACGGTCGCCGCCGGTCTGCGCACGGGGAAGATCAACGCCGACTCCGAGGTGGACGCCCCGGACACGCTGACCCTGCCGGGCACGAACCACGCCCTGTCCAACTACGCGTCGGAGTCCTGCGGCAACGGCAGGGTGACGCTGGCCTACGCCTTCGCCGAGTCGTGCAACACGCCCTTCGCCCAGCTGGCCATGGACGTGGGCGACGACGCGCTGGCCGACGAGGCGTCCCGGTGGGGCTTCGGCTCCGACCTGTCGGTCCCGCTGCCGGTGTCCCACTCCGTCTACCCGGCCAATGACGGGCCCGCCCAGACGGCCATGGCGGGCATCGGCCAGCAGTCGGTGCGCGTCACCCCGCTCATGATGGCGATGGTGGCGGCCACGGTCGCCAACGACGGCGAGCAGATGGCCCCGTACATCATCTCCCAGACCCTCGACGCCGACCTCCAGGTCGTCTCCACGACCAAGCCGACGGTGGCCCGCACCCCCATCGACTCCCAGACCGCCGCCACCCTCACCGGGCTCATGCAGCAGGCGGTCAGCAGCGGCACCGGCACCTCCGCCCAGGTCGCCGGCGTCTCGGTGGCCGGCAAGACGGGCACCGCCCAGACCGGCTCCGACGACGGCGGCCCCATCACCTGGTTCATCGGCTTCGCCGGCACCGACATCAACAACCCCACCGTCGCCGTCGCCGTCGTGCTCGACGGCGGGGAGCAGATCCCGACGACGGGCACCGGCGGCTCCGTGGCCGGCCCGATCGCGGCCTCCGTCATCGACGCGGCGGTGGACCAGTGAAACCCGAGATCGGCCTGGAGATCCAGGGGCGCTACGAGCTCGTCGAGCGCATCGCCATCGGGGGGATGGGCGAGGTGTGGCGCGCCACCGACCTGCGCTCGGGGCGGGCCGTGGCCGCCAAGATCCTGCGCCCCGAGCTGACGGGCGACGAGATCTTCCTGGCGCGCCTGCGGGCCGAGGCCGCCAATTCCCGCGGCCTGCGCCACCCCAACCTGGCCGTCGTGCTCGACGCCGGGGAGCGGGACGGCTCGGGCTGGATCATTATGGAGCTGGTCCAGGGACGCCCCCTGTCCGACATCCTGGAGGAGCGGGGCACCATGCGCCCCGTGGAGATCCTCACGATCATGGCGCAGGTGGCGCGCGCCCTGCAGGTGGTCCACGACTCCGGCGTCATCCACCGCGACGTCAAGCCCTCCAATATCCTCATCAACCGCGAGGGCCTGGCCAAGCTGACGGACTTCGGCATCTCCACGGCCGTGCACCAGCGGCCCATGACCGCCACCGGCATGGTCATGGGAACCGCCCAGTACCTGGCCCCGGAGCAGGCCATGGGCAATATGGCCACGCCCTCGGGCGACCTGTACGCCCTGGGCATCATCGGCTACGAGGCGCTCGTCGGGCACCGCCCCTTCACCGGCTCCACCCAGGTGGAGATCGCCTTCGCGCACGTCAACCAGGAGGTCCCCCCGATCCCCGGGAACGTGCCGAGGGAGGTCCGCGACGTCATTATGGAACTGCTGAGCAAGTCCCCCGCCGACCGCCCCGCCTCCGCCCGCGAGCTGGCCCGCCGCCTCGATCGCATTGTCATCAATCTGCCCAAGGACTCCTGGGACCCGTCCGAGGCCCCGCTGTGGAGCTCGGCCGGCCAGGGCCCGGCCCGCCGGAGCTCGACCCCCGCCCTGGGCGCCGGCGCCCAGGCCCGCCCCGGCGCCCCCGCCCCACCCGACCGCCGCCAGGAGCCGGTCGGTGACGGCCCGGCTGTCCCTGACCCACTCCGGCATCCAGACCCGCTCGACCCGCTCCCACCCCATCTGCCGCAGCACGTCGACCGGGAGCAGGTCGCGGTCCGTGACCGTGCCGCGCTGGTTCCACTCGTGCCCGTCCAGGAGCACCGCCACCCGCGGCCGGTCGGGCTGGTCAGGACGGGCCAGCACGAGGTCGACCGCGAAGGACGAGTGCCCGACCCCGACGTGGACCGTCAGCCCCCGTGAGCGCAGCGCCTCGGCGATCTCGTGGCGGTGCCAGTCCACGGGCAGCGCGAAGGCCGGGGAGGACAGGCAGGGCGGCACCCCACCGTCGCGCGCCAGCTCCAGGTAGGCGCGCAGGTCCTTGAGACCCTGGTGCCTGGAGCGCTCAGCGTGCAGGTCCTCGGGGTCGAAGCTGGAGAAGACCAGGACCTGCTGCCGCGCCCGGGTGACGGCCACATTGAGGCGGCGCTCCCCTCCGGCCTGGGACAGGGGGCCCAGGCTCAGGGGCACCCTGCCGCTGGAGTCGGCCGAGAAGGTCACCGAGAACAGGATCGTGTCCCGCTCCTCGCCCTGCACGTTCTCCAGGTTCTTCACGAACAGCCCGTCGGGCTCCTCCAGGGCCCTGGCCACCCGGTCGGCGTCGGGCCCCTCCCGCAGGAAGCGCTCAATAAGGTCCCTCTGCGCGGCGTTGAAGGTGATGACGCCCAGGGAGGGGGTGCGCTCTGAGGCCCTCAGGCGCAGGAGCACCTCGTTGACGATCTCCCGGGCCTCACGGGGGTTGGTCCGCGGGCGCGCCTGGGGGTGGTGGTGGCGCTCCTCAGGGCTGACGTAGGTGCCCTGGACGCGGCGCAGCGAGATCCCGTACCCGTCCGGGGAGTCGTCGGGCCGGGCGGCCATGGCCAGCGGGCTGGGGAAGGAGGCCAGGGTCCCGTCGTAGTAGCGCTGGTTGGAGAAGGCGATGAGCGACTCCACCCGGCTGCGGTAGTGCCAGCCGAGCCGGTAGCTGGCCACCCCGCCGTCCAGGCACCGGGTGAGGACCGAGGTCTCGTCCGCCACCTCCCCGCCGGCGGCGCCGCGGGGCCTGGCGGTGGCCGTGGGCGGCATCTGCCGGGGGTCGCCCACAATGACCGCCGAGCGCCCCCGCCCTATGGCCCCCACGGCGGCGGCCACCCGGATCTGGGACGCCTCGTCGAAGACGACAATGTCCACGTACCGGCGCCGGGCGGGCAGGAAGTGGGCCACCGAGTCGGGGGAGGCCAGGATGCAGGGCGTCAGCGCGGTGACCAGGTCCCCGTAGGCGCCCATGAGCTCTTGGATGCTCATGCCCTTGCGGTGGAGGATCTCCTGGCGCAGCTCCTGGGCCCTGTGACCCGCCTCGGCCAGCACCCGGTCGCGCCGCCGGACCACGGCGGCCACCAGCCGGGCGCGGGCGTCGTAGTAGGAGCGCACCGACCCGTTGGGCCTGTGCAGGGCGGTCCGGTAGCGCTCCAGCTGGGAGCGCAGTGCCCGGAGGCGCCCGCGGTCGGCTGCCAGGTGGGCCGCGTCCACGGTCCCGGGGTCCAGGCTGTAGGCCGTGCGCAGGGTGTCGCGCACCTCGGCGGACCTGACGCTGTTGTCGTGGAGGTTGAGCAGGAGCGGGCCGATGCCGGTCTCCTGGCGCAGGCGGCGGGCGACGACGTCGAGCGCCGACTGCTTCTCCGCCACGAACATAATGGTCTTACCGGTGGCCAGGGCCCGGAAGATAAGGTTGGCGACCGTCTGGGACTTGCCCGTCCCCGGCGGCCCCTCCACCACGAGGCTGTGCCCGGTCACGGCCTCGGCCACGACCCGGGCCTGGGTGGCGTCGGCGGTCAGGGGCAGGTCCTCGACGACGGCGTCGAGGCCGGGCTCGCTGGCGGGTACTCCTGCCGGGTCGGCGAAGTCGTGCCCGGGGGCCTCAATGAGGTGGGACACCAGCGGGTTGGCGGCGAGGGTGCGCCAGGAGTCCTCCAGGTCCTGCCACATCCGGTAGGGGGAGAAACGGAACAGCCCGAGGTGGACGGTGGGGGCGAGGGTGACCTCCTTGTCCTTGTGCGCCTGGTGGAGCCTGAGGCGGATCGCCTTCATGGTGGCGTCCACGTCAATGCCGTGCCTGTCCCGCTGCGGGTTGACCAGCTCGGTGAGCTCGATGCCGGTGTCGGCCTTGAAGCGGGTGACCAGGGAGTGGTTCGGGGTGGAGACCACCGTCTCGTCAGGGGTCAGGACGTAGCCCTCATCGGTGAGGCCGAGGGTGACCGGGATGAGGATGAGCGGTGAGCGCACCTGCTTCTCGGACGTCTGCCACCTCAGGGTCCCGATAGCCAGGTAGAGGTTGCTGGCCCCGGTCTCGCTCATGGAGCTCTGGGAACGGTCCGTGAGGGAGGCGAGGACGGGCTGGTAGTGCCTGGTGGCCAGGTTGACCTGCACCGTCCTGTGCTCGGTGAGCAGGGTGGTGGCCAGGGCGTCTGCCTGGGGGGTGCCCTGCCGGACGTCCGAGTCGGCCGGGACCAGGGCGATGAGGTCCTTGGCGTTGACCCGGTCCTCCAGCTGGCTGACGAGGTGCCCGGGCATGAGGAGCTCGACGACGTCCTTGGGTATATTGCCGGCAGATGGAATATTGTTATTGTATGATGGAATATGTATAAGAGGGTTGTATGTGCTCAGGTCGAGGAGGCTCTGCTTCCACTCCTCGACGCGCTGAGGTACCGGGCCGGTAGCCGTGGCGCCGTCTGGGTCGGGGCCGGTCGGGCTGGTGTTAGCGGGGCCTGAGCCGCCTGGGCTGGCCGGGCCGGGACCGCTGGGGCTGGGGGCGGGTCCGGTTGGGCTGGGGCCGGTCGGCTGGTCCGCGGGCGCGGCCCCTGGGCGGGCGGGTACCGGGGTGGGGGTGCTGGTGGGCGCCGGGACCTGCGTCGTGGGGTCCTGGTGGCCCGGATCGGGTTGGGGGAGGATCCTGCCTGCCCGTGCGGCGCCGATCGAGACCGTGAGCGCGAGGTCCGCCGGGGTGAGGACCGTCCTGGGGCCCTCCTGGCTGGGCGCGAGGTCGTTGAAGGCCAGGAGGGCGGGGTCAATGAGCTCCACCACGCCCCGCTTGACCAGGTCGATGACCGCCTCGGGCGAGGAGGCCGCCACTGCCCCGGCCTGGCGCTGGTAGCCCACGAGGACGTGCGTGGGTGTCAGGAGGAGCAGGGCGGGTACCTCCAGGTGCTCCAGCACGCTGGCGATGAGGACGGCCAGCTCCAGCGTGCTGCCCCGACGCAGGTCGAGCAGGGAGGCGCCCGGACGTATGGGTAAGGCCACGCGGTCCCACGGCGCGGGGGGCTGGGTGGCCCGGAGCCCGCGACGGTGCAGGGCTGCCAGGACGGCGTAGACGAGGGCGTCGGCCTCCTCGGGTGAGCCGGGGCCGCTCGGGGACGGGGTGGTGGCGCGTGGCGTGTTGGCCCGTGGTGGGCTGGCGGGACTGCCCGGGCGCAGGCGCCCCAGCACCTCGGCCGCCAGGGTCCGGACGGCGGACTGGGTCGGCTGGACGAAGGTGGCCAGGGCGTCCCCGGCCCACGTCGTGTCCCCGGCCAGTATCCACCGCCGGGGAGGCAGGACGGTCAGTGCGCCGGGAAGGCGGGTCACCGAGTAGCGGGTCGCCTGGGCACGGGTCGCCGAGGGGGCCGGCCCGGCCCCGGGACGCGGCTGGGCTGAGGCCTGGGGCTGGGTTGAGTCCTGAGGCTGGGCTGAGGCCCCGGGACGCGGCTGGGCTGAGGCCTGGGGCCGCGCGTCCAGCGTGACCTGGATGCGGGCGCGCCCCTCCCGGGTCACCCGGAACAGGCCTGCCCGGTTGAGGGACAGGCAGCGGGTCGCCTTCAGGACGGGGTGGCTGGCGGTGTCCCACGTCAGGTGCCACGGCTCGGTGAGCTCGTACCCCTGTTCGTGACGGATCCTGAGCGTGACGGCGACGGTGCGCGGCAGGCGGCTGCCGAGCGGCCCGCCCGGGGGCGCCGCGAGGTGGGAGCGGTTCAGGCCGGTCGCGCCGCGGGGACGCCCGGGTACGGTGGAGCGGTCGGACGGCGGGGTGCTGGGCGTGCCGCCCGGGTCCTGGGCGGCGGGCGCGGACACACGGACGGTCATGCTCAGTCCCCGGCCCACCAGCGCGTGGGCGTAGCTAATGACGGGGGTGCACCAGGCCTCGACCACGACGTCCTCGAACGGGTTGCCCCAGGGGCGGGAGGGGGCCGGTGACGCCGAGGGGTGGTCCGGCCTGGCGGTGGCCTGGACGGCGCCCGGCCCTGGCCGGGGCGCCTCCGTGCGAGAGGGCTCCATACGGGGGGCACCTGCAGGGGTGCGTGTGCGGGGTGTGTCCGTCGGGTGCGGCCAGGAGGTCTTCTGCTGGGTACGGTCGGTGCGGGGCGGTAGCTGGGTGCGGTTAGTGCGGGACGGTGCAGGAGGGGTGCTGGCGGAGCGTCTGAGCGTCTCTGCAAGCTGCTCAATTGCGATGACACCGTCCGGGGCGTTAACCATGTTGAGAATCTCTTTAATAAGAGTAAGAGTTGTCTGCGCCTGGTCGTAGGTGAGTGGTAGGCCGTGGTCTATGTCATGGAGGTGCTTGCGCGCCTCACGCAGCTTGCTGCGCAGGTCCATTCTCACCGGTTGTCGCGAGCCGTGGGGAGGGTCAATGAGGAGGTCCAGCTGGACTGCCGCCCGGGAGGGCCTGAGGGGCTCGGCGTCGGCCTCCGTCCGGTACCTCAACTGGGTCAGCGCCGCCTCACCGAGCACCTTGCGGGTGTAGGGCTCTAGGTGTGTCGGGAGAATATTTTTGAGTCCCGTGGCAACGATGTCATTAAATTTCATAGACGTTCTCCCCCGCGTCACCAGGGTCTGGGGACTCCCGCCGTCGCTGCCTTGGCGGGGTGAGGGTAGCGTGGCGGTGCGGTCCGGAGCGGTGGCGCAGTGAGATGTGTGAGAAGGTGCAGGAGTGCGGCCGGGGGGTGGGACCGGCGGTGAGTCAAGGACCCCCCGTGCACCCGCCAGAGCCCGCTTACCCTTGCTACCTTCCGGTCCTGGGGGAGTTCGCGAGATAACGCCGCACGAGGGGCCGGGCAGCAGTGTACCCGACAACGGCTGCGGTGCCGAATCGGCTGGTGGGGCGGTGCGGGCGCGGGTGGTTGGCGTGGGAGGGGGACGAGGGCGCCACGGTCGTGGGTGGGGCGGCGCGGGCGGTTGGCCTACCGCGACCCTCATTAATGTGATGTACATCCCATGTTGCTTGGCGTCAGGGTGGTCTGCCCGTAGACTCCCATGCATGGTCCAGGTCCCCAGTGACGAGGAGGGTGGTCCCCATGACGGTCAGGCCGACGACAGCGCCGACACCAGTCCCGGTGAGGCTGACCCTGGGCAGTGCCGCCCTGAGCGCGGCACGGGAGTCGAGTGCCCGGGCCGCCGAGGAGATGCGTCGTCAGGCGTCCCTGACGCACCGGCGCGGGCGGATCTCGGTCGCCAGGGTCAGGGCGGCGTCTCCCAAGAGGTAGCCGCGGAGGACGGGGACACGGCCCTCGTCCGGGCCGTGGAGATGGTGGTCGCCAGCCAGGGGCGTTCCTGGTCCGGTGCGTTGCCCAGTCCGACGGACTTCTACCACTACCTCCCGGAGGACCGAGAGCGGATGATGTCCTGGAACGACGCGGGCACCTGCGACGAGTCGCGCCGGCAGGACCGCCTGGTGGACGCCACTATCGAGCAGACCCGCAGGAACTCCCGGTTCCTGCGGTGGTTCACCGTCGCCAGCCTGGCCTCGGCCATGGCCTGCTTCTTCGTCCTGCACGACGTCGGCGCGGGTGTCGCCGTCCTGTCCTTCCCCGTGGCCACGACCCTGGCCAGCGCCATCCCGGACCTGACCCAGACTCTGACCAGCCGACGCCAGCAGGACAGGAAGGACGAGGACGACTAGCCCCTGTCCCGGGTGCGAGGGTGTCCGCCGACACGAGAGGACCTGCCGCCCGGGGTCGACGCCGGCGTCTGCTACGGGACGTACCTACCAGGACACCTCTTCCGTCCCGTGCTGGTGGGAGGGGTGCCCTCGTGGGTGCGTCTTAGGCGGCCGGATCGAGGTGCTGGTCGAGCTGCGGGGCGCTGTGTGAACAAGGACACAAAACAAGTCCCCGGAACCGTCGCGGTCCCGGGGGTGGTGGCGGAGGATGGGGGATTCGAACCCCCGAGGGCTTGCACCCAACACGCTTTC
>ERZ773009.501-NODE-501-length-28807-cov-9.663467_pt1 | contig 28807 bp, 21 predicted proteins | sample MGYA00580663_ERZ773009 | MGnify/ENA primary metagenome ERZ773009 (study PRJEB29015, sample SAMEA2737969) | human oral metagenome | biome: human oral; feature: human-associated habitat; material: dental | place: China | collected 2026 ... | reverse complement strand
CTATGAAGATGAGAGACGAGTGGAAGGCCGGTATGTCCGAAGGGCGTATGGAGGGGCGGAAAGAAGGACGCAAGGAAGGCATAAAGGAAGGTGCACAACAAGATCGGGCGGCAAGTCTTCGCTCTCTTATTACAAAACTAAAACTTTCTGCTGAGCAGGCAATGGATCTTCTTGAAGTCCCGACTGATGAGCGTCCGATCTATCGGGAACTCCTCCAAGGAGTACGCTAATCTTCGCTCGAAAATCAACGACAACGAAAACAGCCTCGCTGTATTGATGCGATTTTTCGCAGAGACAGCGGGGCTGTTTTCCTTTATTTATTTTATTGCGTTCGTTGATTTCATCAGTGAGCCTTCATAATGCAGCGTCGCAAAATAATCGTCCAGCGTCTGTGCGCGGCGGATGAGCTCGACAGTGCCGTCCTCGCGCAGGAGGAGTTCGGCGCAGTGGAGCTTGCCGTTGTAGTTGAACCCCATCGCGCTGCCGTGCGCCCCCGTGTCGTGAATGACGATGATGTCGCCGATGCCGATCTGTGGCAACGCACGGTCTATGGCGAATTTATCATTGTTCTCGCAGAGCGAGCCGGTGACATCATAGACATGATCCGCGGGCGCGTGCTCCTTGCCGAGAACGGTGATGTGATGATACGCACCGTAGAGCGCGGGGCGCATGAGATTCGCCATGCAGGAGTCGAGCCCGACGTAGTGCTTGTAGGTGTCCTTCTTATGCAGAACCATCGAGACGAGCCAGCCCGCATCCCCCGTGATCGCGCGCCCGCTCTCCGTGCGGATGGCGACATCCCCAAGTCCCGCGGGACGCATGATTTCGTTATAAAGCCGCTCAATGCCCGCACCGACCGCCGCGAAGTCCACGGGATCTTCCTCCGGACGGTACGGGATGCCGAAGCCGCCGCCGAGGTTGACGAACTCGACGTGAATACCGAGTTTTTCCTTCAGCTCCACGGCGAGCTCGAACATGATGCGCGCCGTGAGGAGGAACGCCTCCGTGCGCAGCTCGGCGGAGATGACCATCGTGTGCAGTCCGAACCGCCGCACGCCCATCTCGCGCGCCCGCGCATAGCCCTCAAGCATCTGCGTGTGGGTCAGTCCGTATTTTGCCTCAACGGGTTTCCCGATAATATCGTTGCCCTCTATCGTATCCCCCGGATTGTAACGGAACGAGAGCACCTCGGGCAGTCCCGCGTGCTCCGCCATGTAGGCGAGATGCGTGATGTCGTCGAGGTTGATCACAGCGCCGAGTTCGATCGCCTTTTGGAACTCGTCGAACGGCGTGTCGTTCGACGTGAGCATAATCTCTTCGCCCGTAACGCCCGCCGCCTCCGAGATCAGGAGCTCGGCGATGCTGCTGCAGTCCGTCCCCGCGCCCTCCTCGTGGAGAAGCTGTACGATGCGCGGATTCGGCAGCGCCTTTACGGCAAAATGCTCACGAAAGCCCGGCGCCCATGCGAACGCATCGCGCAGACGGCGGTAGTTTGCGCGAATCCTGCGCTCGTCGTAAATGTGAAACGGTGTTGGAAATTGCTTGATGAGCTCTATCGTCCGCTCCTTCGTCAGCGGAAAAACCTTCTCGTTCATATTGTCCCCCCAAAGTAAAGATGTCCCATTATAGCAACGCGGGCGAAGGGTGTCAAATTGTATACCTTGACGAACGGCGCGCCCTCCCCTATAATGAGGGCTATCTTTTTATATGATAATGAGAACTGTCAAAGGAGGGTTCCGCATGAAGTTCGGAGGAAAGGTGCAGCGCCTTGCGGCGGTATTCGCCTGCACGGCACTGCTCGGCACAGCTCTTGCAGGCTGCGGAGATAACGGGGCGTCGTCGGATGAGATCAAGATCGGCGCGAATTTTGAAATGACGGGCAACACGGCGAACTACGGCATCTCGACGCTCGAGGGGCTAAAGCTCGCGATTAAGGAAGCGAACGATGCGGGCGGCGTCAATGGGAAGAAGATCGTCCTCATCGAGGCGGACAACAAGTCCGAGGCGGCGGAGTCCGTGAATGCGGCGACGAAGCTCATCTCCGACGATCATGTCCGCGCGATTGTGGGTCCCGCAACGACGGCAAACGTCATCGCAGAGTCGCAGGTCGCCTCGGACAACAAGGTTCCCGTCATCGCGCCGGACGCGACGGCGGTTGACGTAACGGTCGAGAACGGCACGGTGAAGCCGTGGATTTTCCGCAGCTGCTTCATCGACCCCCAGCAGGGCGACGTCATGGCGAAGTTCGCACTCGACACGCTGAAGGCAAAGACGGCGGTTATCTACCTCGACAATTCGACGGACTACTCCAAGAGTCTCGCACAGGTCTTTGAAAAGGTCTTTACAGCGGGCGGTGGGCAGGTCGTCATGACTGAGGCGTTCCTCGCAAAGGATCAGGATTTCAAGGCGACGCTGACGCGTCTGCGCGGCGCGAATGCCGACGTGATCTTCGTTCCCGCGTACTACGAGGAGGTCGGCAAGATCGTCAAGCAGGCGCGCGAGATCGGCATCTCCGCCCCCATCATCGGCACGGACGGCTGGGACGATGCAAAGGTCGCCGAGCTTGCGGGCGCGGCGGCGCTGAACGGGACGTATTTCAGCACGCATTACTCGGATAAGGACGAGTCGGTACGCCCCTTCATCGACGCCTATCAGAAGGAATACGGACACGCCCCGAATGTCTTTGCCGCGCTCGGCTACGACGCGGGCAAACTCCTCGTCGACGCGCTGAAGCGCGCGGGTTCGGACGATCCCGAGGCGCTCCGCAAGGCAATCGAGGAGACGAAGAATCTCACGGTCGGCACCGGCACGATCACGATGGATGCCGAGCACAATCCGATCAAGCAGGCGGTCATCCTCGAGAACAAGGACGGCGACCGCACGGTCGTGGCGAAGATTATGCCGAGCATGTGATTCGTCGGTACGAATAGGGTCAAAGAGCCGCAAATGCGCGGCTCTTTTTCATCAATAACACAGCCCACAGGAGGCGGTTCTATGGAGTTCATGCAGCAGATTCTCCAGCAATTGATTAACGGAGTATCCCTCGGCAGCATCTACGCGCTCATCGCGCTCGGCTATACGATGATCTACGGCATCATCAAGCTCATCAACTTCGCGCACGGCGACATCTACATGGTCGGCGCGTACCTCGGGTTCTATGCCATCACGCTCGGCATCCCCGTCGTGCCCGCGATCCTCATCTCCATGGCGGTGACCTCCCTGCTCGGTATCGCGGTCGAGCGGTTCGCGTACCGCCCGCTCCGCCACGCGCCGCGCATCTCGGTGCTCATCACGGCGATCGGCGTGTCGTTCCTCCTTGAGTACGTCATGATGGCGCTCGTCTCGCCGACGCCGCGCACGTTCCCCGCGACGATCAGCGACGTCTCGTGGACATTCGAAGGACTTGTCATCAGCGGGCAGCAGCTCCTCATCATGGGCGTGACCTTTGTCCTTATGGTCATCCTCACCTACATCGTGCGCGCGACGAAGATCGGCAAGGCGATGCGCGCCGCGTCCTACGACACCGAAGCGGCACAGCTCATGGGCATCAACGCCGACCGCATCATCTCCATCACGTTCGCCATCGGCTCGGCGCTCGCGGCGGTCGCGGGCGTCCTCATCGGCATCTACTACAACTCCATCGACCCGCTGATGGGGCTCATGCCGGGCATTAAGGCGTTCGTCGCGGCGGTCTTCGGCGGCATCGGCATCCTGCCGGGCGCGGTCGTCGGCGGCATCGTCCTCGGCATCGTGGAGGCGTTCATCTCGGGATTCGGCTTCTCGATGTTCCGCGACGCGGCGGCATTTGCGATCCTCATCCTCGTGCTGCTCCTGAGGCCCGCGGGCATTTTCGGCAAAAATATCAAGGAAAAGGTCTAAGGAGGTGCGCATATGAAAATCCTGCAAAACGGCGACCTCAAAATGCTCCTCTTCGCCCTCGCTATTTACGGCGTCATCATGGGGCTGACGGGCGCGGGCGTGCTCAGCGCGTTCTGGCAGCTCAACCTCATCTTTGCGGGGCTCAATATCATGCTCGCGGCAAGCCTCAACCTCATCAACGGCTATACGGGGCAGTTCTCGCTCGGACACGCGGGGTTCATGGCGATCGGCGCGTATGTCGGCGTTATCCTGACGACGAATTTCCACCTCCCCTTCATCGCCGCGCTCATCGCCGGCGGCGCGGCGGCGGGACTGCTCGGCGCGCTCATCGGACTGCCGACCCTGCGTCTGCGCGGCGACTACCTCGCCATCGCGACCCTCGGGCTCGGCGAGATCGTCCGCATCGTCATCATCAACGCGCCGTATGTCGGCGGCGCGGCGGGCTTTAAGGGCATCCCCCACCTGACGAACTTCACATGGGTGTTCTTCATCATGCTCGCCACGCTCTTCATCATCAAAAATTTTGTCAATTCCCGCCACGGGCGTGCCTGTCTCGCCATCCGCGAGAACGAGATCGCCGCCGAAGCGATGGGCATCAATACGACGCGGTACAAGGTGCTCGCCTTTACCATTGGCGCGGCACTGGCGGGCGTCGCGGGCGTACTCTTCGGACACAATATGTATATCCTCAGCCCCGCCTCGTTCACATTCATGCAGTCGTTCAACATCCTCATCATGGTCGTCATGGGCGGTCTCGGCTCGATGACCGGCTCGATCGCGGGCGCGCTCGTCGTAACGTTCCTATCGGCGGCGCTCGCGAGCTTCCCGAACGCGCGCATGATCGTCTACGCGCTCGCGCTCATCCTCATGATGTTCTACCGCCCGCAGGGGCTGTTCGGCTACGTTGAGGTCACGGCGATGCGTCCGCTGAATCGACTCTTCCGGAAAGGGGGTAAGGCTTAATGGCACAGAATCTGCTCAAAGCGACGGACGTCTCCATGGTGTTCGGCGGGCTGTCCGCTGTCTCCGACCTGAACCTCCACATCCGCGAAGGCGAACTGCTCGGGCTCATCGGACCGAACGGCGCGGGCAAGACCACGGCGTTCAACCTCTTCACGGGCGTCTACCGCCCCACGACGGGCGAGATCACCCTGCGCGGCAAGAGCATCGTGGGGCTTGCGCCGTACGAAATCACGGCACGCGGCATCGCGCGCACGTTCCAGAACATCCGGCTCTTCGGCGAGCTCTCCGTCCTCGACAATGTAAAAATCGCGTACCACAGTCACATGAACTACGGTCTCCTCGAAGCGATGCTGCGCGTCGGACGCTATCGCGCCGAGGAGGAAAAGCTCGAAGAGGAAGCGATGCGTCTCCTCGAGATTTTTCACCTCGCGGACAGCGCGGCGGAAAAGGCAAAGAACCTCCCCTACGGCGCACAGCGGCGGCTCGAGATCGCGCGCGCGCTTGCCGCACAGCCCGCGCTCCTGCTCCTCGACGAGCCGGCGGCGGGCATGAACCCGCAGGAGACGCAGGAGCTCATGGAGATGATTCGTTGGGTGCGGCGCGCATTCGGCATCACGATCCTCCTCATCGAGCACGACATGTCGCTCGTCATGGGCATCTGCGAACGCATCTATGTGCTTGAGTACGGCACGGTCATCGCGGCCGGCACGCCCGCGGAGATTCGATCGAATCCCGAGGTCATCCGCGCATATCTCGGGGCGGAGGAATAATCATGGCAAACGAACAAAAAGCAACTGCGCCCATGCTCAGCGTCACCGATCTCCACGTCTACTACGGCGCGATCCACGCGCTCAAGGGACTGTCCCTGACGGTGAATCAGGGGGAGATCGTCACCCTCATCGGCGCGAACGGTGCGGGCAAATCCACGACGCTGCGCACCATCTCGGGGCTGATCGTGCCGCGCGGCGGCGACATCACATTCGAGGGCAGCTCCATCGCGGGGCACAAGGCGCATGAGATCGTCCGCCGCGGCATCTCGCAAGTGCCCGAGGGGCGGCGCGTCTTCGCCGACATGACCGTCATGGAGAACCTCGAGCTCGGCGCGTTCACGCGCAGCGACGCGGACGGCATCGCCGCCGACATGGAGACGGTTTTCGGCAGGTTCCCGCGCCTGAAGGAACGCCGCACGCAGCTCGCGGGCACACTCTCGGGCGGCGAGCAGCAGATGCTCGCGATGGGGCGCGCCCTCATGAGCCGCCCGCGGCTGCTCCTCCTCGACGAGCCGTCGATGGGGCTTGCGCCTCTCCTGATCAAGGAGATTTTCTCCATCATCGTCGACATCAACGCCGCGGGGACAACCATCCTCCTCGTAGAGCAGAACGCGAACATGGCGCTCTCCATCGCGCACCGCGCCTACGTCCTCGAAACGGGGCGCATCACCCTCGCGGGCGACGCAAAAGAACTCGCCGCGAGCGAGGACGTCCGCAAAGCGTATTTGGGCGGATAATGCGCCGCATTTTCAATTAATAAAGAAGGAAAAGCCGCCGTAAACCTCGAATATTAGAAAAAAAGACGTTACCATACGCATGGGTAAGGAGGGCGTTTATGTTTGTTGAAAACTGTATGACGAAGAATCCCGTGGCCATCGCACCGGACGCGGGGCTCGGCGAAGCTGCAAAAGTCATGGAGAAGGGCGGATTCCGCCGTCTGCCCGTCGTGGAGCACGGCCGGCTCGTCGGGTTCTTCACGAACCGCGATCTCCTGCGCGCCTCCCCGTCGGCGGCAACGACGCTCGACCGGTTCGAGGAGCGCACGCTGCTCTCAAAGATCAAGGTCGCGGACGTCATGCAGAAGAGCGTCATCACGGTCACGGACAGCATGACCATCGAGGAAGCGGCGCTCGTCATGTCGCGCGAGAAGATCGGCGGTATGCCCGTCCTCTCCTCGGCAGGCAAGCTCGTCGGCATCATCTCCTCCACGGACATCTTCAAGGCGTTCGTCGCCGTCATGGGACTCGATACCGGCAAGACGCGCCTGACGATCCACGTCGCCGACCGCAAGGGCGTCCTGCGCGATATTTCGACCGTCCTCGCCGAGATGGACATCAGCATCGACAGCATGGTCACGATGCCGCAACCGGACGGCACCTATGAGATCATCATCCGCGCCGACATCCCCAATGTGGACACCGTAAAAGAGCGCCTTTTCGCCAAGGGATTCCGCGTGACGAACGTGACACAGTTGGGATGAGCTTTATTCTTGAAACGATACCCGGGATTGCCGACGGCACTCCCGGATTTTTATTTGATGGAGCAACCTTGCCCTTGGATAGAGATGCATCGGTTTTTACAAGAATGAAAATTACTTTTCCTGCGCCGCATCCTAATAAAACGAATAACGGTTTATATTCACCACCCTCCGATAACCTTTCCATCCGGTCCGATGAGAATCACGAGTGCCGTTGGGAAATCTGAAAGGAGTGCACGCCCCTTTTCAGGTCCCAGTACAAAAATTGCCGTCGACAGCATGTCCGAGAGTACGCCGGCATGTCCTTCCCATGCCGGACTGTCAGTTGAGAGCGGCAGAATCACCGTCACAGAGGCGAGTCCCGTATCCGCCGGATAGCCCGTGCGCGGATCGATCAGATGATGGTAGCGCTTCCCCTCGTACATGAAATAGCGTTCGTCATCCCCCGATGCCGAAAGAACCTCGTTTGAAAGCGGCATCACGAGCAGCATATCCACAGACGACGTGCCGCGTGGATTGCGAATTCCTACCTGCCACGGCTCCCCCTCGGAATTCGTCCCAATTCCGAGCATCGAGCTTGCCCCAAGATCTGCGAGTGCTCCCTTCAGGTGCGCCCCATCCCAGTGTTCCAAGATCTCATCAAGCGCATATCCCTTGATCAGCCCTCCGCGGTCGATTTGCATCCCCGGTTTCATCAGGCGCCCCTCATAGATCGGCACGCCATCCATATTTCCCTCACGCAATTCGAGATACTGATAGCCCACATGTGCACGCGCCTCCCTGATCTCTGCCTCCGTCGGCGGCTCTCCGCGCGTACGTGCCTCCGACCACAACGTAGTCAGTGTCCCCATGGTCACATCAAACGCGCCGTCCGACCGCCGTGAAATCGCCTGCGCAAGGGAAAGCATCTCATAAAGCTCCGCGGGAATCTTCGTCCACTCCCCTGATCCTGCGGCGGCTTCCATCTCAAGTATCGCAGTGCGATCCGGATTCGTATCCATATCCGAAAGCAGGTCGTATGCCTCTTCCACCGCCATGCGCGCCGCTTTCTCCGTACCGCGCGCCTGAATACGTGCCACCGTCCCAAGCACGAGATGCGTATCCTCCGCCGTTGTCTCTTTCGAATCCTTTTCCGTCAGGCACCCCGTGAACAAAATACTTGCCGCAGCCATGAGCACTGCGGCGCAAAATACCCGCTTGGCAGGAATCCCGCAATGTGCGGCGAATCTAAAAAGCATGTGACGTTCCTTTCATAATCATCGTGCGGCCATTTACAAATTTTTAGTGCAAAAGGAGGAGACGCTCCATGCCGCAGCGTACCAGACTTTATGAAGTACTCCGCTTCGTCCTCGTCGGCGGTGCGTGTTTTCTCCTCGACTACGGACTCCTCTACGTTCTCACGGGGCATCTGGGTGTCTACTACCTCGTCTCCGCCGGGATCTCCTTCACCGTCTCCGTCTTTCTCAACTATTGGCTGTGCCTCGTCTGCGTCTTTCGCGGCGCAGCTGCGCAGACACACCGCGCAAAGATGCTCTTTTTCGGCTCGAGTATCGCGGGGCTCGGACTGAATCAGCTGCTCATGTGGTCTCTTGTCGATCTCCTGCACATCCATTATATGATTGCAAAACTCATAGCGGCGGGTATTGTCATGCTGTGGAATTACGTCCTCAAACGCCGCGCCGTCCTCGGTAAAACCTAAAATACCCATGCAGTCGTTCCGGCAATACGGGAACCCGCATATCGGAATACATTTTTTCAGAGCGTTTTCCCTTACCGCATTGTAACAGTTCCCCCGACCTCTATGCAAGTTTTTCACGAAATACGACTATTCCCGCTCTAAATACACGTAATTTCTCATGCTTTCAATAGATTTTTTCATGTATATAAAAGTTTTTTTCAAATATTTAAGCGTCTCTGCAATAACGAATATCTTTATTACTGCGTATTTTACACACAAAAGTATCGCATCCACCTACACGTTGTCACTCACCTTTCCTCTAAATAGGCGGTATTATCTATCATAGCAGAATATATCAATAAAACGACATAAACGGAATATTGTATAATAGATAAAATTGTCTTGCTATTTCTCATGATTTGCGTTACACTAATGGCAAAGAAAGGGACGTCTCATTGATGCAGGTGCGTGAGCGTTTTAACGTATACCTGCCAAAGGAAGTGAATATCATGTTTTTAGAGGAACGCCAAGAGCTCATCGTCCGTATGGTGGAACGTGACGGAAAGGTCAAGGTCAAAGAGCTCAGTGCAAAGTTTAAGGTCACCGAGGACTGTATCCGCAAAGATCTGGGTTCGCTGGAGCGGCAAGGGCGTCTGAAACGTACATACGGCGGCGCCGTTAAGCTGACGCAGAGCGTCCACATGATCGAAGTGAGCCGTCACCGCCACATGGATGTGGACGCAAAACGCCGCATCGCACAGGCGGCAGTCTCACTCATCCAGGACAAGGACATGGTCTTCCTCGACATATCGACGAGTAACCTCGCGCTTGCAGAACTTCTTATGAAGAGCGACCGCGATCTCACCGTCGTGACGAATATGGTCGACGTGCTCGGCGTGCTCGCACGCAACCCGCGCATCGATCTCATCTTCGCCGGAGGACAGATCAACCGCGGACGTGACGGATTCTGGGGCGGTATGACCCAGGAGTTCATCAAGCGTCTGAAACCCGACATCGCCTTTGTCGGCGCCGTCGGCGTCGATGTCAAGGCCAACAGCGTCTCCACCTACGACATTGACGACGGACTGAACAAGGCCGCGATTATCGCGCACAGCAAACGTGCCTATGTCGTCGCTGAGGCGCGCAAGCTTTCGACGGACGGCAACTACGACTTCACAAGCCTCGACGCGCTCGCCGGTCTCATCACCGATACCGAGCCGTCGCCCGATATTCGCGCTGCCGCCGCAGAGCTCGGCGTGGATATCGTTCTTCCCTAGATTTTCCTTTGCTCTATAAACAAAGCCGCTTCCCGGTCGGGAGGCGGCTTTGTTGTGTGTCATTCATAAAATATCCCGGTTGGGGTGGGATAATAACGCAAAAGGAGGAACAGGGATGATCGATTGGAAAGCGCCGCTCAGAGAATGCCACATCTGCCCGCGCGCCTGCGGCATCGATCGCACGGCGGGCGCGCGCGGATTCTGCGGGGCAGGCACCCTCGTACGCGTTGCCCGTACGATGCTCCACCGCTGGGAAGAGCCGTGTCTCATCGGCGCGCACGGTGCAGGCGCCGTATTCTTCTCCCACTGCACACTGCGCTGTGTATACTGTCAAAATCACGAAATCAGCCGCGGTGAACGCGGCGACCTCCTCAGTGTGGAGGAACTTGCCGAACGTTTCCTCGAACTCGAATCGCAGGGCGCGGCGACGCTCGATCTCGTTACCCCGACGCACTACACGCCGCAGATCCTCGCGGCGCTTGAACTCGCCCGTACCGCAGGATTCTCCCGTCCGGTGGTCTGGAATACGAGCGGCTACGAGACGATAGAGGCGATCGACTTCCTCAAGGGTCATGTCGACATCTACCTCCCCGATCTCAAATACGATACCGAGGAGAGCGCCCGCCGCTTCTCCACCGCGCCGGGCTATGCCGCCGCCGCATACGCCGCCCTCTCCGCCATGGTCGCCCAGGTCGGCGCCGTTCAATTCGCACCCGATGGACGTCTGCTCTCCGGCGTACTCGTCCGCCACCTCGTTCTCCCGGGACACCGCCGTGAGAGCATCGCCATCGTGCGCCGCCTGTGGGAGACCTTCGGCGACCATATACAGCTCAGTCTGATGCGGCAGTATACGCCGACCTACCGAGCCACAGAGTTCCCGCCGCTTCACCGAAAACTCACGACATTCGAATACGAGTCCGTCGTCGACGCGGCGCGCGATCTCGGCATGACGCGCGTCTATGTGCAGGATGCCGCCGCCTCCTCTGCGCATTATATACCGGACTTCTAACGAACATTCGCTCATAAACCTGCCCAACGGAAAAGCCGCCCGCCGGTGTTTGATATATCAGCGCACGGCAAGCGGCTCTTTTGATGCAGTTTTACGGTCTCGTTATCAGCCCTCTTCAACCTCGATCAGGGCGTATTTCCCATCGTTGCGGCTGTAGACCACGTTAACCTCGTTCGTCTCCGCATTGCGGAATACAAAGAAATGATGATTGAGCAGATTCATCTGCATGATGGCTTCCTGCACGTCCATCGGCTGGAGTGCAAAGCTCTTGCGCTTGACGACCGGATAGATGTCGTCCTCCTCCGGGACGGGCGCCGCGAACGTCTCCACTGCCTCCGCCTTGAACCCGCCGTGACGGAACCTGCGCTCGAGCTTCGTCTTTTGCTTGCGAATCTGGCGCTCGAGCTTCTCAATGACAAGATCAATCGAGCTGTACATATCCTCCGAATGCTCCTCACCGCGCAGCAGGACGCCGCGGACGATGGGGGCGGTTACTTCTACCTTGTGATGTTTCCCCTCGACGGAGAGCAGGACCGAAATCTCGCCCACGTTTTCGAAATACTTCGTGATCTTGCCGACGCGCTTTTCCACATAGTCGCGCAGTGCGGGCGTAACCTCGACATTTTTTCCCCGAATCGTGAATGCAGCCATGAAACACAGCCCCTTTCTATCCACAGGGAGCGTTCTTCTTTACACCGCCCCCCTTATACTTTATTAGTTCGACACGGATGCGAAATCCCCTGCCAAGTTCTCTAAATTCTGATTGTTTCGTAATTCATTGAGATGCTATATTTATGCAAATGAAAAAGCCCGCTGTGTAAGCCGGGCTTTTCAAAAAGATGCTGTTATTCTTTTTTGACGACGTTATCCGCCTGCGGACCGCGCGCCCCCTCGACGATGTCGAACTCAACTTCCTGTCCCTCGCTGAGTGTTTTGTACCCTTCTCCTTGAATGGAGGAAAAATGGACAAATACATCGTCGCCGTCATCGCGAGAGATGAATCCATACCCTTTGTCCGCGCTGAACCATTTCACTTTTCCTGTCATAGCATCGGCGCTCCTTTCCTTGATCAAACTTGCCTATGCGATAGGTTTACCCTGATGCGGCACATAAGCTAACCTTTATTATAAGATTCACTTAAGCCGCTGTCAATGGCATATCTGAAAGGAAAAGAAAAAGATGATTCGTATAGTTTAAGTACGGTCAAAGCAGCCGAAATCATGGCAAAAGATCAGTGAAATATCGTTCCATGCGCGCCCACCGGTCACGCTCGAGTTCTTCGCGTCGTGCAAAGAGGTCACGGTATGCAGCGATATAAGACTCCACATGTTGTGTGATGAGACGATGCCGTGCGACATAACGATATGCGTTCTCCGCCAAGCGGATGCGTAGGTCATCGTTCGTGACGAGCAGAGTCAGCTTCTCCACGAAGTCCCGCACGTCCCGATAGATCAGCCCCGTCTCTCCGTCACACAGTGTCCGCGCGTACACCGTGGGCGAGGCGAGCGTCGCTGCACCGTGTCCCGCAGCCTCAATGAACTTCAAATCCGATTTTGTACGATTGAACGCCGTATCGCCGAGCGGGAGGAGGGCGATGTCGGCGCGATGCAGTGCCGCCGTATAGTCCGCGTAAGAGGCAACGGGGGCGCCGTCTTTTTCTCCCCATATGAACTCTTTCCGTGATGTTCGCAGTTCATCATAGAAGGCTCGATCTCCCGTCACGAGGAAGGAAAGTCTTTCCCCATGCACGTGAATCACCTCATTCAACGCATCCATAAGCGGCGCCCAATCCGCCCCGCGGTTCAGCGCACCAAAGAATACCGTCACATGATCCGTACCGCGTGTATAGCGCCGCTGTGCGGGCAGTTCCGCAAGCTGGTTCTCCAGTAAGAGAACATGTGGATTAAACTCACGCAGGATGTCTGCAAGCGGCGTCGTCGATATCTGTATGGCGGAGACGGCGCGGAACGAAAAATAATTCGTCTCCTCGAGTTCCCGCACCACCGACGGATGATCGTCCATCTCATGCAGGAGGACATTCCCGCGTGCCGTCGACAGCGCGAAGAGTTCCGCCTGCCCCGACGTATTGAGATACACCTGCCGCTGGATCAGGATGAGGCTGTTTTCTTCCTTCCCCAGCGTGATAATGGGCAGGCGGTCACCGGTCCCCCCGGTACAGCCATGCAGAGTGACCGCCCCTACGGCCTGCATTGCCTGAAGCGGCGTATCGAGGCGCACATGTGCACAGACATCAATCCGATTGAGCAGGACAACGGGAATGGGAGGATCGCATAGATTATCCCGTCCCACAGTGCCGGAATATGCTCCGCCGCCGAGGTTTATGCTTTGAGCAGGCGGAGTAATAAAAAATCCGTGTGCTTCATCTCCGACGCCATGCGAATCGCTCGGTCGTTATCCCCCATATCGTGCAGGAGCACCGCCATGTTCTTAATGGTCTCGTCACAGCCGGGATCCAGACGCAGCGATTCCGTCAATAAAATCCGTGCGCTCTCATAGTCGCCCTCAACATATGCGGCGCCTGCGAACGCATTCAGCGTGCATACCTTGTCCCGCGGGCGGATGTTCTCGCCGAGGATTTTGGCGGCTGTCTGTGCGGCGCTCCCTGCAAGAGCTTTCTCGGACGGCACGGCGACTGATTTCGATGCGGGAACGGCGACGTCCTTTGTGGGCGGTACGGCTACGCCCTTCGGCGCGGGAACTGCCGGTTTCTTGACCGCCGACGGGGCGGGGACGCCGACGGGAGCGGACACGAGTCCAAAGAATGCGGCGAGGTGGGGATAATTCTCTCGCACCTCGGCGGGGCTCAGCCGCGCCTCGAGACCCGCATAGCGGTCAATCTCCGCGCGCTGCGCGTCGCTCAGTGCGTTCCCGTGAGATGCAAGCAGATTTTCATAAACTTTGAACGCGTCCTGCGTACGCTTTTCCTTGAGACAAATGCGTCCAAGGAGAATGCGGACGTCCACGTTCGCGGGATCGCGTGTCAGCGTCGTCGTCACCCAGTCCGCCGCGCGCGCCGTATCGCCCGTCTCAAAATACGCGCGTGCAATATCGCCGAAGCATTCCTCGGGCGCCGTCCCCGCCCCCGCCATATCCGCGAATGCATTGACCGCGTCGGCATACGCCTTCTTCTCCATATAGCCGCGGATGCGTGCCGCGTTGCTGTCCTGTGTCATAGCCGTTGTTCCTTTCCCTTTCCGCTTTCTCGCTTCTTTGCGGCGCTGCTGTTTTTGCCGCGCTCGCTCGGCATGATTTTTCTTACGCTTCTTCATTGAGATACCGCTCCCATATCGTCTCGTATGCCGCCTCCATATCCCGTACATACTGTGCGCCGTCCATCAGGGGAGAGGCGCGCATCATCCGCCGCACCGCACCGTGGAGTGCCGCGAGGAGTTCGCCGTCCCGCGCGAGCAGCGCCGCCCGTTCGACATAGGCGTCCGCCGTATCCGCAACGAGTTCACCGAGTCCCGCATTGTACAGGATGCTCGTGCCGAACCGCGCACCGTGGCGCGTCCCTGCACGCGTAACAACGGGCAGTCCCATCAGGAGGGCTTCGCATGTCGTTCCGCCGCCCTGATAGGGATATGTGTCGAGAATGATGTCGACATCAAGATAGTCCCTCAAATAATCACGCGTGCCGGAGCGCACGTCGATCCGCCGGAGGTCGATGTCGGCACGTGCAGCGCGAGCACGCATCAGCTCCGGCGCCGCCGCGTCGGCATTCACATTCTTGAGCACGAGCCGCGCCTCCGGCACCGCGTGCAGAATCTCCGCCCACAGGCGGAGCGTGTCGTCCGTAATTTTGGAGAAATTGTTAAAACTCCCAAAGACGACGGGCATATGCGGTCTGCGCACGATATTTTCGTACGGGGCAAACCGCTCCGGCGGCGTGAAGCAGAGGTGCGTATGCGGCAGCCGAAGGATCTTTTCGAAAAAAAGTTCCTCCATCCCCGGCGGGTCGCAGACGGGATCGCCGAGCACATAGTCGATCGCGGGCACGCCCGTCGTATCGAAATAGCCGATGCCCGTGATCTGCACGGGCGCGGGCTTATACGCCGCGATGCGCAGGGTTCGCCCGCCCGCCGTATGACCCGCGAGGTCAAAGAGGATGTCGATCTCATCCGCATGAATCGCCGCCGCAGCCGCAGTCTCCGGCATCCCCGCAAGATTGCGGTATCCGTCCACCATGCCCGCAATCCAGTCCGTCACATCGTCGTCCGCACCTCCGGCGCTGTAGATGCGTACGTCAAAGCCCGTCCGGTCATATCCCGAAAAGAGCGGGACGGCGAAGTTCAGCACCACATGCTCGGAAAGCGAGGGCGAGAGATAGCCGATGCGGATTTTCGCCCGCCGCCGCTTCTCATGAGAGAACTGCGGCACATCACCAAAGATGCGTCCCCACGCGCCGTGTTCCTCCCGCAGGAATGCATCGGAGACATCCGCCGCATAGTGGAGTGTCATCAGATAATTGCTGAGGAGCTCGACGCGCACAGCGTGCGGCGCGCCCTCAATGTTCCAAGAGGCGCGCAGATGCGGCAGCGCAGCATCGAGTTCCCCCAGCATATGAAGCAAATGCCCTTCCATCGCATGATACTGCCACTGACGCGATTCCGGGAACAGATGCGCCTCGTTCATCCGCCGTAGGCGCGCGTGCGCCGCCGCAAAACGCTGCGCCGCGAGATCTTTTTGCACGCGGGAAAAAGCGGCGTCAAACTTCTCCATGCGCTGCTCGGTACCCCGCCCAGATGTCACGATAGCATCCCTCCATTTCGCGGATATAGCCGACCTGATCCATCACGGGAGAGTTCTTCATCCGATCCCGCAGCTCCCTATGCAGGGCATCGAGGAGATCAACATTCTCTGCGAGCATCACAGCTGTCTCCACATAATCCGAAAGGGTCTCCGAGGCAAGATCGCTAAGTCCAATATTGGCGAGTAGACTATAGGTGAAGCGTGTACTGTGCCGCTCTGTATAATAGGAGACGACCGGGACGCCCATATAGAGCGCATCGCACGTCGTCCCGCCGCCCGGCCACGGGAACGTATCGAGCGCGATGTCCACATCGAGATACCGCAGCATATAGTCCCGCGTCGCTCGCTCGAACTGCACGCGGCTCATATCGAGCCCGACCCGCTTCATCCGCTCGTGCGCCGCTCTTACCACGCTTTTCTTCTCATAGGCGGAATTTTTAAGCAGCAGCCGCGCCGTCGGCAGCCGGCGCAGAATCTCTGCCCACACACGGAGCATCTCATCGGTCATCTTTAGATATTGATTGAACGAAGCGAATTGAACGTATCCGCGCCGCCGAGCAGGTGCTCCCTCGGACACCGGGAGCTGTGTATATCCATTATAGCAGAATTGACTCGTCAGGCGCAGTAATTTTTCAACAAAATATGCGTCGCCGACACTCCCCGGTGGATCGCAGTACCGATCCGTGACAAAGTAGTCGACGGCAGAAAGCCCCGTCGTCGCCATATAACCGAGTCCCGAGAGCTGCACGGGTGCAGGCTTCCACGCAAGTGCAGGCAGGCCGCTGCGCGCCGTATGTCCCGCGAGATCAAAGAGGATATCCACCTCATCCGCATAGATCCGAGCGGCGATCTTCTCCGGCGCATTCGCCTGCTTTGAAACATCTCGCCATGCGGTGACAAGTGTCTTGAAGAACTCCGTATACTGATCCGTCCTGCCAAGACTATAGCAATAGACCTCAAAATCGTCGCGGTCAAATCCCGCGAGAAACGGCCAGATGAAATACTGCATGACGTGCTCGCGGAAATCACCCGAGATATATCCGATGCGAATTTTATCCTTTTTTCGCCGTCCCTCGTGCGTATAAGGGCGAACATCCGCGAACAGCCGCTCGTACGCCAAACTGCGCCGATAGACCTCCGCCGGAGATACGTCGACGGCATTCGCCATCAAAAGAGCTCCGGAGTGATAGGAGCGGCGCATCAGCGGATCAGAGACACACGAAGCATATTTCATGGCATACTGCATAGCGACAGCAGCGCCGAGGACAGTCTGCGCATGAGCCGCACAGACTTTGATCAGAGTTTCATACACCTCGGGCGTCGCCGGCAGCCGCCCTTCCTCAATCGCGGCAATCCCCTCCCGGGCGCGCCGCACCGTGTCCGCCGCAGATCCCTCGGCAGATACCCCCGATACGGACAAATAGAGACGCGCGCCTTCTCTTTCCCGTTCAATGCCTTCTGCGGAAAGCGCCCATCTTCCCGCGCGCTCCCGCTGATTCAAAAAATAATACGCCCATGCAATCGACATGCGCTGCGCCGGCAGAAGCGCCCCGCAGCCGTCGAGAATATGCCCCTCTCGCAGTACCCGCGTCCAGTCCTTTGCCGCCTCCGCACGCGCAAGCGCCGCCGTATGTTCCTCCGCGCACATCGATTCCTCCACGCCGAAGAGCACACGGTCATAGGCGCGCTCCATCGTAAACATATAAGCGGAGGCCTCGGAAACCGGACTGTCGAGCAAATTCCACCGCAGCGTTTCGTGCAAATACGAGAGCCGCTCCACATCGTGCAGCAGCGACGCGGCACACGCCGCTAGTTCTGCGGTGTCCGGCGCAATCTCCAGCCCAAGCCCCGCCGCACGGAGAATACCGGCGGCATACCTTCCAACAAAGGCATCCGCCGTAAGGATCGGCACGGAATATTCCACGGTGCGGCAAATTTTCATAGGATCGGCATTGACACCAATCGCAATGTCAAGCTCCTCATCGGCGACCTCATCTACGAGAATCAGCTCCGCGGTATCCGTGCCTATCTCTGAAATGCGCGCAACATCCGCATCTGTCAGCACGCTACCGATCGACACCGGCAAAATCAGCCGTACGCGGGGAATGCGCGCGAGCAGTGCGCAGAGGAGCGTGACGATCTCTTCCCGCCGCCCCTCATCCGCCCTGCCGATCAAGCCGATCGACGGTGTAGTGCCGTCGAGCAGCGGCGTGCGATATGCATACGAATCCCGCCGCTCAATCGGCGTATAGCATAGCGGTACAAAATCTGTCTCTCCATCCACAGGGGGCAGTGTCTCCGCCCCCTCCGCAGGGCATTGCTCTGCGAGTGAGAGGAGCCGGCGTGCGGGATACCGGACAAAAACATCTCGAATGAAGGCAGACGATGCATCAAAAGAAAGGTCAACCAGCAGGTCGATCTCATCCCGCCGTATAACCTCTGCCGCCTCCTGCGCCGTACATGCACCGAGTGTACGAAATGCCGCCGCCGACTCTGCAAACAGCGCCGTATCGCCCCCCGTCCCCGTATGATAGGCATAGACCTCAAAACGCAGCGGATTCGCCGCCGCAAAAAACGCAGGCAGAAAATCCCGTTCTGCCCCGCCGCCAAAAGAATCGGAAAGATACCCGACGCGTATTTTCTTCTCCGTGTCACGCCGATGCCCGACAGATGCTCCACGATGCTTCTTCGCCCTTTTCTTCATCATACGGTCCTTTCCGATCCCACTGCTGCAAAACGCCGATAGGCGTCCTCCAAAGCGCGCATATATCCCTTTTGATCCATCAGGGGCGAGCGCTCCATCATCCCGCGCAGACCTCTATGCAGGTCGTCAAGCGTATCGAGATCGCCCGCAAGTGCGGCGGCGAGAGCGATATAGTCCTCCGTGCCCATTGCCGCAAGCTCTGCGAGCCCGATGTGCGAGAGGAGCGCACAGCCAAAGCGCGTACTGCGCCGCGCCGCATAGCGCGTCACCATAGGGACACCCATATAGAGTGCATCGCAGGTCGTCCCCCCGCCCGGCCACGGGAACGTATCGAGTGCGATGTCAACATCGAGATAACGGCGCATATACCCCGTATCCGCAGGTTCGAGGAGGACACGCCCGAGGTCAAATCCGAGGCGGCGCAGACGCTCTTCTGCCGCCGCCCGCATCTCCCCGGCAAAGAACACCTGCGATTTCAGCAGGAGACGCGACGCCGGCACACGCTCCAAGATCTCCCGCCAAACGGAAAGCATCTCGTCCGTGAACTTCCGGTACTGATTGAACACGCCGAATACGATATATCCGCGCCGCCGTGCGGGCGTTTCCCGCGACACAGGCAAATGCGCGGGCGGAACGTAGCAGAACTGACTCGGCAGACGCACGAGTTCTTCGGTAAAATAACGCTCATGCCCTGCACCCGGCGGGTCGCAGACGGCATCCGTCAAGAACGCATCTACCTCATGCAGCCCCGACGTCGCCGTATAGCCGAGCCCCAGCATCTGCACCGGCGCGGGGCGGCGTGCAAGCACGGGCAGCGCGCCGCCCGCAGCATGTCCCGCGAGATCGATCAGCACATCGATCTCATCCGCACGAATGCGCGCCGCCGTCTCCGCCGCAGGCGCATCTCCGACATCCCGCCATACGTCCGCATAGGAGCGCAGCGCCTCCGTCACATCATCCGGCTCCGTCGCCGTACTATATACATAGACCTCGAACCCGGCATGGTCATACGCCGTGAGGAGCGGCTGAATAAAATTCTGCATCACATTCCGCCGAAAATCCGGCGAAATATAGCCGACGCGAATCTTCTCATGCCGACGGGGCGACGGAAACGTATGCTGCGGCACATCCGCAAAGAGCGCGCCATAGGTACAATGGGCCGCAAAGAGCTCCCCCTCATCGACCTCCCGCGCATTCTGTGCGAGCAGGAACGAGCTATATAGCCCTACATCCGCAGGCTCTTCTCTGTAGGCATCGCAATAGAATGCCGCCGCCTGCGGCTCTCCAATGCGATACGCCACCGCCGCACGCAGGCGCAAATATTCCCGCCGCATCTCCGTGCGTCCCGCCGCGAGATAGTCCGCCGCCTCCCGCAGCGCACGCGGCAGATCGCCCATCCGCTCCACCGCATAAGTATGGAGATAGCGGATCATATCGTCCGCCGTGCCGCGCCTCATAGCCGCCACGGCAAGTCGGCGCGCCTCGGCATAACGCTCCGCGGAAAGCGCAGCAAATATGAGGTCTTTCTGCGCCGCATTCGTCCTACTCATTCTATCGTCGTCCCCCGCGCGCACCTTTACCTCGTCCGCATTCCCGTGCGGTATATTCCGCCCACACCGCTTCGTACGCCGCCCCGACGACCGTCCCATAGGCGGGCGCATCCATCACGGGCGACGCCGCCGTCATATTGCGCAGCCCTGCGTGGAGCGCATCGAGCGTCCCGGAATCCTGCGCGAGGAACACGGCGCGCTCGATATATTCTTCCTCTGTATATGCGATGAGCGCATCCGCGCCGATATTCCGGAGCAACGACGCGCCGAATCTGCTCCCGAGCGTTTCCCCCGCGCGCGTCACGACGGGCACGCCCATATAGAGCGCATCACAGGTCGTCCCGCCGCCCGGATAAGGGAACGTATCAAGCGCGATGTCGATGCGCCCGTATGCCGCGAGATAATCTGCCGACGCCCCCTCCGTCTCCACACGCTCCGGAGGGATGCCTGCCGCCGCAATCCGCCGCCGCGCTTCGGCGGCGCCGTCCGACACGGAGAAGATCTCCGTCTTGAGCAACAACCGCGCCGTCGGCACGCGCCGCAGAATCTCCGCCCATACCTGCAGCACCCGATCGTTGATCTTCGTAAAATTATTCAGACTGCCAAATACAATCGGACGCCCCGCCGCCGGCAAATGCGCCGCCGGAGGCGCGGGACGCAGCGGCTGCCAGCAAAAATGCGTCCGCGGCAGTACGAGCAAATGCTCGACAAAGCCCTCTTGCGCACGTCCCGCCGCAAGTACGGGATCCGCGAGAAAATAATCCACAGTCTTTAGCCCTGTTGAGGAAAAGTAGCCGATCCCCGACATCTGCACCGGCGCTGGACGATAGGCGAGGACGGGCAGTGTCCCGCCCGCCGTATGCCCCGCGAGATCGACAAGGATATCGATTTGATCCTCATAGATCCGATGCGCCGCTTCCTGCGCCGTACAGCCCATGAGATTCCGAAAACAGGTCACGCGGCGGCGCACCCCGTCCGTGAACGCATCCTCCCGATTCATCGCGTAGACATAGACCTCGAAGCGTGTGGTATCGAGCGCGGTAAAGAGCGCATACGAAAAGGAGAGCACAACGTGCTCCCGGACATCGGGCGAGAGATAGCCGATGCGCAGCCGCCCGCGCGCCCCTCCCGACGCATGGGAAAACGGCACAATATCGCCGAGCAGCGCCCCGTATTCCTCTGCCGCCGCACGCTCCTCGCGCGGCGTCTGCGGGAGATAATGCCGATTAAAGAGCGCATTGCTCGCATTGAGCAGGCGCAGCGCCCGCTCCGGCGCCGCATCCCGCGCGTGCGCATAGAACGTCACGGCATCCTCCGCATGCCCCAGGAAGCGCGCGCACCGGCCCGCAAGATTGAACACCTTTTCCGCCACGGGCGCGGGCATGGCACGCCCCATCAGCGGCGACAGGAGCAACAGCGCAGTGCTCCGCTCCCCCTGCATCAAATGAATCCGTGCCCGCAGAAAGATCGTATAGGGGTCATCCGAGCGATGCCGCGCACAATTCTCCCATGCCGCGAGCGCATCTTCCGCCGTGCCACACTCAATCGCGAGCGCGGTCAAAAGCCCCGCCGCTTCCGCCGGTTCATCCGCACGGAGTAGCTCGATATCCGCCTTGGCACTCACCATGTCGCCGCGATCGAGCGCATCATAAATGCGCGTGCGCAGACGCTCTATATCCGTCGGCATCCGTTCTTTCATATGTGCTCTCCGGAGAGCCGCGCAATGCGCCGCCGCATCCTCATATCCTCGGGCGCGGCGGAAAGCTCTCTGCACGAGCGCGGCAGGAGCATCGCAATGCGCCCCTGCTCCTCCTGCGAAAACGCCTCCATATGCGCCGCCGCGACTGCCGCCGTCCGCTCCCGCTCCTCGATAAGAGATGCCGCCGCCGTGCACACCGCCCCCGTCAGGAGCAGGCGCCTGCGCGCGGAGAACTTCACCCCGCCGCGTTTCTCATAGTAGAGGGCCGCGCGCGGGAAGTCCGTATCCATGAGAACCTGTGCCAGGACGGCGGCATCTGCCGTCTCGTCATAGAGCCCGTTCAGCGCGGAGACGACATCCGCCGTCTCCGCGCCTGTCTCGGCAAGAATGCGCAGGAGTGCCCGCAGTGCCGGCAAATGCCGCTTTTGCGCACGCAGCGCACGGATATAGAACGCCGCCGCGGCCTCCTTCTCCCCACACAGCTCCGCCGCTGCCCCCAAGCGCTCATAAGCAAGCGGGGCAAGGACACCGGAAAAGTCTCCGGCACGGTAGTGCTCCTCATACAGACGGACCCCCTCGGCATAGGCACGTCGTGCCGCAGCAAAATAACCGTGCTCCCACGCATATGTACCGTAGATGAATGGAAAATCTGCTTTTTGCGGAATGTTTTTACAGGCAGCATCATAGGCGGCATCGATTTCCGCATCGTCGGCATTCATCAGGATGAGCGACTGAAGCAGGATCGCGTACGGACGATCCTCACCGCCGAGGGGCTGCTCCGGCAGAGCCATCGCCTCTCGTGCGTATGCGGCTGCCTCTTCATAAGCCTCGAGCGTATAATAGCAGTCCATCAAATGATAGGCATCCATCTTATCACGATGCCCCGATGTACGACGTGCTAACAGGAGTTCCAAATCACGCTGCGATTTTTGCCGGATGATCTGCGGCGAATATCCTGTATGATAGAGTATCAGTTCCTCCGTCATCACCATCTCGCGCGCAGGGTCACCGCTCAGGTTCTCCACATGCTCGTGGATGCTCCCTACAAAGCGCAGATGCGGCAAGCGGCGGAAGATGCGCTGCACCTGTGCCGTCGTTCCAAGAAGCGCGCCCGTCTCCATATCAATATTGACAAGACGCACAATGAACCCGTCAATTTGTTTCTCCGCATCATACGCCTCGACGAGCGAACGCACGCGCGATGCGGTCTCATCCGTGAAATATTCGTCCGCATCGGTAAAGACCACCCAGTCTCCTGATGCCCGGTCGAGCGCAAAATTTTTCGCGGCGGCAAAGTCGTTGATCCATTCAAATTGGTACACCGCCGCCCCGCCCTCGCGCGCAATCTCGACCGTCGCGTCCGTCGATCCCGTATCGACGACGATCATCTCGTCGGCAAAGACGCGCATGGAAGCGAGCCAGCGCGGCAGGTTCTGCTCTTCGTTCTTAGCGATGACGCAGGCAGAAATTTTCATTGTATCAGCTCCATCAGTTCCCGCACCTTCCGATTGTCCGGCTCCGCCGCAAGCGCACGGCTGAGATACGCGCCTCCCTCGTCCCGTTTGCCGAGCGCAAGACAGGCGCGCCCCGTCTCATAGAGATATGCCGCGTCCGCCGTGCCGCCCGCTTCGCCGTAGAAGAGCAAGGCGGCAAGCGCCGCCGCGGGGCGTCCCGCAGCCGCGAAGTCATCCGCAAGGCGGCGCACATGTGCGATGCCGAACGCCCCCGCACAGCGGATCACGCGCTCCGCCTGCGCATCATCCGCCGTGCGGACGAAGGCGTCCCGCACGAGTTCATAGCCCTCGGCGGTATCGGGGCGCGCCGCGGCATCGGGTTCGTCATAATACCGCCAAAAGGCTCGCAGCACATCCGGTAGGAGCGCCCGCAAGCGGCGATAGAGATGCCGCCCGTCCGGCGTATGCACGCGTTCCACGCGCAGAAGAATCTCCGCCGTCTCGCGCACATCGCCCGCAAGCAGTCCCGTCAGATATGTGGGGCGTTCCTCGGATGCGCGGTCACGCACCGCCGCATAGATCGGCGGGAGTTCCGGCGCATGCCCCGTTTCAGCGCGCAGTGTATCAAGGGTCGCGTGCGCAAGCGGCATCCGCCCGCTCCCCTCCGCCGTGCAGTAGAGATAGAAAAGGCTCTCCGCATCCGTACCGATCTGCGCACGCAGTCCGTCAAGAACACGCTGCGGCGATTCATCCTCATGCAGCGCCGCATAGACGTCAACCGCCGCTTCGCGCGCCGTTCCCGCGTCAAAGGCATCCGCAAGTGCCGCTTCCGCCCCCGCACGGTCTCCTGCCGCTAGCAAGAGACGCGCCCGCGCCGCCGAGATCTCCCCCGCCCACATGCTGAACGCGGAGCTTTCTCCGCTCTCATCGGCGGGCATCTCATAGAGTTCCATCGCCCGGGAGAGTTCGGCGATCGCTACGGGGTCTCCTGCCGCTTCATAGAGAAGACCGAGACGCCCATGGAAATCCGGCAGGAGGGGAAATGCGCGGCACGCCCGCTCCGCTTCCACAATCTGATCAGAGAGCTGCGCTTCCTCACGCTCCATACAGTCGAGCAGGACATGATAGAGATGCGACTGCGCGCCGAAAGACACTGCATGTTCCGCAAGAGCCTCCCGCGCATAGAGGAGCGCGGCAGCGCATTGTCCGAGTCCATAATAGGTATCGGCGAGATAGCGATAATCTCCCGGGCGGATGCCGTTTTGCTCAATTTCCGCCGCGAGCAGGGCGAGATTGCGCACATGCTTCTCGTACATGCGCCCTGCGGAATAGCCGACATGACGGATCGGAAGCGCTGCCGGCTCTTGATAAAAAACAGGCTCTCCCCCCACCTTTTGGAGTCGTTCATGCACGCGTCCCTCGTAGAACAGCCTGCGCCCAAGACGGACAAGCCGGATATGAGGCGCACGCCCGATCTCACGATGCCCGTCATCCTCATCCACATGCACGATCGGCAGGAGAACGGCATCCACGTCCGGCATCAGCACATCCATCATCGCGAGATATGGTCGCACCTCATGGGGATCAAAGAATGCCTCGTCTGCATCAAGAACCGACGCCCATGTGCCGGATGCATGGGCAAGCGCGGCATTGCGCGCAGCGGCAAAATCATCCGTCCATGCAAAGTCATAGACATCCGCGCCCGCGCGTACGGCAATCTCCCGCGTTCCATCCGCCGATCCCGTATCGAGCACAAGGCGCTCATCCGCATATGACGCCGCATTCTCGAGCCACGTCTCCATATCGCGCGCATCGTTGCGCACAAAGACACAGGCAGAAATACGAACGTCCCGCTCATGCGCACGGATCTTTTTCCAAACGCCCATCCGCCGCTGCAGCTGCACCGCTGCCTCCTGTGTAAAATCCGAAGGCTCAAGTCCGCCCTGCGGTGCCGGGGTGTCGAGCGCGGTCTCTGCCGCGCGGATCGCCGCCGCATAGTCATAGCAGGCGGCACACGCCTCCGCATATTCCGCGTGCATCTCCGGCAGCTCCGGGAAATCCTCGGCCGCACGCGCGGCAATACTGCGCCGCCTGTCCCGCATCTGCGGACGTGCTCCATAGAGCCGGAGCAGGATGCGGTAGGAAGAGCTCGCATAGACCGCAGCCTGCCGTCCGCGCTCAATGTCACGCAGCGCATAGTGCTCCGCCATGCGCGCATCGCCGAGCCGGTCGTACGTCTCCGCGAGATAGCGCAGACAGCGCTCCGGATCGGCTCCCGTCTCCATCTCCGCGAGCAGCATTCGCAGATTGCGCTCTCCCTTTGCCCGTGTCAGCGTCGCCGAATAGCCGGTATGAATCAGCTCCAAACGCTCCGGCGGCAGCACATCGACCGCCTTTATGACCGCGCCCCGATCGCGCAGTTCCTCATGAATGCGCCCGATATATCGGCGCTCCTGTGCATATTTGAAGATCCGCGGCGCGAACGAATCGAGCAGTACCTCCCCAGTGTCCTCATCGATGTTCTTCCACGGAACAAGCAGTACCTGCACCCCCGATGCATCCGCTGCGGCAGCGACGTCCCGCAGATTGCCCGCCGTCTCAGGCGTAACGTACTCGTCCGCATCGAGAAACACAACCCAGTCTCCATGAACATGCGACAGTGCCGCGTTCCGTGCCGCCGCAAAGTCGTCTGTCCATGCAAAATGATAGACCCGCGCGCCGAGCGCGGCGGCAGTATCCGCCGACCCGTCCGCCGATCCGGTGTCCAGCACAATCAGCTCGTCCACATAGGCGCACAGGCTCTCGATGGATTTTTTCAGATGCACCGCATCGTCGCGCACGATATAACACGCCGTCAGACGAGGCTTCGCATCCGCTGCGGGCAGGTCTTCCTCGGAACGGTAACGCCGTCCTTTTTCCGCCCAGATTTCCGCACTCCGGGTATCCCCCAAATGCGTATAAATCAGGGATATACGCTCTGCGACACGCGCCGCCACATCGCGGTTAAAGAACGAATCGTCCCGCCGGATGCCAACGGCGTCCTCATACCGATCCATCGCCGCAATAAAACTTGCAAGTGCCGGCTCGTACTGCCCCAACCCGCAGAGCACCATACCGCGTTCGGCGTAGAAGTCCGGCAAATCAGGATAGCCGGCGATGGCGGCATTAACATACTTCAGCATGTCCGCATCCGGATAATGTAGAGCGCGCATAGACTCGATCACCTGATGATAGATTTTGCTCCGACCGCCGACGATCACCAAATCACTCGATAAGACTTCCGCCGAGAGTTCGAGCACGCGCCGGTAATCCTTCAGCCCAAAATAGCAGTCGGCGAGGTATGCCGCGTGCCATGGTTTCCGCCCGTGCTCTGCGGCATCCGCTTCTAGCATCGCGATATTACGGCGTACCTTCTCCGCACTCCGCACAGTCATATATCCCGTATGCCCACAGGTGAGGCGATCATCCGCATAGCATAGGATGCGCTCCGCGCCGTCATACCGCACCGCCTGCTCATGAATTGTTCCCTCATAGCAGAGCACATCGCCGCCGCGCAGAACGCGCGGCAGAACATCCGTCATCATATGATTGCGGTCGCCCTCGGATACATAATGCTCCATGCGGACCATGAGAAGATCCCATGCCGGCATTCGGGCGGCATAGGATTCTATCGCGGGACGCACCTGTGCCGGATGCAGGAAGTATTCGTCTGCATCAAGGAAAATGATATAATCTCCCGTCACATGAGCCAGTGCAAAATTCCGCGCCGCCGCAAAATCGTTCCGCCACGGAAATTCGTAAAGTGCGGCATGATATTCCGCCGTCACAGCTGCGACCTGCGCATCTCCTGCCGTAGAGACAACGACGATCTCATCCGCCGCCGCTGCGACACTCGAGAGAGAGCGGCGCAACTCATCCGCTTCGTCCTTCACAATATAGCAGGCGGAGATCTTCATGGCGCACATCCTTTCATATTGTGTTCATTATACGGCATCCCGGCAAAAATGGCAAAGGATTCGTGATGCAGTTATGCGCCAAGATCGCGCGTCATACCGTAACCTAAGTGATGCGGAAGTTTCGATGCATAGCTAGGAATTCAGGTGAACGCGAGGAAGACGTAGCCCAAACCTACGTCGACGAAGCGGTTGCCAAAAATGACGACGCTAGGCCCCAAAATCCCGCTTCACATCACGCCGTAACCTGAGTGAAGCAGAAGTTTGGATGCAGCGCAAGGAATGAGGAGAATGCGAGTGACGTCGTAGTAAAAAGCTACTCCGAGCGAAGCATTCGACGAGATGACGCCGCCATGCGCAAATATCGCACGTCACGCGCGTCACACCGCAAAAAAAGAGCCCCTTCCCGTGAAGGAAGAGACCCTTTTCTTGTTTGTCCGCAAATTAACGCCGGAGCGAAAATTACTTGAGGAGCGAGAGGACAGCGGAGCTGTTCTGGTTCGCCTGTGCGAGCATGGACTGCGCAGCCTGGAGCAGAACGTTGTTCTTCGTGTACTCCGTCATCTCCTTCGCCATGTCCGCATCGCGGATCGTGGACTCGGAGTTCTGGACATTCTCGGATGCCGTGGTAAGGTTGGAGCTCGTGTAGGAGAGACGCGTCTGGACAGCGCCGATGTTCGCCTGCTCGTCGAGTGCCTTTTGGAGTGCCGTCTCGATCGCGTTGATCGCAGCGTTTGCCTTGTCCTGCGTCTGAACGCTGATGACCGAGCCGTCCGTACCCTTCATGCCGAGTGCGAGCGAACGCATATCGGTCATGCTGACCTTGATGGCCTGGTTGGCCTTCGTGCCCGTCTGGAGCGTAAGTGCATTGTCGGCCGACTTGTTCTCTGCGCGGATACGCTCGTTGAAGCCGTCAAGCGCTGTGTTCGCAGTCTTGCGAATCGCGCCCGTGTTGTCCGAGATCGAGAGCGTGAACGAGGAGACCTGGTAGGTCGTGCCCGCACCCTTCGCGCCGATCGACAGAGCGCTCTTGTTGTCCGCCGTGTAAACGCTGTTGCCGGCCTTATCAAGACCAATCCAAGCGCCGGCCGTAACTTTCGCCGAATCGACGAATTCGGTCCCCTCAATGCCCTCCGAGCCATTGAATGCCTTCGCGGTGAGGAGGTCTGACATCGTGTACGTGCTGACCTGGAATGTCGTGGTGTAGGTCTTGCCCTGACGAACATAGGATACGGTAACCTTATCCGTCGACTGGATATTGAGTCCTTCGTTCGTACGGCTCTCGAGCGAGGTCAGGGTTGATCCCCACTTCGATGCGGTGCTGAGCGAGCTGTTCGAGAGCGTCGTGCACGTTGCGGTGCCGATGCTGTTGCGCGAACCGTCGACGAGGTACTTGCCGTTGTAGGTAGCAAGCGCGTTGTCGTCGATCTGATCAACCATCTGGTTGATCTCTTTCTGGATCGTACGACGGTCTTCGTCAGTGTTCGTGTCGTTCGCCGCGTTGATTGCCTTCTCCTTCAAGGTCTTGAGGATCTCAACCGTGCTGGAGACAGCACCCTCGGCGGTCTTCATCATGCTGTTGCCGTTCTGTGCGTTCTGGTTGTCCTGATCGAGCGAACGGATC